>Ga0194110_10010357_pt1 | contig 10377 bp, 10 predicted proteins | sample TA2Kig1200mmetaG_FD_146192 | JGI IMG/M metagenome (GOLD analysis project Ga0194110, IMG submission 146192) | Freshwater microbial communities from Lake Tanganyika, Tanzania - TA2015032 Kigoma Deep Cast 1200m | ecosystem: Environmental > Aquatic > Freshwater > Lake | place: Tanzania: Lake... | reverse complement strand
GGCGCTCCATCTCGACGACCGGGGCGAGATCGCCGGCGACGCCATCCTTGATCTCGCGCCGGATTTCCACCTGGACGAGATCACGGCCACGCTCTTTGGCGGCGATCGCCTGGCCTCGTATCCCTTCACCTTTCCCGAGGCGGACCGCAAGCTCGTCGCCGTGGAGTACTATGAGCTCGGGCAGTGCATCGCCACTGGGCGCAAGCCGGAGGTGGACCCGTATGTCGGCCGGAGCGCACTGGCCGTGTGCCACGCGGCGCTCGAGTCGGGCGTGCTGGGGCGGCCCGTCACCATCGCCGAGATCGAGGCCGAGGAGACCGGCGAGTACGAGCGCGAGATCAACGCGCACTGGGGGATCTAGCGCCCAAAAGTGGTTGAGGAGTAGCTTAGGGCTCGCCCACGGTGCTGAGCGGCGCCCCCTTGTCCACGACAAAGGCCAGTTCGCTCTCGAACGCGTACCGCTCTGCCGCCCAGGACTTGCCCTGCAGGAGGGCGCGGAAGCGCTCCTCGTACTGGGCGCGCATGCCCTTCTCGCGTCCGCCGAGGCTGCGCACGGGAAAGGAGACAATCACCCAGCGCGTCGGCACTTGGTCCAGAAGCCGGGCCGTTGCTTCCCTGTCCAGTTGTTCCAGGCAGGGAATCGCTTTGAGCAGGAACGCGACGTCGGCCTGCCGCAGGCCTGAAGCGTCGAGCACATCGCCGGCCGTCGCCTCGCCGCGCAGCCCCAGGAGCTTCATCGCCTCGGCCAGGAAGGCCACCAGGTCGGTGTACATGTCGAGGGCGTAGTAGGCAGCGCCTGGCGCCAGCGGCATCCAGGGGATGGCCAGCGGCGTGAGCCCGCAGGCCAGGTCCAGGACGCTCGCGACGGGCGCGAGCTCGCTGAGGACGTCGGCGAAAAAACGCTCGAGGATCGGGAGGCGCTCCTTCGTCGAGCTGTGGCCAGCGAGGATCTCTCGGCAGGCCTTCCGAACGTCCTCTTGGCGTCCCGTCGCCGCGGCCCGAGCCAGTGTCTGGAGCCAGCGCGCGTAGTTCGGGGACCGCGCGAAATAGGCGCCGCCTACCTGATGGAGCTTGGCGCGCGTCGCCTTGATCGCCTCCCGGAGGCGGCCCCGCGCAGCCAGCTCTCTCGCGCCGATCCGCCGGATGACCGACGGGTGCACGGTCCGGTACTTGGCGCTGCCCTGCACTTGCCGCACCAGGTCGTCGAGCGGATCGCGCTCTGTCTGCTCTCCCGAGAATGCCGCGGTTTGCAACTCAGTCCGCCTCGGCGCCCGCAATGACGAGCACATACTCGCCCAGCGGGTCGGCCTGCTCCGCCTCCCGAAGGAGGTCCGAGAGGGTCCCGCGCCAGACGCGCTCGTACAGCTTGGTGAGATCGTTCGCCAGCGCCGCGCGACGGTCCCCAAAGACGGCCAGCGCATCGGCCAGAGACTCACGCAGACGATGGGGGCTCTCCAGGTAGACCAGCGTGTAGGGAGAAAGCGCATCCGCCTGGTAGAACCGGCGGCGAGGTGCGGCTCTACGAGGAGGGAAGCCGCGGAAGGTAAAGCTGTACACGGGGAGTCCGGAGAGAACCAGCGCCATGATGGGCGCCGTCGGCCCTGGGATCATCGTCACGGGCAGACCCTCGGCCAGGGCGCGGCGCACCAGCGAGAACCCGGGGTCGGCGATGCCGGGCGTGCCGGCGTTTGTCACCAGCGCGACGGACTGGCCTTCTTTGAGAAGGCCCATGATCCGCTGGGTGGCCTGTTCCTTGTTGTGTTCGTGGAACGAGATCTGGCGCTGCGCGATGCTGTGGTGCTTGAGCAGGCGTCCGGTCTTGCGGGTGTCCTCACTGGCCACCCAGTCAACATCGCGGAGGGTATCGAGTGCGCGGAGCGTTATGTCCCGCAGGTTGCCGATAGGGGTGGCCACCAGGTAGAGCGTGCCACCTGATGGCTTGGCGGCTACGTGGCCCTCGTCGGGAACCTCGGCCTCCGCATCCACCCCCATGCTGTTCACGTTCAGTCGCGTTTGGTCTCTCCGCGTCTCCAGCGAAGCACCAACTGCCGGGCGGCGAGCACCTCATCCAACCGGCCCACCGGCGCGTTGTGGGGGGCCTCGTGGAGCAGCTCGGGCTGCTCGCGAGCCTCCTGCGCGATGCGCGCCATGGCGTCCGCGAACTCGTCCAGCGTGCGCTTGCTCTCCGTCTCCGTCGGCTCGATCATCAGGGCCTCGGGCACGATGAGCGGAAAGTAGTTGGTGGGCGGATGCATGCCATAGTCAATGAGCCGCTTGGAGATATCCAGCGCGCGGATATCCGGCGCGCCCGCGACCTCGCCCCGCAGGACGAACTCGTGCATGCAGACGCGGTCGTGAGGCAAGGGGTAGATCTCCTTGAGGATGGCCTGTAGATAGTTCGCATTCAGCACCGCCGCCAGACTCGATTGGAGCAACCCCTCGGCTCCGAGCATACGGATGTACGTGTAAGCGCGCACAAACACCCCAAAGTGGCCGTAGAAGGACTTGACGCGGCCAATGCTCTGGGCGGGCATCTCGAGAGTGTACCAGTAGAGCGTTTCGAGCTCGGCCTCTTCGTTGCCGTTTCCTTCAGGGGCATCTTCGTCGTCCCAGGTCACCCATTCGTCGAACGCCTCGTCTTCCCATTCCTCGCTGTCGGACTCGACCGCGAGCACGATCGGACCGGGCAGGAACTCGGCCAGCGCTTCGGAGGCTCCCACCGGACCACTTCCCGGGCCGCCGCCCCCGTGAGGCGTGGAGAAGGTCTTGTGCAGGTTGAAATGCATCACGTCAAAGCCCAGCTCGGCGGGCCTGGCCACGCCCATCAAGGCGTTAAAGTTCGCGCCGTCCCCGTACACGAGCCCTCCGGCCTCGTGCACCAGGCGCGTGATCTCGAGGAGGTGCTCGTCAAAGAGGCCCAGCGTGTTCGGGTTGGTCAGCATGATCCCCGCCAGACGCTCCCGCGTGGACGGGTCCTCCAGGAGGCGGCGAAGGGCCCCCAGATCCACGTTCCCTCGCGCGTCGGATGCCAGCTCCAGCATCTCAAAGCCAGCCATCGTGGTGGAGGCCGGATTCGTGCCGTGGGCAGAGTCCGGGATGAGCATCAGGGTGCGCTGGCCCTCCCCCCGCGAGTGATGGTAGGCGCGGATCATGAGAATGCCGGTCAGCTCGCCGTGCGCGCCAGCGGCCGGCTGCAGGCTCACCGCGGCGAATCCGCTGAGCTCCTGCAGGAACTCTTGTAGCGCATACATGAGCTCCAGGTTGCCCTGCGCTGTGCCCTCGGGCTGGTACGGATGCGTAGCCTGAAAGCCGGGAAGCCGGCACGCATCCTCGTTGACCTTGGGGTTGTACTTCATGGTGCACGAACCGAGCGGATAAAAGCCCAGGTCAACGGCATAGTTCATCTGCGAGAGGTGCACATAGTGGCGCACGAGGTCCACCTCGCTCACCTCTGGCAGGTCGAGGTCCTGGCGCAGGAGGGACACGGGCGGCAGCGGGCTCTCCGGCACATCGAGTTCGGGCAGATGCGCGGCGCATCGCCCGGGAGAGGAAAGCTCGTAGATCACGGGCTCGGTCATAGCGCCGCCTCCTCGAGGGCATCCACCAGCTCGTGGATCTGGTCCACCGTGTTCATCTCCGTCACACACAGAAGCATCGCGTTCTGAAGCTCCGGATAGACCTGCCCCAGATCGTAGCCGCCAAGGATGTCGTACTCGCTCAAGAGCGTGTCGTTCAGCTCCTCCACCGGAATGGGGCAGCGCACGACAAACTCTTTGAAGAATGGCGCGCTCGAGACCATTTGGTAGCCTTCCAGTTGCGCGATCTGCTGGGCGGCGTAATGCGCCCTGTGGTAGCAGAGGCGCGCGACATGGGCCAGGCCGCACTTGCCCATCGCCGCCAGGTAAACAGCGGCCGCGAGGGCGTTGAGCCCCTGGTTGGTGCAGATGTTGGATGTGGCGCGTTCGCGGCGAATGTGCTGCTCGCGCGTCGCCAGAGTGAGCACATAGCCCGTTCGATCCTGGTTGTCCACCGTCTGGCCGACGAGGCGCCCGGCCATGCGGCGCACATGCTCTTCGCGACAGGTGAAAAAGCCCAGGGAGGGCCCGCCATACGAGATCGGGTTTCCGAGCGCCTGCCCGTCCCCCACGACGATGTCCGCCCCAAAGTCGCCGGGCGGGCGAAGCATGCCCAGCGAGATGGGATCGCAGGCTACCACCAGCAGCGCCTTGCGCGCGTGCACCGCGTCGGCAACGCCTTCCAGATCAAGGATGCGTCCGAGAAAGTCGGGAGTCTGGACGATCAGACACGCGGTCTCGTCATCCACCAGCCCGACGAGGGAGGCCAGATCGTTCCGCAGGCTCTCGTCTCCCACAAGCGTCAGGCCCATACCCTGGGTATAGGTGCGCACTGTATCGCGGTACTCGGGGTGGATCGTCGGGGAGAGCACGACCTTGGTGCGCTTGCCGCGCGAGATGCTGTGGGCCATAATCACCGCTTCGGCCATGGCCGTGGCGCCGTCATAGTGCGAGGCGTTGCTCACCTCCATGCCGGTCAGGGCGCAGATCATGGTCTGGTACTCAAAGATGCTCTGTAGCGTGCCCTGGCTGATCTCCGGCTGGTAGGGCGTGTAGGCCGTGTAGAACTCGGATCGTCCCGTGATGTGGCCCACGACGCTGGGCACAAAGTGGTTGTAGGCCCCCGCACCGAGGAAGCACGCCGTGCGCTGGACGTCCAGGTTGTCATCGGCCAGCGCCCGGAGCTCGGCCAGGATCTCCGGTTCGGAAACGGGATCCGGCAGCCGTACTTTGGGGAAGCGATAGGCTGCGGGGACAGCCTGAAAGAGGTCCTGTACGCTCTCCACCCCGATGCGCGCCAGCATCTCTTGACGCTCCGCATCGGTGTGAGGAACATAGGATCGAGCCCCGGCGCTCATCTAGTGTTCTCCTTCCGCCTCGAGTCGCTCGACATAAGCCCGGTAGGCTTCTGGGCTCATCAGCTTGCTTAGCTCATCGGTGTCCTCAATGAGGATCTGGACGAACCATCCGTCGCCGTATGGATCGCTGTTCACCAGGTCGGGACTCTCCTCCAGCTCCTCGTTGATTTCGGCTATCTCACCGGCTACGGGGAGGTAGCAGTCCGAGGCGGCCTTGACGGACTCGACGACGCTATAGACCTCCCCCTGGGCAAAGCTGTCGCCGGGTTCGGGCATCTCGACGTAAACGATATCGCTGAGCTGCTCCTGCGCATAGTCCGTGATGCCGCAGTAGGCGATCTCATCTTCGACGCGGATCCACTCGTGCGTCTTGGTGTAGAGACACCGTGGGTCGACTTGAATGGTCATGTGGGATCCCTCCTCGTGCTGGACTCTCGTCATCCCTGGTGGTCAGGCTCATGCTGACCGATGTTGCGACAACTCAGCGAGATACGCAAATGGGCCAGAACCGCCTTTCCTCGCGGCGGCCTGCTCTGACAGTCCTCACTGCCGATAGGCGGGCTTGTAGAAGGGCTTTTGGACGATCCGAGCGCGCCTGACCTGGCCCCGAATCTCGATGCCTAGCTCACCGCCGACGCCGCCGTACTCCGGCGGCACATAGGCCAGACCGATGAACTGGTCCAAGGTGGGGGAATAGATCCCGCTGGTGACCTCGCCGCAGGTCACGCCTTCCAGCACGACCGGATATCCATGCCGCGGGACGCCGCGATCCATCATCTCAAAGGCGACAAGACGACGGGCTGTTCCTTCGAGACGGGCCTTGAGCAGCGCTTCGCGCCCAACGAACGGTCCCTTCCCGAAGGCGACGGCCCACCCGAGGCCGGCCTCCATGGGATTGATCGTCGCCGAGATCTCTTGACCATAGAGAGGCATACAGGGCTCCAGGCGAAGCGAGTCCCGGGCGGCAAGTCCGATGGGCAGTATGTCATACGGCTTTCCGCTTTCCATGATGGCGTCCCACACAGCCGTCGCCTGCTCTGCCGGGAAAAAGAGCTCGAAGCCATCCTCTCCCGTATAGCCCGTTCGTCCGAGGAGGGTGGGTACGCCGGCCACGTGTGTCTCCAGCGCGGTATGGTACGCCATGCTTGAGAGGTGCGCATCGCACAGCGGCTGCAGGGTGGCCTTGGATGCCGGCCCCTGCAACGCGAGCATGTAGGTCTCATCCGAGACGTTCTCGACGGCCACGTCATAGCCGACCGATTGGCTCTTGAGCCACAGGGTATCCTTGCGGTTGTTAGCGGCGTTGATGGCTACAAAGTAGCGATCGGGCAGACGATAGACGAAGGTATCGTCGACAACTCCGCCGTCAGCATAGCATAGGAGCGAGTAGTTGGCCTGTCCCTCGGCGATCGCGCTGACGTCCGCGGTCATCACCGCTTGCAGATAGGGCAGCGCGTCAGGGCCGGAGACCACCACCTGTCCCATGTGGTCTATGTCGAACAGGCCCACCGCCGAGCGCACGCGCAGATGCTCCGTGGTGGGCCCTGTCGGATACTGCACGGGCAGCTCCCATCCGGCGAACTCGATCAACCGCGCGCCGAGAGCCATGTGGCGTTCGTACAGCCTGGTCCTTCTGGCCACGTTCACCTCCTGCGACACTGCAGATAGGATTGCCCCGCTCATCGGAGCGCTAGAGCTCATCGCGCTGCAGAGCGACGCGGAGCGCGTTCAGCTCCTCGCGGGCTTGTTCGCGGGTCAGGGGCCGTGGGTAGTTATAGAGCACGCCCCCCGGCCTCTCGTTGTAGTAGGGCCGATTGCATCCCGGACAGCCCGCCGTCCGGAAGGCCTCCCCGTTGGCCAACTGCTCGAGCAGATGGTTCATGTCCTGTCCAAAGCTCAGCAGGCAGCCCCTTGCATCATACGTAAAGGCGCTGGCCGAAGCCAGCCCGCGCACGATGAGCCAGAGGGCTGCCTGCACGCGCCGATACTGGGCAAGCGGCGGAGGCTCTTTCGCGGCCAGGCGGGTGCCGCTCACGGGGGTAAAGGCGAAAAGCCCCACCGTGATGCCCAGGTCCGCCATCTCCTGGATGCGCTCCACCATCTCGCGTTCGGTCTCGCCGAGGCCGACGATCAGGTGCGTGCCGATATGCCCGGGATGGCGGCGGGCCGACTCTCTCAAGAGCGCCAGCGTATGCTTCCATCCATGTCCTTTGGTCTGACGATAGACGTGCTCGCACGCCGCGTCAAGCGCGATGGTCACGCGCTCGCAGCCCGCCGCCAACAGCGCCGTGACATCGTCAAGCGTGCGCGGGCGGATGGAGGCGCAGATGGGCATGGACACAGCCGACGACAGGGCGGACACCGCTTGCCGTGTTCTCTCGACGCAACGCGGCCCTGAAGTGACCTGGAAGCAGGCGCGGGCGATCTGGCCCGCGACGAACGCGGCAGTTGTGGCCTCGATAACCCTATCCGATGGGAACTCGGGCCATACTACCCGCGACAGGTTCGCGGCGGCGGCGGCGCTGTTGCGCGCCTGGGTGCAAAAGGCGCAGTCGTTGGCACAGCGCTCTCCCAGCAACAAGTAGGCCGTCGTCGGGGCGGCGTCCTGGCAGATGTCCAACAGCCTCAATACCCCCGCTGTGCCCGAGGACACGCGCCAGCAGTCGGCGTCCAAGGTCTGGTGCTCCAGATCGGCGATGCCTAGTGCAGAGCGCAGCATTCGCTTCCCCAAATGGGTTCCAGGCCCCATGCTACGGCTGTTTGCTCTGCCGCGCGGGTGGGATTGACGATGCCATTGATGCCCGCACGAACGGCCAGATCATCCACGATCTGCCGATAGCCGCCGTGTGGCCGTATGCAACCGAGGTACAGCCGCACGCTGGGCAAGGCCACACGGGCCATGAGCAGAACGTCTGCCACATCGTGGAAGGTGGGCGGAGCGCAGCCAGCATAGCGCGTGCCAGCCGTGGGGATGAGCACGATGAAGATCAACGCCTCGATGCCGCGCACACGAAGCGCCTCAAGGGCTGCATACTCGCCGCTGAGTCGACCACCTCGCAGGCCGATGGTAATGTGCGGCACCACTCGCACCCTGGTGCGCAACAGATCCAGCGTCTGCATATAGTCGTCCAAGCTCGCATCGAGGCCGTAAACCTCCCGCGCTGTGGCGCGATCGCCGACGATGTCGAGCGAGACGACATCCACCAGCGGGGCGATCTGCGCCACCTCCTGGCTCTCGATAAAGCCCACGTGCCAGTTCAGACGGCGACCACCGCGAAGCTCCGAGATGCGCCCAAGGTGCTGCGCGACGGGGACGCGGCCCCGTGGGTCGCACCCTCCGGAGATCAGCAAGCTCGGATGCCCGTCAGCCTTGACGTCCCATATGGGGCGCATGTGCTCCAGGTAGTGCCCTCCGCAGTGGGCGCAATCCAGGGCACAGCGCTGTCCGGTGACGCTTATGGGGAGCGTGTCGTATGGGCGGTCAAAGTGGATAACGGAAGGATGGTTGCCCATGCGCACGTGCCAGGCCTCTGCAAACTGGGAGGACCTGTCCGAGACCACGCTCTCAAGCTGCAGATCTACGTCTTTGGTGCCCATCTGCCTATCCAGGATGCCTCTTGCGGTCGGGACTGGCCGCAGTATATCCGTGAGCCAATGAGGGGTCAAAGGCGGAATCCTGGAGGCAATGCGCCTTTGCCTGTGCTGGGCGCCGTCGCTATAATCGGCGCGGTCAGGGGTCTGCGACAAGGCGCTCTGTCGCCAGGAGAGGGTAATCCCATGCGCAACAGGCTGCACATCGTGCAGGGCGACATCACCAAACTGCACGTGGATGCCATCGTGAACGCAGCGAACCGCTCCCTTCTGGGCGGAGGCGGGGTGGACGGCGCGATCCATCGCGCGGCCGGCCCGGGGCTGCTGGAAGAGTGCCGCACTCGGGGGCTGTGAGACGGGCGAGGCCAAGATGACCCGGGGATACAGGCTCCCTGCTCGCTACGTCATCCACACGGTGGGGCCGGTGTGGCGTGGCGGGGATCATGGGGAGGATGAACTTCTGGCCAACTGCTACCGCAACAGTCTGCGGATAGCGTCCGAGCACAGGCTAAGCCATATCGCCTTTCCGGCGATCAGCACGGGGGTGTACGGGTTCCCCATGGAGCGCGCCGCGCGCATCGCCTTGCGCGAGGTGAGCGCCTTCCTGGCGAGCCACGACATGCCGCAGGAGGTCACCCTGGTGTGCTACGACCGGAGCGCGTACGAGATCCATCGGCGAGCCTTTGAGGAGGCGTTCGGTTCGTGACCTGGTCGGGATACAGGTTCCTGATTGCCACGCGGAAGCGGGGCGTGGGTCCATGGTGAGGCGGCCGGCTCTCTACCGGTTGGGGATGGCGGCGGTCTATCTCCTCGCCTCGCTGTTCGTGTTCACCATGTGGGCCACTGATGTACGCGAGTTCGTTGGCCTGAACGGCTACTATCGCGCCTTGTTCGCCGACATGATCGAGGGCACGGCGCACAAGCCCTTTGTGTACCGTGTGCTCATTCCCTCCCTCGTTCGGGGCGGGCGGATGCTACTGCCGGAGGCCATCATCCGCTTCCTGCAGGAAGGCATCTATGAGGCGGTCCCCCTCGCTGGGCGGGCTATGACGTACCTGGGTTGGGAGCAGCACTACCTGCCGGAGTACTTGCTCGCGCTCTCCCTGGCCTACGTCGCGCTGCTGGGCTACATGGTCGCCTTGCGCCAGCTCGGCAAGTCGCTCTTCGCTGCCGAGGCGTGGCTACTGGACCTGCTCCCTGTCATCTCCCTGCTGGTCCTGCCGGTGTTCTTCAAGCGTGGCACGCATCTGATCTACGATTTCAGCACGCTCTTCCTGTTCACCCTCGGCGCCTACTACCTGCTCCAAGAACAATGGGCGCCCTTTTACGCCCTCTATGTCATCGGCAACCTGAACAAGGAGACGACGGTTCTCCTGTCGCTCATCTTCCTCATCCGCTTCTGGCGGCGTATGGATGCGCCTACGCTGTTGGTGCATCTGGTCGTCCAAGGTGTGATCTTCCTTGGCATCAAGGTCCCTCTGATGCTCATCTATCATGACAACCCGGGCGGGCTGTTCGAGACGCATCTCGTGGAGAATGTGCGCCTCTATCTGCGTCCCTACTGGTATACTGCCGTATGGGATGTGCTCAGCGTGTTCCTGCTCATTGGCCATCGCTTTCGCGAGAAACCCCTGTTCCTGAAGCAGGGCCTGTGCATCGCTCTCCCCATGGCGGCGCTTGTTTTCGCACTGGGTGGATACGGGGAGATCCGGGACATGTACGAGGCATTCCCCTTCGCCTTCCTGCTCGGGGCACAGACGGTAGCATGGCTGATGGGGTGGCACATGGAGGCGATCGACGAGCCGGCCGGCTCGTCGCCAAGTTTGCCTCTGCTGGAATCCAAGGATCGCCCA
>Ga0194110_10010355_pt1 | contig 10378 bp, 8 predicted proteins | sample TA2Kig1200mmetaG_FD_146192 | JGI IMG/M metagenome (GOLD analysis project Ga0194110, IMG submission 146192) | Freshwater microbial communities from Lake Tanganyika, Tanzania - TA2015032 Kigoma Deep Cast 1200m | ecosystem: Environmental > Aquatic > Freshwater > Lake | place: Tanzania: Lake... | reverse complement strand
CAACATAGTCTTCGATGCTTTGTGGAAATAATCCGAGTTGATAGCGATTGCCATATCGATATGCCATAACCACTCTCCTTTCGTACGACTTTATTGTATCATATTGATATGGTCTCTCGTAGATAATTTTATGCTTCATGCTAAATTTTTACCCTCACCCTAATTACGACACAGTCTCTTGGGGGAGAGGGTGGGGGTGAGGGGAAATTTCAAATATTTTTGGCTAGAATATAAATGCAAAGTGAAAATTGTCCGGGGGAGTCAAATCATAGAGGCCACCGTAGCGGATAGCCGGGTGGCCTCTTTTCTCGAAGTCATGACAGGCTCACCATTGCTGAAAATCGAGAGGGTAGTCTTCGATGCTAAAAACAGACCTGTAGAATATATTTCAATCCTTTACCGATCCGACCGATATCATTATTCTGTGGATCTCATAAGAAAAAGATCAGAATTTAAGGCCCAATGGGATTATATTAAGCCCTGAAGAAGTGATTTTTTGTGCCCCCTCTCCAACAACATTGACTAAGGTATTAGATGAGATCATCTGATTGAGATTTCCTCCGTTGAGCAGGGCCATCTTTTAAATCCCCCTTCATCCCCCCTTAGAAAGAGGGAGTCTGCTCTCTCCAAAAATTGACAATAGGTTAAAATTATAGTATTTTTAAACACATAAATGGACTATATCAAAGGGTGATTCCCCTCTTTAAGTACTATTGAAATACCTTGATCCTCCACTTTTGCCCCCTCACCCAAGCCCTCTCCCCATTGGGGGGAGGGGATTTTGTCGGGAGGAAAAATTTTTTATTATTTTTGAATGGTGATCCATTGAAAGAACTTCTCTCTCTTGTTTCAAAACCAGTCAGGTATATAGGCCAGGAGGTCAATTCAATAAGAAAAGATCCCTCAGAGGTCCAACTAAGATTCTGTCTGGCCTTTCCAGATGTCTATGAGGTGGGGATGTCCCACCTTGGAATCCAGATCCTTTATCATATCCTCAATGGAAAAAAAGGGGTCTCATGCGAAAGGGTTTTTGCTCCCTGGATAGATATGGAGAAGCTCTTAAGAGAAAAAGGGATTCCTCTCTCCTCTCTTGAATCCTCCACTCCTCTCCATCAATTCGACATATTGGGTTTCTCACTTCAGTATGAACTCTGCTTCACCAATCTCCTCAATATGCTCGACCTCTCTAATATTCCCTTCTTCTCCAAGGACAGGGATGATCGATTTCCTCTCATCATTGCCGGAGGCCCGATAGCTTTCAATCCAGAACCGGTAGCCGACTTCTTCGATGCCATCGTCATTGGAGATGGCGAAGAGGTGGCTCTTGAGATCTGCGATCTGGCAATTCAACGGAAAGAATCTCATTTAAAAAAGGAGGCTCTTTTAAAATTCCTTTCCCAGCTGGATGGGGTCTATGTCCCCAGCCTACACAGAAATGGGCAAAAGATTCGTAAGAGGCATGTCTCCGATCTCAATCAGATTTACTTTCCCACCTGTCCCATCGTCCCTTATATGAAGGTGATCCACGACCGTCTCAATGTAGAGATTGCCAGAGGTTGCAAAAGGGGATGCCGTTTCTGTGAAGCAGGATTCATCTACCGGCCATATCGTGAGAGAAGCCCTAGAGTCATCCAGGAGATTCTTAATGACTCATTAAAAAGGACGGGTTATGAGGAGGTCTCCCTTCTCTCTCTCAGCGCAGGAGACTACTCCTCTATTGGTTCCCTACTTACGACCTTGATGGACCGATTTGTATCGAAGAGGGTTGCTGTTTCTTTTCCTTCGTTGAGGATCGAGAGTGTTGTGGGACACTTAGCAGAGGAGGTGAAACGGGTTAGAAAAACAGGGTTCACCATTGCTCCCGAGGCCGGGACAGATCGAATGCGAAAGGTGATCAATAAAGAGATGGACGAGGAGATTCTCTTTCGAGGTCTGAGAGATCTCTTCTCAATGGGGTGGAAGAATCTCAAACTCTATTTCATGATGGGGCTTCCAACGGAGGGAGAGGAGGACTTGAGAGGGATCATCGATCTATCGAGAAAGATCGCTTCTTTGGGAGGACGACAGAAGGTCTATCCCAATATCAGTGTTAGTGTCTCCACTTTTGTCCCCAAACCCCATACTCCTTTCCAATGGGAGTCTCAAATCCACCTTGATGAGATGAAAGATAAACTCCGTTTTTTGAAAAATGAGCTGAAGGAAAATCATCTCCGTTTTAAATGGCAGGATCCTCATCTGAGCTTCTTGGAAGGGATTTTTTCGATGGGGGACCGAAATCTTTCCAAGGTTTTAGTCAAGGGCCATCAGCTTGGATGCCGCTTTGATGGCTGGAGTGACCAATTCCATTATTCCCTGTGGCGGGAGGCTTTTGAGAAAGTAGGGGTGGAGATAGATTTCTATACCCGAAAAAAGGACTTTAAGGAGATTCTCCCTTGGTCTTTTATCGAGACGGGAATCGGAAAGACATTCTTATGGGAGGAGTATCAGAGAGGTCTGAGCGAAGAGAGCAGTCCTCCGTGTCTGGGAAAAGATTGCCATCGTTGCGGGATTTGCGATGGTAAAGAGATCGAGGTGAAAGAAAACCATCCAAACGAGACTGAACCGATGAAAAGGATGGAAAGCGTTGGAGTTCGGAAGAAAGGAATCAAGAGAAAATTTCGGTTGCTATTTACAAAGAGGGGAGAGGCACGGTTTATCAGCCATCTCGAACTTTCTCATCTCTTCTACCGCGCATCAAAAAGGGCTGAACTTCCTCTTTGTCACTCTGAAGGTTTTCACCCAATGCCAAGGATCATATTCGAAAAAGCCCTTCCAGTGGGGGTTGAGAGCCGGAGGGAGATCGTGGAGATGGAATTGGAGGGAAGCATCACTCAGGGTGAAGTGATGGAGAGGCTAAATCAAACCCTTCCTCAAGGGATCGAGATTATAGAGACAAAGGAGGTCCTTTTCTCCTACCCTTCTTCCCCTCTCCCTAAACGGTCGGTCTATTGGATTTTGTTGAATCATCTTTTTTCGAAGGAAGAGGCCATCTCAAGGCTTAAAAAGGCTTTGGATAAACAAGAGCTTCTCATTCTTCAGGAGAGAAAGGGAAAGAAGAGGAAGGTGGACATTCTCCCTCTGATCGAGAGGATGGATGTGAAAGAAGGAGGTAATGAAATTGCAGCACATGTTGGTTTGGGAGTAGAACTCGTCCTTCGAAATGTAGGAGGGAGGACGGCGAAGCCTTTAGAGATTGTCGGAGCAATCTTCGGTTTGGAAGGGGAAGCCCTTTCCCGATGTAAAGTTATTAAAATGGAATGATGGAATTTTGGAAAACTGGAATATTGGCATCTAAGAGCTATGAATGATTAGTGGATTATCTTTCTCTTGAAAGCTCATCATTCCACCATTCCAGTATTCCAATTTCATGTTTTTATTTTTTAGGAGTGGGTTATGGCAAATGAATTGATTATTAATGTGACCCCTTGGGGAAAAAGGGTTGCCCTCTTAGAGGATCAGGTGCTTTCGGAACTTTATATCGAGCGGACAAAGGATCGAGGAATTATAGGGAATATTTACAAAGGGAAGGTCGTGAAGGTATTGCCAGGGATGCAGGCCGCCTTCGTCGATATCGGGTTGGAAAAGGCTGCCTTTCTCTATGTCTCCGATGTTTATGGAGGGATGGAAGATTATGAGGAGATGGGTTCCCTGGGAATAGAGGTGCCAGCCAGTCTTCCTTTATCCTCCCAGATCGAAGACCTCCTCTCCGAAGGTCAGGAACTATTGGTTCAAGTATCAAAAGAACCCCTTGGCACCAAAGGAACCCGGATCACTTCCTACATCACGCTTCCCGGCAGATATCTTGTCCTCATGCCAACTGTGGATCATATTGGGATCTCAAGGAGGATTAAGGACGAAAAGGAACGGAGAAGACTGAGGGAGATCCTCCAGTCGATCAAACCGCCCTCCAGTGGCTTCATCGTCCGAACCGCAAGTGAAGGTGCAGAGGCTGAAGAGATTCGAAATGATATGGAATTTCTCCTCCATCTCTGGGATAACATTCAGAAGAAAAGAGAGAATTCCACCGCTCCTTCTCTCATCCATACCGACTTGACCATGATACTCCGGGTCATCCGTGACATTCTCTCCCCTCAGATTAACCGAATCATTATCGATTCTAAAGAGGAATACGAAACCATCATCTCCTTCATCAACACCTATATGCCCAAGCAAAAATATGAGATCACGCTTTACGAAAAGAAAGAGCCGATCTTCGAAGCCTATGGCATTGAGATGGAAATTGACAAAATCCTCGAAAGAAAGGTTTGGCTCAAATCCGGTGGATACATTGTCATCGACATGAGCGAGGCTCTTGTAGCCATCGATGTGAATACCGGTAGGTATGTGGGAAAGAGGAATTTAGCCGATACGATCCTTAAAACAAATCTGGAGGCAGCTAAAGAAATTGCTTACCAGTTGCGAGTTCGAAATATCGGAGGAATTATCATCATCGATTTTATTGATATGGAAAGAGAAGGGGATAGGGAAAAGATCTATCATGCCTTGGATGAGTCTATCAAAAAAGATCGACAAAAGACCAATATCTTTAAAATCTCAGAACTGGGCTTGGTGGAGATGACACGAAAGCGAACACGGGAGAACATCTCCAGGATCCTCTGCGAACCATGCCCTTATTGTGAAGGAGCAGGACTCATCAAATCGAAGGTTACAGTCTGTTATGACATCTTCCGGGAGATCGAGAAGACGGCTTCTCAGTTGGGAAGCCAAAGCATCATGGTGGAGGCTAACCCAGAGGTCGCTGACCTTCTCTACGAAGAAGAGAGAGGAGGGGTGGAAGAATTGGAGCGAAAGCTGAGGAAGAAGATCGTGATCAAGGGCAAGTCGGGTTTCCATCAGGAACAATTCAGCATCATTGAAATTTGAACTCATGATGGAACTTTTAGCAAATTTGACAATATTCTTAAAATCAATTAAAATTTTTTAATAACTATTTTGGAGGCATCTAATGTATGCTGTAGTGAAGACAGGAGGGAAAGAATACCGAATCTCCAAAGGCGACATCATCCGGGTCGAGAAATTGGAAGGAAAAGTGGGAGATCAAGTGACACTGAAGGATGTATTAATGGTATCCCGAGAAGGCCAAGTTCACTTTGGAAATCCCCTTTTTGAAAATGCAGTAGTCATTGGTGAGATCGTTCAGCAGGTAAAAGGGAAAAAGGTTCTGACCTATAAAATGAAAAAAAGGAAGAATTACCGGCGTTTCAAAGGACACCGTCAGAACTATACATATTTGAAGGTGAATGATATCTTATTAAACTAAAGTGAGCCCCCTCACCCCCTCCCTCTCCCCGCTGGGGAGAGGGGAAGGGTGAGGGGTTATGGAGGTATTTATGGCACATAAGAAAGCTGGAGGAAGTTCCCGGAACGGAAGGGATAGTGCAGGACAGCGCCTTGGTGTCAAACGATTTAGCGGCCAATGTGTACAGGCAGGAAGCATCCTGGTCCGTCAGAAAGGGACTCGAATCTTTCCAGGAGAGAATGTAGGTATGGGTAAGGATTATACCCTCTTTGCAAGAATTGAAGGGATCGTCCAATATGAGAAAAGAGGAAGAGATAAAAAGCAGGTGAGTGTCTATTCTCAGACTATATAACCCTGCACCCAACGTGGTGCCGAGGCTTCTCCATTTGTCCTGTGATCGATAATGATGAAATTTGTGGATGAAGCAAGAATCCATGTGAAGGCAGGCGATGGGGGAAATGGGTGTGTCAGCTTTCGGAGAGAACGTTTTATCCCCAAAGGAGGCCCAGACGGCGGTGATGGTGGAAAAGGTGGGGATGTGATCCTTCAGGCAGATGCCCAACTTTCTACCCTTCTCGATTTGACCTACCCTCGAGAGTTTCGTGCCCAAAAAGGTGGTCACGGCAAAGGTAAAAACCAGAGAGGAAGAGCGGGAAAGGATCTTGTCATTCGGGTCCCGATAGGCACCATTGTTCGAGAATATCACACGGGGGAGTTGTTGCAAGACCTTCTCTTCGATTGCCAACGATTCATCGCAGCAGAAGGGGGCCGGGGCGGTCGCGGGAATGCACGGTTTGTCACGCCAACTCTACGTACCCCGCGTCATGCCGAAAAAGGTGAAAAAGGACAAGAGCGTCACCTTTGCCTCGAACTGAAACTCCTCGCTGATGTAGGCTTGATCGGTTATCCCAATGTGGGAAAATCAACCCTCCTTTCAAAAATATCATCTGCCAGACCAAAGATCGCCGACTATCCCTTCACCACACTCAGTCCCAATCTTGGAGTGGTGGAGAGAGAGGAAGGCAGGCCTTTTGTGGTGGCCGATATTCCAGGACTCATTGAGGGGGCCTCCTTGGGAGCAGGGCTCGGATTGACCTTTCTCCGACATGTGGAGCGGGCAAGCCTTCTCGTTCATCTCTTAGATTTCTCAGAAGGGCCATCCCGCAATCCCCTCAAGGACTTCCATGCCCTAAACGATGAATTGAATTCCTATCACCCTTCGCTTCGTGAGAAGACCCAAATCGTTGCACTCAATAAGATGGATCTTCCATCTTTTCGGAAAAAGGCCATGGATTTTAAAAACCAATTTGAAGAGATGGGATATCAAGTTTACTTGATCTCCGGTAAGACAGGAGAGGGAGTGAAGGAGTTGATCGAGGCCGTATCTCGGACTTTGAAATCCATTTCAAATCAGAGTGATGAAAACTAAGGAGACTCGTAAAAAGATACTGGAGAAGGCAAGACGGATCGTGGTCAAGGTAGGTTCCAGTATCCTGGCTTCTGTTGAGAAAGGGCTTCGCCACGATGTCTTCGGCCATCTCACCAAAGAGATCTCTGAACTGAAGCGCCAAGGCTATGAAATCGTCTTGGTCTCCTCTGGAGCCATCGCTTCGGGAATGGAGAAATTAGGATATAAAACCCGTCCCCAATCCATCACTCAGAAACAGGCCACGGCCGCAGTAGGTCAGACCCGGCTGATGAACATCTACGAAGGCTACTTCTCCCGCTATCAGCAAATGGTTGCCCAGATCCTCCTTACCCATGATGATCTAAGCCATCGACGGAGGTTCCTAAATGCTCGTAATACCTTACTCACCCTCCTCGAACTTGGGATTATACCGATCGTCAATGAAAATGATACCGTCGTGGTAGATGAGATCAAATTTGGTGATAATGATAACCTCTCCGCACTTATCACCAACCTCATCGAGGCTGACCTCCTCATCATTTTAACTGATATCGATGGCCTCTGTGATCGAGACCCAAGAGTTCACCCCGATGCTAAATACATTCCACTCATCGAGGATATTGACGCGGACATGGGAGCGATCATCGGGCAGACAACGAGTGAAATGAGTGTTGGAGGGATGGCAAGCAAGATCCAGGCTGCCACGAAGGCATCCCGATTTGGAATTCCCACAGTGGTGGCCTGTGGAACTAAGAGAGAAGTCCTTCACCAGATCCTTAAGGGGAAGGAGATTGGGACTCTGATCCTCCCGAAGGTAGAAGCTTTGAGCAGTCGGAAGCATTGGATTGCGTTCAATCTGAAACCGAAGGGAAATGTCCTCGTGGATGAGGGTGCGAAAAAAGCCATCGTCCAGAAAGGCAAAAGCCTTCTTCCTTCTGGCGTATTGGAGGTCAGGGGGGCTTTTGATCGGGGAGATTCGGTCTCCTGCTTAGGCCCTCGTGGGAAGGAGTTTGCCAGAGGCCTTGTGAATTACAATGCCCAAGAACTGGATAGAATCAAAGGCCTTCAAAGCAAACAGATTGAAAAGGCATTGGGCTATAAATATTCTGATGAAGTGATCCATCGGGACGATCTGGTGGTCTTATGAAAGAGAGAATAGATCTTAGAAAAGAGGTGAGAGAAATGGCCAAAAAGGCCAAAGAGGTCTCTCATCGGCTGGCTCACCTTTCTGCGGATAAAAAGAATAAGGCCTTGCTTGAAATGGCAGTTGCTCTTGAGAAGAACAAAGAACTGTTGATAGAAAAGAACAGGAAGGATTTAGGCGCTCTGGAGAAGGCTAATCTCCCATCGGCAATGATGGATCGATTGAGATTAACCCCTGCGGTGATCCAAGGGATGGGAGAGGGAATTCGAGAAGTGGCTCGACTCCCTGATCCTGTGGGTGAGGTTGTGAGGATGTGGAGGAGGCCGAATGGGCTGATGGTTGGGAGGATGAGGATCCCGATCGGGGTCATCGGAATCATCTATGAATCGAGACCAAATGTGACCGCTGATGCAGCAGGCCTATGCCTCAAATCGGGAAATAGCGTTATCCTCCGGGGAGGCTCAGAGGCCTTTCACTCCAACCAGGCTATCGTCCACATCCTCCAAAAGGCTATTAGGAGGATCGGCCTTCCAGAAGAGGCAATCCAGATCTTTTCTCGGATTGAAAGAGAGGCCATCCAAGAGATGCTCCAGTTGGAGGAGGAGATTGACCTCATCATCCCCAGAGGAGGCGAGGAGTTGATCCGCTTTGTAACGAGCCATTCAAAAATCCCTGTCATTAAACATTATAAAGGAGTCTGCCATATCTTCGTGGATGAGACCGCTAACCTGGAGATGGCGACTCGGGTCTGCCTCAACGCCAAGGTCCAGCGACCTGGAGTATGCAATGCCATGGAGACTCTTTTGGTTCACGAGAAGGTGGCAAGGCGGTTCCTGCCAAAGATCGCAGAAGTTCTTCAGAAAGAAGGGGTGGAGATACGGGGATGCCCAAAGGCCCGGAAGATTCTATCCGACATTAAGGAGGCAAAAGAAGAAGATTGGTACGAGGAATATTTAGATCTCATCCTCTCCATCCGTGTAGTCAAAGGGATCGAAGAGGCGATAGGGCATATCGCCACTTATGGCTCGCTTCATACGGAGGCCATTATCACTTCCGATTATGAGAATGCGCAGAGGTTTTTAAAGGAAGTCAATTCATCCTGTGTCCTGGTCAATGCCTCGACGAGATTTAATGACGGATTCGAGCTGGGATTAGGGGCAGAGATCGGGATCAGCACCTCCAAGCTTCACGCCTTTGGCCCAATGGGATTGGAGGAGTTGACAACGACGAAATTTATTGTATACGGAGATGGACAGATAAGAGGCTAAATGAAAATTTCAAAGCTCAAATTTCAAATTCAAAATATATAAGCCTTTGTTATTTGATATTTGGATTTTTACATGTTTGAATATAAGAATTTTCTTCTAACATTTTGCACCCCTCACCCTCCCCTCTCCCCAGTGGGTAGAGGGCTTCGTCGTGAGCTCAGCCGAACGGAGGGGGTGAGGGGAAATTTCAAATATTTTTAGCTTGGGATTTGGATTTTTGCGGGGAAATAGGAAGGGGAGGCAGAGATAGAAAAAATAGGGTCAGGGGCAAAAGAGAGGAGGATTGGGCTCTTCGGAGGGACATTCAATCCCATTCACCTTGGTCACCTCCGGGGTGCAGAAGAGATTCGAGAGATCTTCGAACTTGACGAAGTGATCTTCATCCCGGCAGCCATCCCACCTCATAAAGGGATAGAGGAAATCATAGATGCGAAGTATCGCTTAGAGATGGTCAGGCTTGCCACCGCAACCAACCCATACTTTTCTACCTCTGATATTGAGCTTTTAAGACCTGGAAAATCTTACTCCATCGATACCATCCGGTTTTTTAAGGAGGGCCATCGGGATTCCCTATTCTTCATCCTGGGAAGGGATGCATTTGTGGAGATTGAGACTTGGAAGGATTTCCAGCAGCTCTTCACCCTTTGTAACTTCATCGTAATGACCCGGCCAGGATTTCAGAAGACTCCTCCTACCTCTCAACTCCCAAAGGCCTTGGTCCAAACCTTCCGATATGACTTGAAGAACGAAGCCTGGATCCATCTCTCAGGCCATACGCTTTATTTCAAAGAAATCACGTTTCTCGATATCTCATCAACCAAAGTGCGGGAATTAATTGAAGGAGGGGGGTCTGTAAAGTATCTGATCCCTGTCGAGGTAGAGAACTATATCCAAAAAAATGGGCTTTATCGCCGTGAAGAAAGTAAGGTTCACGGTAAATCCTGAACTCAAATAGGTTCAGGAAGCTTTATTATACCCCCCACCCTCCCCTCCCCCTCAAGAGACTGTGTCGCAATGAGGGAGAATAGAAAAAATGTCATGCTGAACTTGGTTCAGCATCTAACAAAATCAGGAACTTACGAGACCCTGAAACAAGTTCAGGGTGACAAAATAGTAATTACGACACAGTCTCCAAGGGGGGAGCTTGCTATATTATAGGGAGGGAATAGCTTAATAGAAAAGGCTATACTCTTTCTTTTGGATTTGTTGAGCAAGTTGGTTAAGGACAAATCGAAGAAAGGAGTATAGCCGTGAGAATA
>Ga0194110_10010350_pt1 | contig 10382 bp, 7 predicted proteins | sample TA2Kig1200mmetaG_FD_146192 | JGI IMG/M metagenome (GOLD analysis project Ga0194110, IMG submission 146192) | Freshwater microbial communities from Lake Tanganyika, Tanzania - TA2015032 Kigoma Deep Cast 1200m | ecosystem: Environmental > Aquatic > Freshwater > Lake | place: Tanzania: Lake... | reverse complement strand
CAGCAGCCGGTGGTAGGGGGTGAATTCCCGCCCGGAGGTGTCCGCCTGGAGGTGCTGCTCCATCATTTTCATTTTGGCGTCCAGGTCATCCACAAAATAGACCAGCATTGCCTCCCGGGTTTTGGGAAGCACCGGCGAGCCGAATTCCTGGAACCCGTGATGGGTAATAATGATATGTTCCAACTGGAGCAACAGGCCCTGGTCCGGGAAGTGGCATTCGACTGCGGCTTGCCTGATCATCTCCCAGCCCAGGACGATGTGACCCAGGAGCTGGCCGGTAACGGTGTATTCCGGGGCGTAGGGCTGCGCCAATTCCTTGAGCTTGCCGATATCGTGCAGGATGGCCCCGGCCACCACCAGCTGCCGGTTGAGATTGGGATAGAGCCTGGCCGTCTGGCAGGCCAGGCGGGCCACGAACCAGGTATGCTCCAACAACCCTCCCTCATAGGCATGGTGAATGCGGCGCGCCGCGGGCGCGAGCTGCCAGGTGGACTCATGCTGCTGCAGCAGAGATAAAACCAGCTCCTGAAGCGGCCCGCTGAGTTCCTGGTCCACCAGGTCCAGCAGGTCCCGCCACATCATTGCCCGGTCATAGGGAGTGCTGGGGTGCAGCAGTGAGACATCGAAGTCCTTGAGCTCCTGTTTAATCTGGCGTATCTGCTGCACGGTCCAAATCTTCTGGACCGTAAGCTGCAACTCGCCTCGAAACGGTCTGAGCTGCCCCACCACCGCGACGTAGTCCCCCACGCGGAATGGCCCCGGAAAATCCTTTAAGACATTGGACCAGAGTTTGCTCTTAAGTGACCCGCTGCGGTCGCCCAATACCAAAGTAAGATACGGCTCGCCGTTGCGGGTATGCCCCGGCTCCACCTCCCGCACCATAAAATACTGTTGAATTTCCATGCCTTCTTTCATGTCCGCGATCAAATGATGGATCATGCCAGAAACCTGTCCTTTCCCAGCCTGAGGATATGACGCAAGACCGCAGCACCCCCGTTTAGCCCATTATCCTGGCTGCAGTAAGGGGCTTGGTGGTGGAAGCATGACCAATTCCTCCGCCCGGCGGTCTCGTTCTTTTTCTAAGTTATCATCTTTGAGATCAATCAGTTAACACTTCTTGACATTTAGTGTCGTTATAATTAATTTAGACTAATGACTAAGCCGATAAAATATAGAGAGCTTCTCGTTGTTAACCGAACGGCCTGACGGGTAATGTTAGCCCGCTGACAACCTGAGCGTGCCTGCCAGCCTCGGTGAGGCTGGGGTCTCAAGTGGTTAACTCATCGATTATATTTAGATATTTCGTGACAACCGACGTTCCCCCCCCTGGATTGCCTGAAAGTTCATAATCGGTGAAAAAAGTTTTGATTATAATAAGTGAATATGATAGTATCAGATTTTAAAATTTATAGGAGCTTCTTGTGGAGGCTACCAGAAATCTCCCATGGATAGAGATTATATAGATAAAATAATTCATCTGGGGAAAGAAAAAGGCGGCTACCTGACCTATGACAACCTCAACGAGTTGATTCCTTCGGATATCGTGGACCCCATCGAAATCAAGGAGGTCTTCGATTCTTTGCAGGAAGAAGAAATTGAGGTTGTGGATAGCATCGAGGACGTCACCTACCCCGGCATGGAATTAGCCGAGGAACCCGGAGAGGTGGAAATCGAAGAAGCCTTCGATGCCGAAGAGGTGCCCGAACAGGAGGGTATCGTGGCGGCCTACTTTCGGGAGATGCTGCGGTATTCCGTCTTGACCCCGGATGAAGAGAAAGAACTGGGCCGCATTATCAAAAACGGCCAGGAAACCATCCTCAAATTGGTGGGTCTGGTCCAGTCTGATCTGGATGAGGTCCGCTATCTGCAGACAAAGGTCCGGGAATGGTTCCAGACCGAAGAAAAGACGGCCCAGGGCAAAGAGAAACTGTTCCGGTTTATTAACAGGACTCTGGGGGAGGTGTTGCGCCAGAACCCCGGGGCCGAAGAAATCAAACAGTTAGCCAAGAAGATTAAAGAAAAAGAAAACGAGGTCATCAGGGCCCGGGATGAAATGATCAAGGCCAACCTGCGTCTGGTGGTGAGCATCGCCAAGAAGTATCTCCATCGGGGGCTGAGTTTTTCCGATCTGATCCAGGAAGGCAACCTCGGTCTCATGAAAGCGGTCACCCGCTACGATTACACCACCGGCTATCGTCTCAGCACCTTTGCCTCCTGGTGGATCCGTCAGACCATCACCCGGGCGATTTACGACAAGACTCGCACCATTCGCATTCCCGTGCACCTGCAGGAAATCCGGAACCGGTGCTATCGGGCCTTTTACGATCTGCTCAAAGAGTTGGGCCGGGAGCCCCTGCTCAAGGAAATCGCCGAGCGGTCCGGGGTGCCCGAGGATAAGATCCTGGTGGTGACCAACCTGTCCGATGAGCCCATTTCCCTGGAAACCCCCGTGGGCGACGAAGGGGATCGACTGGGGGATTTTATCCGCAACGATCAGGCAGTTTCACCCTTTGAATCGATTATCTGTTCGGAGTTGTCGGAAAAGACAGATGCCATCCTGTCCACTCTGACTCCCCGGGAAGAAAAAATTATGAAGATGCGCTTCGGCATCGGGGCCGAAGTGGAGCACACCCTCGAAGAAATCGGCCGGGAGTTTAAGGTCTCCCGGGAGCGTATCCGCCAGATAGAGAAGAAAGCCCTGAAGCGCCTGAAACATCCCACCCGTAAGGCTACTCTGGAGGATTTTCTGGAGTAATCGCTGGCCTCTTCACTGTATTCGAATCTCGTGCTCTTTATTGGGAGGGATATTATATGACCATTATGGACACCGCAAAAATAGCTGCACTGCGGGAAAAACTGCTGGAACGCAAACGCAAATTATGGCGGGAAGTCAAAGGGCAGATCAAAACCGGTCTGGGGGAAAGTTATCAGGACCTCCTGGCTACGGCCCGGGACGAAGAAGACCAGGCCCAGGTCAACCTTTTGGAAGAAACCCAATTTTCCCTGATCGAACCCAAGCGCCAGGAATTGGTGGCCATTGAAGAAGCCTTGCAACGTCTGGAAAACGGCACCTACGGCGAGTGCGAGGGCTGCGGCAAGCTCATCGAGCCGCGGCGTTTAGAGATCATGCCCCAAACCGCGCTCTGCCGCGACTGCCAATCACAAAAAGAAAAAATCGCCAAAGCCAGCCTGCGTTAAGGTAAGTCCGGCATCAAGGCCAGGATATACCCAACACGGCGCGCACTCGCCTGTGAAGCCGCCATCTCAAACCCCGCTGTCCCATTGAGAGTGAAAGGATGAGGGGAGGGGGACCGAAATTCCGGTTCCCCTCATGGTACTGCCGAGGGAAGCCGGCCGACCAGAACCGTTTCTTCAAACCTCTTTAAATAATAGCAGAATATTTTTAAGCAGCCAGGGGTTGTTCGCCAACCGCCCCTACAACCCTAAACCGGGGGCAATTTATGAAAATTAAAGCATCTTCCGGACCTGCCAAGGATAAACCAGAATCCAAAGCCGCCATCGGCCCGGTCCGCTACGACGTATCTTTGCTCACCGCCGATGACCTTTTCATCTTTAACGAAGGCAACCACTTCCGTCTCTACGAGAAGCTCGGCAGCCATTGCCTGGAAAGCAACGGCGTCCCCGGGGTCTATTTCGCCGTCTGGGCCCCCGATGCCGAGCGGGTCTATGTCATCGGGGAATTCAACGGCTGGCACAAGGAGGCCCATCCCCTGGGCTCCCGGGGCCAGTCCGGCATCTGGGAGGGGTTTATCCCAGGAGTCCAGCGGGGTGCGAAATATAAATACTACGTCCACTCCCGTTACCATGGCTACCGGGTGGAAAAGGCCGACCCCTTTGCCGTGTTTTTTGAGGGGCCGCCCCGGATGGCCTCCATTATCTGGGACCTGGATTATACCTGGAGTGACGGGAACTGGATGGCCCAGCGCCACCGGCGCAATGGCCTGAAAAGACCCATATCCATCTATGAGGTGCACCTCGGCTCCTGGCGCCGGCTTCCCGAAGAGGGTAACCGCTTCCTCAGTTACCGGGAACTTGCCCCGCAATTGGCAGCCTATGTCCAGGAAATGGGTTTTACCCACGTGGAGTTTCTGCCGGTCATGGAGCATCCCTTTTACGGCTCCTGGGGATACCAGACTACGGGGTATTTCGCCCCCAGCAGCCGCTACGGCAATCCCCAGGATTTCATGTACCTCGTGGACACCTTGCACCAACACGGCATCGGGGTGATCCTGGACTGGGTCCCGTCGCATTTCCCCGCGGACGAACACGGCCCGGCTTACTTTGACGGCACCCATCTCTACGAGCATGCCGACATGCGCAAGGGCTTCCACCCGGACTGGAACAGCTACATTTTTAATTACGGCCGCAACGAAATCCGCAGCTTTCTCCTGAGCAGCGCCTTTTATTGGCTGGACAGACACCACGCCGACGGTCTCAGGGTGGATGCCGTAGCATCCATGCTCTACCTGGACTATTCCCGCAAAGAGGGGGAGTGGATCCCCAATATCTACGGTGGCAAGGAAAATATCGAGGCCATCTGGTTTTTACGCAAGTTCAACGAGGAAGTTTATAAAAACTTTCCCGACGTGCAGACCATCGCGGAAGAATCCACCGACTGGCCCATGGTTTCCCGGCCCAATTACCTGGGCGGCCTGGGTTTCGGCCTCAAGTGGGACATGGGCTGGATGCACGACACCCTGAAATATATGTCGTATGACCCCATTCACCGGCGCTATCACCATAACACCATTACCTTCCGCATGCTCTACGCCTTCCAGGAAAACTTTGTCCTGCCTTTGTCCCACGATGAAGTGGTGCACGGCAAAGGATCCCTGATCAGCAACATGCCCGGCGATTACTGGCAGAAATTCGCCAACCTGCGCCTGCTCTTCGGCTACATGTATGGCCAGCCGGGGAAAAAGCTCTTGTTTATGGGGATGGAATTCGGCCAGTGGAATGAGTGGTACCACGAGGTCAGCCTGGATTGGAACCTGCTGGATTATCCCCATCATGCCGGACTGCAGCGCTGGGTGGCGGATCTCAACCGGGTCCACCGGGAACAGGCCGCTTTGTATGAGGTGGATTTTGACTGGCGGGGGTTCGAATGGATCGACTGCAATGACGTGGACGCCAGCGTCATCAGTTTTCTGCGCCGGGGCAGCCATCCCGAGGACGTAATCCTGGTGGTCTGCAACTTCACCCCGGTGCCCCGCTTCGCCTATAAGGTAGGGGTCCCCCAGGGGGGGTTCTGGCAGGAACTGCTCAACAGCGACGCCCACTCTTACGGCGGCAGCGGCCTGGGCAACGCCGGGGGGCTCTACGCCGATCCCTGGCCCCACCACGGCCGGCCGTTTTCACTGAATCTGACTTTACCGCCTTTGGCCGTGGTCTTTCTTAAACCGGCCGGATGAGCTTTGTACCCCCTGCGCGTTAAGCGCTTAACAAATACTAAACCGCAGAGATACAGAGAACGCATAAAAACAAGGTAGGCGTTCAGCTATCAGCAATCAGCTTTCAGCAAAAACAATGGGGCAGGGAAACTAAGCGAAAAACCAGTGATCCGCCACCTTGGAATAACTATTAGAATTTAAAGCATTAGCTGATGGCTGTAAGGTGACCGCTGAACGCTTACCTTGCACCCAGCAGGGTCACAGGGTGAACTGATGATAAAACTTTCGCCAACCAGCATGTAAAACGAAAAAAGATCGAGGGCAAGCATGCGCAACGAATTCACGGCGATTATTGAGAAGGACGATGACTGGTATATCGCCTATTGCCCGGAGGTTCCAGGGGCTAACGGGCAGGGCAAGAGTATCGAGGAGTGTAAAGCCAGCCTGGCCGCGGCCATTGCTCTTATTTTAGAGGACCGGCGCGAAAATGCCCTGCGCGGCCTGCCGGACGATGCCATCCGGGAGATTGTTTCGGTTTCATGAAAAGGCAGGCCCTGCTGCGGCACTTACGCCGGTATGGCTGTTACCTCAAAAGAGAGGGCAGTGCTCATTCTCTCTGGACGAACCCCGAAAACGGTGCCATCGAGACAGTTGCAGGGCGCCAGGAAACCACTGGCAGACTGGCCCGCAAAATACACTAGGCCTTGCAGTGCCAGAGATTAAGATCAGGTAAGCCATTATTTTTATTTGCCGCCTCCCCCAGAACTCACGATACCATCTGCCACAGCCTTGGCAAACCCTTCCTGCACGGTCTCGATGGATGTTGTTGCCCCGTAAATTCCACCCCAGGCAAAGGTTTTAGTGGCTTCGAACTTACAGAGGGGTTCGTTGGCAAGGCTGTCAATCAAAGTCACGTCAGCATTGATTTTCATCTGACCTAGGCCAGCCAGCATTGCCCTTGCAAAAGCGCTGCCTTTATCATACCGGGTAATATTGACGATGGCTTTTATCGTAGCAGGATCAGAGCTTCCCTCGTTGATGCGTTTAAATTTACTCGGATGATCTTTTTTAATGGCGGCGATGATCTGCATTAAAATCCTCTCTTTATCCGAGGAAGTTAACTGCACGTTGTCATTATTCTGAACTTCGATCAGAATGTTTTCATACCTCGCCAGGGAGATGTCTTCTTTGAGGGGTGCAACCGGCCCCACTGAACCTTTACTGCTGGCGCAACCAACAAGGCAGAGGGATACGATGATTAACCCAAAAATAACTGGGTTAAACCTAAGATTTTGCTTTTCCATGACTGATCCTTCCTTTTGCAATGATGACCGTTAGAAGACCCACTAGCAATGCCAACAGCAATCCGCCGCGATAAAAACTTATTCCTATCGCGAGAGTACATATAATTCCTATGAAAAGGTTCTTATTTTTTGCGGACATGGAATTTTCCTGGCAGGGTGGTTATAAAGGAAGGATAGGGATAGAGCGATTGTTTCTCGGGGGGACGGTGAAAATTTTTCCACTCTATCTTCATATGACTAACTAAAATATTATATGATTTTTAAAAATAATAATTAATTTAATAATTTTGTCAAGAAAATATTCCTCTAAAAATATTGCAACATCAAACTGCGGCTTTATTTTTTTTTTCAACAGATTAACCCACCGAGAAATTTAAAAAACCCGCCAATTTTAGGTTAGTCTCCATCCGGAAACCCGTTTAGTATCTTAGCTTATGGGGGTATGCACATAACTCTCGTATATACTATATACCTGAATTGAGCGATTGTTGGGGAAATTCATTGGTAGCCGCAGGCTTTAGCCTGCGCTAACAATCACCTGATGGGTGCAAGTAAATCAGCGCAACCTAAAGGTTGCGGCTACAAATCGCTCAATTTGGGATATATTGTGTTTAGTGCTACCAGTGATTTTGTTGGCTGGCACCGGCTCAATAGCAAGGGATTGTTGAACAAGACGGTAAAAGAGTTTTCCCCTTGACTGTGATGTCCTACAGTTAAATCTGAAGGTAAACTCATCTAAGTAATAATCGATATGTGAAGCTTGCACAGCCCCTCGATGCGTCCCCAGAAGCCAACGTTTCAACAAAGAAGTTACACGGTTGGCCAGCGGCAGAAGGTTATCACCTATGTTTACATCTTGGCGGACTACTTCATGAATATATCCAAGCAATCCCAGCCCCTTATACCCGGACCAATCATCAGTGCGAACTCTACTGCCGGGAATTATCATTGCTTGTATTGCTTCACCCAAACTGTCTGCCGAAGCATTGGAGATACGACGGAGACGAATACGACCAATATGGTTTCCGTCCTCTTGGGCCCCTACCAGCACCAAAACCTTCCCAGCTGCGCCACGACCACGTTTACCCGGTCTCGGTCCTCCAATGTAAGTTTCATCAACTTCTACGCTGCCAGCAAGGCGGTCCCGGCCTGGGCGCACCATGGCACAGCGCAGCTTGTGCAACCATGTCCAAGAAGTGCGGTACCTTCCCAGCCCCAAAACCCGCTGCAACCCCAATGCACTAACACCTTGTTTTTGGTTTGTTATGCACCACATCGCTTGAAACCAAAGCTTCAGTGGTTTCCTCGTATCTTGAAAAATAGTCCCGGCAATTACGGATGTCTGAAGGTCACAAGAGGTGCATCTATACAGCCCTCGGCTCATAGCCCAAAATTTCTCGTGTCCACAGCGGGGACAACGAAATCCTTCAGGCCATCTAATTCGGAAAAGATAATCAATGCAGGACTGCTCTGATGAAAACTTTTCCTCAAATTCCTGCATGGTTTTTGGGTATTCCTCCATGAAGAAGGATACTACATATAGTATGCACGAGAGTCAAGTGCATACCCCCGTTAGGTTATACCTCGTAGGGGTGGGGTAACCCCGCCCTTAGGAGAAGATATTCACTTCCGGGGGTATCCTAAACCGGCCATGATCGTTTCGGTTATTGACGCCTTGCCGGAAAAAACGGTTCCCAGGGAAAGAGAGCACATTGCTTTTAGGATAGAAATTCTATCAGTTTTTTAACACATGGAGAGCGCAGCGAAAAATCTTTCAGCCCAGCAGGCGGCCCACCTGAAATCCCGGCTGACGCGGGTCCGCGGGGAGAGTTTTCAGGGGCGTGCCGGTGTAAATCAGGTTCAGATACACCCCGGCGTCTTCCACCCGGCCCACCAGGATGACTCCCACCAGGCGGCCGTCCTGGACCACCAGGCGGCGATAGCTGCGGGCCCCGGCATCGAAATGCGCGTGCACCTCACAGGTGTCATCGCCGCGCACCATACCACCGGCGATGACTCTAGTGTCGCCCACATAGAGGGTGTTCTGAGCCAATAGCCCGCCGTAGTCCCGCGGCTGCCCCGCCATGTTGGCCCCGGCCAGGCGGCCCTGCTCCACCGCGGCCGGCCAGATGGCGAAATACGTCTGGCGTCCCGAGAGCCGGTCCGTGGGCTGGACACAGTCGCCGGCGGCAAAGATATCCGCCTGGGCAGTGCGCAGTTGTGAATCCACCGTCAGGCCATAAGGATTGCTGAGGCCTGCCTCGCTGAGAAACTCGGTGTTGGGGGTGACGCCGATGCCGACGATAACCATATCAGCCGGAAGTTCCGAGCCGTCCGTCAATACCACGCCCGATACCCGGCCATTCTCGGCGCTGATGCCCGCCGGGATGGAGTGGAAACTCAGTTTGACCCCGATGTTGCTTAAAGCCTGGTGCAGCAGGTCGGCTGCGGTGGCGTCCAGGAGGTTGCTCAGGACCTGGGACTTCCGGGCCACCAGGGTGACGTCAAAGCCCCGCTGGGCCAGGGCTTGGGCCGTTTTGATACCCACCAGGCCGGAGCCGATGACGGCCAGGCGCATCCCTGGACAGAGCATCTGCTGCATGGCCTTGAAATGTTCCAGGGTGCGCACCGTAAAGACTCCGGGCAGGTCCTGGCCGGGAATGTCCGGCAGGATGGGCCGGGCCCCGCTGGCCACCAGGAGGCGGTCATAGGGGACGGTCTCACCGCTGGCCAACCTGATGGTCTTGGCCGGGGCATCCACCTGCACCGCCCGCTTGCCGAGAATAGGGGTGAACTGCCAGTGTTGGTAATAATCTGAGGCCTTTAGCCACAGATCCTTTTCCTGAATATCGCCGCCCAAGAGATAGGTGAGTAAGGGCCGGCAATAGGGCGGGTACGGCTCATCGCTGATGATGGTGATGGGGGCCTGGGGTTCCAGGCGGCGGATGGTTTCCGCGCCAGCAAGTCCGGCGGCGCTGTTGCCGATGATGACGTAGCGCATGGGTGCCTCCCAAACAATGCAAAGCTATTATTATTCTTTGGGTCTATTGAGCTCTTCCAGGAGTTCAGGGATAACGGCAAGCAGACTGTGAAAAATATCATCCAGGCCGGGCGACTCAAAACCATGAACAATGGCATTGCGCACCGTCAAGGCGCGCAAGCAGATATTAAGGGCGTTAATCGAAAGCAGGCCAAGGGAATAAAGTTCCTTGAAAAGGGCCGAAGAAGGCACACGTTCCAGGGGTAAATTTTCTTTGATGGCTATGTGCCTGAGAATGGCTTCCGTTGATGACACTAACACGATAAACGCGGCGTCTTTTGAACCCTCCCGGAAGAGGTCCTCTGCCTCATTAAGTCTTTCAGTGATATCTCCCAGGTCTCGAAGAGGCTGTATCGAGGGAGTGACTTCATCGGTACGAGGGTCAACCACTACTAATGAAAAGCGCCAGCCCGGCTGCTGCTGAATAGTCTGGACCAGCTCCTGAAACCTCTCCGAAGCTGCTGTTTCAGTGCCGATTTTTACTTCAACCACCACGGAATACTGTGGTCCGATGGCCACGAGATCCGGGCGAAAGCCCCCCAAGAAGTTTGGCAGTTCCTGCTCCTTGGGCTCAACCAACACCTTGTAGCCGTGCTTACTATAGTCACTGGCAATTTCTGCGATTTT
>Ga0194110_10010349_pt1 | contig 10382 bp, 9 predicted proteins | sample TA2Kig1200mmetaG_FD_146192 | JGI IMG/M metagenome (GOLD analysis project Ga0194110, IMG submission 146192) | Freshwater microbial communities from Lake Tanganyika, Tanzania - TA2015032 Kigoma Deep Cast 1200m | ecosystem: Environmental > Aquatic > Freshwater > Lake | place: Tanzania: Lake... | reverse complement strand
CGTCCAGTCCCAGGCTGCCGAGCGGGGACCGATCGAGCCAGATCACGGCCTTTCGGCCCGCGTTGGGGCCGCTGACGACCGTCGCCAGCGCGACTGGCTCACGGCTGCCCATGGATTCGAGAAGCGCCTGATAACGCGATAAAGGATGAGACCCGGAGAATGACCCATCTTGCGATTTGCGATTTGCGATTTGCGATTGTCCTGTCGCCCGCGCCACGAACACGTCCATGATGCCGCCGCACACGCCGAGCGCCTGCATGGAGATGTCCTCGGTCAAGTCCACGCGCACGATGGCTGGCTGGCCGGTTTGGATCACGTCCAGGGCCGCGCGGATCACGTCCGCCTCGCCGCAGCCCCCGCCCACCGTGCCCACGTGCTGGCCGAACGGATGGATGATCATCTTCGCGCCGACTTCGCGCGGGACCGAGCCGCGCACCGCGATGATCGTGGCCACCGCGACGGTCTCGCCGGCCGCCAGGAGTTCTACGAGCCTGGTGTAGATGCTTTCCATAACAATAGTTATTCGGTCTCCCGCAAGAGATGGGGCAAGCGGCCCAGCTCGAAGTCATCCGGCAGGCGGATGAGGTGGGCTGGACACCCCTCCCGGCAGTCGCTGCTGCCCCTGGACCGGCCCCAGGGCGGGCGAAGCGAGGGATGGCTGCGCTCGCGGACGGCAACGCCAGCAGTCGTCGCACCCAGGCGCATTCGCGACTCCCCTTAGTCAGGTTGCCAACTTTCGGAAAGTTGGCAACGATGTCTCGGCAGCGTGGGGGGCCGCGAAAACAGCAATAGTCGGCCAGATCGCCGTCAAGTAGTCAATGTGCCAGTGCAGCGCTCAGCCCGCCCTGGGGCCGGTCCAGGGGCGCCCATGCCCGCCGCGGCGCTCGAACGCATTGCCCGCCCTGGGGCCGGTCCAGGGGCCAGGGCGATCGTCGCGAGGGCCAGGTTGCCGACCAGAGAGGCCCAGAAACCCCAGCCCAGGGGCAAGGGCCGGCGGTAGAGGGCTGCGATGAGGGGCTGGACCTGCAAGAAGCTCCACGCCGGCGCCACGGCCGCAGCCAGAGCCAGCAGCGCGATGATGCCCAGCACGAGACGATCGGGCAAGAAGCGGGTGACGACGAGGGCTGGCAGCAGCGCCAGGCAGCCCAGAATGGCGATCACCTGTACGCGGAATTCGGGCAGTCGCAACACGGCCGGGCTCCAGGCTGGCGGCAACATCGCCAGCGCCAGCGGCGCAGCGCACATCGCCAACACCGCGCGCGCCCACATCGGCAGGGCGCGACGGCTGGCCAGCAAGCTGGCGCTGACGCTGGCGGCCACGAGCGGGAGATAGAACAGCTCGCGGCGAATCGGGATCTGCCCCGACGCGACCTCTGGCAGGAACTTGACATATTCGCCCAGGTCAACCCCGGTGATCACCAGCCCCGCGGCCGGATGCGGTGTCCACGGGCCGAAGACACCAGCCGCCGCGATCAAACTGGCGATGATGAGAAGGAGCCAGGGCGAGATCACCCGGCGGCGTGCGGCGTTACGCATCCTCAGCGGCCCTCTGATACGCCTCTAGCAGCTTCTCGGCTGAGTTGCGCCAGGTGAAGCGTGCGGCTTGGGCGCGACCCAGGTCGGTCAGTCGCGCCCGGAGGTTGGCGTTGCCCAGGATGCGCGCCATCGCATCGGTGAGCGCCTCCTGATCCTCCGCCTTGACGAGCAGCGCAGCGTTCCCTACGGCCTCCGGCAGGCTGGAGTTGTCGCTGACGACCACGGGCGCGCCGCAAGCCATCGCCTCGAGAGGGGGCAGGCCGAAGCCCTCATAGAGCGACGGAAACACGAACAGGTCGGCCAGCGTGTAGAGCGCCGGCAAATCCTCGTCTGCGATGAAGCCGGGCAAGTGAACGTGCTCGGTCAGCCCCTCGTCTTTCACCCGATCGTAGATCTCCTGATAGAGCCAGCCCGGCTTGCCCGCGATCACCAACTCGTGGGGCAGACCAGTCTGGCGTCGCAACTGGGCATAGGCCGAGATCAGTTGCGGGAAGTTCTTGCGCGGTTCCAGCGTTCCCACCGACAGGATGAACCATTGCGGCAGTCTGTAACGCGTTTGCACTCGCTCGAGTTGTTCCGCGTCGCGCACGCGGCGAAAGCGCGGCTCGACGCCGCCGGGCACGACGCTGATCTTCTCGGCCGGCGCCCCGAGCAGGTCCGCCAAGTCGTCAGCCGTGCTCTGCGAATCGGCGAGCACGCGGTCGGCGCGCCGGACAGCACACGGCACGACGCCTTCGAGGAAAGCACGCAGCTTCGGGTCGGCGCACTGCGGCACGCGCAAGAACGAGAGATCGTGCACCGTGACGACCCCGGCCGCGGCGTCCAGCGGCGGCAGGGTGAAATCAGCCGAGTGGAAGACGTCGCACTTGCCGGCGAGGCGCTCGGCCGCCAGCGGCACGCCCAGCCGGTGCCAGGCCGCACTCAGCCAGCGCGCGGGGATGCGGCTGTGGCGCACGCCGAAGTTGCCCGGCCAGGCAGCGCCTGCCGGCCGCACGCCTGCGCAGAACAAGGTATACTCGTTCTGCCGATCATACTCGGCCAACGCCGCCACCAGGCTGCGTGTGTAGCGACCAATCCCGGCACCCTGCCGCACCGCCGGCGTATAGTCAATCGTGATTCGCATCTGACCCCATCACCCTCTCACCCCGTCACCCCATCACCTTGTCACCTTGTCACCCCATCACCCCTCGCAGCAACTCCTCGGCCCGCGCGCAGCGCGCCAGGGCGCGATCCCGCCCCAGGGCGATCATGCTGCTGAAGAGGGGCGGCGCGACGTTCTTGCCGGTGATAGCCACACGCAAGATCCCAAAAAGCTGGCCGGGCTTCAGGCCCAAACGGTCGGCCAGGTCGCGCATCGGCTGCTCGAGCGCGGATTCCTCGAAGGGCAATTCGGCCAGAAGCTGGCGCGCGGCGGCGAGGGCCGTCAGCGAGCCTGCTGCGTCGAGACCCTTCGCGATGAGCATCTGCGGATCGTAGCGGATCTCCTGCGCGAACACGAAATCCACCAGCTCGCCGGCGTCGTTCAGGGTGACCAGCCGCGACTGCATCATGGGCACGAGGAGCGGCAGCGCCGCATGGTTGCGCAGCTCATCATCCGCCATGTCCACTGCTGCGCCCAAGAACGGCAGCAACCGCTCGGCCAGGTCGGCGGGTTCGAGCTCGCGGATGTAGAGCCCGTTCATCCAGTTCAGCTTGGTCATCGGCAGCGCGCCGGCCGCTGCGTTGATGTCCGCGATGTCGAACTTCGCGATGGCCTGCTCGCGATCGAAGACGTCCGTGTTGGGGCTGTAGGACCAGCCCATGATCGCCAGGAAGTTGAACATCGCTTCGGGCAGATAGCCAGCCGCGCGATACTCGCGGATGTAGGTCAGCAACTCCTCGTCCCCCTCGCCCCTCTTCTTGCGCTTGCTCAGCTTGCCCACGCCGCTGGGGTCGAGGATGAGCGGCAGATGCGCAAAGACGGGAACCTCCCAGCCGAGGGCGTTGTACAGGTTCACGTGAAGCGGCACGCTCGAGAGCCACTCGTCTCCGCGCAGGATGTGGGTGATCTCCATGAAGTGATCGTCAATGACGTTGGCGAAATGATAGGTCGGGAACCCGTCGGACTTGATGATGATGGGATCGCGGTAATGATCGTTGTCGAATGGCTTGATCTTGCGCAGCAGATCCACAAAGCGGGTCTCTCCCTCCGTGGGCATCGCAAAGCGGATGACGTGCGCCGCGGCGGTCGCCTCCCGTTCGGCCCGTTGCGCAGTGGTCAGGCTACGACACTGCCGGTCGTAGCCGATCACCGGCGCCTTGCGCGCCAGCTGCTCCTGGCGCAGGGCGGCCAGACGTTCCTCGGAGCAATAGCAGCGGTACGCATGGCCCTGCTGCACCAGTCGCTCGGCCCACCCATGATAGAGCGGCAGGCGTTGCGACTGGAAGTAGGGGCCATGTCTGCCGCCGGCCTCCGGGCCCTCGTCCCAATCCAGGTCCAACCAACGCAGGCTATCCATGATGTCTTGCAGCGAGTCCGGCACAAGGCGCGTGCGATCAGTGTCCTCGATGCGCAGGATGAATGCGCCGCCGGTGTGGCGCGCGTAGAGCCAGTTGAAGAGCGCCGTGCGTGCGCTGCCCAGGTGGAAATAGCCGGTCGGGCTGGGCGCCATGCGCACGCGGACTGGTCTGCTGGTCATGGGTTGGGTTTCTCCTGGAATGATAGGGCGCTGGCCTCGAAGACAGAGGCGAGAATGGCTTTCTGGCCGGGGCCGGCCGTGAAGCTGAGCACCCACAAAGCTGTGTCCGAGATCGCCAGGTATTGCACGCCTTCCGCACTGATCTGCTGGCCGTTGGCCGCAGTCACCGGGAAGTTGTATTCTATCCGGCCGGCCGGCCGGCCGCCGATCCGCAGGTCGGCGGCTGACTGGTGGACCGTGAACCCAAGCTGGCGATACTGGCTCACGATGGCGTCCAGAACGCTCTGCACGGTCGGCGTCTGGCCGCCCAGCGGCGTGCGCCGGATGTTCAGGTTGTCCACCAGCCCGCCCTGGCCGGTCCAGGGGCCTGGCTCCGCGCTCCGCGTGTTGAAGGCCCATAACGAGACGCCCTGCAATGCCTGCGCGTTGCCAATGACCTTCGCATGGTCGGGATTGCGCTTCTGGAAGTCGCCGAAGAGAGTTTCGGCGTCTGTCTGAGTTACCTCCAGCGCCTCCCAGTTCGCCGGCAGCCAGATGACCAGGTTGGCGGTCTCGCGCTTGAGCCACCCGGCCGGGACCGTGGCCGTCCCCGCCGGCGAGACTGTCCCCGTCGGGGAGGCTGTCGCACTGGCGCCCGGCGTGTGGGTTGGGATCGCTGCGACGGTCGTGGCCGTCCCCGATGGGGAGGCTGTCCCCGTCGGGGAGGCTATCGCACTCGCACTCGCGGTCGGCAGCGCCGGGGTCGGCGTCGGCTGCGAGCACCCCACCAACATCAGGGTCGCGAACCAGATCAGCAGCAGTCTACGCAAATGCGAGATCATGTGAGCCTGCCAGAGAGCACACTGCGGCCGTCGCGAAAGGCCCGAAAATTGCAAATGGCAGATCGGCAATCCACAATCCCCTGGACCGGCCAGGGCGGGCGAAATCCAAAATCAGAAATCCCTCACTCGAACTCGATCTTCCGATAGCGCATGGCCACGCTCTCGGCCAGGCCGACGCCGATCAGCATGGTCCAGAGCGCGCTGCCGCCATAGCTGATAAAGGGCAAGGGGATGCCCGCGACCGGCATGATGTTCAGGTTCATGCCGACGTTCACCGTGACTTGGAAGAGGATCATGACCGTCACGCCGGTGACGATCAAGCGGCCATACGCGTCGCGTGCGATGCTGGCGACGTGTACCAGGCGCAGAAGAAGCAGCGCCAGCAGCGCGATCAACAGCAATGCGCCGACGAACCCAAGCTCCTCGGCCGTCACCGAAAAGATGAAGTCGGTATGCCGGATACGCAAGAAGTGCAGTTGGCTTTGCGATCCTCGAAACAGCCCGCGGCCAAGCCAACCGCCAGAGCCGATGCTGATCATGGCCTGGTCCACGTTGTAGCGGTCGGCCGCCGAGACCGCGTGCGGCGTGACAAGCATCAGGATGCGATCCTTCATGTAGTCCTGCAGCGCATACCGCCAGGCCAGAACCGCGCCAGCGACGACCGTCAGAACCATCAGCAGGGCGTGACGCCAGCGCAACCCACCCACGAACAGCATCGCCGCGCCGATGAATACCAGGCTCAGCGCCGTGCCCAGGTTGGGTTGCAGGTAGATCAAAACCACAGCCGGCGCGAGCAGCAGCGCCGCGATCAGCGGGGTCAAGAAGCTCTCCATCTTGGCCTGGCGGGTCGAAAGGAAGTGAGCCAGCGTCAAGATCACGCCCAGCTTCATCAGCTCGGATGGTTGGAGCAGAAACTCACCCATGGCCAGCCAACGTTGCGCGCCGCCCGCGACCGTGCCGACCACCGAGATGACGCCCAAGAGGCCGAGCAGCGCCAGGTAGACCGGATAGGTGATGCTGGCCAGCAGACGATAGTCTAGCGCCGCGGTCAAGAACAGCAATCCCAGCCCCACGACCAGGAAGCCGGCCTGACGCCAGGGCCACGAGGCCAGCACTTCATTGCCGGAGAGCGCGCTGGCGATCATCAGCACGCCGAAGCCGCCGAGCGCCAGCGCCAGGCTTAGCAGATACCAATCGAAACGCCGCCACAGAACCGATCTCATTCTCTACCCAACCTCAACCTTAACCGCAACCTCTATCCCTCCGCATCCAACCGGAAATAGGCGCGAAGGACGCGCGCTGCCACGGGCGCAGCGACCGTCGAGCCCTCGCCGCCGTTATTGACGAAGACTGCGATCACGATCTCGGGATCGCCATAGGGCGCGAACGCAGTGAACCAGGCGTGCGTGGGCAGATTATCCCGTTGGTCGCGGTCCGGTTGGCCGTCCTTGTCCCAATCGCGCGCAAACTCGGCCGTGCCGGTTTTGCCGGCGATCGCGATGCCCGGCAGGCGCGCCAGCGGCGCGGTGCCCTGCGGCCAGTTCACCGCGCCGTACATGCCCTCGCGCACGGTGTCCAGGTGCGCGGCATCCACGGCCACCTCGCGGATCAATTTAGGCTGAAAACCACGGATGACCTTTCCTTCCGCGTCCGTGATGTGGTCTACCAGTTGCGGCTGATATAGATAGCCACGATTGGCGATGACCGCGGTGGCGTTGGCCATCTGCAGCGGCGTCGCCAGCACAAAGCCCTGGCCGATGCTGATATTGTACGTGTCGCCGGTCAGCCAGTTCTCGCGATAGTTGAGCCGTTTCCATTTTGCATCGGGCACCAGGCCGCGCGTCTCGCCGGGCAGCTCGATGCCCGAGAGTTGGCCCAGCCCGAACTGCCGTGCGTAGTAGCCGATCGCTTCCGACCCCAGACCACGGAAGATGTCCAGGTAGCCGCCGCCCAACTGATAGAAGAAAATGTCATCCGACACCGCGATCGCGTCGCGCACCGCGATCAAGCCGAACCCGAAACCGAGCTTATGATTCCAGGAATAGAACGGCTGGTCTTTGGTGCGATCCCAGGGGAGATACTCGTTGGGCAACCAGATGATGCCGTCGTTTCTGCCGTCGAAATAGTCGCCCAATTGGGTTCGCGCGCTGATCACGCCATCTTGCAGCCCGGCCGATGCGACGATGATCTTGAAGGTCGAGCCGGGAGGATGCTGCCCGCCAATGGCGTGATCGAAGAGCGGGAGGTCAGGGTCCGCAGTCAAGGCGCTCCACGCCTCGGCCGTGATGCCGCGGGCGAACAGATTGTTGTCGTAGGCTGGCAGGCTGACCAGCGCGCGGACAGCCCCGTTGCGCGGATCGAGCGCCACTAGCGCGCCCTGCGTGGAGCGAGTAAACCCCTTTGATTTGTCGAGGGCCTCTTGCAAAGCCGCGGTTGCGGCCTGTTGCAGCTCCATGTCCAGCGTCAGCACCAGGTTGTGACCGGGTTCAGCGGGATTCAATTCGCCTACCGTGCGCACCTTGCGGCCATTGACGTCCACCTCTATGGTTTGACGACCGGGCTTGCCGCGCAACTCCTTCTCTAGCATCACCTCCAGCCCTGCCAACCCCACCTGTTCCGTCTGGACGTAGCCCTGAGCCTTGTATGCCTCTAGTCTGGCTTCTGGGATGTAGCCCATGTAGCCCAAGAGGTGCGCGGTGAGCGCGCCGCTCGGGTAGTCGCGGATCGGCTCCAACTGCAGTTGGACGCCCGGCAGATTGATGGCATCTTCGGCGATCAGAAACGCGGTGGTTTCGTTGATGTACCTGGCGATGGGAACCGGCCGATAGGCTCCGCCCAGGCGGCCGTCGCTCAGTTTTTGCTCGATGTCGCTCCGCGCCATCACCCAGCCCGCCCTGGCCGGTCCAGGGGGCTGGCGCTTGGGGATCTCGAGGGTTGAGGATCGCGCCGCGGTCGTGGCAGGCGTCTGCGTGGGGCTGACCGCAGGCTTGACGCCTGACTGCCGGCTGGCGGCCGCCGGCGAGGGGGAAGGGGTTGGCTCGGGCCTCGCCAGGATCGCCAGCAGACGATCCAGCACTGCGGCCTCGGCCGCGCCTGCCTGGCTGTCATCGCTATCGCCGGGCAGATCGGCGGGCACGAGCGCGACGGTGAAGCTGGGCCGATTGCGCGCCAGGATGACGCCGTTGCGGTCGTAGATCACCCCGCGCGGCGCGGCGACATCCACCTGCCGAAACCGATTGCGGTCGGCCAGGACGCGATAGTGGTCGCCCTGAACCATCTGCACTTGCCAGAGCCGGCCCGTGAGGACCAGGACGACAGCCGCGATGGCCAGTCGCAGTATCAGCAGCCTGCCTTCAGTGCGGTCCCCTGGACCGGCCAGGGCGGGCTTTGCGGTTGCGGATTTCATGATATGTCATTCAGTGCGCCCTACGTTCAACGCCGCGCTGAGCCGGCGGAGAAGCGGGTAGAGCAGCGCGATCGTCAGGACGTTCAACGCCAGCTCCGGCGCGATGATGCGCGCCGTGCTGTCCAGCCAATTCACGCTTACGCCCCCTGGACCGGCCAGGGCGGGCTGGATCTGCAGCGTCAACAGGATGATCCAGCCATGGATGGGGGTCGCCAGGGCCACGATAGACATGGGCAACAGGACGTTGGCGGCGAAGACGCTGCTCTTGCCCAGTCCTGCCAGCGTGCAGACCGACATCAAGGCCAACGACGAGGCGCCCAGCGGCATCCCCGATACCAGGTCTATCCCCAGGCCGCCAATGAAACCCCAGAGGATGCCTTGACTGAAGCCTCGCAGCATGCTCCATGAGACGACGATCGCCAGCAGCAGGTTGGGGCTGGCGCCGAAGAAACGCAAACGAGCCGACAGCGTCGCCTGGATCAATACGGTCAGGCCCAGGACGATCAGCGCCGGGTAGACGCCTGTGCGCTCGCGGCTCGTTGCCGGCGACGGGAAGCGCGGCCGGCCGGCCCGTCTTGCCACGGCCTACCCTACGCTTTCGGGATCGTCAGGCTGGCCTGGCATCGGCTTGAAGTTGGTAATGACCAGGACGAACTCCAGCCGGTCGAGATTGACGGACGGTCGCAGTGTGGCCGACTGGAACATCTCGTAGTCTCGCTGATGGACCTCGACAACCTGGCCGATGACGATGTTCTTGGGGAAAGCGCCTCCCAGCCCAGACGTGATGGCGACATCCCCCACGCTGACCTTCTCGCCCTGCGGGATGAAATCCATGGTTGGCAGCGCGCCCGCCCGCCCCATCACCACGCCTACCTGGCGTTTGAGCCTGAGCAGCGCCTGGATGCCGCTGCTCGGGTCGGTCAGCAGCAGCACCGTCGAGGAGGCTGGCCCTACCTTATGAATGCGACCGACCAGACCGGCCTCGGTGACCACCGGCATGCCGGGCTGGATACCGTGCTCGGCGCCGAGATCAATGGCGATCGTGCTGAGGTAATTGCTCGGCCCTGGGCTGAGCACGCGCGCGATCACCTGGCCGCCCTTGAAGTCGTAGGTGGGGTTGAGCTGGCGAAAGCGCAACAGTTCACGCAGCCGGGCGTTTTCGTTCTGGAGCTCCTGCAGTTGCTGGTTTTCGATGGTCAGAGTGTCTACCTGGGTCTGCAACTGCTGGGTGCGCGCTCGCAGGCTGGCCAGATCGCGGGCGGTGGTGAAGACGTTGGACATCTGCCGGCCGATGCCGTTGAAGGCCAGCAGGAACGGTCTGGCAGCGCGCATCGCCAGCCCTTCAGCCGGAGCCAACTGGCCTGCGGACGAGAGGATGAGCAATGTCATGGCGACGGCCGCCAATCCAAAGAAAAGCAGGGTACTGCCTGAAACACGAGACATGGGCAGACGGCAAATAGCAGATTGCAAATTGCAAATTGCAGAATGACAATCTCACATCTGTAATCAATGGAGCGTGCTGCCGCGCTGCATGGAAGCCAGGGTCTGCGAAAGCACCTCGAAGTTCTCCAGTACCCTGCCGGCCCCGCGCGCGACGCAACTGAGCGGGTCTTCGGCGACGTAGACTCGCATCTTGGTTTCCTCACTGAGCCGCTGGGCTAACCCCTTGAGCATCGCGCCGCCGCCGGCCAGCGCGATGCCGTGGGCCATCAGGTCTGCAATCAACTCAGGCGGCGTTTCGTCTATGGCCTGCCGCAGGGTGTCCGTGATGATGTCCACCGATGGCCGCAGCGCCTCGCGCAGCTCGACGCTGCTGACGTCAATCGCCTCGGGCAGACCGGTGATCAGATTGCGGCCGCGCAAGTTGACAACCATCTCGGGCTCCAATGGGTACGCGGAGCCCGCCTTGATCTTCACGGCTTCGGCCGTCTGTTCACCGAT
>Ga0194110_10010341_pt1 | contig 10389 bp, 5 predicted proteins | sample TA2Kig1200mmetaG_FD_146192 | JGI IMG/M metagenome (GOLD analysis project Ga0194110, IMG submission 146192) | Freshwater microbial communities from Lake Tanganyika, Tanzania - TA2015032 Kigoma Deep Cast 1200m | ecosystem: Environmental > Aquatic > Freshwater > Lake | place: Tanzania: Lake... | reverse complement strand
TCCTCGGTCGCGACGAGGTGCGGGTGCCGCCTGAGTGCGGCCTGCGGGTCATTGAGCTGACCGAAGCGGCCTGGCGATCGGCGGCGCTAGGACGGCCCGTCTCCGTGGGCGAGCTCGGCTAAGTGAGCGCCATCGGGCGGGACGAATCGGGCGTTTTTTGCCCGAGTCCGCCCGGATGCTACAATGCGGCTGCATGTTCCGGCGCCATACTGAACGTGCGGCCGCATGTTGCGGCGTTGTCCGATTCATCTCCGAGTCCACCAGACCGTGCGGCGGGGCAGAGCGCGGCGATCTCCGTTGCGTTCCATGTGAGAGCGCCGCCGCTATCAGCGCAACCATGAAGCACACCACCCACGATGGCCCTCTTCGCAGCGTCCTGCATGATTCTGGCGGCGGCCCGCGAGGGAAGAGCGGCTTGAGCTCAGTCGAGGTCCAGGTTCGCATGATTCGCCCGCGTCGGATCAGGGGCTTACGTCCGGTCGGGCGGAGGCTGTGGAGCTGGCTCCACGGCCAGTTCCTGGACCCTCATCGCCGGGTCGGCTGGAGCCTCGTGCTGCTGGCTTTGGTCCTGCGCCTGTCGCACCTCGACCTGATCGAGTACCGGGTCGAGCACGTCGAGCATCTTGCCAGGTCGAGGGAGATCGTGGGAGGACTGCTGCCCATAGTGGGCGCCGCCTCCCCTTTGGGCCTGCCGGATCCACCGCTGACAGAGTACATGCTCGCGCTTGCGAGGCTTGTGTCCCCGGATCCGCGGCTGGCTGCGGGACTCCTCGGCGCGCTGAACGCCGCGGCGGTGGGCCTGCTGTACGGCACCTGTCGGCGGCACTATGGCGGGCGCGTTGCGATCATAGCTGGGGCTCTCTTCGCGGCCTCTCCCTGGGGCGTCTTGCTTTCGCGGCGCGCGGGGCCCGAGGCGCTGATGATACCCTTGGCCGTCGCCCTGTTCCATGGCCTCCTTCGGGCGCTGAGCGACCATGACGCGTGGGGCTGGGTGCTCACGGCGCTGGCGCTCGGACTGCTGTTGCACACCAGTCTGGTGGCTGCGCCGCTGCTGGTGGTGGCGGCCCTGCTCGTTATCCTGTATCCCCGACGCGCCCATTGGCACCACCTTGCACTCGGCTCGTGCTTTGCGGCCCTGTTGTTCGTTCCCTATGTGCACTATCACAACCTGAATCGCTTTGCCGATCTGGCGTCGCTATGGGCCACGCCCTCGCGCAGGGCTGGAGAGGCGGCCGTCGGCTGGCAAGCGTTTGCATGGGCGGCCTGGGCGCAGTCCGGCCAGCGGCTGTCGGAGCTGATGAGACCATCGGATGCCCTGTTCGGTCTGGCCTCGCCGCCGTGGAATCGCGTCGCGTGGGCGGCCGGAGCAGTGTTCCTGGTCTCGATGCCAGGGCTCTTGGTTGCGTCGTTGCGTGCCTGGGCGAGGTGGCGCGAGCGCAGAGACCCCGCAGCTTACCTGGCTCCCGCGGTATGGTTGTCCGTGTGCCTGGCCGCGATGGCTTGGCACGCTGATCTGGCGAGCTGCCTCATGTATGCGTACGCTCTGCCGGTCGGCTTTGTGGCGGCGGGCATCCTCGCCGACCTGCTGCTGGCCTCCACCTTGGAAGGCCGGCTTGGCCAGCAGCGGTGGGCCTTTTTGCCCAGAGCGATCGTTTGGCTGGGGTGCCTGGGCCTCGTGCTGTGGAGCGGTTACGCTGTCGTGTACACCTACGATTTCGCGGAGGAGCACGACACGACCGGCGGCTATGGCGTTCCCTATCGCTACTGGCGGCGCCTCGCGAATCTCGTCAACCGGGCTGCGTCGGAGACGGGCACGACGCAGGTGTGGATCGTGGGCGAAAGGCCTCTTGCGGCGGTGGGCGAATCCTCGACGCTGCTGGGGCATCTCTTGTCGCCCGAGCTGGAAGTGCTCGCCCTGGATGAGCGCAAGGGGCAGGCTGTGCCCTTGCCGGCAGAAGCGCCCTTCCTGTATCTGTTCCTCGGCTCATCGTCCCTGGCCAAGGGGGAGATCGAGCGACTCGGCGGTCAGGAGGCCGGCGTCGTCGTCCTACCCGATGGGAGCGAAGCCCGCCTCGTCGTGAGCGAGGCGCTAACGGCGTCAAAGCTCTTGGGGACGATCCAGCATCCGTCAGTCTGGGCCCTCGAGGCCAATATCACGCTCCTGGGCTACGACTGGCCAGCGACCGCCGCGCCCGGTCAGCCCGCGACGTTAGCGACCTGCTGGCTGTATGACGGCCCGCCTGCGCTCGGGCCGGGGGCAGAGTATGGGATCTTCTATGCCCTGGCCCTGGGCGAGCGGGTCGTCGCGCGCTGTGACGGGCCGGCGTTGGCGCCGGAGTACTGGCACAAGGGGCTTGTCGTCAAGCAGTGGTGTTCGATCGCGCTGCCATCGGACCTGCCCAGCGGCGAGTACGACCTCGTCGTCGAGTTGGTCCAGACGCCGGGCCAAGACGCCGACACGGGCGATGGGAGGCAAGCCACCATCGTATCCTCTGCGCGGCTGGGACGCATGTTCGTCGGGGGGCAGGTTGACGAGGGGAGCATACCTTGAGATGCCGTACTCTGTGGCGCGAGTGGGCACAGACGGATCGGGCGGATGGCGAGACGCGGAGACCTCCCCGGCGGGTCAGGAGGTCCTGCCCTGGCACGCGACCGATCCCGCGCGGAGCGACCGGTTGGCGCATTACCTGCTTCGCGCGGTGAACAAGGCTATCCGCCATTACCGGATGATCCCCGACGGCGCCACGGTCCTGGTCGCCGTATCCGGGGGCAAGGACAGCCTCACGCTGCTGGACTTGCTGGACCGCAGACGGCGGTCAGCCAAGGAGCACTATACCCTGACGGCGGGACACGTGCGGACCGATGGCCACTGTGGGGCCGCCGCGCCTCTCGAGTGGTTGCGCGCCTGGTGCGATGCCCACGCGATCCCCCTGGTGATCTCGGAGACCAAGGTCTCGGAGCGCTTGGCGGACACGCGCCTCAGCGAGTGTTTTCGATGCGCCCGAAGCCGCCGGCGGGCGCTCTTTGAAATGGCCGATCGCCTGGGTTGCCAGACGCTGGCTTTTGGCCATCACGCGGACGACATCGCCGAGACAACGCTGATGAACCTGTTCTACAGCGGCCGGGTCTACCGCATGGAGCCCAAAGTGCACCTTTTCGGCGGGCGACTGACGGTCGTGCGGCCCCTCGCGTATGTCGAAGAGAGAGACATCGTGCCCTATGTGCGAGCGGCTGGCTATCCGATCCAAGGGGAACCGTGCCCCGAGGGGCGGGACTCGCGGCGCGAGGTCGTCAAGCGGGTGCTCCGCGAGTTGGAGCGAGAGAACCACCAGATCAAGCGGAGCATCTACAGCGCCGTGGAGCGCCATCAGCGAGGGGCGCGGCGGCTGTCGCCCGCGGCCAACGGTCCCTATCAGTCTGGCGACAACAACGACGAAGGAGAGATGTCATGAAACGAGAGCGCGTACCCTATGATTACAAGCTGCAAAAGACGCTCGCGCTCCTGGCGAACCCGGGGCTGTTGCTGACCTCCGCCAAGCCCTCCGGAGAGGCAAACGTGATGACGATCGGCTGGGGCACCGTAGGCATCATCTGGGGGCGGCCCATTTTTATGACGTTGGTGCGCCCCTCGCGGTACACCTACGGGTTCATCGAGGCATCGCGCGCGTTCACGGTGCATGTGCCGACGGAGGAGATGCGCCGCTGGGTCGGCATCTGCGGCACGCGCAGCGGCCGCGACATGGACAAGTTCGGCGACTATGGCATCGCCACTTCGCCCGCGCAGCGCGTGAGCGGGGTGACCATTGACGACTGCCCGATGGTGTACGAGTGTCGCGTCGTGCACTATAACGACCTTATCCCCGCGCAACTGGACCCCGAGATCGAGGCGGGATCCTACGGCGGCTCGGACTATCATCGGCTCTACTTTGGCGAGATCCTCGGAGCCTATGCTTCCGAGACCTTCTGAGAGCGTGGGCCTTGGTCGGAGGTGCGGGCACACGCCTCTGAGGCTGCAATGGCCGTGGGCAAGCCGAAGGAGCTGATCCCTTGTGATAGACGTGCTGGACTTCTTTCTCCCGGCGACCCGCGCGTGGTTCCGCGAGCGATACGGTGACCCCACGCCCCCGCAGACCCTGGGCTGGCCCGCCATCCAGCGTGGGGAGAACGTGCTGATCCTATCGCCCACGGGCTCCGGAAAGACGCTTACCGCGTTCCTGTGGGGGATTGACAGCCTCTGCCGCGAGTTGGCCCAAGACCCCGAGCTGGCCGGCGTGCGGCTGCTTTATGTCTCGCCGCTCAAGGCGCTGAACAACGACATCGCGCGCAACCTGCGGGAGCCGCTGCAGGGCGTTCGGCATACCGCCCGCGCGATGGGCATCCCGCTGCCGGCCATACATCACGCGGTGCGCACGGGAGACACGCCTCAGTCGCTGCGGCAGTCTATGGTGCGCAAGCCGCCGCACATCCTCATCACCACGCCCGAGTCGCTGTACCTTCTCCTGACAAGCCCCAAGGCCCGCGAGATGCTGCGCCGCGTGCGCACCGTCATCGTGGACGAGATCCACACCCTTTGCGGCAACAAGCGGGGCGTGCACCTCGCGCTCAGCCTGGAGCGCCTGGCCCACCTGACGGGGCGACCCTTCCAGCGCATCGGGCTCTCCGCCACACAGCGGCCGCTGGACGAAGTAGCGAGCTTTCTGGCGGGCCAGGAGTGGGTCGCGGACGAGGAGAGCGGCGAGCAACTGGTCTCCCGTCAGGTGACCATCGTTGACGCGGGCATGCGCAAGGACATGGACCTCAAGGTCGTCACGCCCGTCCCTGACCTGCGACAGCTCCCTGGCGGCTCCATCTGGCCCTCGCTCATCCCACAGGTGCTGGGCGACGTGCGTCGGCATCGCACGACGCTGATCTTTGTGAACAGCCGGCGGGGCGCGGAACGCGCCGCCGACAGGCTGAACGAGCAGTACGCCCTGGAGGAGACGGAGGAGATCCCGCCGGGGTCGCCCTCGGCCCTCGTGCGGCAGGGCGTGGCCGTTGGGGGAGGCATGTTCGGGACGGGGCGCGTCGGCGGGCCCTTCCGGGCGCACCATGGCAGCGTCTCGCGCGAGGTGCGATTGGAACTCGAGCAGTCGCTCAAGGAGGGCGAGCTCCCCGCCCTCATCGCGACCAGCTCGCTGGAGCTGGGCATTGACGTCGGCCAGGTGGATGCTGTCGTCCAGTTGCAGTCGCCGCGCGGCATCGCCCGCGGCCTGCAACGCGTGGGGCGCTCGGGGCACCTGGTCGGCCAGACGAGCGTGGGGCGCTTTTACGCGACGCATCGCGAGGACCTGCTGGACGCGGCCGTGGTAGCCCACGGCATGCTCGAAGGAGACATCGAGCCAACGCACACCCCGCAGAACTGCCTGGACGTCCTCGCGCAGCAGATCGTCGCGGCGGTGGCGGTGGACGATTGGGACGCCAAGGCTCTGTACCGCCTGGTCCGTCAGGCCCACGGCTATGCGCGGCTCTCCGAGCAGGCCTACCGCAACGTCCTGCGCATGCTGGGGGGCGCCTATGCGGGCGAGGTGTCGCGGGAGCTGCGCGCGCGGCTCTCCTGGGACCGCGTGCATGATCGCCTCGCGGCGCTCCCGGGAAGCCGGCTCCTGGCGCTGCGCAACGGCGGTACGATCGCCGACCGCGGGGAGTTCCGCGTCTATTTGCCCGACGGCAAGACCATGCTGGGTACGCTGGACGAGGAGTTTGTCTTCGAGACGCGCAAGGGCGATGTCTTTAGCCTGGGCACGAACACCTGGCGCGTGCTCGACATCGAGGAAGACAGGCTCGTGGTGGGCGAGGCCGCAGGCAACATGCCTCGCATGCCCTTCTGGAAAGGCGAAGGGCCAAAGCGAGACTATCACATGGGGCTGCGGCTCGGCGCCTTTCGGCGCGAGCTGGCGCGACGCGTGATGGACCTGCCGCGTCTCCCCGACGACCTCGCCGGCGAGTGGCCGCCAGAGGCCGAGCCCGTGCTGCGCTGGCTGGCGGAGGACTATGCGCTCGATGAGCCCTCGGGGCGGAACGCCATCCACTATGTCCGACAGCAGTTGGACGTACTCGGCGCCATCTCGTCGGATCAGGCCATCGTCGTGGAGCTGTTCCACGATGCCCTCGGCGACAAGCGCATGGCCGTGCACTGCCCTCTGGGGGCGCGGGTCAACAGCGCCTGGGCCCTGGCTCTCGGACATGCTATGCGCGAGCGCTACGGCAGCGACATCGAGATCCAGGTGAACGACGACGGCATCCTCTTTCACTTTGCCGACCAGGACCGCGAGCCCCCCGTGGACGTGATCACCGGGATGGGGCCGGACGAGGCGCGCGAGCGGCTGCTCTTGGAGCTGCCCCATTCGGCGCTGTTTGGCGCGCAGTTCCGCATGAACGCCTCCCGCGCCCTGCTCCTGCCGACGCTGAGCGGTGGTCGGCGCACGCCGTTCTGGCTGCAACGCCTGCGCGCCCGCAGCCTGCTGGCGGCCTGCAAGTCGCTGGATGACTTTCCGCTGATCACCGAGACCTTTCGCTCCTGCCTGAGCGAAGTGCTGGACCTCCAGCACATGATGGACATGCTGGCGGCTATCCAGTCGGGCGACATGCGCGTGCTGGTGGCCGAGACCATCGTGCCCTCGCCCGTGGCGGCCAGCCTCCTCTACGAGTTCCTGAACGTCGCCATGTACGAAGGCGACACGCCCCAGGCCGAGTGGCAGATGCAGGCCCTGACACTCAACCGCCAGCTCCTCTCCGAGCTGCTGGACGAGGAGCTCCTACCCGACCTGCTGCGGCCGGAGGCCATCGAGGCGGTGGTCCAAGAGGCGCAGCATCTGGCCGAAGGGTACCGGGCGCGAGGCCCGGAGGAGCTGGCCGTCATGCTGCACGAGCTCAGCGACCTGACGGCCGACGAGGTGGCCGCGCGCTGCCTGGGCGAGGGGAGAGCCTGGCTGCTGCGCCTGGCCGCCGAGGATCGCGCGTGCGAGATTGCCGTGCCGGTTCGGGGCGGCTCGGAGAGGCGATGGATCGCCTCCGAGGACTATTGGCGGTATCGGGACGCCTTTGGCCTCCCCGAGACGCCCCCGATTCGTCTTTCCGCGGAACTCTTGGAGCCGCATCGCTCGGCGCAGACGGCTCAAGAGGCTCTCTTGCGCCTCATGGCGCGCACCAACGGTCCCCTGACGCTGGACGACATCCAGCGGCGCTACGCCTTCCCCGACGAATGGCTGACTGCAACCCTGCAAGAGCTGACCCAGACGGGCCATCTGGCGACCGGGCGCATCAGCCCTGGAGCAACCGAGCGCCAATGGTGCGACCGCCGTATCCTGGAGCGAATTCACCGCCGCACGCTGGCCCTGCTGCGCAAGGAGGTGCAGGCGGTGGACATCGCCGCCTACGCCGACTTTTTGACGCGGTGGCAGGGCGCGCATCCCGTGCACCGTCGCGAGGGAGTGGATGGGCTGCGGGATGCGCTCGTGCAGTTGCGTGGCCTGGCGCTCCCGGCCGCCGTCTGGGAGCGCGATTTGCTGCCAGCCCGACTGCCGGGCTTTCGCGAGCGGCTCCTCGACGAGCTCTGCGCGGAGGGCGAACTGGCCTGGGCGCTGGAAGGCGACGCCATGGCGCACGCGCGCTTGCGCTTCCTCCTGCGCGGCGAGGGGGGGATCTACCTCCAGGCGCCGACCGAAGCGGCAGCTTTCCCCCTCTCCGAGCAGGCGGAGCGGGCGCTGAACTATATCCGCGAGGCGAACGCGCCCTATGCCCGCGAGATCGGAGAGGCTTTGGGGCTCTCGTCGGGCGACCTGGACGAGGCCCTCGTCTCGCTGCTCCTGGCGGGCCTCGTTACCTCCGACCATTTCGGCGCGGCGCGGACCGCCCTCGCCTGGAAGCCGGAGAGCGCTCCCTCCGATCGGGGCCTGGATAGCTCGCTGGACCGCGACCTGGCGGCCTGGCGGCGCTCCCGTGAGCCATCGTTGGTCCACCGGCCATCGGCGGGGCGCATGGTTCGCGCACGACGCGAGGTCGGCCCGCGCGTGACCCCGCCCACGCGATGGCCAGGGCGCTGGTCGGCGACGGCTCGGCCGGGTCTGATGGGGCCAGAGCTCTCCCCGGAGGAGAGGAGCGATCGCCAGGCGCGGCTCCTTTTGGGGCGGTATGGCATCGTCACGCGAGAGTGCCTGCTCAGCGAGAACGGGGCCGCGGCCTGGGACGGCATCTATCGCTCGCTGCAGTTGATGGAGTGGCGGGGCGAGGTGCGCCGCGGGTACTTTGTACGAGGGCTGTCCGGCGTGCAGTTCGCCCTGCCCGAGGCGGTGGAGAGCCTCCGTGCCTGGAACCGCGCCGGCGGGGAGGCGTCGGCTGAGCTTGTGCTGCTCAACGCCTGGGATCCGGCTCTGGTGTACGGGCCGGCGCTGAGCGGTCGCGATGCGTCCCTCGGGGAGGGTCTTCCCGAGGCGGCGAACCCCTACCGGTTCGCGCGCTTGCCCTCCAACTATGTGGTGCTGCAGCGCGGCGTGCCCATTCTGCTCTACCAGCATGGCGGACAGCGGTGGGTCTCGCTTCAGGGGGTGAGCGACGAGTTGGCTCGCGAGGCGGTGTTGCTCATACTGGGGCATCTCACGCGCGAGGGTGGGCTGTGCAGCGCCCCGCGGCGGGTCGTGGCAGAGACGTGGAACGGTCAGAGAGCGGCTGGGTCTGCCGGCGAACCATTGCTCGCGTCACTCGGCTTCCGGCGCGAAGCTCTGGCCATGACCTGGGATGGGCTGTGAGGCATCGCCCAGCATGGGGAGGCGCTGGCCCGATTCTGCTCTGGGATGCGCAAGGGCCCCGGCCTTGGGCGCCGGAGCCCCTGCACATGAAGGAGGAGGATCGCCACGCTCACAAGGTCGGGGCGCGCTGACTGGCATCCGGGATGCGGCCCGTGGGCAGCGCCCCAGAGGGGAGAGGCCTCTAGGTCGCTTGGCGCCCCAGTGCGAGCAAGGCCAGACAGATCAACAAGGCCACCACCGTGAGACCAGCCATATCGCGCCCTCCTGACGGCCCAATCGAGCCACCACTCATATCGTACAGCGGGTGCATTACGACAAGATGAACGGACGGCAGCCGACAGATGAAGGATCTGTCACCTGGCCACCTGCTGACCGTCACGAATGATCGCGGGCCGATGAGTGCGGCTGTGCGCGGGTCATGGTATACTAACGGACGGGAGAGTAGGGCCAGTGGACGATGCAGAGAGCGGGCTGCGCCCCGAGGCGGAGCGCCTGCTGGATCACCCTCCGCCCTCCGATCGGCGGATTGCTGTTTTGGGGGACTCGATCGCGTACGGATGGGGTCTTCCGTACGGCGCCAGCTACCCTGTTCTGATCGGGGAGTGGTTGAGCGGAGCGTCCGCCCTGCGAGAGCGCTGGTATGTGCTGAACGCCGGCGTCCCCGGCGACACGGTTCTGCAGGGCGCGGCGCGGTACGATCGTCACGTGCGCCCCTTCCGGCCCGCGATCCTGCTCCTCGCGTTTGGCCTGAATGACGGGGCTCTGCGCCGCACGCGGTACGACGCCCAGAGAGAGCAGCTCTGGCTTGCTCAGCGATGCGCCTGGGTTCGGGGCCAAGCTATCCTCAGGCGACTCGCCAGGGCCGGGCAGCAAGGCGATGCCAGCAAGGAAGAGGATGTCGTGCACGAAGCGCTACCGCGCGTGAGGGAGCGCCTCTTTGCTCGGGCGCTCGGCGGACTCGTCGCCAAGGCGCGGCGCGATGGCGCTGTCGTGCATCTCGTCCGTCTTACGCCGGTGGTGGAACGCCTGCTGCCGGCAGCGCAGGCGCAGGCGTACCGCGTCTACGATGCGCTCATCGCGCAGGTTGCCGCCAAAGCGGGGGTCGCCTGCGTCCGCATGGAGAACCATCAAGCCGATCCGTTCGATCCAGAGACCATGTCCTGGCCGGATGGCATACACCTGACGGCCGCCGGACAGAGTTGGGTGGCGCGGCGCGTCTATCGCCATCTGGTCGGCGCCGGAGGGCCCGGAGAGGGGGCGCAGTGAAACCTTGGCTGCAGGCCATCACACGCCGCATACGACAGAACCACGCCTTGGAGCACGCGACGATGCACCTCCTGGCTCGCACCCAAGGGCCGCTGCGCCTGGTGGGGCGCAGCGACTGGCGAGGCTTTTGGCTGTACGGGGTGGTGCCCACCGAGGCCGTTCGTTCGGCAGCCCACGAGGCCCTCGCCCGGCTGCACGCTGGCGAGGCAGATATGGCCGTGCACGCGCGCTGCGGCACGAACATCGTCGTGGCCGCGCTGCTCGCGGGCACCGGCGTTGCCCTCGCGTCTGCCGCTGTGCGGGCTGGCTCGACTCCGAGCGGCGGGTTCAGGCGTTGGGC
>Ga0194110_10010336_pt1 | contig 10392 bp, 9 predicted proteins | sample TA2Kig1200mmetaG_FD_146192 | JGI IMG/M metagenome (GOLD analysis project Ga0194110, IMG submission 146192) | Freshwater microbial communities from Lake Tanganyika, Tanzania - TA2015032 Kigoma Deep Cast 1200m | ecosystem: Environmental > Aquatic > Freshwater > Lake | place: Tanzania: Lake... | reverse complement strand
GCCAGGTGCAGGTTTGGGCTGAATCATCTGAAGATGCAAGAAGTGTAGCTGCGGATTTCAGCGGTCAAATTACAAATTTAATTCCATTAGGAACATTATGGACAAGCTCCTACACAGTCCCAAGAGGAACAGCTTCAGGATCCCAGATTGTAAATTTAGAAGCAGTTGACACAGTTGGAAACGTGGGAACACTTGCTCTTCTCTATAATGTTGTTGAACCTGCTCAGTCAAATCCTAATCCCGTTGATATTCCAGGAGGAACACCAACAACACCCGGAGGTTCAATTGGAGGTGGAACAGGCGGAGGAGTGCCAGCTTCATCTGGAGGTTCAGGAGGATCCAGTGGTTCATCAGGCACTTCATCTTCAGGCGGTTCATCGGGCGGAACATCCGGCACAGGTTCAAATTCAGATAATTCTGGTGGTGATGGTGGTTCATCAGGATCTGATGGTCAATCTGGAACTGGAACTGGCAGTTCATCGGATGATTCATCATTCTGGGATACACTAATCCTAATATTAGCGATCATAGGACTAATTATTGGCATTATCATGGTAGTTGTGGCTTTGATGCTGATATTCCCAGCATTTGGGGTTTTTGTATTTACAATGTTATTTTTGTTTATTAGGGCCATAATATTTATTTTCGATGCTCTTATGGCATTTTTAGATTTATTTGCTCTCCCAGCTAGTTCTGGAATTTCAATTCCAGTAAATATAGCTTCGATAATAGCTTTTATTTTAAATCCGGCTGATTTGCTGGGAGCTATTTTATTGCTTATCGGGGCTTTAGCATTTTTCAGTGCAGCTATTGCAGGTATTATGGGAACTATGCTTTTATTAGCTATAGGTATAATATTATTAACTATATCTATCATTGAAATTTTAGCATATTTAGGAGGAGGAAACATATTTAAAGGATGGGATAAAGCTTCTGAAGGAATAAAAAAATGGCTTAACGATCGAATTAACGAAATCAACTGGTATATGAAAAGAGGGAAGTAAGCAGAATGGATTCATTTAAAAATAGATTGTCATCTATGGCTCATGAAGCAAAAAGAAAGAGATTTGATAAAGATTTAGAATCTTTGAAATCTGATAAAGTTGAGGGTTTGGAGGACTTAATTTTTGAAATAAAAAATTTGAAGAAGTCTAATATTTATAAAAATCTTTATAAGGCTTTTAATCTTCGTGGAAATATTCTTGCACCAGGAACAACAGCAGAAGAGATAAGATCCAAATCATCTCTTATTAAAATAGCACGTGCTAACCTAAGAAATCCTCAATTTTATTTTCATCCTTTAACTGATTTGATTAATTTTAAAATGTTCTATGTGATGTACACATTCTTAGAAACTATTTACTTTATGAACCTAGGTAGGAAACTGGAGGATGAGGATTTAAAATATCTTTATTCTAGTGGATTGGATGAGAAAATCATTTACGCGTTGGATGAATTTGAAAAAATTTCTGATGTACCTAAATTAACATCAACATTCTTTATAATGCTAAAAAAGATCACATGGTTAGATAAGGAAACTAAAAGGTTCTTTAAAGAATTTCATGAAGTCATGGTTTCCGCAGGCGCTGAAATATTTGGATATTCATTAGATAGATTCCGAATCACTGAAAAAGCATTTTTACTAACCTTATCAGGTTATAGTGCCGTCAATGATGGTAGAGATAAGATAAATAAAAAAGATGTAGTTAAAGCTTACAAAACTTATTTCAAGCTGATAAGAACGGATATCACTAAATACAAAGCCAAACCAGAGATTTTTGATTTGAGCGGTTTTCTTGTCTGTGATAAATGTAATGAGTACTACCAACTTCAGCCTGGTGAATCACCTGACGATTTCACGGGTCAATGTGAATGTGGTGGGAAGTTGAAGTTTTATGAGAATATTGATTGGCTTTTAGAGGGTGGTGGGGATGTAGAGGTGGATGATTAATTTTGCATAGGTTTTTTGATTATAACTACAGCTATATAACCCCGTTTTCGGCGGAATTATGGTGATTCAATCACCGTCATAGCCGTTGCTGATTCTAAAGCTGAGTATGTTGTTGCAGAATCTTCGGAGACTCCCTTGACATGATAAAAGGGTCTGATGGCAACTGGAGTGTTATCTACACAATTCCACAGGTTTTTGATGGCGAATATCAAGTCTACCTAACAGCCAGTAACAGTTTAGGTAACAGGGGAATTGCCAGTATTCCTTTCACTGTGGATAACACTCCTCCTGCATTAACTGCTGAGGTTAATCCTAATTATGTGGAGCCAACTGGCCAGGTGCAGGTTTGGGGTGAATCATCTGAGGATGCCAGAACTGTTTCCGCTACTTTCGGCAGTCAAAGAACGGATTTGATTGGTTTAGGAAGTTCATGGTTCGGTTTTTACACTGTTCCAGGAGCTACACCTTTGGGAACTCAGACTGTGGATTTAGAAGCAACAGATATGGTTGGGAATATGGGAACACTCGCTCTTCTCTATAATGTTGTTGAATCGGCTCAAGCTAACCCTAATCCGGGTGAGATTCCTGGAGGTTCACCTTCAACGCCTGGTGGTTCGATTGGTGGTGGAACTGGCGGTGGCACGCCGACATCAACTGGCGGATCAGGAGGATCAAGCGGATCATCACCTGGAGGTTCATCAGGTGGAACATCTGGGGCGGGTTCTGGTGGTTCATCAGGGTCTGGAGGTCAATCTGGAAGTGGAACCGGAGGATCAACAGATGATTCATCATTCTGGGATACTTTACTCCTTATATTGTTAATTATAGGTATTGCGCTGATTGTATTAGGTCTGCTTATGATAATATTCCCAGCTTTCGGAGCTTTAGTAATAGTTGGGTTAGCTGCTTTATGGGATGTATTAACTTCTCTCTTTTTGTTTTTAGCATCTCCTGCGGATGAATCTTTGGTTTTTATTGTTGGTTTATTGTCTGAGATTCTTTTACCTCTTTCTCCAGATTTATTCGGATTATTTTTCCTGTTATTAGAGATGCTGGGCATTGGGGCTGCTTTCATTGGTTTGTTCACAGGAAGCTGGCTTTACCTGATAATTTCTGTTTCTTTGCTGGCAATTGCTATCTATGGTCTTATTGAAAATTACCGAAAAGGAGATATAACCGGTGGAATAAAAGAAAAGGCTGGAGAGACTATATATTTCTTTAATAGACTCAAAAAATGGTTAGGATTTTGATAAAAATGGAGTGGTCAAATCAAAAATATTCTAAAATTTACGAAGAAAAGTTCCACAATTATCTAGAAGAATTGAAACATGAAGATGTTGAAGGGATAAACGAGGTTATATCAGAATTTAAAAATTTGAAAAAACAAGGATTTTACAAAGAATTGTTTAACGCAGTTAATTTAGGTAGAAAAAGATTAGCACCCGGTGCTAGAACTAGTAAAGAAGAAAAAAAGAAAAAAAGGCTTCTAAACCTTGGACGTAAAAATTTAAGTCATCCATTAATCAATTTACCTCCATTAACGGACTTAATATCTTTTAAAATGTTTTATGTTATGTACACATTCTTAGAAGCGATTTATTATATGAATATTGGCAGACCCTTAGATCATGAAGATGTGCTGAACGTATACTTCAGTGGTATTGATGAACGCATTGTCTTTAACCTAGACCAAACCGACATCAACGAGGACGTCCCTGAACCTACTGCGAAATTCTTTCAGAGGCTTAAAAAGATCCAGTGGAAAGATAAAAAAACTAAAAATCTCTTTGGTAAACTCGAAAAAATAAAAAGATACATAGGATTGTTTATTTATGGATCTCCTTTATCAAACTTCAGGAGCACAGAGGATGCATTTTTACTGTTCCTAGCAGGTTGCAGTGCTGTTAATGATGATAGGGATAGTATAATTAGAGAAGACGTTGTTAAAGCTTACATAACATATTTCAAGCTGATAAGAACCGATATTACGAAATACAAAGCCAAAAAAGAGCATTTCGAAGAAGAAGGATATCTAGTCTGTGAAAAATGCAACGAGTATTATAAACTTCAGCCTGGCGAATCGCCAGATGATTTCACTGATGAATGTGATTGTGGTGGTAATTTAAAGTTTTATGAGAATATTGAATGGCTCTTGGAGGATGGTGAGGATGTAAGGGTGAATGATTAATTTTTGCATAGGTTTTTTAGTTATAAACACAGCCATATAACCCCGTGTTCAGCGAAGTCAGGTGATTCAATAACTGTGAGAGCCACTGCTGATTCTAAGACTGAGTATGTCGTTGCCAGAATATTCGGTGACTCCCTTGACATGACGAAAGGGAGTGATGGCACGTGGAGTGTTACTTACACAGTTCCAGAGGTTTTTGATGGTGAATATCAGGTCTATTTAACTGCCACGAACAGTTTAGGTAACAGGGGAATTGCCAGTATTCCATTCACTGTGGATAACACTCCTCCTGCTTTGACGGCTGAGGTTAATCCTAATTATGTGGAGCCAACTGGCCAGGTGCAGGTTTGGGCTGAATCATCTGATGATGCTAAAAGTGTTTCAGCGACTTTTGGCGTCAGAGAACTGATTTGACTGGTTTGGGTACTTCATGGTTTGGATTTTACACCGTTCCGGGAGGCACACCTTCCGGATCTCAGGTTGTGGATTTAGAGGCGGTTGACACTGTCGGTAATGTGGGCACGCTTGCTCTTCTCTATAACATTGTTGAACCCACTCCATCCAACCCCAATCCTGGTGAGATTCCTGGAGGTTCACCTTCAACACCAGGAGGTTCAATTGGGGGTGGAACAGGTGGAGGTTTGCCAGGTTCATCTGGTGGTTCAGGAAGTTCCAGTGGATCATCTGGCGGATCATCACCTGGAGGTTCATCAGGTGGAACATCTGGTACAGGTTCAAGTTCTGGAAATTCAGGTAGTTCTAATGGTAATGGTGGTTCATCAGGGACTGGTGGTCAGTCTGGAAGTGGAACTGCCGGTTCAACGGATGATTCATCATTCTGGAATACATTATTCCTTATACTGGCGATTATAGGTTTAATTATTGGCATTATTATGGTAGTTGTGGCTTTGATGTTAATATTTCCGGGATTTGCTCTTTTACTATTTGATTTAGCTATATTGATATGGCGTTTTCTTAGCATATTGCGTTATGCAGCACCGTTCTTAAATGAATTTACATCCATTAAAACTATTTTAGGGTTTTCTCTTGGTTCAGCTTCTGGTGCTTTTAGCCTTATAATGGGAGATTTATTTGGATTCTTATTAGGGCTTGGTTTAATAGGTTTAGCTTTCTTTTTCTCTGTGGCCACATTAACTGGTTTTATGATGGCTTTGATTGGACTTGCTATTATGATCTTTACTTTTATATTGTTTGCAAAATACATAAAAGAAGAACAGTTCAGGAGTTGAAATGGTGGGTCTCAAAGATTTGAAGCGAAGTTGGCATGAACGTTTGGAAAGAGAAAAGAATAAGGATATTGAAAATTTTCTTCATAATTTTGAGGATGTAGATTTGAGGCCTATTATTACAGAATTTCAAAAATTAACAGAATCTGGTGTTTATAATAGATTGTTTGATATCTATAAGTTGGGTAAAAGGATTATTGCTCCAGGTGTAAGGTTATCTGACGAAGAACAGGAAATTAGAACGTTTACAAAGTTAGCAAACGAAAATTTAAGTAACCCTCCTATTAATTTAAGTACTCTTCCCTTTAATTTACGTCCGATTACTGATTTGATCCATATTTGGCACTTCAAAGCGATGTACGAAATTCTTGAGTACATCTATTGCATGCATTCTGGGAGACCATTAGATCATGAAGATGCACGTAATCTATATTTGAGTGGTCTCGGCGAATCTATCGTATTTGCCCTTGATAATTTTAATGAAGTATCAAAAACCCCCGAAATCTCCCTAAAATTCTTTAAAAAGCTAAGTTATGTTCAATGGCAAGATAAAAAGCCCAGAAAAATCTTTGAAAACTTAACTAAAATAAGAGCAGAATTGGCATACGGTTTATCAAGATCTTATAGTCTTATGGGTTTTGGCGTGGTGGAGGATAACTTCCTAATGCTTTTAGCCGGTTGCAGCGCGGTAAACAGTGGAAGAGATAAGATAAATGAAAAAGATGTTATACGAGCTTACAGAACTTATTTTAAGCTTTTGAAGACTGATATAACCAATTTCAAAGCTAAAATAGAATCAAAAAGCAGTAATGGTTATCTGGTTTGTGAAAAATGCAACAAGTATTATAAACTTCAACCTGGCGAATCACCTGATGATTTCACTAGTGAATGCGAATGTGGTGGGAAGTTGAAGTTTTATGAGAATATTGATTGGCTCTTGGATGGTGGTGAGGATGTAGAAAAAGCTGATTAATTTTTCCATAGGTTTAATCACAATAACAGTCATTCCAACGTTTAAGGCTAAATTTGGTTGCAATTAATGCTTCATCCAGCCCTGACACTCAAACAATCACTGCCAAAATTTTTATCAACGCATATAATCTCATAAAACAGTCTGATGGGGCCTGGAAGTTTACCTATGAGGTTCCGCAGATTCCAGATGATAGTTATCCGGTTTTATTGACCGCCACGGATCTGCGGGGTAATCAAGGCACTACAACAATTCAATTCACTGTGGATGGTTCTCTTTCTATAAGCGGCACTGTGAATCCCTCCTTGGTGAAATCAGGTGATTCAATAACTGTAAAAGCCGTTGCTGATCCAAAGACTGAGTATGTCGTTGCCAGAATCTTCGGAGACTCCCTAGACATGACTAAATGGCCTGATGGCACCTGGACTGCCACATATACAGTTCCAGAGGTTTTTGATGGAGAATATCAGGTCTATCTAACTGCTACTAACAGTTTGGGTAATCGTGGTATTGCAAGTGTTCATTTCACTGTGGATAACACTCCCCCTGCACTGACGGCTGAGGTTAATCCCAATTATGTGGAGCCAACTGGCCAGGTGCAGGTTTGGGGTGAATCATCTGAGGATGCCAGAACTGTTACCGCGAATTTCGGCAGTCAAAAAACAAATTTGAATCCTTTAGGAACATTATGGACTGGTTACTACACTGTTCCAGGAGCTACACCTTTGGGAACTCAGACTGTGGATTTAGAAGCAACAGATATGGTTGGGAATATGGGAACACTCGCTCTTCTCTACAATGTTGTTGAACCGACTCCAGCTAACCCTAATCCGGGTGAGATTCCTGGAGGATCACCATCAACGCCCGGTGGTTCGATTGGAGGGGGAACCGGTAGCGGTGGGACGCCAGCCTCACCTAGTGGTTCAGGAGGATCCAGCGGATCATCTGGAGGTGGAACATCAAGCAGTTCATCTCCAGGCGGTTCATCAGGTGCTACTTCTGGAGCGGGTTCAGGTTCAGGAAGCGCTGGTGATTCATCAGGGTCTGGAGGTCAATCTGAAAGTGGAACTGGCGATTCAACAGATGATTCATCGTTCTGGGATACACTAATCCTAATATTAGCGATTATTGGGTTAATCATAGGTATAATAATGGTAGTTGCAGCTTTGATGTTGATATTCCCCTGGCTTTTGCCTTTGATAATAAGTGGTTTAGTTGCTTTTGGAGAATTATTATTGGAGGGAGCATTTTTAATTTGGATGATTATAAGGATGAGCATACCTTATATTATTTCAGCATTTATATATTTATTTACAAGATTTGGACATTATATAACTGCTATTATGCAGGAAATACCATTCTTCATAATGAATCCAGGGCCAAGTGGACTAATACAAATGTTTCTTAGAATAATAGGAGTAAGATTTCCAAAAATTGGTGGAAATTTAATAATTCCTTTACTAGATGCAATATTTCCACACGAGACAGCACAAGCCTTTGAAAAAGCCTGGCAAACAATACGTAATTGGTTTAAATAGGGAATTATTTATTGAATAATAGGTGGTTAAATGTCATCAATTAGAGACACTATTAGGGAAAAATTTACTGACAAAGAAATTGCCAGAAGGCAAATTAAGAAAACCGTGAATGAATATAATGTTGTTGGCCTTAATGGAATTATTTCTGAATTAAAAAACTTAATTGAATCCGGAATTTATGAAAATCTCTTCAATGCATATGAGAATTGGGTGGAACCTACCGATATAGGGGAGGGCTTAACTGCGGACGAAAAAAGAAATCATCGCATGATAATGCATGCTTACACAATTTTAAGTCATCCTCCAGTTAAATTGCCATTTATTTCAGACGCGATAGATTTTTTAGACTTTTATTATCTTTATCCTTTTCTTGAGTTGATTTATTTCATGAAGGTTGGGAGGAAATTGGAACCGGAAGACATAATAAACATATACTTCAGTGAATTGGGTGAACGTATTGTTTTTGGCATGGATAAATTTGATGAAATATCAGACCCCCCAGAACCCACAGCAGAATTCTTCCTTAAATTAAAAAAGGTTAGGTGGAAGGACAGGAAAAGTAAGAAACTTCTTGGAAGATTAAGAGCTATAAGAGAATTTTTGATTTATTACAAGTTTGGTTATCTTAAAGATATATCCTTTTTGGTAAAAGAAGATACCTTTTTATTATTTTTAGCTGGCTGTAGTGCCGTAAACAACGGCAGAGATAAAATGATAGACGAAGATGTTATAACAGCCTATAAAACATACTTCAATCTTTTGAAGACGGATATTACTAAATATAAGGCAAACCCAGAAATGATGAGTGATAAGGGTTATTTGGTCTGTGATAAGTGCAATGAGTACTACCAACTTCAGTCTGGAGAATCACCTGAAAATTTCACTGATAAATGTGAATGTGGAGGTAAATTGAAGTTTTATGAGAATATTGATTGGCTCCTTGAGGGTGGTGAGGATGTAGAAAAAACTGATTAATTTTCGCATAGGTTTAATCACAATAACACTCATTCCATATTTAAGGCTAAATTTGGTCACAATTAATGCTTCATCAAGCCCTGACATTCAAACAATCACTGCCAAAATTCTTATCAACACATATAATCTCATAAAACAGTCTGATGGTACCTGGAAGTTTACTTATGAGGTTCCGCAGATTCCAGATGATGTTTATCCTGTTTTATTGACTGCTACTGACCTGCGGGATATCAGACTTCCATTAGTCTTCAGTTCACCGTGGATGGTTCACTGGCCATTAGTGGCACCGTCACACCAGATCTGGTGAAATCCGGTGATTCAATCACTCTGCGAGCCACTGCTGATTCTAAAGCTGAGTATGTCGTTGCCAGAATCTTCGGCGACTCCCTTGATATGGTTAAGGGGGTGGATGGTGCGTGGAGTGTTATCTACACAGTTCCAGAGGTTTTTGATGGAGAATATCAAGTATATCTAACTGCAAGTAACAGTTTAGGTAACAGGGGTATTGCCAGTGTTCCTTTCACAGTTGATAACACTCCGCCCGCCCTTTCAGCTTCTATCACCCCCAACATGGTGAAAGCTGGAGAGCAAATGCAAGTTACTGCAGAGGCTTCTGATGATGCCATGACAGTTTCAGCAGCTTTCGGAGCTCAAAAAACAAATATGAATTATTCAAACCGTGGATGGACTGGTGAGTACACTGTTCCAGCTGATTCGCCTGTTGGGTCTTATGGTGCTGATTTTGAAGCTTCTGATAGTCTGGGGAATATGGAGACAACGAGCGCTGCTTATAGTGTGGTTGATAATGAGGATTCCAATCCTACATCCCCAACAAATCCACCTACAGAACCCTCACAACCTAATGGGCCGCATGGTGGATCACCAGCACATCTTGGTGGTTCTTCAGGTACATCACAATCTGGTTCAATATCGCAGAGTGGCTCATCTGGAGAAGCTTCACAAGGAGGTTCATCTGGTGGGTCATCAGGTTCGGTAGGCCCGGGTGAAGGTGGAAAATCTGGGCCTGGAGATTCTTCAAGTGGTTCATCTGGAGAGACTCAAGATGATTCTGAACCAGGGTGGGTTTGGGCAATAATCATCGCCATCATAGCCTTTTTATTAGTTATAGTAATATTCCCTGAACTATTAACCTACGCATACCTATATCTTTCCCTTATTATCCCATTTATAATGTATCTCCTAATCAGGTTTTGGAAATACATTGTTGATATTCTCATGGAGTTACCAATATTTATTTTGAGTCCCGGAGTTTTAGGAGTGATTACAATGATATTGCGCATCATTTTAACTAGATTCCCATTCCTTGCCCCAATTATAGAACCTTTACTCGACGCTTTATATCAATATTCGGCTCTGTAGAAATCATATTTGGATTTCGATAGATAGGTGTTTTGCGTAGAGATATATGTCGTAGCATTCGTTTTTTAGTTTGGTTTCTTTGTTTCTTAGTCGATCGCTTCGGCTTTGGTTTTCATCGCCGAAAACTCTTTTCAAAACTGATA
>Ga0194110_10010330_pt1 | contig 10395 bp, 11 predicted proteins | sample TA2Kig1200mmetaG_FD_146192 | JGI IMG/M metagenome (GOLD analysis project Ga0194110, IMG submission 146192) | Freshwater microbial communities from Lake Tanganyika, Tanzania - TA2015032 Kigoma Deep Cast 1200m | ecosystem: Environmental > Aquatic > Freshwater > Lake | place: Tanzania: Lake... | reverse complement strand
AGTCGCCCCATTTCCTGGAAGGCGTAAATAAAATAGTGCAGATAATCATTGGCCCACCCGAAGAGAAGCAACCGGAAGGCAAAGCTGTCCCCGGGGTGAAAATGCGTCTCGGTGGTCAGAGGGGGTTCGATGACAAAAGGATGAGGGGGAGACGGCCGCCCCTCCCCCTTGGGGGTCAGGCTTTCGAATACCAGGGCATAGACGCACTGGCGCTGCAACAGGTATGCAGCGCACTCCTGGTGTTTTAAGGCGCAGACTACCTTTTTCAGAGCCCCCCCAAAAAAACCCCGGAACGTAGAGCCCTTAAAGGGCGGTAGCACCGCCTCGTCGGTAAAGATGGCCGAGAATTGATAGGAGCCGTAGAGCATTTTTTCTTCCCGACATTATGTGAAGTCATAATCAGTAGTTATTGATATTTTTCTCCGTCAGGTCGGCCATGGCCGCATCAATCTGGACTTGGAAAATTTCAAAAAAGGCAGAAAATCTCCTATTCCCGGCGCAATCATCCCGGCCTCACTCGTTTCATCACATAGCCCACCAGGGCACCTGCTCCCAGGATATTTTCATCTCAGCACGCAATTCCTGATAACCTGGTTCCAACTCCCCCAACATACTATAAAATTTATCAGAATGGTTCAGGTGCACGGTATGGCAGAGTTCATGGAGGATTATCTAGCGGACCAGTTCTGGCCGGAGAAACAGGAGATTATAATTCAGATTGATATTCCCCCTCCCGGAGCAACTCCCCCACCGGCTTTTCTGGCCCCGGATTTGGGCTTGCTGGTAAATTAACTTAGTTTCCGAGCTGAGATCTTTCAGCCAGGGAATTAAATGAACCCGCCCCTGGTATCTTAGCCAATGCTTCAAAAGGTATTGGCAACCTTCGAGATTGGTATTGTCTCCGGTTATTCTGAACTGGGAAGGGGTGATTTGTCTTAGTTCCAGAGTGGTTATTGGAGCAGGGGTATACTCGAAGGTAAAATCCTTTTTGATGGCCGGAAGATAGATTAAGGTAGGCAATTCCCGAGGTTTATCCGGTTTCAGGCCTCGCTGCTCGATTGTGCGGAAGGCTCGGTCAATCCAGGCTCTCTTTTCATGGATGATTTTTGGAACTTCCTTTTTACTGAAGCCTTGGGGAATTACAACCACCAGTCCATGGTGGGGTGAAATTTTTAAAATCACCCTTTTGGCCCTAGAATTTTCCTGGATAATGAAAGGGGGGAGATTTTTCATATTGAATTAATAACCCGGCTCGTTATAGCCTTCAAGAATTTTTACAGCCTCTCGCCTGACCATCTCAATTACTTCTTCCGGTTCAATAACCCTGGCCTCACTGCCGATCCCCATGACCCAATGAAAGATTTCAAACAGATTGCTGACCACAACTTTCATGTGAAATTTACCATTTTGAATAGGACTGATTTTCTGGTTGGCAATCCAGGAGCGGTTGGCTACGTAATCATAGAGGTTGTCCGGGAATTCAACCACCACCGTTAACTTCTTCGAATCATCTTCCTTAAATACCCCAAACGACTTTTCATAGAATAACTCAGGCGAATAATCAGAGGGATAATCAAGGTAGCCGTTCAGGCGGGGAAAGGTGATTTCGCAAGCCTGGCGGTCAGGGAGAGTCCGCACGTGGGTGGGTATGGGGCCGGGCTTGGGGTCCTTGGCAGAGCCGGAACAGGGGATAAAAGAAAACGGCACGCCGTACAGATACCACGCATTTTACCTGTTCCCCCAGCTTTCCGGGTTTGCCGATGGTATTCATGACTTCCCGGAGCAGGTCTTCGTCGGTGATATTATCCACGCTGCGGCCAGGAAAGCGCAGACGGTATTCCGCCTTAAACTCTTCAATCTTTCGGGCGGCCAGCTTCTTAAACTCCGGGCTCATGGCCTCCCCGGATTCAAGCTGCTCGCTGTCAATCAAAATGGCGTTGGGCCGCACCCGCCAGGAGCCGTTGGCCTCATTACTGAAAATGGGGAGTTGGCCGGTCACCACGATGGTGGCGCCGTCCGGCAGGGTCTTCTCCCACCCGGCCAGATAGTCAAAGACCAGCTTGGAGACGTTGGTATTGTTGCAGACCACGATAAAGACCGGCGGCGTCTGGCCCTTGGCCTGAGCCTCGGGGTTCCGTGGGCACCCGGGGCACCTTGACGATGGTTGATGTTCCAGTTCGGCAATGGTACTCCGGCACCTATTTAGAAACGTATTCCGCTCCTGTTCTTTCGTAAAACGTGCCAAGCCAAGCTCAATGTTGACCTTAAGCTGTTTCTCGCTGAACGGTTTGACGATATACCCCTATGGGGCGGTCGCCTTGGCTCTCTCCAGGATTTCCGAGTTTGAATAAGCGGTAAGATAGATGACGGGGATGGCCAGGTTCTCGAGGATGCGGGCGGCCAGCCTGATGCCGTCCATGTCGCCTTTATGGAGAGAATCCGGTTCTCGGTCTCCCGGAAAATGGCCCTGGTCTGCTCCTCGGGTGCGCAATTGCGCCGCTTTCGCCGGGGTCATATCGTCTTTAAACTGGCGTCCGGCTTTTTCCTCTATTTGCATGTTTTCTTTCCGGTAAAAAATATAGTATATTATTTCGACTCTGCCATCCGCAGCAGTTCCCTCGACGTAATATACACCGGGGTATTTGGTCTTAAATCTTTTTTGTTCGGGCAAGGCCAATCTCTAACTCATGAAACAATAAGAAAAACAAGAGGTTAAGTGAAAAAATGAGTTTTGCAAAAATCTCCTGGAGATCGAATTAATCCCGGCTTACAGAGGCGTCAGCTCTACCTCTCCCCAGGCTCCCAATTTATCCCCGCATATCGCTACGCCACCCAGCAGGCCGTTGATGCTTCCGAGCCACTCCAGGGCTGCGGTAATATCTCCCGGTTGCTTGATACGGTTGCCCAAGGCGGTGGCCGCGGCGTCCGCCAGGGCCGTATCCCCGGCCAGGACACAGGCTGCCTCGGCCCGGCCCAAGCTCAGGGAATGCCCCACGGTCCCAGAGGAAGTGCATACTCCCAGGGGCATCTGCGCCGCCGGGATTCGCAGCCCCACCTTAAGGCTCAGAGGCGAGCGGCCGGCCCATAACGCCACGGTGGCCGGTTCCCCTAATTTCAGAAAGATATCCCCCCCGTTTTCGACGATGACCTCCGTGCTGTGGTGCAGCAGTTCCCGGCCCACCGCGGCCGCAATGGCTCCGGCCACCGCGGCCATGGGGCCCACCTGAACCTGGGCCGCGGCTCGGATCATGTCTTTAACCAGGGGCGGGGCCAGCGGGTCTTCCGGCCAGGGAGTCAGGCTTTCCAGAAAACCGGGATGTTGGGCGATATAATGCTCCAACCGGCGGCGCTCCTGGTGCACCACCGCGGTGGCCTCCTGGCGCAGATCCCGTTCCGCCAGGATCATGAGATCGGTCTGGTATATTTTTATCTCAAAGCCCATCAGTCGTTCCCGAACCATGCGGGTGCGATACGTTCTCAGCGTCATCTTCTCATCAAGAGATGTTTCAAATTTTAATTGTTAAGGCTGACCGCCTGATTCATTTAACTTCCCAAAATTGTAATAAATCCCACCCCGGCCGCCATACACAGGGCCCCGGTAACTCTGGCCAGAAAGTGGCCTTCCCCCAGCCACAGGCCGCCGTAAAGAACGCTGAACAGCAGGCTGGTGCGTTTGATGGCGATCAGGTAGGCCGCCGGGGCCTGGCTGATGCCCTGGAAGTGGCAGAGGATGCTGACCGCCATGCAAAAGCCCACCATAAGCCCCCAGACAGGCTTTTGGGTAATCTGCAGCCCGGGGCGGGAACTCCAGGGATAGCCCACCAGTAGCAACCCGCTGAAAACGGTGGGATAAAACAACCCAAAAAAAGTCGGGGCAGACTGGAGCACCGCCAGTTTTCCCAGGGCCGAGGTGATCGCGTAGAGGGCGGCGGCCAGGAGCATCCAGCGGGGGCCAGGGAGCCGCCACAGAGCCGACCAGGGGGCCAGCCAGCCGCGCCTTAATTCCTGCACATTGAGGAGATAGCTCCCCCAGGCGATCCCCCCTATGCCCAGGATGCCCCAGATATTCAGGGTTTCCTGGAGCAGCAGCCAGCCGGTGAGGATGAGCAACAGGGGCGTAAAGGCCATCATGGGGGCGCAGACCGACAAGGGCGCGGTTTTCAGGGCCAGCATATAGAGGAGACCGGCTGCGGCTTCCAGGGGCAGGGCCACTGCCACCACCAGAAAAAAATCCGGGCCCAGCGCCGGTATGGGGGTCCACAGCCAGCCGAGGGTCAGGATGGGCACGGTGTAGCACAGGCGCAACAGAGCCATGCCATACGGGCTGAGATCCGTGAAAAACCGCTTCATCAAAGCGTCCGAGGTGGCCAACCCCAACGCGGACCCCAAGCCCCAAAGAAACCACCATTGGCCCATCATGCCCAAAAACCGATCAATTCTACCTCAAGCCCCAAAATATTGTGGCTACCATCTGTGGGTTAGACCCCGGACCCGGTCCAGGATGAGTAAGGCAGCCCGATCAACCTCCGCAACCGTGGTCTGTCTCCCGAGGCTGAGGCGCACGGCTCCTTTTCCCACTTCCGGGGGCACCCCCATGGCCGCCAGGACGTGTGACAGTTTTACCTCCGGGCCATGGCAGGCCGCACCCGTGGACGCCGCCAACTCCGGTATGCCGGCCAGGATATCGGCCCCGGCGCAACCGGGAAATGACACATTCAGGGTGTTGGGCAGGCGCTCCCTCTCTGGCCCGTTCAGGACCAGGGCCGGGAAACCGGCCAGCAGACTCTGGTGCAACCGGTCCCGCAGGGCCTGGAAATGGGCCGTATCCTCTGCCAGACGGTGCCTTACCAGATCACAGGCCAGACCCATGGCCACATCCAGGATGACATTCTCGGTGCCAGCCCGTCGGCCTCCCTCCTGGGAGGCGCCATGGATGAGCGGCGTCAGGTGGCAGCCGCTTCTGATATATAACGCCCCGATGCCTTTTGGGGCATAGAGCTTATGCCCGGCCAGGGTGAGAAAATCAACCTGGAGCTTTCCCACGTTGACCGGGATTTTCCCCACCGATTGGGCTGCGTCGGTATGCAGGAGGACGTTGTGCTCCCGGGCCACCTGGCCGATCTCGGCCAGAGGCTGGATGGCCCCGGTTTCGTTATTGGCGTGCATCACGGAGATCAGGGTGGTCTGGGGCCTCAGGGCCCGGCGGATATCATCCGGGTCCACCTGTCCCCTCCCATCCACCTTGACAAAGGTAACGTCCCAGCCTTCTTCCAGGAGAAAGAGGCAAGGATTGAGTACCGCCGGGTGTTCTATGGTGGTGGTAATAAGGTGCTTGCCCTTGCCCCGGTGATAATGGCAGACGCCTTTGAGCACCCAGTTATTGGCCTCAGTGGCGCCGCTGACAAAGACGATTTCCTCCGGGAGGCAGCCCAATAAAGCCGCCACCTGTTCCCGGGCCCGCTGCACCGCGGCTTTGGCCCTCTGCCCCAGGGGATAATCGCTGCTGGGGTTGCCGTATTCCTCCCCCTGATAGGCCTGCACCCCCTGGGCTACTTCGGGGGCGACGGGCGTCGTGGCGTTGTAATCCAAATAAATCACTGGAATCTCCTTCCCGGTAAGTCAAGGCGTTAACTCCGGTGGGATGTGTTCCTATTATACTCAAAATTGGTGTGTAATTCTTCCGCTATTTGAAAACAGATTTTCATTTTCCCTCAACCGAGTGAACTCTAACGATACCACTTCCTTCATCCCCTCTCCCCCTTGGGGGTCAGGGTGAGGGGGTCCATTAATCAATAATACCTCTTAGTTATCCCCAACTCAAGCCATCGCCTGGAACTTGTGGGTAATGTTCAGCTGCTATAAAGGGGGATTGCAACGGTAAACTGAAAGTCGAAAACCCCGGGATGGGCCGCCGCGCCCGTCCAAAGCCGTTTTTGCCTCCCTAAGGCATCCTTAGCCTTGCATTCTGGCGCTAAATGGGGTAAAAGATAACATTCCCCCGGTGGAGGAAGCAGGTTCAGGGCGACGACGCCCATCATTTCAGGTTAACGAGTTCAGCGGATGCTCCTGCAGCAGATTCTCAACGGCCTCACCGCCGGCAGCGTTTATGCCCTCGTGGCCCTGGGCTATACCATGATTTATGGTATCCTGGGCCTCATCAACTTTGCCCAGGGCGAGCTCTACATGGCCGGGGCCTTTGCCGCGGTTCTGCTCTTGAGCGCCTATGAGGTGAATTTTTTCCTGGCCTTTCTCTTCGGCATGGGGGTGGCGGCCCTGGTGGGGGTGACCCTGGAGCGCGTCGCCTTCCGCCCCTTGCGCGGGGCCCATCCTCTGGTGCCGCTCATCAGCGCCATCGGTGCTTCCATCCTGATGCAAAGCCTGGCCCTGCTGCTTTTCGGCCCCACGGACCGGGCTTTCCCGGTACAATTCGAGTTCGCCACCGTCGATGTGGCCGGCATTCCCATCTCCACCCTGCAGGGGGCTATTTTCGGCTCGGCCGTATTCTTCATGACGCTTTTGGTCCTGTTTGTCAAATACACCAGATTCGGGAAAGCCATTATGGCCACGGCCCAGGATCAGGACACCGCCCGTCTCATGGGCATCAATGTGGATCGCATGATCTCCCTGACTTTTCTCATCGGCTCGGCCCTCAGCGGCGCGGCCGGCATCATGATGGCCATCTATTATAATGCCACTTACCCCCGCATGGGACTGCTGCCCGGCTTAAAGGCCTTCAGCGCCGCCATCCTGGGAGGGGTGGGGAACATCCCCGGAGCCATTGTGGGGGGGTTGATCCTGGGGGTGGCGGAAAATCTGGGGGCCGCCTATCTGTCTTCCGGGTACAAAGACGCCGTTGCCTTCGCTATTCTCATCGTCGTGTTGCTCCTGCGCCCCCGGGGCCTGCTGGGTGGCCGGGGCCATTGAACCATGACCGAATACTTCCTGCATTTAGCCATTATCAGCAGCTTTTATATCATCCTGGCCCTGAGTTTGAACCTGATCATCGGCTACTGCGGCCAGGTGTCATTAGGGCATGCTGCCTTTTACGGCATCGGGGCCTATACGTCGGCCCTGATCACCATCCACTGGGGGGCCCCGTTCTTGTTGGGCCTGGTGCTGGCCGTCCTCGTGGCCGCTCTTTTCGGTCTGGGCCTGGGAATTCCCACCCTGCGGATCAGGGACGACTATCTGGCCATCGTTACCCTGGGATTCGGGATTATTGTGGACCTGGTGCTCCTTAACCTGGAGGTCACCGGCGGCCCGGACGGCCTGACCAGAATACCGCCTCCCGATCTTTTCGGCCTGAATTTCCGATTCAAAGGCAACTATCTGACCCTGGTCATGTTTTGCGTCCTGGCGGTGCTGCTCCTGGTTTACCGTCTGGTGCACTCCCGCCATGGCCGGGCTTTGAAAGCTATCCGGGACCATGAGGTTACCGCCAGGGTTATGGGGATCAACACTGCGGCCTATAAAATCGCCATTTTTACCCTGTCCGCGGGAATGGCGGGGCTGGCCGGTTCCCTTTACGCTCATTACATCACCTTCATTAATCCGGAGAGCTTCGGGCTCCATACGTCCATTCTGATCCTGACCATGGTGGTGCTGGGGGGCATGGGCAGCATCCTGGGTTCGGTGGTGGGGGCTGGCATCCTGACCATTCTTCCGGAGATGCTGCGGCGTTTCGCCGATTATCAAGACCTGGCCTACGGCGGCCTGCTCATCGCCATGCTGATCTGGCGCCCCCAGGGGTTATTGGGAGTGGGCAAAGTGAGTCAGAAATTCATCCTCCCCAAGGGGAAGAAGGGCACTTAAGTGGGGGGACAGGCTGGCAGCCTGTGCCACCGCAGTTTATTTTTGATCCATAAGAGGCTTATAATCCAGGCGTCTTGCAGGTGAGGGTCCAGGGGGTATCCTTCAAGACCCCGGGCCGCGGCGATAATCCATGCTAACCCTGAAAAGCGTTCATAGCTACTACGGCAGCCTGCATGTCCTGAAAGGTGTGTCCCTGCATGTCCGCCAGGGGGAGATCGTTACCCTGCTGGGGGCCAACGGCGCGGGTAAGACCACTACCCTGAAAACGATTTCCGGCTTGCTAAGACCCCGTAAAGGCATGATTGAATTCCTGGGGGAAGACATCAGCCGGTTGGGGGCGGAGCAGATCGTCCAGCGGGGTATTGCCCACGTCCCGGAGGGGCGGCGGGTCTTCAGTACCCTGAGCGTCACCGCCAATCTGGAACTGGGGGCCTTTGCCCGGAGCGACCACAAGGCCGTTAAAAAAGACCTTGAAGATCTCCAGGAGCGCTTTCCCATTCTCCGGGAGCGGGCCAGGCAACCGGCGGGGACCCTCAGCGGCGGCGAGCAGCAGGTCCTGGCCATGGCCCGGGCCCTCATGGCCCGTCCCAAACTCCTGCTCCTGGATGAACCCTCCATGGGGCTGGCCCCCCGGTTGGTAAAACAGGTCTTCGAGATCATTTCCCGCCTCCGGGAAACGGGCGCCACCATCCTGCTCATCGAACAGAACGCCCGGGTGGCCCTCAAGGTGGCTGACCGGGGCTACGTCATGGAAACGGGGAGCATCAGCCTGGACGGCACCGCTGCCGAACTGATGGACCATAACGAGGTTAAGCGGGCCTATCTGGGCAAGGGTTACCAGGAGGTCTGGGAGTGATCTGTTACCTAACCTGAAAAATTCAAACTGTAGGGCGGGAAAGCGCAGCGCATCCCGCCTTAAGACGTTGCCCGGATCAATCATGCCGGTACAGGCTGGAAAGCCTCTACCACCGGGTTTTATCTTTTATTACTATGCTGTTAGAAGTTGCAAACCTTAGCAAATCATTCGGCGGGCTCCAGGCCCTGGACGATGTTTCCTTCACCGTGGACATGGGGAAGGTGCAGGCCCTCATCGGTCCCAACGGCGCCGGCAAGACCACCTGTTTCAACATCATCAGCGGCATCCTGCCGGCCAGTTCCGGCACCGTCCGCCTGTTTGATGAGGTGATCAGCACCCTGCCGCCCCACCGCATCGCCCGGCTGGGGCTGGCCCGCACCTTTCAGAATATCCAGTTATTCAGCGGCCTATCCGTATTGGAAAACGTCCTGGTGGGCCAACACCTGCACCTGCACGGCGGCTTGCTGGCCACCTTGCTGAATCTTCCCTTCATCCGGCGGCAGGAGCGCCAGAGCACCGCTTATGTCCGGGAGCTGCTGGCCTTTGTAGGTCTGGCCGATAAAGCAAGCTGGGCCGCCGACAGCCTGGCTTACGGCGAGCAGCGCCGCCTGGAAATCGCCCGGGCCCTGGCCCTGAAACCCCGGCTGTTAATGTTGGATGAACCCGCAGCCGGCATGAACCCCAGGGAAACCGAAGACCTGATGGCGCTCATCGCCTCCATTCAGCAACTGGACATTACGGTGTTGCTCATCGAACACGATATGAACCTGGTGATGAATATCAGCAGCCGGATCGTGGTATTCGACCAGGGACGGGTCATAGCCCAGGGTTCGCCCCGCAGCATCCGGCAGAACCCCGAAGTCATCGAGGCCTATCTGGGCAAAGAGGAGGACGACGGCGATGCTTGAGAGCCAGTTCGAGACCATGGCGCGCTCTGAAATCGCCCAACTGCAACTGGAGCGTCTGCAGTCCACCCTGCAGCGGGTATATCGCAACGTCAGATTCTACCGGCGGAAATTCGATGAGCTGGGTTTCTTACCGGAGGACTGTACGTCTCTGGCCGATGTGGCCGCCTTGCCCTTTACCACCAAAGAGGACCTGTCCAACAGCTACCCCTATGGCATGTTTGCCGTGCCTCTCAGGGAAGTGGTGCGGATTCATTCTTCTTCCGGGAGCGCCGGCAATCCCCTGGTGGTGGGCTATACCAGCCGGGACCTGCGCACCTGGGCCCGGTTGGCGGCCCGCCTGATGACCGCCGCGGGCGTCACCAAAGACGATGTGGTGCAGATCACCTTTAACTACGGCCTGATGACCGGCGGTTTTGGGGTGCATTACGGGGCCGAAGCCCTGGGAGCCTCCGTCATCCCCACCGGCACCGGCAACACCTTCCGGCAGGTTCAGATCATGCGGGATTACCGCACCACCACGCTGGTGTCTACGCCCTCCTACGCCCTGGTCATTGCCGATAAACTGGCGGAAATCGGCCTGGACCCCAAGGAACTGCACCTGCGCATCGGCCTGATGGGCGGCGAACCCTGGGATGAGGCCCGACGCCAGGATATCGAAAACCGGCTTCTCTGCCAGACTTTCGACCTGTACGGGCTGTCCGAGGCCATGGGCCCGGGAGTGGCCGGGGAGTGCGCCTACCGGCAGGGAATGCACCTCAATGAGGATTATTTTTATCCCGAAATCATCGACCCCGTCACTACCCAACCCCTGCCGCCGGG
>Ga0194110_10010328_pt1 | contig 10396 bp, 6 predicted proteins | sample TA2Kig1200mmetaG_FD_146192 | JGI IMG/M metagenome (GOLD analysis project Ga0194110, IMG submission 146192) | Freshwater microbial communities from Lake Tanganyika, Tanzania - TA2015032 Kigoma Deep Cast 1200m | ecosystem: Environmental > Aquatic > Freshwater > Lake | place: Tanzania: Lake... | reverse complement strand
AGGCACCGGACACCCAGCCGATTCTGGAGATCAATGCATCACACCCGATCCTGCAGCGTATGCAGGCCGCCGAGGGCGAGCGTTTTGATGACCTGGCCGCGGTGTTGTTTGATCAGGCGGTGCTGCTTGACGGTGGTGAGTTGGCTGATCCGGCGGCATTTGTGCGCCGTATCAATGCGTTGGCGTTTCAGTAACGGAGTAGTAACTGAGCCGCAAATAAGCCGCAACTGAGCGCTTGGCAAATCTGAACACGCATCGTTATGATGCGCCACTTCCATCGTGTTCTGATTTTTGTATGCCAAGCGCGCAGCCATACTGTTGTCCAGCCACCGGAACCACGATCGGCCACCCGCCTCTGGGTGGCCTTTTAGCGTGCGGGCTCGCCAAAACCTGAGCGGAGGATCAACTCGTGAAGACCCTTCTAAAACTCTCTGCCCGAATCGACGGGCTGAATCATCGCGTAGGGCACCTGGTGATGTGGCTGGTGCTTGCCGCCGTCCTCATCAGCGCCGGCAACGCCGTGGTCCGCAAGGCCTTTGGCACCAGTTCGAACGCCATGCTGGAAGTCCAGTGGTATCTCTTCGCCGCCGTCTTCATGCTGGGGGCCGCCTACGCCTTTCTCGAAAATGCCCATGTGCGCATTGATGCCATCTCCAGCCGGTTCTCGGCGAAGACGCGCAACATCATCGACATCCTCGGCATCCTGATCTTCCTGTTGCCGTTCTGCTATCTGCTGCTGACGCTCTCCTGGCCGCTGGTCGTCCAGGCCTTCCAGAGCGGCGAGATGTCGCAGAATGCCGGCGGCCTGATTCGCTGGCCGGTCTATGCCATCCTGCCGATCGGCATCGCGCTTCTGGCCCTGCAAAGCCTCTCCGAACTGGTCAAGCGCATCGCCTTTCTCACCGGCGCCGGCCCGGACAGCCTCGCGCACGGTGGACATAGCGCGGAGGAAGAAGAACTGGCCAGGGAAATCGCCGAGTACGAGGCGATGGAACAGCAGAAACAGGAGCCGAGATAATGGAATTCATCGCAGCCAATTTCGTGCCGCTGCTCTTTGTCGGCCTGCTTGTCTTCCTGTTGACGGGTTTCCCGGTGGCCTTCAGCCTTGCGGCGGTCGGTCTTTTCTTTGGTTTCCTCGGCATGGAGGCGGGCCTCTTCCCGGCCTCGCTGTTCCAGGCGTTGCCGCTGCGCATCTACGGCATCATGCAGAACGATACGCTGCTCGCCATTCCATTCTTCACGCTGATGGGCATCATCCTCGAACGCAGCGGTATGGCCGAGGATCTGCTTGAAACGGTCGGCCAGGTCTTCGGACCGCTGCGCGGCGGCCTCGCCATCGCCGTCATCTTTGTTGGCGCGCTGCTCGCCGCAACCACCGGCGTCGTTGCCGCCGCCGTGATCTCGATGGGCCTCATCTCGTTGCCGATCATGCTGCGCTACAACTACAACCGGACGATCGCCACTGGCGTCATCACCGCTTCCGGCACGCTGGCGCAGGCGATTCCGCCATCTCTCGTGCTGATCGTGCTCGCTGACCAGCTCGGCCGCTCGGTCGGCGACATGTACGCCGGCGCGCTGGTGCCTGGTCTGCTGCTGGTGGCCCTCTACGCGCTCTTCATCGTCGCCGTGACCATCGTCAAACCCTCGTGGGTACCGGCGCTGCCGAAGGAGGCACGCATCTACACGGAGGCGAACGGCGCCAGCGGCCACCTCTCCCTCTTTGTGCTTCTTGCCATCAGCGCTGCCGCCGGCGTCGCCTGGGGCATGGTGCACGACAGCATCGTCACCCCGATGCTCGAACGGCCGAACGCGGCCCCCGCTGACGAGATCGTGATCGCCTGCATGACCGTTGGTTCGCTTACGGCGCTCGCCCTGGCGCTTCTCAATCACATGCTGAAGATGAACCTGCTCTCGAGGCTCTCGGAGCGCGTCACCTTCGTGCTGATCCCGCCGCTCGTGCTGATCTTCCTCGTGCTCGGCACCATCTTCCTCGGCATCGCGACGCCGACCGAAGGCGGTGCCATGGGCGCCGTCGGTGCGTTGATCATGGCTGGCTCGCGCCGGAGGCTGAACCTCACGCTGCTCAAGCAGGCGCTCGAAAGCACGACCAAGCTCTCCTGCTTTGTGCTTTTCATCCTCATCGGCTCGACGGTCTTCAGCTTCACCTTCAATGCCGCCGATGGGCACATCTTCATCGAGCATTTGTTCGACAAGCTGCCCGGCGGCCAGCTCGGCTTCCTGCTCGTGGTCAACCTGCTGGTCTTTGTGCTCGGCATGTTCATCGACTTCTTTGAGATCGCCTTCATCGTCGTGCCGCTGCTGGCACCGGTCGCCGACAAGATGGGCATCGACCTGATCTGGTTTGGCGTGATTCTTGCCATGAACCTGCAGACCTCGTTCCTGACCCCGCCCTTCGGCTTTGCCTTGTTCTATCTGCGCAGCGTTGCCACCCGCAACAGCTACAACGACCGCGTCACCGGCAAGCGCATCGAGGCGGTGACGACTGGCCAGATCTACCGGGGGGCGATCGCCTTCATCATCATCCAGCTCATCATGGTCGCCGTCGTGGTGGCCTACCCCGAACTCGTCATCGACGAGAAAGCGGCGGTCAAGGTTGATCTCGACACCGTCGAGATCAAGATGGATGGCGGCTCGGGAGGCTGGGGCGACGCTGCGCCGGCCGGTGGCGGTTGGGGGGCTGCCGCACCGGCGGGTGGTGGCTGGGGCGACTCCACCCCGGGCAGCGATCCGAACGCCGATATCCTGAAGGCGCTGCAGAAGGACTGATTCCGGTCGGCGCCGCTTGCGACCAGCGGCATCACGAGGCACATCACGAGGCCACGGCGAGCGATCGTCGTGGCCTCTGTTCTGGGCGCGGTGTTACGGTTACGCCCTTGAATCTCCAGACGAAAAAAAGCCCCGCCAGCGAACTTGCGGGGCTTTCTGCAGAGCGACGGATTACAGCTTCTGGGACTGCATGTAGCTGTCGAAGCCCATTTCCGAGAAACGGAACCAGAGGTTCTGGTCGGCACGGAACTTGGCGTAATCCTCGTAGATCTTTCTCCAGGCCGGGTTGCTGGCCGAGAGTTCGGAATAGAGGCCCATCGCTTCCTTGAAGGCACCATCCATGATGTCTTTCGGCAGGCGGAACAGCTTGGTGTTGGAGGCAACGAGCTGCTTCAGTGCTGCCGGGTTTTTGACATCGTACTCAGCCTGCATGTCGATATGTGCATACGATGCCGCCGCCGCGACAATCGCCTTGTACTCGGGCGGCAGGGCCTCGTAGGCCTTGCTGTTTACATAGAGAACCAACTGCGGGCCGCCTTCCCACCAGGCCGGGTAGGCGTAGTAGGGGGCGATCTTGTTGAAACCGAGCTTCTGGTCGTCGTACGGTCCGACCCATTCGGTCGCGTCGATGGTGCCCTTTTCCAGCGCCTGATAGATCTCGCCGCCCGGAATGTTCTGCGGCACGCCGCCGATACGCTCCAGCACCTTGCCGCCGAAGCCGCCGATGCGCATCTTGAGGCCCTTGATGTCAGCGAGCGACTTGATTTCCTTGCGGTACCAGCCACCCATCTGGGCACCGGTATTGCCCATCGGGAAGTTGACGATGTTGTATGACTTGTAGAACTCGCGGAACAGCTTGAGGCCGTTGCCCTGATACATCCATGCCGTCATCTGACGCGAGTTGAGGCCGAAGGGGATCGCGCAGTCCATCGCGAAGGTGGGATCCTTGCCGAAGAAGTAGTACGGAGCGGTGTGGGCGCACTCGACGGTGCCCTGCTGGACGCCATCGACGACGCCGAAGGCCGGCATCAGTTCACCGGCCGGGTGGACGGTGATCGTGAACTTGCCGCCCGACAGTTCGCTGACCTTTTTGGCGAATACATCCGCTGCACCAAAAATGGTGTCGAGCGCCTTCGGGAAGCTTGAAGCAAGGCGCCAGCGAATCGTCTGCTGGGCATGAACGGCCGGGGCGGCCACGGTGACGGCGCCAGCGGCGATACCGACACCGGCTTTTTTCAGAAAGGAACGACGTTCCATCGTGTTGTCTCCTCTAAACAGATCAAACGGACTGCGAGTTGGTATGGTTATCGCCGACACCGTGGCCGTTGTTTCACCCTCCGGGAAGGGCTGGCCGTAAGCGGGGTCTGCGCCTGTTTCGGCAAACGCTTCACCCCGAAGTTCCTTCCAGAAGACATCCTCCGGGGCTTCAGACGCTTGCACAGAAAACCGGGCCATCGTACAGGTTTTCTGCGCCTAGGGAAGCCATTTCGCGCCATTGTGGAGAAAAAAATTGGAAGTCGCAAACGCCTGGCAAAACGCTTCCGGGAACTGCGTTGGCGGCGGGTGCGGGAGGCCCGTCTTGGGCCGATGCTTATACGACGGGTACGGTGTCTTTGAAGACGGGTCGTTCCATCAGACGGTCAAACAATTCCGCCAGGCCGGGGTGGTTACGGCGCCAGTCTATTTCTCCCTTGAAGCGCAGGTCGAGATAGCCCAAGGCGCAGCCGACCGCGATATCGGCCAGCGTATAGGCGTTTTCAGCACACCAGTCGTTTTTGCCGAGATCGGTGGAGAGCGCGGCGAGGCCACGATTGACCTTGTCGATCTGGCGAGTGATCCACTCGGCGCTTTGCTGTTCGGCCGGGCGTTTGCGTTCCATGAACACGAGGGCGGCGGCGTCAATGATGCCGTCGGCCAGGGCCTCATAGCGTTTGACGGCGATGCGCGGGCGTGCCTCACGCGGGATCAAGGGATGGACCGGGCTGATGTGGTCGAGAAATTCACAAATGACGCGGGAGTCAAACAGGCTACGGCCATCGTCCATGACCCATACCGGTACCTTGCCGAGCGGGTTGTAATCGGGCACATGGGTGGTGGCCTCCCAGGGTACATCGACAATGAATTGGTAATCGATATGCTTTTCGGCCGCGACGATGCGCACCTTGCGTACGAAGGGGCTGGTGAGAGAGCCAATCAGTTTATTCATTGTGATCAGACGGAAAGAATGGCGTCGGCGTGCGGCAGCGCAGTGTTCAGGCGACGCAGGGTTTCAGCTTGGCCGAGCAGGAAAAGGGTGGTGTCGAGCGACGGGGTTTGCGCGGTGCCGAACAGCATCAGGCGTAGGGGGATTCCGATCTGGCCGAGCTTGATGCCGTTTTCCTTGGCGCGGGCCTTGAGTGCGGCGTTGATGGCATCGCTGTTCCAGGCGCAGGTCGCGAGGTCGTCGCCCAGGGCGCGGATGGCCGCGAGGCCCGTGGCGTCACACTTGGCGCGCAATTCATCCGCAGCGGGTTCGATCTGCACGAAGAAGAGGTGCGCGGCATCCGCCAGTTCGACCACGGTGCTGACGCGTTCTTTGAGGAGGCCCATCAGCGTGGCCAAATCGGGGCCGTGGTCACAATTCACACCGAGGCGCATCAGCCGCGGGCGCACCAGTCCTGCCAGGCGCGCGTTGTCGGCCTCCTTCAGATATTGCTGGTTGAGCCAGGTGAGCTTTTCAGCGTTGAAGCGCGAGGGTGCGTGGCTGATGTGGGCGCTGTCGAACCAGGCGACGAATTGCTCCAGCGAGAATTTTTCGTCATCGCCGTGGCCCCAGCCCAGGCGCGCCAGATAGTTGAGCAGCGCCTCGGGCAGGAAACCGTCTTCTTCATATTGCAGCACGGAGACCGCGCCGTGGCGCTTGGACAGGCGCTCGCCGTCGTGTCCCAGAATCATCGGCACATGGGCGAATACCGGCAGGGCTGCGCCGATGGCTTGGTAGAGATGAATCTGCCGTGGTGTGTTGTTGACATGGTCGTCGCCGCGAATGACATGGGTGATGCCCATGTCCCAGTCGTCAATCACCACGCCGAAGTTGTAGGTCGGAATGCCGTCGCCGCGCAGCAGAACCAGGTCGTCCAGCTCGCTGTTGGCAACGGTGATCGGGCCTTTGACCAGGTCATCGAAGGTGGTTGCGCCTTCCAGCGGCGTCTTGAAGCGCAACACGGGCGCAATGCCGGCTGGCGGGGTGGGCAAGGTCTTTCCAGGTTCTGGCCGCCAGCGTCCGTCATAGCGCGGTTTCTCGCCGCGGGCGCGTTGTTGTTCGCGCAGCAGGTCGATTTCTTCCTTGCTGGCGTAGCACCAGTAGGCCTTGCCTTCCGCCAGCAATTGCTCGGCCACGGCCTTGTAGCGATCCAGCCGTTTCATCTGGTAGAACGGGCCCTCGTCCCAGGTCAGGCCCAGCCAGCTCATGCCTTCCAGAATGGCGCGTTCGGACTCAATCGTCGAGCGTTCCTGGTCGGTGTCTTCAATACGCAGCACGAACTGGCCGCCATGCTTTTTGGCATAGGCCCAGGAAAACAGCGCGGTGCGGGCACCGCCGATATGCAGATAGCCAGTAGGCGAGGGGGCGAAACGGGTGCGGATCATGCGAGCCTGGATTGGAAGTTTGATGCGTGAGGGTGATTTTACCTGACAAGGGCGAGGCGCTGCGTACTGAACGCTCGCCATGCAAAGTAGTTTTGACGCGCAAGCGCGTTGGCGGTTAGAATCTGCGCCCTCTCCCGGGCGGTTAACTCAGCGGTAGAGTGCCACCTTCACACGGTGGAAGCCACTGGTTCGATCCCAGTACCGCCCACCAGATTCATGAAAAAACCCGCCACAGTGATTGTGGCGGGTTTTTTTGTTTTCTAATCAGCGGGTCAGAACGGGCTGACTTGCACATTGACGCGCAGGCGGCTACCCGGATCGTTGGGCAGGACGGCGGTGAACTCGCGGCCACCATAACGATAGGTGACGCTATAGCCGGTCAGGCGCTGGGTCCAGTGATCGGTGACGCGGCAACGCTCCACGGTCTGGGTGGCGCCGGCGTTGTTCTGCATGCGGTCTCCGACGATGGCACCGGTGATCGCGCCCAAGGCGGTGGCGGCATCCTTGCCGGAACCCTTGCCGACCTGATGGCCAAGGATGCCGCCCGCGAGTCCACCGATAATGGCGCCGGCCGGGCTACGGTCGCCCTGTACCGCGCTGGTTTGCGGGGTGGTGGTTTCCAGCCAGCAATCGCGCTTGGGTTCGTTAAAGCGCTCATAGATTGGGACGGCGGATATCACCTGAGCGGTGTCGGAAAAATCGGCGGCGAGGGCGTTGCCGCTCATCGGGAGGCTGAGGGCGAGCAATGCAGTGAGGGCGGTCTTGTTCATGGTAGTTCTCCAAAAAATGTCTGAACGCTGCTGGTCAGTATAGACCGATTGGAGGGCTTGAAGATGAAAATACCGATCGGCGCGCGCTGAGACCTTCGACCGCAGCATCGGGTTGGCGCTGGGGGCGGATGACGCTCTCCAAAACCGCTTTGAGCGGCGCGAATGGCGGGCTCGGATCTGCGTTTGTGGTGTGGAAAGATGGCTACACGGGCACCGGCGCAAACCGCCGAGGCGGCGGGGGGCGTTTTTATCCTTATCGCATGGAGATGGATTCGCCGGGGTAAAATCCCCCCGCTGCCTTTTCGTTGATCCCCGTAAACGCTCCATGACCGCCCTCCAATTTGTCCATTTGCGCCTGCACAGTGAGTTTTCGGTGCAGGACGGGGTGTTGCGCATCGACGAGATCCTGGCCTTGGCGCAGGCGGACGCGATGCCGGCCGTGGCGTTGACCGATCTGTCCAACCTGTTCGGTCTGATCAAGTTTTATACGGCGGCGCGCAAGGCGGGCGTCAAGCCGGTGGTTGGCTGTGAGGTCTGGGTGGATACCGGGCATGCGGATCGTGCGGTGCGTCTGCTGCTGTTGGTGCAGGACCGCGCCGGTTACCGCCTCCTGTCGGAGCTTCTGACCCGTGCGTATCGCGAGAACCAGCAGCGGGGTCGACCGCTGTTGCGCCCCGAGTGGTTCGATGCCGGTAGCGAAGGTCTGATTGCCTTGTCGGGCGCGCAGTGGGGCGATGTTGGGCAGGCCATCCTGAATGGTCATGCCGATCAGGCGCAAGCCTTGGCGGCAGCCTGGGCGCGGCGTTTCCCGGGCCGCTATTACCTGGAGATCCAGCGTAATAGTCGTCCGGAGTCCGAACCGGCCTTGCAAGGTGCGTTGGCCTTGGCCGCTCGGCTGGACCTGCCGGTGGTGGCAACGCACCCGGTGCAGTTTAAGCGTCCGGATGATTACAAGGCGCACGAGGCCCGGGTGTGTATTGCGCGCGGTGAGATTCTGGCGGATCGGCGGCGGCCAAAATTGTTTGCCGAAGACGACGCCTTTCTCTCGCAGGCGGAGATGGCTCAGCGTTTTTCCGATCTTCCCGAGGCACTGGCCAATAGTGTGGCGATTGCGCGCCGCTGCAACCTGACGCTGGAATTGGGCAAGAGTCGCTTGCCGGATTTCCCGACCCCGCCGGGGGTGGGGTTTGAAGATTATCTGCGCGAGCAGGCTCGGGCCGGCCTGGCGACACGGATGCTGCGCCTGTACCCGGACCTTGCAGAGCGCGAGGCGCGGCAGGCGGAGTATGGCGAGCGGCTCGAATTGGAGATCGCGACCATCATCCAGATGGGTTTCCCGGGTTATTTCCTGATCGTGGCCGACTTTATCAACTGGGCCAAACAGAACGGGGTTCCGGTGGGGCCTGGGCGGGGCTCGGGTGCGGGTTCGCTGGTGGCCTACAGCCTGGGTATTACCGATCTCGATCCGCTGCGCTACGCCTTGCTGTTCGAACGCTTTTTGAACCCTGAGCGGGTGTCGATGCCTGACTTCGATATCGACTTTTGCCAGGATCAGCGTTATCGCGTCATTGATTATGTGCGTGATAAATACGGTGCCGATGCCGTGTCGCAGATCGTCACCTTTGGTACCTTGGCGGCGCGTGCGGTGGTGCGCGATGTGGGCCGCGTCCTGGAATTGCCTTACAACTTCTGCGATCAGTTGTCGAAGATGATTCCCTCGGCGCCGGGCAAGAATGTCAGCCTCGATGAGGCGCTGGAACAGGTGCCGGAGCTCAAGGAGCGTTACGACAAGGAAGAAGAGGTGAAGGAACTCTTCGATCTGGCGCGGCGGCTTGAGGGGCTGACCCGTAATATTGGTATGCATGCCGGCGGGGTGTTGATCGCGCCGGGCAAACTCACCGATTTCTGCCCGCTGTATGTGGCCGATTCCAGTGAGGCGGTGGCGGTATCCCAGTTCGACAAGGACGATGTGGAAAAGGCGGGTCTGGTGAAGTTCGACTTCCTGGGCCTGCGTAACCTGACCATCATTGATCTGGCCGTCAAATATTGCCGCCAGATGGATCCGGCCTTCGCTACCGATCTCGACAGTCTGGCCTTCAATGACCCAGCGGCCTATGCGGTCCTGAAAAAGGCCAACACCACGGCGATCTTCCAGCTCGAATCGGAGGGGATGAAGAAGCTCCTGGCCAAGCTGGAGCCCGATTGTTTTGAAGACATCATCGCTGTGCTTGCGCTGTACCGGCCGGGGCCGCTGGGCTCCGGTATGGTGGACGACTTCATCCTGCGCAAAAAGGGCAAACAGCAGATCAATTATTTCCACCCCGACCTGAAGAGCTGCCTGGCACCCACTTATGGCGTCATCGTCTATCAGGAACAGGTCATGCAGATCTCGCAGATCATCGGTGGCTATACGCTGGGCGGTGCCGATTTGCTGCGCCGGGCCATGGGCAAGAAAAAGGCCGAGGAGATGGCCGAGCATCGCGAGATCTTCCGCAGTGGGGCCCTGAAGAAGGGGTATGACGAGAAGCTCGCCATGCAGCTTTTCGACCTGATGGAAAAGTTTGCCGAGTATGGTTTTAACAAGTCGCACACCGCGGCCTATGCGGTGGTGTCCTATCAGACCGCCTGGCTGAAGGCGCACCACACGGCGGCCTTCATGGCGGCAACGCTTTCGGCCGACATGGACGACACCGACAGTGTGCAGATCTTTGCCGAGGATGCGCGGGCCAACGGGGTGATCCTGTTGGCCCCGGATATCAATGTCAGTGAATACCGCTTCGTGCCGGTCTCAAGGAGCGAGGTGCGTTACGGCTTGGGCGCGGTCAAGGGCACGGGCGAGAATGCGGTCAACCATTTGGTTCAGGAACGCACGCGCAATGGTCCCTATCTGAGCCTGTTCGATTTCTGTCGTCGGGTGGATAAACGCCTGGTCAATCGCCGTGCCATCGAGGCCTTGGTTCGTGCCGGCGCCTTTGATGGCCTGCATGGCAGCCGCGCTGAGGTGCTGGCGAGCGTGGGTCTGGCCATGGAATGGGCCGAGGTGCGCCAGCAGGGGGCGATGCAGGATAGCTTGTTCGGCGAGGCCGTGGCCAACGAACCGCCGCCCCTGGTCGAGATGCCGGTCTGGGATGTCCGGGCGCAGTTGGCACAGGAGAAGGTGGCGTTGGGCTATTACTTTAGTGGGCATCCCTTCACCGCCTGGCGGCAGGACC
>Ga0194110_10010310_pt1 | contig 10409 bp, 5 predicted proteins | sample TA2Kig1200mmetaG_FD_146192 | JGI IMG/M metagenome (GOLD analysis project Ga0194110, IMG submission 146192) | Freshwater microbial communities from Lake Tanganyika, Tanzania - TA2015032 Kigoma Deep Cast 1200m | ecosystem: Environmental > Aquatic > Freshwater > Lake | place: Tanzania: Lake... | reverse complement strand
TTTCAAACATAAGATTCTGTCCAAGTTCCTTTTGAAGTGAAGCGCGGAAGGTCATCGCACCTTTTGTATTAAAAGAAGTATCATCACCTTGCCAAGTATGTGTCCAAGCTCCATTGTGAAAAATCAAGTTATCAGCAGCTTCGCCAACGAGAAGAATTTTCTCTGATTTCTTCAATGGTAAAACTTCATTCTCATTTTTCAAAAGTGTTATTGATTCTAACGCTGCATCTTTTGCTGCATTTTTAAATTCTTCTGATCCAAATTTTGAAAATTCATTCCAAGGTGTCAGCTGTTTTTCATAAAGTCCAAGTTTAAGTTTAACATAGATAATCCGCGTAACGGCATCATTCAAGCGTTTCATAGAAATCTTTTTTTCTGAAACAGCTTCTTTGAATAAGTTTAAATATTCTTCGTGAGGACCATTGTATGGCACCATGCTCATGTCTAATCCCGTGTTAATGGCCATGACTATAGCGTCTTTCTGTGAAGCAGCCACTTTATGAACGGTATGTAACATTCTAATATCTTCCCAATCAGAAACTGCTAATCCTTTGAAGCCCCACTTGTTTTTTAGCAAATCTGTTATTAGGTATTTATTGCTATGGCCAGGCGTACCGTTCACATCCCCTGAATTAATCATCACCGTAAGCGCCCCAGCATCCACAGCAGCTTTAAATGAGGGCAAATAAAGTTCGTGCATCAACCTTTGAGGAATCCAAGCTGGAGTTCTATCCCTACCTGAATGCGGTAAACTATACCCTACAAAATGTTTCATACAAGCTGCAACACGAGTAGATTCCGCTGGATTTGTGCCTTGATATCCTTTAACTAATTCCGCACCCATTTCTGAAGCTAGTAATGGGTCCTCACCCAAAGTTTCAAAAAATCGTGACCATAAAGGTTGTCGTCCTAAATCTAAAACCGGAGAAAAATTCCAAGGAACTCCCGATGCACGCGTCTCATAGGCTGTGATTTCTCCCATTTTGTTTGCCAAAGAGGGATTCCAAGTTGCCGCTAAACCAATTTCCTGCGGAAACAATGTGCCGCCAACGACGTAATTTGCTCCATGGATTGCATCAACTCCGTATAATACAGGAACTTTGGTTTTTCCGATTTGGTATGGGGTATGAATTTTTTGCAATAAAATGTTCCATACTTCACGTGTCAAGGTGTGGGTACTTACATTTAAGACTGATCCGATTTGTTCTTGTTCAATTAGTTTATCGCATTTTTTTGGGTCGATTTCTATTGGTTTTATCACTTGACCTTTTGCGTCGGTTTTTAATAATGCATCTAAGGTTACTTGGCACGTTTGAGCGATCTTTTGATCAGTTGTTAAAGAACCTGTAAGTTTTTGAGCTTTTTTCCAAACTACACCATCTTCTTGGCTGATTATTGTCGCTAAATTTCCAAAAAGGACAAATAATAAATAGAATGAATTGCGCATAAATATATATAAAACGATCTAAAAAAAGAAAAGGAAGATTTCTCTTCCTTTTCCTATCTGAAATAAAATGTTTACTCTATTACAATATTGAAAATTTTGAAATTGTCGTTTGAATTAACTTTTAGTAAATAAGAACCGCTTGCTAATTCACTGACATTAATTTTAGAGTTAAACCCATTAGGATTGAAAGTTTTCACTTTACTTCCTGCTAAGTTATACACTTCAATACTTGAAATTGACATAGTAGATTCAATGTAAATAAAGTCATTCGCCGGATTTGGCATAATGTTAACTTTCATTGAATTTTCAACAAGTGAACTTGTAGGACACACTTCACAACTACCGAAACAAACCGCAGGTAAAGTTGCATCAGCTGAAACAACATAGTAGCGATTAAAGAATCCATCTGCAATTGTATCAACACACGGTTCTCCACCAACAAAGAATTCTTGATCATTCCAACCATCAATGCTAAATTTATACTGAATCGGACCTGCAGTAAGCGGTACTGTCACTTCCCAAATTGAACCGGATGTATTGGTCATTGGCGTACAGTTTCCACACCAGTTATTAAAGCTTCCATTTAAGAAAACACCCGTTGCAATTGTTCCGGCATAATCTGCCATGTCTACTTTAAATGTAATATTAGGATCTGCTACAACAACTTGCTGCGTTTTATCGTAGATAAATCTCCACCAGCCTGGACCGAAATTAATATCAGCAATCATCGTATTATCGTTGTTTGCGAATGTAATTTGGTAGGTTACTGAAGCTGGCGCGTTCGCTGGATTCGATAATTCTCCTCCATTATAAACTTTAGCTAGTCCAATGTGACCACCAACACCGTTAATGGTAAGTTCACCACCACTGTATGAATAGGTAAATGGTCCTACACCGTTGTGAGGAGCAACTGGAGTACCGCAACCTTCTGATGTAGCTCCTTGCCATGCTTCTAACCAAGTATTACCATCCATGTAGTGAGTCATCGTTCCATTAGCCTCAAATTTGATTGAATCATCAAATAGACAAGCTCTTGTTGCAACATCAGCCGCGCTATTTGACCACCAAGAGCCATCACCAAGAGCGGGACCAACAGCAAGAGATCCAGCATTTGGTTTTAATTTCCAGGTACCAATTAACTGAGTTGCATTACTTGGACATGGATCACAACTACTAAAACATACCGCTGGCAATACAACATCTCCTGTAATTTGAAGGTATCTATTGTAATATGGATCACCCATGTTAGGGTCAATGCATGCGTCATTCGCTGTAAAATTCTCTTGATCAGTCCACCCATCAACAGTAAACTTGTATTCAATATTACCAGCTGGAATAGGAAGCGTTACCTGCCACATACCATTACCCATATTATTCATTGGGTTGCAGCTACCACACCATCCGTTAAATGAACCGTTTACAAAAACTCCATTAGCTATCGTTCCTGTGTAATTACTCATATTTACTCTAAAGGTAACATTTGGATCAGGCATTGTAACGGTTGTTGTTCGTTGATAGATAAATCTCCACCATCCTCCTCCATAACTAATATCTAATGTTAGCGTGTTATTATTGTCTGAAAATGCAGTAAGGTATGTAATGCTTGAAGCTGCATTAGCAGGACTTGTTAATTCCCCGCCATTGATTACCTTGGGCAGCCCCATGTGAGCACCAACACCATTTACTACTAACTCGCCAACAGTTGCGTTGAACGAATAGGTATAAGGTGCATTAGTAGTTCCGTCATGAGGTGCAACAGGTATGTTACAAACATTTGGTGAACCTTGCCACCCTTCAATCCACGTGCTTCCATCCATGTAGTGCGTCATTGTTCCGTCTGCATCGAACTTGATTGAATCATCGAACAAACACGCTCTGACAGAGACGTCTCCTGCTGAGTTTGACCACCAGGAAATATCTCCTTGATTCGGTCCAACACCCAGGGAGCCCGCTGCTGGCGCCAATCGCCACGTTCCTTCAATTTGTGCAAAAGTATTTATCGCTAAAAATACAGTTGCTGATAATAAGTAGATTTTTTTCATAGTTATGATTTATTTTGGTAAAAATAGTATAAAATACAATAAGTGTAAAACTAATTAGGGTAAAAATTACATTTTGAAGGCGTACTCCTGATTTTCAACTAATTCTTTGTATCTTCTTTTATCGAAAGAATAAAGCTTTGCTGGGCGGTGTTTTACGTTCGTTTGCTTTTCGTCGTGGGGGATAAGCGGGATATGTTTAGTTTTCTTCCGGAAATTTGCCTTGTTTAATTCAGATTTAAAAGCGTATTCATACAATTGCTGCAGTTCATGAAGGGTAAATTTCTCTTGCAATAAATCAAAGCACAACGGTTCGTTTTTGAGTTTACTCTTCAAATTATCAAATGTGGACTCTAAAATTTGATTGTGATCAAACGCCAACTTACCAATTTCGTGAACTGGTGTCCATTTTACTTCATTTGCCCAAGAGGAGGCAACTGCATTTACTTCATCTATTTGGGTCAATGCGAAATAGGCACATGTAATTACTCGTCCTTGCGGATGACGATTAGGCTTTCCAAAAGTTTGCGATTGGTGTAAAGTTATATTATCCAAATTAGTAAGGTCATGTAAGATTCTTCCCCCTGCCTCATCTAAGTCTTCATCCGGATATACTAAATCACCAGGTATTGCCCATTCACCGAGATACGGTTCCATATTCCTCTTTATCAAAAGAAGATTTATTTGTCCGTTTTTGAATCCGAAAATGAGACAGTCTAGCGAAAAGGAATAAGAGAAAAACTTGTCAAATTCAATTTTATATGTCATCTGTTCGTATGGTGAGAGTTAATTATTTTCAACAAACTTATTGAAAAATACGTACATAATCAACATACATTGTTTGTGGAAAGATCGAAGTAGCATCAGGACTACCAGGCCAGTTTCCACCTACTGCCACATTCATTATCAAGAAAAAGTTTTCCTGAAACTCGCTTAATTCAGCAGGGGTAATATCCAAGGTATTGTATACTACATCATCTAACATCCACGTAATTGAATTTTGATTCCATACAATTGAAAATACATGGAATTCATCTGCAAATTTACCGCTACTAAGACTTTTACTATTTCCAAATTGGGCATGTGCCCCGCTATTACTCCAATGGGCTGTGCCATGAATTGTTCGATCATTTACTCCTTGGCCACCTATCAATTCCATAATATCAATTTCTCCACAAGCAGGCCATCCAACGGTTGTAATGTTATCCCCCAACATCCAAATTGCCGGCCAGATACCTTTTCCATATGGCAAAGCGGCTCTGACATCCACTCTTCCGTATTTCCATGATTTTAAACCTTGGGTTTTTATCCGAGTTGAGGTATAATCTTGCGCGTTAAACGTTTCTGATTTGGCTGTTATTTGTAGTAATCCATTTGATATTTGCACATTATCGTTCGTATAATATTGTAACTCATTATTACCCCAACCACTATTTCCGGTTCCAATGTCGTAAGTCCAATCCGAGGAAAGTGTAGTTCCATCAAATTCATCGTTCCAAACAAGCGTCAAGCCTGGATAAGACAATGGTGTGCTATAGCCGACAGTCGGTGCACCAGTCACTACTGAATCAACATATATTATAACTTGATCAATTTTTTCAACGTAATCATTTTGAGTGGTGTGTGCCTTTGTCTTTATTGTATACGTGCCACTTTGACTAAATGTATAGCTTGCGGTGCCTTGTTGAGATTCAATTCGTGTAGAGTCACCGTTTTCAAAAAAAGTAAATGAGTAAAAATTTGCATTTTGTGCTGTAGCTTGAACGGTTGCATTACCAGAAGTATGACTAATTGAGGTCTGTAAATTAGAAGGTAAGACAACATCAGGTGTTGTGTCTTTTTTCTTACAAGCACTTATGGTTACAAACAAAACTGCGAGAATAGCTATTAAATTTCGTGTTGTTTTCATCTTATTCAGCTGAAAGTTTTAAGTACCACATCAGCCCTCCTGCATGGTGCTTGTATTGTAAACTCATGGTTGAGTCTGTTATATCCAATATTCGGTATTCATTCACACCTGTATAAAACCCCATAAAAGAATTGGTAGAAAGTGATATTGATGTTTGATCTCCCTCCGTAAGTAACCAAGAACCTTGTAATTGATCTGTGTATGGTGCTGTAAAATCACCTAAGTTTTGGAAAGCCCCCGGAAATTGAGCTGCTAACGAATTGTGGACATATACATCTCCATGATTTACCATATCGAATTTGAAACCGTTTAGGTAAAAAATATAACGATCATCATACAATCCGCAACCTGGTTTTTCATTTGCTCCTGCTGACCACCATTCTGGAACAGATCCAAGTGCACTTTCCGGATCAGGACCAACGCCCATGTGACCGGAAGAAACAGAATCGACATGCCAAACTTTGAAGCCCGGTCCAGCTGCTCCTCCTGTTAATTTTGTGTAGAAAGGATTGTTTAAGAGACTTAAATCATCTTGTGCAATAACAATTTGTTGGGTTGAACTTTTACTTCCTCCTTTATTGAATACAGTTAATTTTATTGTATAAGTACCCGCATAAGGGTATGATGCAACCACATTATTTCCTTCTTTTTTGATGCCATTGCCAAAATCCCAAGAACACAGAATACTCTGATTGGTAGCGGTTAGAACAATTACGTTGGCATTTGTATCAGATGGAGCATAGGTAAAACTTGCATCTTGATCGGACGGGGGATTTCCTAATTGTGGATTTTTGTGACAAGAAGTAAAAGCAAGTAATCCAATAAAAACGAATAAAACTCTCATAATTTTATATTTTAATATCCTGAATTTTGTTGCCCATTTCCACCTGCTAAGTCAATTTCTACTTGTGGAATCGGAAAAAGTTCGTGTTTGCCCGGAATAAATCCGGTAATGTATTGTGCTGCTTGCTCCGTTCTTACTAAATCAAAGAAGCGATGGCCTTCGCCTGAAAGTTCAAATCTTCGTTCTTTATAAATATCGTTCAATGATTGCACAGGAATCCCAGGAACACCGGCTCTCACCCTCACTTGATTAACAAGTTGTTGTGCAGTTTGATTGTTTCCGAGGTGAAAATGTGCTTCAGCTGCCATGAGTAGTACATCTGCATATCGAATTACACGATAGTTAACTGGGCTTGTTAAGTCATTATCAGGCAATCCGATTTCTCCCTGACGTTTTATGTATTTATTATTATAGTATCCGGTATGGCCACCAGCTCCAATGCCATAAGTAATGGATGAAGGATCAGGTTGAGAAGCAATAAATGCTTCAATGTCTAAAATGGTATGACCTCTACGTGGGTCAATAGGAGAAAATGCGTTGTATAATTCTTGTGTTGGTAAATTATAGCTGTTTCCATCGCCATAAACCGGGCCGTTATATTGTCTTATTCCTTGAAATCCTGGTGCAGCATTTCCTTCCAAACAAATTAAACATCCGTATCCACCACCTTCAAGTCCCGTGTATTGAACGTCAAAAACTGTTTCAGAATTATCTTCATTCGAAACACTAAAAAGATCTGCGTAATTAGGAATTAAACTGTAAAGTCCGCTGTTTCTTACTTCATCTAAAATCGTTACTGCCTCTGAATATTTTTTTTGGTACAAATACGCTTTCCCCAATAATGCTTGGGCGGCACCTTTTGTTGCTCTACCTTTTTGTGCTGCCACTGGGTTTAAAACACCAATCGCAAAGTTTAAATCTGCTTCAATTTGAGCATAAACTTCAGTTTTGGGAGCTCTCGGTAATTGTTGTGCTTCTTCAATTCCTATTCGTTTGTCAATGATTAAAGGAACATCACCAAAAAATTTAACTAATTCAAAATAATAGTATGCTCTCAAAAATCTTGCTTCTGCTAAAATATGTTGTTTTTCAGGAAAATCGATATTGTCTTTGTTTTCCATGATGTAATTAACGCGCGTAATCCCTGTGTAATTCCAACGCATGATGTTACGCAACTCGTTATTTACTCCACCATGCGTCATGTTGTCAATTTGATGAAGACCTTGCGAGTCGTTTACACTTTCACCACCGGCTATTGAATTATCAGATGCAATTTCACCAATCCACAATGATAAAAAGCTTCCTTGAAGCATGTCATAGGCACCTGTTAATGCGCGATTGTAATCATCGGGAGTTTGAAAATAGTTATCAGCGTCTTGGGCATAAGGTGGATCAACACTTAAGAATTTCTTACAACTTGTAAAAAGAAGTATGCTGATGCTAAAAAGAAGAATTACTTTATTTTTCATAATTAAAATGCTATTTGAATTCCACCCATAATCGTTTTTGCCTGTGGATACATTCCGAAGTCAACCCCTGCACTTAGGGCATTTGCAGAACCTAAATCGGGATCGTATCCTAAATATTTTGTCAACGTCAATAAATTATTGGCCGCCATATAAATTCGAAGTGATTCCACTTTTGCTTTTTTGAGAACACTTTTCGGAATGGTATATCCAATCTGGATATTTTTAATTCGAATAAATGATCCATCTTCCACGAAGTAAGACGAAAACACATTATTTCTGGTTTCTCCGGTTGTTACCCTTGGATTTGTAAAGGACGATCCTGGCCCCACCCAGCGATCTATTACATAACTCAATTGATTTGCATACGGCTGTTGACGTTCGTAATTGCGGATGATTTCATTTCCAACTGCAGAGAAAATATTTGTTGAAAAATCGAATCCAAAAAACTTTACGTTTACGTTGAATCCCCATGTGAAATCTGGAATAGGGGAACCAAGATTAGTTTTGTCTAAATCATCTCCAAAACTAATTTTTCCATCGCCATTTTGATCTACAAAAATAAGATCGCCTGGTTTTGCACCTTCTTGAACAACTGGTGAAGCATCAATTTCATCCTGAGTTTGATAGATTCCTGCTGTTTTATATCCAAAGAAATAGCCAATTGAATATCCTTGTTGAAAGCGCGTTGCAACATCCCCACCCACGCTAAATGCTGCACCTGGGATATAATCTACGCCATCCGGAACACTCGTTACTTTATTCAGTATGCGTGAAATGTTAAACCCAACATTTGTGGAAACTTTCTTTTTGAGATCTGATTGATAGGAAACTTCTAATTCAATACCTTTATTTGAGACATCTCCCGCGTTGATAATTGGTGGATAACCTCCTGGACCATACGAGCCTAAAATAGCAGTTACCTCAGGTTGAAACAATAAATCACGAGTGTTTTTGATGAAATAATTCGTTGTAAGGTTTAATTTATCCCACATGGTCAAATCCATTCCAAGATTCAATTGACTTGTAGTTTCCCATTTTAAATCGGGGTTTGACGGTCTACCAATGGCAACTCCCTGGGTTAAAACATCATCAAATACATAAACTCCTTCTCCATTTAATAACGCTCGGTAAGAGAAATTAGGAATTTGATCATTTCCTGAAACACCATAACTTACTCTGAATTTCCAGTAGTTGATCCATTTTATTTTGTAGAATGCTTCATCTGATAACAACCATGCAGCAGAAACAGTTGGGAAGAATCCATACCGATTATTTGGGCCAAATTTACTTGAACCATCTCTTCTTATAATTGCAGAAATTAGGTATTTATTTTTGTAGGAATATTCTCCGCGCAAGAAAGCAGAAACTAAACGTTCGGTAAATTCCCAGGAATAAACCGTATTTAATAACCCCCCCGCAGCCATATTTGCTGAAATATCTGCATATTCAACTGAGTTATTAGGTATATTAAATCCAGTGCCGCCAAGGGCTTCCCCTCTTCGTTGAAAAACAGATACCCCAAAAGTTCCTTTTACGCGGTGGTTTGAATCTAAATTTTGGTCATAATTTACAAAGCTTTCAAAAGTTTGATCTACGAAACCTGTGCGTTCTTCACTAACTGATGCTCCTCTTTCAAGAAAAACCTCTGGAGCAATTTCAATTAATGGAGATTCTAAATCAGCGTTTAAGGCTGTGTTCGCATATTTCCCTGGGCCATACCAAACAAGAGGTGAGAAGGTTTTTCCTTTTACCTGGGCATAGTTGTAACTGTAGCGATTGGTAAAACTCCAATTGTCATTAAATTCATAGATTAACTCTTCCTTTCCAACAAATTTGTCTGCAAAATTCCAGTTGTATTGATTTTCAATTTGAGCAATCGGGTTGATAATGTCGCTCACCTCATCTAAATAGGTATAGCTCCCATCTGAATTTTTGATAGGTTCGTTCGGAAAAGCATTGATTGTGTTGTAAAGCACAGAACCAATTCCATTTTCAGGTAGGGTGTTGCGATAGTCATTTGAGTATAAGAAAACCGAATTGAGTTTCAGTTTTTTACTAAGATCCGTACTCAAGTTTAAACGAGCATTGTATCGCGAAAAGTGAGATTTTGGGCCGCCAACAATTCCGTCTTGTGAAAAATATCCAACGCCAAGTGAATATTTTGTATTTCCTGATCCACCTGTAATGCTTAAATTGTGACTTTGAACCGGGGCCTTTTGGAAAACTGAATCTTGCCAATTAGTTCCGATTCCTAATGCTGTATTATTAAATGGCATCGCCTGACCGCCAAAAGCAAACATTTCATTCTTTATCACAGCATATTCAGTTGCATTCAATAAATCAAGTTTTCGGCTTGTTGATTGGATTCCGTAATACGTACTAAATTCTACTCTTGGTTTTGCATTTAATCTTCCTTGCTTTGTTTCAACGAGAATTACACCATTCGCAGCACGAACGCCATAAATACCGGCGGTTGCATCTTTCAGGATATTAATTGACTTAATATCTGCGGGATTAAGGGCATTCAAACCCTCTGAGTCATAAACAACACCATCCACCAAAATCAAAGGATCGTTATCTCCAAAAGTGGATAATCCACGAATTCTAATATTGGAAGCACCACCTGGTGAGCCCGAATTTGTTGAAATATTGACACCAGAAACTTGTCCCTGAAGTGCTTGATCCATTCGAGATAAATTCA
>Ga0194110_10010303_pt1 | contig 10415 bp, 9 predicted proteins | sample TA2Kig1200mmetaG_FD_146192 | JGI IMG/M metagenome (GOLD analysis project Ga0194110, IMG submission 146192) | Freshwater microbial communities from Lake Tanganyika, Tanzania - TA2015032 Kigoma Deep Cast 1200m | ecosystem: Environmental > Aquatic > Freshwater > Lake | place: Tanzania: Lake... | reverse complement strand
CGGCGAAGAAGTCGCTCAAGGACCTCTACGCCGCGACCCGGCGCAGCATGGACCCGGCCTACGGCGCCTATCCGATCTACGAGCACTGCATGCCGTTCGACGTCTCGCGCGCCTACGACGAGGCGCGGGGCATCAAGCACCCACGCATCTGGACCGCGAAGCGCGATCGCGAGATGTGGCGCTCGATTGCCTAGCCGGAATCTTCGACTGGGGTAAGACGCGGCCCCCTCCGCACCGGTTTTGGCCGATGGGGAGGGGGCGAACCCCTACCGCGGAGGAGGAGGAGGAGGAGACCGCGGCGGGCGCGTACGTGTGATCTGGTCTGCGTATCTGTACTGCAGCACCGGGCTACACCCCTCATGCTGCAACGCATTAAGTGTACATACTTGCCGAAAGCTGTACAATAACAATATGGATCAATACTCCTTTGCGTTTTAAGCAATAATAGTGGCCGATTCCCTGTACGAGATGTCCGTCTTCTCCAGGGTCGTGGCCGCAGGAAGCCTTTCCGCGGCGGCGCGGGACCTGGGCATCTCGACCGCCGGGGTGAGCCGCAGGCTGGCTGCCCTGGAGGCGCGCCTTGGCGTGCGGCTGCTGAACCGCACCACGCGCCGCATCTGGCTCACGGATGAAGGCGCCAGCTACCACGAGGCGTGCACCCGCATTCTGGCCGAGATCGAGGAGGCCGATGCCGCCGCATCGGCGCGGCTGGTGGAACCCGAGGGCGCGCTGAAGGTCGCCCTGCCGGCGTCGTTCGGCCACCTTTACATCGCGCCGCTGGTGCCCCGTTTCGCGGCGCGCTATCCGAGGGTACGCCTCGCGCTCAGCCTCTCGGACCGCGCCGTGAACGTGATCGAGGAAGGCTTTGATCTCGCCATCCGCATCGGCGAGATGGAGGATTCCTCGCTGGCCGCGCGCAAGCTCGCGCCCAACCGTCGCGTGCTCTGCGCCAGTCCCGCCTACCTCGCGAGACACGGCGCACCGCGCCGGCCGGAGGACCTGCAACAGCACAACTGCCTCATCACCCAGGACTTCCAGATGACCTGGGAGTACCGCGACCCGGTGGGCAAGCGCGGCTCGGTACGCGTTTCCGGAAAATATTGCTGCGACAACTGGGAAGTGCTGCGCGAGTGGACCCTCGCCGGCCTGGGCGTGGCGCTGAAATCCACCTGGGACGTTCGCCGGCAGCTGGACGAAGGCTCGCTGGTGGCGTTGATGCACGGCTACGACTTCTCCAGCGAGGTCGCGATCCATGCGATGTACCCGCACCGGCGCTATCTCCCTGCCAAGACGCGGGTCTTCATCGACTTCCTCGCCGAGTCCTTCGGTCCCGAGCCCTACTGGGACAAACCAAGCTCGCCGCACCGGTCTAAACTGGACATGACCGCCCAGGAGGAAGCTGCCCGATGAATGTGATGACCGCGCCGGCCGAACCCGCAACGCCCGCCAAGGTTTCGCTCGATGACAAGTACACGCTGGACAAAGGCCGCGTGTTCCTCACCGGGACCCAGGCGCTGGTGCGCCTGCTGCTGCTGCAGCGCGAGCGCGACCTGCGCGCCGGCCTCAACACTGCAGGCTTCGTCTCCGGCTACCGCGGCTCGCCGCTGGGCGGCCTGGACCAGTCGCTGTGGCGGGCGCACAAGCACCTCGAGGCGCACCATGTGAAGTTCCAGCCCGGCGTCAACGAGGACCTTGCGGCCACCGCCATCTGGGGCTCGCAGCAGGTGGGCATGTTCCCGGGCGCGAACTACGACGGGGTCTACGGCATGTGGTACGGCAAGGGCCCGGGCGTGGACCGCTGCGGGGACGTGTTCAAGCACGCCAACGCCGCCGGCACCTCGAAGGCGGGCGGCGTGCTGGTGCTCGCGGGCGACGACCATGCGGCCAAGTCCTCCACGCTCGCGCACCAGAGCGAGCACATCCTCAAGGCCTGCTGCATCCCGGTGCTCAACCCCGCCAACGTGCAGGACTACCTCGACTTCGGCCTGCACGGCTACGCCATGAGCCGCTACAGCGGCCTGTGGGTCGCGTTCAAGTGCGTCACCGACGTGGTCGAGTCCGGCGCCTCGGTGATCGTGGACCCGGAGCGCGTGCAGGTGAAGCTGCCAGCGGATTTCACGCTGCCCCCGGGCGGGCTCAACATCCGCTGGCCCGACGGCATCCTGGAGCAGGAAACGCGGCTGCTGGACTGGAAGGTCTACGCCGCGCTTGCCTACGCGCGCGCCAACGGCCTGGATCGCATCGTGTGGGACTCCCCGAACGCGCGGATCGGGATCGTCACCACCGGAAAGAGCTTCGGCGACACCATGCAGGCGCTCGCCGACCTCGGCATCGACGAGGCCGCGGCGCGCGACATCGGCCTCAGGGTCTACAAGGTGGCGATGTCCTGGCCGCTGGAACCGGCCGGCGCGCGCAAGTTCGCGCGGGGGCTGGAGGAAATCCTCGTCGTGGAGGAGAAGCGCCAGATCATCGAGTACCAGATCAAGGAAGAGCTCTACACCTGGGAAGCCGACAGGCGCGCGCCGCGCGTGGTGGGCAAGTTCGACGACAACGGCGAATGGAGCCAGGCCGCGGGCCAGCCCGCCGGGACCTGGCTCCTGCCGGCGCACTATGAGCACAACCCGGCCATCGTCGCCCGCGCCATCGCCAAGCGGCTGGAGAAACTGGGCCTCGCGCAGCGTCTCGGCAGCCGGTTCAAGGAGCGGCTCGCCTTCCTCGATTTCAAGCACAAGGCGCTCGCCAAACCACGCCTCGCCTCCGTGCGCCAGCCCTACTTCTGCTCCGGCTGCCCGCACAACACTTCCACCCGCGTGCCCGAGGGCAGCCGCGCCACCGCCGGCATCGGCTGCCACTTCATGGCGGTGTGGATGGACCGCAACACCTCTACCTTCACCCACATGGGCGCCGAGGGCGCGCCCTGGATCGGCCAGGCGCCGTTCACGAGCGAAAAGCACATCTTCGCCAACCTGGGCGACGGCACCTACTTCCATTCCGGGCTGATGGCGATCCGCGCCGCGGTGGCCGCCAAGGTCACCATGACCTACAAGATCCTCTACAACGACGCCGTGGCCATGACGGGCGGCCAGCACCACGACGGGCCGCTCGACCCGGCAATGATCTCGCGCCAGGTCGCGGCCGAAGGCGTGAGGCCCATCGTCATCGTGACCGATGAGCCGGAGAAGTACCCGGCCGGGACCAACTGGGCGCCCGGGGTCACCATCCGCCACCGCGACGAGCTGGATGCGGTGCAGCGCATGCTCCGCGAGCAGCCGGGCGTGTCGGCGCTCATCTACGACCAGACCTGTGCCTCGGAAAAGCGCCGCCGCCGCAAGCGCAACGCCTTCCCGGATCCGGCCAAGCGCGTCGTCATCAACGAAATGGTGTGCGAGGGCTGCGGCGACTGCAGCGCGAAGTCCAACTGCCTGTCGGTGGAGCCGCTGGAGACCGAGTTCGGCCGCAAGCGCACGATCAACCAGTCCACCTGCAACAAGGACTATTCCTGCGTGCAGGGCTTTTGCCCCAGCTTCGTCACGGTCCAGGGCGGGCAATTGAAGAAGGGCAACACCGGGGCCAGGGCGGTGGACGACTTCCCGGCGCTGCCCGAGGCAACGCCCGCCTCGCTCTCGGAGCCCTGCGGCCTACTCATCACCGGCATCGGCGGCACCGGGGTCATCACCATCGGCCAGATCCTGGGCGTCGCGGCGCACCTCGAAGGCAGGGGCGTCTCGGTGCTCGACATGTCAGGCCTGGCGCAGAAGTACGGCGCGGTGATGTCGCACGTGAAGATCGCCGCCACCCCGGAGGAAGTCCGCGTCGCGCGCCTGGGCACCGGCGAGGCGCGCCTGCTGCTGGGCTGCGACCTCGTGGTGAGCGCCAGCACCGACGCGCTGGACAAGATGCAGGCGGGCCGCACCAGGGCGGTGGTGAACGCCACCACCTCCCCCACCGCCGAGTTCGTCAAGAACCCGAACTGGCAGCTCCCGGGGAGCGAGCTCGCCGGCGACATCGGCCAAGCCTGCGGACAGGGCAACGCGCAGTTCGTGCCGGCGGCCGGGCTGGCCACCGCGCTCATGGGCGATTCCATCGCCACCAACATGTTCATGCTGGGCTACGCTTGGCAGAAGGGGTGGGTGCCGCTGGCGCGCCAGTCCATCGAGCGCGCCGTCGAGCTGAACGGCGTCGCCGTGGCCTTCAACCTGCAGTCCTTCGTCTGGGGCCGGCGCGCGGCGGTGGACCTGGAGCGCGTGCGCCGCATCGCCACCCCGGCCGCGGTGATCCCGATCCAGAAGCACCTGTCGCGCAACCTGGACGAACTGCTCGAGCGCAGGACGGCTTACCTCACCGACTACCAGGACGCGGCCTATGCGGCCCGCTACCGGGGGCTGGTGGAGGAGGTCCGCAAGGTGGAAGCCGCCAAAGCCGGCTCGTCGAAACTGGCCGAGGCGGTGGCGCGCTACTACGCCAAGCTGCTCGCCTACAAGGACGAATACGAAGTGGCCCGGCTGCACAGCAACGGCGCCCTGCGCAGCAAGATCGAAGGCATGTTCGAAGGCGACTACAGGCTGGTGTTCCACCTCGCCCCGCCGCTGCTCGCCAGGCCCGACCCGCGCACGGGCGAACCGGGGAAAATGACCTTCGGGCCGTGGATGATGTGCGCCTTCGGCCTGCTGGCGAAGCTGAAGGGCCTGCGCGGGACCTGGCTGGACGTTTTCGGCCGCACCGAGGAGCGGCGCATGGAACGCGCGCTGATCGTCGAGTACGAAGAAACGGTCCGGGCGCTGCTGCAGGGGCTCACGCGCGACAGCCATGCGCTCGCGGTCGAGATCGCCTCGCTGCCCGAATCGATCCGCGGCTACGGTCACATCAAGGCGAAGAGCGTGCCGCTGGCGCGGGCAAAGCGCGAGGATCTGCTGGCGCGCTACCGCGCCTCCCCGGCCCGCGCCGCGGCATGAGGCTCACGCTGCTGGTCGCGGCGCTGCTCGCCGCGGCACCCGGGTTGCGCGCCCAGGATGGCGAGGTGCGCACGCTGCAAGTCGAGGGCGAAGCGCGCATCGAGTACCGCCTGCGCACCCACCCGGCCGATGCGCACGTGATCGCGCTGGCGGTCGCGCTCGCGCCGGACACGGCGCTCAACGCCGCCAAGCTGCTCAACCTGCACCTGTCCGCCGGCAACCTCGAGGAGGCGGCGGCGCTGTCCACCTCGCCCAAGCGCCGCTTCGAGGTGCTGCAGGACTATCGCCAGTCGGTGGGCGCGGAGGAATTCAAGCGCGTGTTCGCCCAGTACTTCGACCTGGCCAACCGGCTGCTGGCCGAGGTTGTGATCGACAGGCACCGCCTGCTGATCTGGGAGCTGCGCGGCGCTGCCGGCGCGCCCTCGCACCTCGCCGGCCAGTACTTCATCGAAGTGGACGGCAAATACCTGCTGAACGACGTTCCCAGCCCGGCGCGCTCGCAGCTGCGCCGCGTGCTGGAAGCGTACCGCGCCGGAAAGCTGCCCTAAAGCTTGACGCGGAACGGCGTGAAGTTGGCGTCGCGGCCGTAGTAGTCCCGGCCGGTCTTCAGCGGCTACCGCGCCATCGCGACCTTCACGCTATGCGCCAGGGGTTGCCGAACACCGCTTCCGGCGCCGGCGGGTAGCTCTTCGTGTACTCCGAGGGCCCCGGCGGCAGGTCCACCACCGCCTGCTTGGCCGCGCCGCTGAAGTTGGAGCAGCTGAGCAAGGTGACGAACGCCACCATGACCACGTCGTAATGGCGGTAGCTCCTGGGGGGCGCGCGCCTGCATCGGGATCGCGGCCTCAGCCCAGGCGCGGGGAATGCTCGCGCACCTCGGCGTCCAGCTCGACGCGCATCGCATCCAGCATGCGCGACACCATGGCGTAGAACGCGGCGGTGAGCGACAGCTCGACGAACTCGGCGTCGCTGAAGTGCTGCTTCACCTCGGCATGCACGGCATCGGTGACGTTGCACGCGATCACGCCCTCGGTGAGCGCCAGGGCCGCGCGCTCGCGGGCGTCGAACGCCGGCGACTCGCGCCATCCCGCCAGCGCCGCGATCTGCGCCTCCGGCACACCGGTTTTGCGCGCCATGCGCAGGTGGTGCGCCCACTCGTACTCCGAGTGCGCGAGCTGCGCGGTGCGCAGGATCGTCAGCTCGCGCAGGGCGCGCGGCGTGCGGCTGTCGTGGCGGATCGCGTTGGCGAACTCGGTCCAGGCGGCTACCAGGCCGGGGTGGTTGCCCAGCGCGCGGTAAAGGTTCACCGGCGTGCCCCACAGTTCCTTCAGGCGCGCCTGCAGCTGCGGGGAGAACTCGGCGTTGGGCACGCGTTGCACGGGCGGCATAATAGCCGAATGATCTCCCCGGCCACGGTGCGGGACTTCCAGCTGACGCGCCTGCCGGCGGCGTTCCTCGACGATCCCTATCCCTGGTACGCCGCGCTGCGCGCGCAGGACCCGGTGCACGCGCTCGAGGGCGGCGGCGTGTTGCTCTCGCGCTACGAGGACGCCGTCGCCGTCTACCGCAACCCGAGGGCCAGTTCCGACAAGAAGGCCGAGTTCGCCCCCAAGCTGGGGAACTCGCCCCTGTACGAACACCACACCACCAGCCTCGTCTTCAACGACCCGCCGCTGCACACGCGGGTGCGCCGGATCATCATGGGCGCGGTGAACCAGCGTGCCATCGCGCGCATGGAGCAGGACGTCACGCGGCTGGTGGACGCGCTGCTGGATGAAATGGCGGCGAAGGGCGAGGTGGACTTCATCGCCGATTTCGCGGCGCAGATCCCGATCGAGGTGATCGGCAACCTGCTCGACATCCCGCGCCCGGAACGCAGCCCGCTGCGCGGCTGGTCCATCGCCATCCTCACCGGCCTGGAACCGAAGCTGAGTCCGCAGATGCTCGAGGCCGGCAACCGGGCGGTGACCGAGTTCATCGCCTACCTGAAGCAGCTCATTGCGGAACGGCGCCAGAAGCCCGGCGACTGCGAGTCCGACGTCCTCACGCGCCTGATCCAGGGGGAAAAGGACGGCCACAAGCTCACCGACACCGAGCTCTACCACCAGTGCATCTTCCTGCTCAACGCCGGGCACGAGACCACCACCAACCTGATCGGCAACGGCCTGTGGGCGCTGCTGAACCATCCCGGCGAACTGGCGAAGCTGCGCGCCGACCCCGGCCTCGTCCCCTCGGCGGTGGAAGAGATGCTGCGCTACGACGGCCCGATCCAGCTCAACAACCGCCGGCTGCTCGAGCCGATGGCGCTGGGGAGCAGGACCCTGCCGGAGGGCACGCCGATCACCATCGGCATCGGCGCCGCGAACCGAGACCCGGCGCAGTTCGAGGACCCGGAGCGTTTCGAGGCCGCGCGCAAGCCCAACCGCCACATCGCCTTCGGCCAGGGCGACCATGTCTGCGTCGGCATGAACGTGGCGCGCATGGAAGGGCGCATCGCCTTCTCGCGGCTGCTGGCGAAGTTCCCCAAGGTTGAACTGGCGGGGGGGCCCGAGCGCGACCGGCGCGTGCGCTTCCGGGGGTTGCGCCGGCTGCCGGTGCGGGTGGAGTGAATTCGGGCAGACTAGGGCCCATGCGCTTTCACTTCCCCATCTTCGCGTTCCCGCCCGAGGCTGAGGCCCTGCGCGCCGAGGTGCGCGCCTTCGTCGCCGATGAGCTCGCCGCTGGGCGCTGGAAGAAGGGCGGCGACTTCGCCAGCAGCTACGACCCCGCCTTCTCGCGGCGCCTGGGCGCGCGCGGCTGGCTGGGCATGACCTGGCCCAAGCGCTACGGCGGCCACGAGCGCTCGATGCTGGAGCGGCTGGTGGTCACCGAGGAGCTGCTCGCGGCGAGCGCGCCGGTGGCGGCGCACTGGATCGGCGACCGGCAGAGCGGGCCTCTGCTCCTGCGCTACGGCAGCGAGGCGCAGCGCGCCGAGTTCCTGCCGCGCCTCGCGCGCGGCGAGGTTTTCTTCTCCATCGGCATGAGCGAGCCGGATTCCGGCTCGGACCTCGCCTCGGTGCGCACGCGCGCGACCAAGGTCGATGGCGGCTGGACCATCAGCGGCCGCAAGGTCTGGACCACCTTCGCGCACCGCAACCACTACGCCATCGTGCTCGCGCGTACCGGCGACGCCGGCGCCCAGCGCCACGCCGGCCTGTCGCAGTACATCGTGGACCTGAAATCGCCGCAGGTGAAGGCGCGGCCCATCCTCAACATGGCCGGGCAGGAAGAGTTCAACGAGGTGGTGTTCGACGATGCCTTCGTCCCCGATGACCGGCTGGTCGGCGAGCCGGGCAATGGCTGGACGCAGGTTACCAGCGAACTCGCTTTCGAGAGGAGCGGCCCGGAGCGCTACCTCTCCAGCATCCGGCTGGTGGAGGCGGCGCTCGCCTGCGCGAAAAGCAAGCCCACGCCGCGGGTGCGCGAGGCGCTCGGGCGCATGTCGGCCAAGCTGATGGCGCTGCGCACCATGTCGCTCGCGGTGGCCGCGCAACTGCAGAACGGCGAGGCGCCGAACCTGGAGGCCTCGCTTATCAAGGACCTGGGCAACGCCTTCGAGCGCGAGCAGATCGCGGTGTTCCGCGCCCTGGGCAGCGAATTGCCCGGGCGCAGCGACGACTACCTCTCATCGCTGGCGCAGGCCACGCTGTACTCACCGTCCTGGACGCTGCGCGGCGGCACGCGCGAGATCCTGCGCGGCATTGTGGCTCGCGGACTGGGGTTGCGATGAGCCTCGCGCCGGTGCTTGCGGCCGATGCGCTCGTCGAGGAAGCCGCCTCGCGCGCCTTCTCCGGCCTCGCGGAAAAATGGTTCGCCGGCAGGATCACGCGCGAGGACCTGCTCGCCGCGGTGGAACAACTCGGCTTCGCGGATGCATCGCCCACGAGCGACGGCGAGGGCTGGCTCGCGGCGGCCGCGATCATCCGCGCCCAGGCGCGCGCCGCGGCGCCGATCGACATGGCGCTGCTGCTCGTAACCGGCGAGCGCGCCGCGGCCATCGCCTACGATCCCTGTGCGTACGCCTGTGCCGCCGGCGCGCGAGCGCCCGCCTCGCCCGCGGCGCTCGCCGCGCTGTCCCTCGGCCGCTGCCTGCAGATCGGCGCCGCCATGGGCGCTGCGCTGGAGCTGTCCATCCGCTACGTGCAGGACCGCAGGCAGTTCGGCCGCGCGCTGGCGCAGTTCCAGGCCATCCAGCACAGCCTGGCGCTCGCCGCCGAGGAAGTCGCCGCCTGCAGCGCGATCACCGACCTCGCCCTCGCCTGTGCGGCGCGCGAGGGCATCGCGAGCAAGCGCCTGCCCGCGCTGCTGGACGCCGCCGCGCTGGTCGCCGGGCAGGCGGTGAACGTGGTCTACGACATGACCCACCAGGTGCACGGCGCCATCGGCTTCACGCAGGAGTACGCGCTGCACCGCCACAGCCTCGGCCTGCTGCGCTGGCGCGACCACCTGCACCTCGCGCGCGGCGGCGACATCGGCTGCGCCGAGCGGCTGGGCGATGCCGCGCTCGAGGCCGGCAGCGCCTGGCGCGCGGTCACCGCCACCATGACACCCGGAGCTCCGCATGGCTGACTTCGTCCTCACCGAGCGCGACGGCGCCGTCGTCACGCTGACCCTGAACCGCCCCGAGGAGCGCAACGCGCTCTCGACGCAGGCGCAATGGGACGAGCTGGCGCAGGCCTGCGCCGCGATCCAGGCCGACGAATCCGCCAGGGCGGTGATCCTCACCGGCGCCGGCACGGCGTTCTCCGCCGGCGGCAACGTCAAGGACATGCGCGACAAGAAGGGCATCGCCGGCGGCACGCCCTACCAGATCTCGCAGGGCTACCTGCGCGGCATCCAGCAAATCCCGCTCGCGCTGCACCGGCTGGAGGTGCCGACCATCGCCGCGGTCAACGGCGCCGCGATCGGCGCCGGCTGCGACCTCGCCTGCATGTGCGACATCCGCATCGCCTCCGAGAAGGCGAAGTTTGCCGAGAGTTTCGTCAAGCTGGGGATCATCCCCGGCGACGGCGGCGCCTGGCTGCTGCAGCGGACCATCGGCTACCAGCGCGCCGCGGAACTGTCCTTCACCGGCGACACCATCGAGGCGCAGGCGGCGCTCGCCATGGGGCTGGTGACGCGCGTCGTGGCTCCCGAGGCGCTGATGCCGGCGGCCAGGGAACTGGCCGGGCGCATCGCGGCGAATTCCGGCCCGGCGCTGCGCATGGCCAAGCGCCTGCTGCGGCAGGCGCAAAGCTCGCGGCTGGACGAAACCTTGCAACTGTCGGCCGCGCTGCAGGCGCTGGCGCACCACACCACCGAGCACGACGCCGCGATGGCGGCGTTCTTCGAGCAGCAGAAGCAGCGCTAGCCCCTCGCTAGCGCACGGGCTGAGACAACAGCGGCACGGCGGTGGTGTCCTTGACCCGCTCGAGGACGAAGTTG
>Ga0194110_10010300_pt1 | contig 10417 bp, 13 predicted proteins | sample TA2Kig1200mmetaG_FD_146192 | JGI IMG/M metagenome (GOLD analysis project Ga0194110, IMG submission 146192) | Freshwater microbial communities from Lake Tanganyika, Tanzania - TA2015032 Kigoma Deep Cast 1200m | ecosystem: Environmental > Aquatic > Freshwater > Lake | place: Tanzania: Lake... | reverse complement strand
TATCCCGCATTTTTATAAGAAGGTTTTCATTTATTTTTTCTTTTTTTGAGTAATTAAATATTCCTACTATTCCGCACATATTTTAAAATATTCCTTCATTGCTTTACATATTCTTCGAGATGCTTTTCCGTCACCGTAAGGGTTGGCATACGCAATCATTTTTTTATATTCACTTTCATTATCAAGAAGCAGTCTCATATTCTTAATTATATTTTCCTTATCAGTTCCCAGAAGCTTTGAAATTCCCATTTCTACTGATTCCGAGCGCTCCGTAAATTTTCTAATTACTAAAACAGGTTTCTTTAAAGTAGGAGCCTCTTCCTGAACTCCTCCTGAGTCTGTAATTATGAAATACGATTTGTTCATAAGCCAAAGAAAAGGTTCATACCCCAAAGGTTCAAAAAGTTTTATATTTTTAATTCCTCCAAGTATTTCATGCACAGGCCTGCTGACATTAGGATTTAAATGCACAGGATAAATAATATTTATATTTTTATACTTACTTGCTGTAACTTTTAATGCTTCGCATACATTTTTTATTTCTTCACCAAATGATTCTCTCCTGTGCATTGTAACCAGGATTGTTTTCTTATCCGGGCTTACAATTTTTTCAAGAAGTTTTATATCTTCAGATTTATCTTTTTCAGGCTTTTTATCAATTTTATCAATCCCCCAGAGTATAGCGTCAACTACAGTATTTCCGGTTAAAATAATCCCGTTTTCATCTGTTCCCTCATTTAAAAGACTTTCTTTTGCCTTTTCTGTAGGAGCAAAATGAAGGTCAGCTATTTTTGATATAAGCTGTCTGTTTATCTCTTCTGGGAAAGGGCTGTGTTTATTAAATGTTCTTAACCCTGCTTCAACATGCCCTACCCTTATTTTTCCGTAAAAAGCAACAAATGCCGTAAGAAAAGCAGTTGTAGTATCACCCTGTACAAGGACAATATCGGGGGAAGTTTGGTTAAATACGTCTTCCATTCCTTGTATTATCCTTGATGAAATTTCACTTAAAGTCTGGTTCGCGGTCATTAGATTAAGATTAATATCTGGTTTTATTTCAAAGAAATCAATAACCTGGGCAAGCATTTCTCTGTGCTGGCCTGTTGAACAGATTGAAAGAATAAAATAATCTTTATTTTTTTCAATTTCCTTTATTACGGGCGCAAGCTTTATCCCTTCGGGCCTTGTTCCGAAAGAAACTAATATTTTTATCTTTTTAACCATAAAAATTAAAATAATTGGTAACTATTTATCTTACAATTATACCATTGCTCACCTGGAAAAGATTTTTATTTAATCTTTTTAGCTTAGTATATGATAGCAAAAAAATATTTTTAAGAACATTAAAAAGCTTTTAAGAGATGTAGCTCTAAAGCTGGATTTAATATTAAGATTTGAGTAAAAAAAATTAAAAGTAAAAGTTTGAATCCCAGGGCAGAAAATCTATCTTAATTTTCGCCATTTATATTCTCTTTAAACCATTTTATAGTTTTATTCATACCTTCTTCAAAACTTACCCTTGGCTGCCAACTTAATATTTTTTTCGCTTTAGTAGTATCAGGTCTTCTAACTGTGGGGTCGTCTACTGGCAAATCATGAAATACTATTTTGCTGCTGCTACCAGTAATGCTCTTTATTTTTTTTGCCAGTTCTAAAATTGACATCTCAGTAGGATTTCCAATATTTAATGGAAGATGATAATTAGTCTGGGCTAATCTAAATATCCCATCAACCATATCAGAAATATAGCAAAAACTTCTTGTCTGGCTTCCATCTCCAAATACAGTTATATCTTTTCCTTTCAGTGCCTGGGTAATAAAAGCAGGAATCGCCCTTCCATCATTTTTCCTCATTCTGGGTCCATAGGTATTAAAAATTCTAACAATCCTGGTATTAACTCCCTGCTGCCTGTGGTATGCCATAGTTATTGCTTCAGCATACCTTTTAGCCTCGTCATATACTCCACGAGGTCCTACAGGGTTTACATTACCCCAGTATTCCTCTGGTTGTGGGTGTACCTTTGGATCTCCATATACTTCTGATGTTGAAGCAAGAATCATTATTGCCCTTTTTGCTTTAGCTAATCCTAAAACATTATGTGTTCCTAATGCGCCTACTTTTAATGTCTGTATTGGAAGCTGCAGGTAATCTATTGGACTTGCAGGAGAGGCGAAATGGAAGATATAATCTACTTTTTCATCAATTTTTATATATTCAGTAATATCGTGATTTATAAATTTGAAGTCTTCAGAATCTATGTGCGCAAGATTTTTAAGAGAGCCTGTTATAAGGTCATCTATACATATTACTCTAAATCTTTTATTTAACAAATAGTCACAAATATGGCTACCTATAAATCCAGCTCCGCCAGTTACTGCTGCTGTTTTTTTTGTAGTTAATTCTGTAATGGTATACCTCTTTTATTTATTAATTAACTTTTTCTTTAAAGATTTATTTATCTTCCTATTCCTATATATTTAAAGCCTTGTTTTTCTAAACTATTCTTATCTAAATAATTTCTACCATCAATTAAAACAGGGCTTCGCATCATATCTTTAATTTTAGCATAATCCAGTTTTAAAAACTCTTCCCACTCTGTTGCCAGTATAAACATATCTGCACCTCTTACTGCCTCATAAGCACTACTGCATATTTCTACCTTCTTGCTAAGCGACCCAAGAGCTGCACTTACAATAGGATCATAAGCTTTAACCCTCGCTCCTAAATTCACCAGGTCATTCATGATTTTTATCGATGGTGCTTCTCTTGTATCATCCGTATCTGGTTTAAAGGAAATACCTAAAACTCCAATTGTTTTACCTTTAATTATTTTTAATTCATTTTGTATTTTCTGCGTAATTTTTAATCTTTGTTCCCTATTTACATTTACCACAGCATTTAGGATTTGAGTGGAAAGTCCATACTCGCCTGCAATATTGCTTAAAGCTGAAACATCTTTAGGAAAACAGGAGCCACCCCATCCAATTCCAGCATTTAAAAACGCCGGTCCTATCCTCTTATCAAGACCAATACCTTCTGCAACCTTTGACACATCTGCACCAACTTTTTCACAGATATTTGCTATTTCATTAATAAAAGAAATCTTTGTTGCCAGAAATGAATTAGCAGCATATTTAATCATTTCGGAACTGGTTAAATCAGAAATAACTACAGGTATTTTTGTATTTTTTGGAATTAACCTTTCACTATCCCGCCAGTTAAAACTCTGGTTTATTATAGGTTCGTAAAGCTTTAACATTTTATCAATTGCCTTTTTTGATGAAGATCCAATAACTATTCTATCCGGGAAGAAGGTATCACTGATAGCACTGCCTTCACGCAGGAACTCAGGATTCGAAACTACATTAAAACTTACGTTTTTATTTTTATTATTTTTTTCTATACTATCAGATATAACCATAGAAACCCAGTCTCCTGAGCCTATAGGTACGGTACTTTTATTTACAATAATCTTTTCGTCATTAATATATTTACCAATTTCACATGCTACTTCTTCAACATAATGTAAGTCTGCTTGCCCATTGGAAAGCGGTGGAGTTCCTACACATATATAGATGATATCAGATTCCTTAATTGCATCAGAAATATTAGTTGTAAATGCTAATTTATCGTTTTTAATGTTTCTTTGTAAAAAATTATCTAGTTCTGGTTCATATATGGGGACTTTTCCATTACTAAGAAGATCTACTTTTTCTTTAATTTTATCCACACAAATCACATTGTTGCCAATCTCGGCAAGACATACACCAGTTACAAGACCTACATAACCAGTTCCTATAATACAAACATTCATCAGTATCTATCTCCTGTTAATATTTTGTTGACACAATAATTTCCAAACTATTGCTGTAAGAATTTATATTTTCAATAAATCTTTATTCTCTATATACCAATCAATTGCCTTTTTAAGTCCTTCATCAAATTTTACTTTAGCCTTGAATCCAAATTCATTCTCCGCTTTTGTTGTATCAAGGCATCTTCTTGGCTGACCATCTGGCTTTGTTGTGTCCCAAACAATTTTTCCTTTAAACCCTATAATTTGCCTTATTTTCTCCGCTAAATCTTTTATTGATATTTCAAAACCTGCCCCAATATTTACAGGATCATGTTTATCATATTTTTCAGTGGCTAATACTATCGCTTCTGCGCAATCCTCCACATATAAAAATTCGCGTGTTGCCTTTCCGGTGCCCCATACAATTACTTCACTTTGATTATTAATTTTGGCATCATAGAATTTCTTAATAAGTGCCGGTATGACATGTGAAGATTTTGGATTGAAGTTATCTCCAGGACCATATAAATTAACTGGTAGTAAAAATATCGAATTGAAGCCATATTGTTGTCTGTATGCTTGAGACTGGACTAACAGCATTTTTTTTGCCAAACCATAGGGAGCGTTCGTCTCTTCAGGATAACCACTCCATAAATCTTCTTCTTTAAAAGGAACAGGAGTAAATTTTGGGTACGCACAAATAGTTCCCAGTGCAACAAATTTTTCAATCCTTGTAAGTCTAGCCTGTTCCATTAACTGAATACCCATTATTATGTTATCATAAAAAAAGCTTCCCGGGTTTTCTCTATTCGCTCCAATACCACCTACAACTGCTGCTAAATGAATAACAACATCTGCTTTAGCATCTCTATACATTTTCTTTATTGTCTCTAAATTTCTTAGGTCATATTCTTCTATTTTAGGAATAAAAATATCTTTACAATTTCTATCTTTTAATTTTTTAACTACAAATTTCCCGAGGAAACCTGCGCCTCCTGTAACAATAACTTTCTTATCTTTTAGATTAATCATTTTTAAATCATTAATATTTTTAAAGTTTCCTTACTCTTATTTATTATAATTACAATTTATAAAAATTAAACTATCTAATACCTATTTCCTTAAAACTCATATGGAATCAACTTATTATTATACTAAATCAGAGAGATATAATTAACACCAAATCTGCATCTTCCAAAAATTTCCTTCATTAAAGATATCTTTGTACTTTCTTCAGCTGATTTGGTAAATTAATAAATAATTTTATGATAACAACAAAAGATGAAATGGCTACTTTTTTCTATATTTTATCAAAAATCCTGATTACAAATTGCTTTACGTAACATAAATTTTGTGTAATAATTTACACAAAATTTATGTTCTCAATCTTCACAGTTTAATATTTTGTTCAAAACAGTGCAAAAAAAGGGGTGCTATAAAAAATGGCAAGAATAAACATATCCATTTCTGAAAATGCTTTGAAAAAGGTTGACAAATATAAGAAAATAGAAATCCTGCTGCTGGAAAACTACCGGTATTCATAAGAATGTCTTTTGAAGTAACAACTATAAAGGTGAAATTTACCCAAGTTTTGGCATAAATAAACGGGAGCTTAAAAGAAAAAATAAAGAAGTATATTTTTATAAAGAACACGGCAATTTGGTATATGATTAATTTAAGGTAATCTGTTGTTCATAATTTCCAATAATGCTAATATATGAAAAGAAAGAATATTCTTATTTAAATTTTAATAAAGATAGCATTTTAATAATGTTTGTAATAAATTATATCTACTGAAAATAAAGCATGGAGTTTACCAAAGATGAAATATAAACTACCGGTTACTATTACAAAGATTGGCGATTCTACATATATAGCTCAAAGTGACCCTGTAAGAGCTACTGCTACTGGAGATACGCCAGAAAGAGCGTTAACTAATCTACATGATGCTATAAATGAGCTAATTAAAGAGTATGGGGAAAAAGCAGTATTTCAAGATATAGAAGACATAAAAGTATGCACGATTGAAGTTGGTAAATGAGCAGATTTAAGGAGCTTCGAAAAAATGAGTTCCAAAAGTTCTTGATAAACTTCACTCGCCCTAATTCTCTTAAATATCGGAAAAACAAATGGATTGGGCTTACTCGAGAAGGTAAGCCCTTTACTGTTCATGTCAAACATGGTAGCAGTAGAAAATTTCCGCCACCACTAATTGAGGCAGTATCTAAAAATCTTGGTGTTAGCCTGAATGAATTTAACAAGTGGTATAATAACAAGTGACAAATAAACTTTACAATGTTAGGCGTAAAGCCCCTTGCTTTAGCTATGGGGATATAAGCCGACAGTTTTCACACTGACTCTGCCGATGGTAAAGTTGACTTTGTAATAAGAGATGGTTTAAAAATTAAAGAAAAGAAGATTAAATTTATCCCTCTATGGAAATGGTTACTTTTACTCCTTCTAAATTCATATATTTTAAGACAATCCAGTATCTTTCTATAGATATTGGTTATGTATATGTGATTATATCAACATTATTCAATGGAATAATGTCACAATTGTCACGAAATCCTAAGGAATATTAATTTTATCGCCAAGCTATAGTATGATTTGACTATGAAAAGAGATATAGAAAAAAAATTATATGATTGGAAAAACTCTGCCAGGAGAAAACCTTTAATACTGCAAGGTGCAAGGCAGGTAGGTAAAACATATACCTTAAAAGAATTTATGACTACTATGTTTTCATCAATGAAAAAATCAAGAGAGATATCCTTTAAGTGTATCGTAAAAGTTCTCATGAGTTCCTGCAAGGATAACAACAACTATTTCTTTATTCTTTTCAATAATAGTGTATGCAATCTATTATTATCTTTATCAATCCATAAAGATACTGTTAGTATCTTCCAGATGATAAACTAAAGATACCGGCTAAAAATGAAATACAATATTATAGTAAATTATAAAACTAAAAATACTTCAACTCCAACTCCAAAAAAATTAAAAATTAAAAATAGGATAAGATATTTCATATCTGGATATTATCAGGTTTATATTTACGATAGTATTTCTGGAAGTGCCGGTAGCGCATATAGCGGTAGATTTATAAGCCACCCTTCATCTCTGTAATCCGACATAGACAGACGAACACTTATCTCAGGTGAGTATTTCTCTCTGTATATCTTAATACTTTTTGCTCTCAGGTTTTCTGAAGCCTTTACTTCAACAGGAATAATCCTGCTATTTGTCTGGATTATAAAGTCAATCTCTGAAATCCCTGCTTCAGCTGACCAGTAAAATATTGGCAGTAATTTTTCACATTTAAACTGCTGCAGCACATATTGTTCAGTTAAAGCACCTTTAAATTCTGTAAAAACTTTGTCTTCATTAAGAAGAGTTTTAGCTTCAAGTCCGGACAAAGCTGAGAGTAAGCCCGTATCAAGCATATAAAGTTTAAAAGCTTTGGTGTCTTCATAACTTCTCAAGGGCAACCCCGGTTTTGTTACACGATTTATTTTATGAATAAGTCCACAATCAGTAAGCCACATCACTGCAAGCTCATAATCTCTGGCACGTGCACCATCGCGGACAAGTCCATATATAAATTTTTTGTTCTCTTTTGCAAGTTGAGAAGGAATAGAATTCCAAAGCATTCGTATTCTGGGAACTGTCTCATTTGGAGCATGTTTTGAGAAATCCTGTTCATAAGCAGCAATAATCCTAAGCTGTATTTCCCTAACCTTATTATAATCCTGACTTTGAACAAATGCTGCCACCACTTCCGGCATTCCCCCTATAAAAAAATATTGTTTCAATATTTCTGTATACCGGTCTTTGAAGCTTGTTGTTATATCCCATTCCTGATCCAACAAAAGGTCAAGATATTTTTGCATCCCCATTGCTTGCATAAATTCCTCAAATGACAAAGGGAACAGTTCAAGAAAAGATACTTTCCCTACAGGAAAAGATGTTTCGGGATGAAGAGCAACTCCAAGAAGAGAACCTGCGGCAATAATGTGGTATTGAGGTGCATTCTCCTGAAAATATTTTAGGCTGGTCAGGGCACGTGGCACTTCCTGGACCTCATCAAATATAACAAGTGTATTTTCAGGCTCTATATTACAATCCGCTTCTAAACTGAGACCCCTTATAATACGCAAAATTTCAAGATCGCTCTCAAAAAATCGCTTCATTCGGTTATTTCCCTCAAAATTAATATAAGCAACCTTCTTATATGTTTTTCGCCCAAACTCTTTCATGAGCCAGGTCTTACCAACCTGGCGCGCACCTCTTATAACAAGAGGCATTCTCGAGCTACTATTCTTCCATTCCTTTAATTTATCTAATGCTTGTCTGTACAATGGTTTTACTCCTTTTTATTGACTTTAAAATATTTATAATTATAAGCATGGCAATATTCATCCTAACAATATTATAAGTAATAGAAACACAAAAAACAAAGGAATTTTTGTAATTAGAAACACATTTTTAAAAGGAACTTTTGTAATAGAAGAATTTCAATATTAAAAAAAGAAGTAGGTATCCATTCACTATTAATAAATAGTTATAGAAATAATTTCGACCACTCCAAGAATGACGACAGATCAATTCTTGTTAAAATTATAATTAGTGAAGATAAAGAAACTATTGATAAAATAATATCAGCCTCAAATAGTCAAACCAATGTCACACCAGCGATATTAAGAGCTACTGATGCTTTACAAAGGAAAATTGAAACATTTTTTACGAAGCAGGATTATTTTTATGAAAGAAGGAAAAACTATGTAGATACCCAGCCACATTTTTTAATTTTTTGTGTTAATTATCTTGACACCTATAATATGGCTATTATACTAATTATAGTAGACAAAATTTGTAAATTTTATTAAATATATTAATTAAAATGGATAAATTTGAAAAGTTTATATGTTTTTTACCTTCAGCGGTCTCCACCAGTGTTCATTACCCATATACCAGCGTACAGTCTTTTTCAGTGCTTCCTCAAAATCATACTGTGTATCCCAGCCAAATTCATTTTTTATTTTAGAACAATCGACTGAATAGCGGCGGTCATGCCCTAATCTGTCGGTAACCAGCTCAATCATATCTTCGGATTTTCCAAGAATCTCTATTATTTTTTTAGTAATCCATATATTTGGTTTTTCGTTACCTGCCCCTATGTTATACACTTCTCCAATTCTTCCCTTATGAAGGATTGAGTCAAGTGCAGAACAGTTATCATCTACATAAATCCAATCCCTTACATTCAATCCGTCTCCGTATAGCGGAACTTTTATATTATCTATTAAATTAGTCACAAATAATGGGATTATTTTTTCAGGATACTGATAGGGACCAAAATTATTTGAAGTCCTGGTTATAATAACCGGAGTTTTATATGTTTTATAAAAAGACCTTACAATCATCTCTGCTCCGGCTTTGGAAGCAGAATAGGGGCTGTTAGGCTTCAGCGGATCATCCTCCCTAAATGAGCCATTTTCTATTGAGCCATAAACTTCATCGGTGCTTATCTGCAAAAATATCTTGCTATCATATTTTTTTACCGCTTCAAGCAAGACATAGGTACCATAGATATCGGTCTGGATAAATACGCCCGGATCTTCTATTGACCGGTCAACATGAGATTCAGCTGCAAAATTTACAACTGCATCAATATTTCGTGATTTAAAAATCTCATCTACAATTTTCCTATCAGCAATGTCGCCTTTTATAAATTTATAATTAGGATTATTTTCTATATCTCTCAGGTTTTCCAGATTCCCTGCATAAGTCAATTTATCAAGATTAATAATCTTATATTCCGGATACTTTTTAATCAAGTAGTGGATAAAGTTACTTCCAATAAATCCTGCCCCGCCGGTTATAAGCAGTGTCTTAAAACTTCTTTCTTCTCTAACTTCCATAATATTCCTAATCAATTTTAAAAAGCCTCGTTAAAACTTTAAAAACTACTTTAAATTTTTCTCTTCTAATTAAGCTAAATTTTTTAATAATTCTACTTTTATTTATTGTAAATAGTTTGTGAACTTTTATAACGCTACTCTCAGGTAAAATTCCAAGCTCAAGATCTTTATCTTCCAATAAAATAGAATAATCATCTTCATGACCTAAGTTAGAAGAAATCACCGCTACTATAACATCATTATGGCGATGATTATAATCATTACTAGAAACTATTAAAACCGGACGTCTCTTTGTGTTGCTTAAATCAGCATATGGAAAAGGTACTAATACTATCTCTCTTTGCTTATACATTATCCCACTTGCTCTTTTTTACATCCCATTCCTTTATATTATTCACTGAAAACTCTGTTAAGTCATCTGTGTAATCAGTAAGGACAATATTATATTTCTCTTGAAATAAAATTTCTATTAATTCATTTATTCTCTTTAAAAGTTTACTATCGCTTAAAATCTTTATTGTTTTTCTCATTTTTAAGTATTCATTCTCAGGAACTTTAACTGTCTTCATATCTTTACCCCCTTAAAACGACTTACCTGATTATACTATAAAATAATTCCAGTGATATTTAATCAAACTTTACAACTATATTTTTTTAAAGTATTACCCATCCTTTCTTTCCCAGCAGTAAGGTATAT
>Ga0194110_10010294_pt1 | contig 10420 bp, 7 predicted proteins | sample TA2Kig1200mmetaG_FD_146192 | JGI IMG/M metagenome (GOLD analysis project Ga0194110, IMG submission 146192) | Freshwater microbial communities from Lake Tanganyika, Tanzania - TA2015032 Kigoma Deep Cast 1200m | ecosystem: Environmental > Aquatic > Freshwater > Lake | place: Tanzania: Lake... | reverse complement strand
GAGTCCTTCGGCTGGGACGAGAAGCGGGCCCGGCCCCCCGACACCGGGCCCGTCCGGCGCGGGGTGGGCATGTCGCTGCACATGCAGGGATCGGGGATCCCCCTCATCGACATGGGGGCGGCCACCCTCAAGATGAACGACGACGGGTCCTTTCACCTACTCGTCGGAGCCACCGACCTGGGAACCGGGTCCGACACCATCCTCGGCCAGATCGCCGCCGAGGTGCTGGGGGTGGGCCTCGACCGCATCGTGGTCTACTCGTCGGACACCGACTTCACCCCCTTCGATACCGGCGCCTACGCCTCGTCCACCACCTACGTCACCGGCAAGGCGGTGGAGCGGGCGGCGCTCGAGGTCAAGGAGCAGATCCGGCGGGTGGGCGCGGCGATGCTGCAGCTGGATCTCGCCGGCCTGGAGGTCGGCGACGGGCGGGTCATCGCCCCCGACGGGCGCAGCGTCACCCTGGCCGAGGTGTGCACCCGGGCCTACTACGGGGCCGACCAGTTCCAGATCGGGGCCACCGCCTCCTGCGTGCCCGAGGAGTCGCCGCCGCCCTTCATGGCCTCCTTCGCCGAGGTGGCGGTGGACGTGGAGACCGGGCAGGTGAAGGTGCTCGACTACCTGGCCGCGGTGGACTGCGGCACCCCCATCAACCCGCGCCTCGCCGAGGGCCAGGTGGAGGGGGCGGTGGCCAACGGCATCGGCTACGCCCTCACCGAGGAGTTCCGCTTCACCGCCGGCGGCAGGGTGCGCAACGCCGACCTCTCCCGCTACAAGATCCCCGGCTCTCTGGACCTGCCCCCCATCCGGGTGATCCTGGTGGATTCGTACGAGCCCACCGGGCCTATGGGGGCCAAGTCGATCGCCGAGATCGGCATCAACGGGCCGGCCCCCAGCATCGCCAACGCCATCTACCACGCCACCGGCGTGCGCCTCACCCGCACCCCCTTCACCCCGGAGCGGGTGTGGCGGGCGCTGCGGGACGCCGGGATCGGCTGAGGCGGCGTCCGGCCGGTGCCACCGCCCAGTGCTCCCCGCCTTGAGGCGCGCCGCGCGGTAGGGTGTGGCCCCGCAGCATGACCTCTCCCACTCCCGTAGTCCCGGTCATCCTCTCGGGCGGGTTCGGGACCCGCCTGTGGCCGGCCTCCCGCAAGCGGCAACCCAAGCACCTGCTGCCGTTGCGCGAGGAGCGGACCATGTTCCGCCTCACCGTGGAGCGCACCCGCGGCCTCCCCGGAGTGGCCACCCCCCTGGTGGCCTGCAACGAGGACCACCGCCCCGGCATCCAGCGCGACCTGCACCGGGCCGGCTACGACGACGCCACCATCATCCTCGAACCGGTGGGGCGCAACACCGCCCCGGCGGTGGGGACCGCCGCCCTGCACCTCGCCGAACGCTACGGCGAGGCTTTGCTGCTGGTGCTCCCCGCCGACCACGTCATCACCGACGAGGAGTCCTTCGCCCGCGCCGTCAGCGTGGCCGTCGCCCAGGCCGAGCAGGGGTACCTGGTCACCTTCGGGGTGGCGCCCGCCTACGCCGCCACCGGCTACGGCTACATCCGTACCGGGGACCGGCTGACGCCTTCGGTGCGGGCCGTGGCCCGCTTCGTGGAGAAGCCCAAGCAGGCGGTGGCCACCCGGTTCCTCCGCTCCGGCGGCTACCTGTGGAACAGCGGGATGTTCGCCTTCTCCGCCCGGGTGCTCCTCGAGGAACTGGGCCGCCACTCCCCCGCGGTGCTCGCCGCCTGCCGCGGGGCTCTGGCAGGGGCGGAGCGTCGCAACGGCCTGATCCGCCTCGATGAGGCCGCCTTCGCCGCGGCCCCTTCCATCTCCGTCGACTACGCCGTCATGGAGAAGACCAAGCGGGCGGCGGTGGTGCCTCTCGATGCCGGCTGGAGCGACGTGGGCGACTGGGCCGCCCTCTGGGACCTGGCCGACCACGACGCCCGGGGGAACGCCCTGGCCGGCGACGTCATCGCCCTCGACGTGCGGCGCTCCCTGCTGCGCTCCTCGGGCCGTCTGGTGGGGGTGATCGGCCTCGACGACGTGATCGTGGTGGAAGCGGGCGACGCCGTGCTGGTGGTCGCTCGCGACCGCGCCCAGGAGGTGAAATCCTTGGTGGAGCGCCTGCAGTCGGAGGGGCGGCCCGAGTTCGAGTCCGACGGCACCGACTGGCACACCTGGGGCGCCTCGGCCACGCTGCTGCGCGACGGGGGGATGACGGTGCGCCGGCTCAGCGTGGACGCCGGGGCGGAGGCCACTTTCGGCGCCCCGGCCGACCTGCACTGCATCGTGGGCCGCGGCCGGGCCCGCCTCACCGTCGGACAGGCCACCCGGTCCCTGGGCCCCGGCGACGCGGTGCGGGTGCCGGCCGGCGCCACCTGCCGGGCGGCCGGCAAGGGAGGGGAGGCTCTGGAGTTGCTGCTGGTGCTGGCCACCGATTAGGCCGGGAAGGGCGACGCCGGCCTACGCCCGCGCCCAGAGATCCTGGGCGGCGCGCCCGGCACGATCGCGGCCCGCCCGCTGCAGTTCCCCCAGCACCCCGGCGTACTCGTCGCACAAGGTGCCATACCCGGCCAGGAGAGGATGGAACTCCTCGTGCCCTTCCAGGGAGCGCGCCAGGTACTCGGGCGGGTGGTAGTCGGAGCGCAGGTAGGCCCGGTCGTAGATGCGTCGTACCTGCCGCTCGAAGCCGTGCCGCGCCAGGAGCCGGCCCGAGGTGCCGAGCAGCAGGCGAAGACGCGACTCGAGGAACGAGGGCGGCACCGTCTCGGCCTCCGTGCCGTAGAGGCCGGTGACCACCTTGGCGCGATCGCGACCCCAACGATGCGGCCAGGCTCCGCTCGAGTCGAGGCGCCGGCGCACCAGATCGGGGGCGCCGGCGCACAACTCCCTGAGCCCGGCGCGTAAGAGGCTCAGCCCTTCTCCGCCCAGCTCCTGGGCGGTCTCCGGATGGGCAACCACGACGGCGGACGCATCGGCCTCAAAGCGCCCCGCCACCCAGGGGGCAACGGCCTCCAGGTAGCGCCCGGCCACCCCCTCCATGCGCTCGGCCAACTCGTCGGCTCGAGCGCCGAGGTCTCCCACCCGCTTGTCCAGCTTGGCGAGCGTCATCGCACCTCCGCGGCGCGCTCAGGGTAGCCACGCGGGGGCCGGGTTTCGGGGATCGTCGGCGAACCCCTGCCGTGCCGGCCGCCCGGGCCCCGGCCGCCGCCGGCGCAATGCCGGGTCATCGCTGTGCCAGGATGAAGGCAACTACCACGGGAGAGGGACATGCGGGGTATGAGGATCGTCCCGGCTTTGACGGTGCTGGCTCTGCTGGCGGCGGCCTGTGGCGGAAGCGGGAGCGCCTCGACCACGACCACCACCTTGGCGCCGACCACTACCGCGGCGCCGTCCACCACGGCGGCGCCGACCACCACCACAACCACCACTACCACTCTGCCGCCGACCACGACCACTACCACCTTGCCCCCTCCCCAGGTTGCCTGGGGCGATCCCCAGACCGTGCTCACCCTGCAACCCGACTTCTTCGTCCAGCGCGGCCAGGTCATCGACGCCCAGGTGCGAGTGATCGCCTCTTGGGGAGACGCCGCCTACCTGTTCGTCGGCGCGGACCTCAGCGGCCGGGTCCACGACCTGGGCGGGGTGACGCAGACCGACCACTACTCCGACGTGCGCGTCTGGTCGTCGCCCGATGGGGCGGACTGGACGGAGGGCGCCGGTCTCCCCTTCCCCGGCTCCTTCGACGAGTGGGCCTACGGCGCCGTCCCCTTCGGTGACGAGTTGGCCGTGGTGGGGGCGTGGCGCGAGTCGGGCACCAACCCCGCCCAGGTCCAGGGCTTCTGGACCTTCCCCACCGACGACCCCGACGGTGCCGCCTGGGTGGGTAGCGGTTTCCCCCCAACCTGGGTGCAGGCCGACCCGGCCAACCTGGGCGGGGACCGCAAAGAGGAGATGCTCGACGTGGTGGTGCTCGACGGCCTCCTGGTGGCGGTGGGCAAGTCCGACTTCGTCCCAGAACTGGGCGAGCCCGGCCGCGCCGAATACGGCGCTGCGGTGTGGACGTCGGCCGACGGACGCGCCTGGGACCGGGTCCCCGACGACGCCGGGGTCTTCTCCGGGCCCGGCAATAGCACCCGGATGAAGGCCGCCGTCGGAGACGCTGGCACCGTGTGGGCCTTCGGGATCGACGACAGCGCCCGGCGCGACGACCTGGCCGTGTGGTCCACGCCCGACGGCACCACGTGGGAGCGCCTGGAACTCGACGGCGAACGAGCGACCGGCGCCCGCGATCTGGTGGTCGCCGATGCCGCCCGGTCCCCGCTGGGCTTCGTGGTGGTGGGCAACGAGTTCGGCAACGACGGCCGCTTCCCGGCCATCTGGTTCTCCCCCGACGGCATCCAGTGGGAACGCCCCGACCCCGGAGTCGCCTTCGAGGGCGAACTGGTGAGCGTGGCCGCCACCGACTTCGGGTTCATCGCAGTGGGGTTCTTCCGCCCGGAAGGCCGCACCTCACCCCTGGTGCTCCTCTCCGGCGACGGGCGCAACTGGTACCAGGAGGCGGAGGGTGCCTTCGAGGTCGAAGGCACCCGGCGTTCCCGCCTCACCGCCGTGGGGGTGCACGCCGGCACGGTGCTGGTGGGCGGCCTGGTCACTTACTTCGACGACTATCGCGACGTCGTGGTTTGGAGCGGCCCGGTGGGGCCCGGTTCGGGCTGAGAGGCGACCCGGCTGGGTCAGTCCGTCACGTTCGGGCGGCGTGTGCTATGTATGGGGGTGAGCCCGTGTCGGCGCGAATGCGCACCGACGCGGCCCAACTGCACCAAGGGGGCGGTGAGCCGATGACGGCCAACCGGCACATGCCCCCCCGCCCGTCGGCGGGATGCTTCATCCCGCGACCGTTTCCCCGTCCCCTGACGGAACCCCCGACCAAGAAACCCGGGGCGCACGGCTCACGGTCGCCCCCCAGCCCTTCAGGAGGTGTCTGATGCCGACCCGCAACCGTCACCACAGCCTGCCCCGCGCCGTCCTGGTCGTCACCGTGATCGCGGTGGTGGTGCTGGCCGCTTTCCCGGTGATCGCCGCAGTGGGCGACAACCTGATTCTGGGCAAGCCCAACACCGCGGACGCCACCACTTTCCTCACCGGCGCCGCCCCCAACTCCAACCTGCGGATCATCAACAGCCAAGCCGGCGCCCCCGCCCTCGACCTGCGAGTGCAGGCCGGATCCCCACCCCTGCAAGTGAACTCCGCCGGCTGGATACGGTTCCTCAACGCCGACCGTCTCGACGGCAAACACGCCGCCGCTTTCTCCCTGGTCGGCCACGACCATGACGGCACCTACTCGCCGCTCGGCCACCACCATGACGGCACCTACTCGCCGCTCGGGCATGATCACGCCGGCACCTACTCGCCGCTGGGGCATGATCACGCCGGGGTCTACCTGCCGGTGGCCGGCAAAGCCGCCGACGCCGACCTCCTCGACGGCCAGGACTCCTCCGCCTTCGCCGCCGCCGGCCACAACCACACAGGCGCCTACCTGCCGGTGGCCGGCAAGGCTGCGGACGCGGACAAGTTGGACGGGTTCGACTCCACCGCTTTCTCCCTCACCGGCCATGACCACACCGGCACCTACCTGCCGGTAGCCGGCAAAGCCGCCGACGCCGACCTGCTGGATGGACACGACTCAGCCGTCTTCGCTCGTCGGGGAGTGGTGTGCCCTCCGGGGCAGACGCTGGTGGGCTACGGCCGTCAGGGGCCCTTGTGCTCCCGCCCCGTAGGATCGGCCGCCGTCGACTCCACCGGGGTCGTGGGCCGCGAGACCTCTATGGTGCTGGACGCCAGCGGCTGGCCCGTGATCTCCTACTACGACGCCACCAACGGGGACCTGAAACTGCTGCGCTGCGGCAACGCGGCGTGCAGTTCGGGAAACACGGTCAGTACCGTCGATTCCACCGGGGACACCGGCCGCTTCACCTCTCTGGTGCTGGACGCCAGCGGCTGGCCCGTGATCTCCTACTACGACCAGACCAATGGTGACCTGAAGCTGGCCCGCTGCGGCAACGCCACCTGCAGTTCGGGCAATACCCTCACCACCGTGGACGCCACCGGGAACGTCGGCCAGCATACCTCGCTGGCGTTGGACGCCAACGGCTACCCGGTCATCTCCTACTACCACAACAGCAACCAGGATCTGAGGCTGGCCCGCTGCGGCGACGCCACCTGCACCTCGGGCAACGCCCTCACCACCGTGGACGCCACCGGGGTCATCGGCCTCTACACCTCCCTGGTGCTCGACGCCGCCGGTTACCCCGTCATCTCCTACTACGACTGGGACAACGGGGATCTGAGGCTGGCCCGCTGCGGCGACGCCACCTGCACCTCGGGCAACACCCTCAGAACGGTGGACGACACCGGAGCCTCCGGCTGGTACACCTCCCTGGCTCTCGACGCCGGCGACTACCCCGTCATCTCCCACTACGACGCGGCCAACGGGGATCTGAGGCTGGCCCGCTGCGGCCACACCACCTGCGACTTAGGCAACACCCTCACCATCGTCGACAGCAGCGGGGACGTCGGCCACTTCACCTCGTTGGTACTGAACGCCAACGGCTGGCCCGTGATCTCCTACAACGACTGGACCAACGGGGATCTGAAGGTGGCCCGCTGCGGCAACCCCACCTGCAGTTCGGGCAACGCCTTCACCACCGTCGACGCCACCGGAACCGTAGGCCAGCACACCTCCTTGGTGTTGGACGCCGACGGCAACCCGGTCATCTCCTACTACGACGCCACCAACGGCGACCTGAAGGTGGCCGCCCTCATCCGCTAGCACCCGAACCCTGAAGCACCGCTCCCCCGGACCACCCGGGGGAGCGGGGTCTCGTCGCCCACCGGAGACGCTACGGACCGCCGAGCGTGACCGGGCCTCGGCCGCCCGCCTCAGGTGAGCAGCGCCACAGCCCGGGTAACCAGTTGGCTGCGCTCCAGGCGCGGCAGCCACCCGTTACGGGCGATGCGCAGCGTGCTCGCCGCCTGGTAGAAGCGAGCCCGGTTCGCCAACTCCTCGGCGTCCCAGTCCGCAGGCAGGCACCCGAGGTACGCCTGTTCGAGGAACTCCCCCACCTCCTCGGCCTCGGCGCCGTCTCCCCCGTAGCGAGCCACCGCGTGAGCCACCTCCGCGGCCAACCGGCCCAGTTCGGCGGCAGGGTCGGTGACCCACATCCGCTCCCAGTCGATGGCCACCAGGCCTCCCTCCGGCGGGGAGACGAAGTTGGCCGTGGTGGCATCGCCGTGGACGTAGGTGGGCAAGTAGCGGCTCATGGCGGGATCCTGGGCCCACCGCCCCACCAGGCGCTCCAGGGCGTCCACCACCCGGGGGGCTTCCTGCAGCACCCCTCCGGCGGCGAGGTCGCGGATCATCTTGTTGGCGTTGGAGACCCCGTGGCGGAGAGCCGGCCGGCGGTCGGGTTGCCGGCCGCGGTCGTGGAGAGTGGAGAGCAGACGAGCGGTCATCTCGAGCACGAGCGGCAGGCTCCCCGGGCGATTGCGCCGCACGGCGATGGCGTCTTCCAGAGTGAGGCCATCGACGTGCTCCAGGAAGAGGGTATCCCCCACGCAGTCGAGGGCGCGCAGCGCCCGCAGCGGCCCGTCGCCCAGGCCGAAGGCCTGTGCCCGGCGGATAGCGCCCACCTCGTTGGCGGCGTAGCGCGCCGCCGACGCCGCCGAATCGGTCTTCTCACCGTAGTGCTTGGCCACCACAGTCCACCGGGTCGCCGTCTCCCGGTACAGGTACACCGCCTTCGAGAGCCGGGCAGCCTCCCAGCGGCCCGGCGGGGCGGTCCCATCCCAGACGTGATCGCAGATGTGGGCGACCACCCGGTGATCTGCGGGCACGTCGAACCAGCCGGTGCGCCGGAAGCCGGGGAGGTCCACCGGAGGCTTCATGATCTGGGCGGAGACGTCATCCACGTCGGCAGTGCTCCTGGTGGCGCGGGAAGAGCCCGGCGAATGTACCAAAGCCTCGCAAGAACCCCATCCCCTCAGCGGTATTGGGCGCTGCCCGGGTGCCGGGGCCCGGGGGTCGAACACGGCCGCCCTTTTCCCCAGCCAACCCGACCGTGCTCACGGCCACAGCCGGAGTCCGCCACCCCGATCGGCTGAACCTGCACAGCCCGCGAGGCTCGGACCTGCACCACACCCTCGGAAGGAGGCCCAACCCCCAGAAGTCCCACCTCTACGCCCGGCCGTCGGAGCACTCCCGCCGGATGGGCGGTACCGCCGACGCCGTCGGCTCCCTCAGGGGTAGGCCCGGTGCACCACGGCGGTGACTTCCTCCGGCGGCCGGCAGATGGCCACCGGGATCCCCGAGTTGCGCCGGATGCGCCCGGCCACCGCCTTGAACACCGGCCCGCTCTGCTCTTCATCGCAGGCCAGGCAGGGATTCAGGGAGCCGTCGGGCAGATGGTGAGGATCGCCCATTGCCGCCAGGCACACCTCGAGGCACGCCTCCCGAGTGTTGGCCCCGTTGAAGGCCCAGATCTGGGCGCACGGGGGGCTGAAGCCAAGGGCGGTGATGCAGTCCAGGGTCGCCTGATCGCCCTGGGTCAGGGAGAGCAGGGCGCACCTCCGCACCGGTTCGCTCAGGTCCGGGTTGGCCAGGTAGACCGCCAGGTCCTGCAGGGACGAGCAGGCGCCGCAGGTACCGGCGTGGGTCATCACCCCACCGGCGGCTTCTGCCGCCGCGAGGTCGGAGAAGGTGGCGAGGCGGTAGCCCCCGGGCACGGCAGGCTCGGCCAGCACGGCGCAGACGCCGCCGGTGTCGGTGGGAACTAGCGAGGCATCTTCGTAGGGGCTGAACGGCAGCAGCGCCGGCGGGTTCACCAGGGTGCGGGCCCGCAGGGCCTCGATCTCGGCATCGTCGTAGGTGGGGGGAGCCCAGGTCTCCTCGCCGGGCAGGATGCGCTCGGGACGGCAGCGGCTCTGGTCCAGGCCGGTGGAGGGGCCCGGCAGGCCGAAGAGGACGACTCCTGCGGCGGTGGTCTCGGGGCTCACGGTGGTGCCGGCCGAAGTGCCGGCCATCCCCCTTCCCTCGCCGCCGCACCCGCCGAACAGGAGGGCCACACCCAGCACAACGCTAACGAGGGGGCGGCGGCCCGGCATAGCGGGCGAGGCTAGTGGTCCGTCGCTGATTTAGCAACTACGCGTATGATGTGGCATGCTTCACATCATGGAGGTGACCGCTGAGGATCGGGCCGTGCTGGAGCGGTTGGCCCGGTCTCAGGTGGAGCCGCATCGCAAGGTTGTGCAGGCTCGTGCCCTGCTGCTGCTGGCGGATGGGGTGTCGATTCGGGGGACGGCCCGCCAGGTGGGGACGTGGCCGAAGACGGTGATGTGTTGGCGGGACCGGTTTCGGGCCGGTGGTGTCCAAGCGGTGGGGGTCATCGCTGCGGGGCGGGGCCGCAAGCCGCAGATCCCGGCTTCGACGGTGGAAGCCATCGTGTCGGACACCTTGACCACGCTCCCCGACGACGATTCGACCCATTGGACTACCCGCAGCATGGCAAGACGGTTCGGGGTGGGTAAGGACACGGTGGCGCGGATCTGGCGGGCCCGGCGACTGCGCCCGTGGCTGGTAGAGACGTTCAAACTGTCCAACGACCCCGACTTCGAAGCCAAGCTGGTCGACGTGGTCGGCTTGTACCTGGATCCGCCGGAACGGGCGGTGGTGCTCTGTGTGGACGAGAAGACCCAGACTCAGGCGCTGGACCGGACCCAGCCGTCGCTGCCGCTCAAGCCGGGCCGGGCGGGGACGGTGACCCACGACTACAAGCGGCACGGCACCACCGACCTGTTCGCCGCCCTGGACGTGGCCACCGGTGAGGTGCTCACCGACTGCCGGCCCCGCCACACCCACCAGGAGTTCCTGGCATTCCTCAAGCTGATCGACCTGCACGTCCCCCGACACCTCGACGTGCACCTGGTGCTGGACAACCTGTCCACCCACAAGCACGAGCAGGTGACGAAGTGGCTGACGCACCCGAAGCGGAGCCGGTTCCACCTCCACTTCACCCCCACCTCGTCATCGTGGCTCAACCTGGTGGAACACTGGTTCCGCCAACTCACCACCCGACGGCTCCGCCGCGGCTCGTTCCACTCCATCGACGCCCTCATCGATGCCATCGAACTGTGGGTCGAACACTGGAACGACGACCCCAAGCCATTCATCTGGCACAAGACCGCCGAAGAGATCATCACCAAAGTACGCCGAGGAAGAGCAGCCCTAACCGCAGTCACCAATTCCGCGACACACCACTAGGGCGGCACTCATAGCCTCGACAGGGTCGTTGCCTTGGGATCTCGCGATCTCTGCTGCGGTCCGGAGCCAACCGTACCAATTGTCCACCCACAGCACATCT
>Ga0194110_10010288_pt1 | contig 10423 bp, 9 predicted proteins | sample TA2Kig1200mmetaG_FD_146192 | JGI IMG/M metagenome (GOLD analysis project Ga0194110, IMG submission 146192) | Freshwater microbial communities from Lake Tanganyika, Tanzania - TA2015032 Kigoma Deep Cast 1200m | ecosystem: Environmental > Aquatic > Freshwater > Lake | place: Tanzania: Lake... | reverse complement strand
CTAGCGTTACGCTGTGCTAGCCTGGCTAGATCCCGCTAAGGAGCAGGCCATGTCTATAATCCCCGCACAAGCCTTGTGCACTGAGGAGCCCTTGCGCATCACGGCCGACGACCGCCGAGTCTTGCGCGAGCTAGCCCGTCGCGTCGCCGAGATCGCCGCGCTGCCCATCCAGGCGGAGCGCGCTCGCCTCTGGAAGGCCCTGAACAGCCTGCGCCCTGAGCGGGCGATGGTGCTGACCACGCCAGAGGAGGGCTGGCATGAGCTGATGTCGCAGGATGACCTGCGCTGCGAGGATGCCCTCTGTCGCCAGTGGGAGTGGAACCTGCGCTGGAAGATCTACCGGCATGAGCACATACACGATGACTATCCCTGCACCGGCTTTTTCGACGTGGCCTGGGTCGTGGAGCTGAGCAACTATGGCGTCGAGGAGGCGCGCATCTACGGGGAGGTGAAGGGCTTTGGGGCGTATAAGGTGGATCCGCCCATCAAGGAACCCGCCGACATGGCCAAGCTCCGGCCTCGGCGCATCTTTGTGGATCACGAGGAGACCGCCCGCCGAGAAGCGCTCGCCGAGGAGACGCTGGGCGACATCCTGCGCGTGCGGCGTCGCGGGGAATCCCTCTGTCGCAACCTGCTGACGCGCCAGCTCATCCACCTGCGAGGCTACGATCAGTTCCTCCTGGACATGTACGAGAACCCCAACCTCCTGCACGATCTCATGGCCTTTCTGGCCGACGAGAAGCGGCGCGAGTGGGAGATCTATGAGCGGGAGGGCGTCCTGTCGCTCAACAACGGGCCGGACAACATCCTCGGCTCGGGCGGCGTCGCGCACACCGACGAACTCCCGGCGCCCGACTTCCACGGGGATGTGCGTATGAAGGACATGTGGTGCTTTGGCGAGTCGCAGGAGACGATCAGCGTGCGTCCCGAGCACTTCCACGATTTCGTGCTTGCCTACCAGCTCCCCTTGATGGACCGCTTCCGGCTGGTGGATTATGGCTGCTGTGAGCCCCTCGACATCAAGTTTGACCTGCTGCTGGAGCACATCCCGCGTCTGCGCTGGCTGGCCGTGCAGACGTGGGCGAATCGCGAGCTGGCGGCGGAAAAGATCGGGGATCGCTACGTCTACGCGTACAAGCCGCATCCGGCCTTCGTTTCCTCTCCGCAGCCCGACTATGAGGGGGCCGAGCGCGAGCTGCGCGAGACGCTCGAGATCGCGCGCGGCTGCGCCGTCTCCTTGACGCTCAAGGGCACGCTCACCTTTTACAACGAGCCGCACCGCCTCACCCGCTGGACCGAGATGGCCCAGCGCGTGGTGCAGGATATGGTCTGAGTTAGGTGATTGGGATAGTCTGCATGGTAGGCTTTCCATGCGCGTTCTTAGCCATTTCTCTACAGGAGATGCCAGTGTGAGGTACCGTCGTTTGGGTCGCAGCGAGCTTGTCGTATCCGAGATCGGTGTGGGCGGCCACCACCTGAGAAAGGACGTCGGGCAGGGCCAGCGCGGATTCCGGGCAACGGCCCAGGAACGCGCAGCGATCTTTTCCCGCGCTCTGGATAGCGGCATCACGTTTTTCGACACCACCTTCAAGGAGGAGGCGATCTCCTTCGGCGAGGCGCTGCGTCTCATGGGGCGCCGCGACGAGATGGTGCTCTGCGCCATGGATGAGCAGTACGCCAACTTTCACTCGGACAACCTGCAGGACTATAAGAAGCATACGGCCGACGAACTCGACAACTGCCTGCGGTGGCTGGGCACCGATTGGGTGGACGTCTACTGGCTCCGGTATGACGTGGGCGTGCACACGGACGACATGATCCGCGCCTCCATCGAGGCCATGCAGGAGGCCAAGGAGGCGGGCAAGATCCGGGCCATCGGCAACTCGGGGCATGTGCCGGCGTTTATGCAAAAGACGATGGGCGACTGGGACGCCTGGGACGTGATCATGTTCCCTTACAACTTTGCCCAGCGCGACGCGGAGGAGTATGTGCTTCCCGCGGCCCAGGACCGCGACGTGGGCGTCGTGGTGATGAAACCCTTCGCCGTGGGGCGGTTCTTCCGTATTGACCCCAAAACGGGTTTCCGGGACGAGCGCGTCTGGCCACAGGACAAATGCAGCCGTATCGCCACGGTCGCACTCAAGTGGCTTCTGCAGAACGACATGGTCCACACCATCGTCCCGGCGATGAACGAGCTGCATCATGTGGACGATGCCGTGGCCGCCTCCGGTGTGCCGCTGACAGCCGAGGAGCAGGCGCTGCTCGACGAGATCGCCGCCGTCAGCCCGACGTATGCAGAGTGCTTCACGTACGCGTAGGAACACCGCTGGCCTTCTGGCGGCAGGGACGCTGTTGGCGGCGATGGTGGGATCGCAGGCTGGAGCGGTTGCGGGAGCTCCTGATGTGTGTTACCATGCGAGCACATGGATGGGTCGCGGCCGCGGAAGAGGGCGTGCCTACACAGGGCTGGCTGGTGGCGGCCGAGCGCTTGGGCGCGGCATCGGGCCAACCCCCGGTGCACCAGACCGAGGTCGTCCGGGGAGCCGGTGCGGGTTGGCGCGCCGGGATCCCGACCGAAGGAAGGAGGTGAGGTACCCCCTCTAGACAAGTACTGCCATACCGTGTCGCAAGCCGAACGTGCACCAGACAAGGAGAGATGAGCATGTATACAAGAATGTCCAGAAGGGAAGTGCTCCGAGGTGCGGCAGCGACTGCTGCTGGCATGGCGTTGGCGGCATGCGCCCCGGCTGCGGTGCAGCAGCCGGCCGTGGTCGAGACGGCCCCTGCCGCTGCCCCGCAAGCGGCTGCCCCAGTGGCCGTAAACCTATTCGCGCGAAGCGGCGACATCACGAACTTTATGGAGCAGCTCGAGGTCGCTGGGTGGCTGGAGGATCACCCCGAGATCCAGATCAAGACCATGGGCGTGCCGGATGAGATGGAGTATTGGACCAAGATCACGACACTGGCTGCTGGCGGTGAGATCAACGCGGTCTTCTGGAACAGCCGAAGCTTTGGCATGGGCTTTGACAACTTTGCTGCCAGGGGTCTGTGTCGAGATCTCTACCCGATCGTCGAAGCCACGAACTTTGACATCGAGAGCTTTTACCCGGCCGCTGTCCAAGCAGTCACCATGGACGGTCACCTCTTCGCCTTGCCGCAGAGATGGCACGGCGGCCACGACGCGATATGGTACAACGTGGACCTCTTTGAGAAGGCGGGCATAGCTGAGCCCACCGATAGCTGGACGCCCAGCGACCTGGTTAGCCTGGGGAAGGCGGTCACCAAGGATGTCGACGGCGACGGGCGCATTGACGAGTGGGGATTCACATTGCCGTTGTCGCACCCTCTCACCCTGACCTGCTTGGTCCGTATGTTCGACGGCTATGAGCTCTCGGAGGACGGAAAGACCTGTCTCCTCAACACCCCTGATGCCGTGCAGGCCATCACCTGGGTCTATGACACCCTGTTCACGGACAAGATCAACCCGCCTGCGCAGATGGTGGAGAAAAGCACCGGAGACATGTTCCTCTCGGGCAAGATCGCAATGCAGCAGACGGGGTGGTGGGGACGCTTCCAGGCAGAGCAGGTCGCCGAGATGGAGGAGGCCGACCGGTTCAAGGTATGGGCGGTGCCTCTTCCCAGGAGCCCGTCTGGCAAGCGGCCGTCGTCCGTCACGATCAACTGCATCAGCATGTCCTCTGACCTCAAAGCCGAAACGCAGCCTGCTGCCTGGGAGCTCATGAAGGGACTCACCTCCCATGAGGTGTGCGTGGATATCGTGCACAAGCGCTTCGGCCCCGGCCGAAGGAGTGCGTTCGAGGCGGCAAAGGACGACATCAACCCCTACATGATGGCGAACTATGCGGTTCTCGATGAGGTCATGCCTGCGCGAACGGTTTGGAACCACCGTGGGGCCGAGTACTCGAACACCTTCATCAGTGCTCTGGATCCCCTTTGGATCGGCGAGGCGACGCCTACCCAGGCGTTCATTGACAGTGTGACGTCTCAGATCCAGAAAGTCTTGGACGAGCCGAGAGTGTAGCGAGAACCGGGCCAGCTCCGGACGTTGGCCCGGAGCTGGCGCTAACCCAGGCGCGTTCGGTGCGCCGTTCGCCGGGGTGCCGCGGACCAAGCGCAGACCCGACGGCGCGAGTGGTCAGCCGCCTTGTCGGCGCTTGCCTGGCCAGCCCAAAGCCTCAGCGCGACGTGTCCGCGCCCCGATGCGGCCAACGTGAGTGCGTGGCTCCGGCCGGGCGGCGCGCCTTGCAGCGAGAGCGAGGTATGCACGGATGGGAGTTGCAGCTGGTCACCCCAGAAGACAAACACGCGGCATGACGAAGGGGGCGGTCAGGGAGGCTGTTGAAGGCTATGTCTGGATCAGCCCGTGGATCGTAGGGTTCGTGGCCTTTGTGCTAGGGCCCACAGTGGCGTCCTTCGCCCTGGCCTTCACGAGTTACCCCGGAATCGGGCCTGCGAACTTTATTGGGCTTGAGAACTATGTTAGGATATTCACCTATGACGATCTCTTCTATGGGTCTGTCTGGAAAACATTCTACTACGCCCTGGCTAGTGTGCCCCTCGGCTTGGCCGGGTCCATGTTTGCGGCTCTGCTGCTCAATCAGCCGCTGCGACTTAGAGTTCTTTTTCGGACACTGTTCTACCTTCCTTCACTAACACCTACCGTGGCACTCACCATTCTCTGGCTGTGGATCCTGCAACCGCAGATGGGTCTGGTGAACCATCTCCTCCGCATGGTGGGCATCGAGGGGCCGGGCTGGTTTGGCACCAGGACATGGGCTATTCCCTCCCTCATACTCATGGGCCTATGGGCCGGTATCGGAGGGGGGAGGATGATCATCTTCCTGGCCGCGCTGCAGGGCGTCCCGGAAGAGCTCTATGAGGCAGCCGAGATAGATGGCGCGAACCCAGTGCACAAGTTCCTACACGTCACCTTCCCGATGGTGAGCCCCGCCTTTCTGTTCAGTATGATCATGGGCGTTATCGGTGCCCTCAATGTTTTCCAGACGGCGTTCATCGCCACAGAGGGAGGGCCTGCGCGAGCTACCTGGTTCCTGGCGCTGCACATCTATTTCAACGCGTTCCGCTATCTCCGCTTTGGCTACGCTTCCGCCTTGGCTTGGATCTTTTTGGCGATTGTCTTGACGCTAACCATCCTTCAGATGCAGTGGTCTGGGCGATGGGTGTACTATGAAACGGAGATGGGCTAGATGACCGGGTTGGGTGTCACTGTGCGCAGGTATCTGGCCACGGCCCTCCTCTACACCGTCATCATCGTGTTGGCCGTGGGGTTCATGCTGCCCTACGTGTTTGCCTTGTCGTCCTCGCTCAAGACGCATGCGGAGATACACCTGTTTCCGCCTCGGTGGCTGCCCTCCCGCTTTCGCTGGGAGAACTACCTCGAGGTCTTTGTCCAGGTGCCTTTTGGTCGGTTCATCAGGAACACCATCGTGGTCGTGCTTTTGGCTGGGATCGGCGAGATTGTCAGCTCTGCGGTGGTTGCCTACGGGTTTGCCAGGATCAGGTTTCCAGGGCGTGACTTTATGTTCATACTGGTCTTGAGCACGATGATGCTCCCCTGGGTGGTGACCATCATACCAACCTTCATCATGTTCAAGTACCTGCGCTGGCTAGACACGTACAAGCCGCTCATCGTGCCCGGCTACTTTGGCGTGCCCTACTTTGTCTTCCTACTACGCCAGTTCTTTGCTACTATCCCTCGTGCCCTGGACGAGGCGGCGACGATTGACGGCGCCAGTCGGCTGAGGACCTTCGTGACGATCATCCTGCCACTCTCCAAGCCCGCTCTTGCCACCGTGGCCATCTTTGCCGCTCTGGGCAAGTGGAACGAGTTCATGGGCCCCCTAATCTACCTGAACACAGAGGAAAAGTTTACCGTGGCTCTGGGGCTCAGGCTGTTCCAGCGCACGGCGAGCGCAGGTGGAAAGCCGGTGGATCAACTCCTGATGGCCGCCTCGATCATCACGACCGCTCCCGCGATTCTGCTCTTCTTCACCATGCAACAGTACTTTGTGCAGGGCATCGTGATGACCGGCATCAAGGGCTAGCGCGGGCACGTCCTGTGTTGGTAGCTCGTGGTAGAGACATCGCATGTCCCTGTACTCCGAGATCACTGCACATGGAGCTGCGCGGATGCCCAGAGAGACGATGACCCCTCGAGAGCGCTGGCAGGCAGTGCTCGCTGGAGATAAGCCTGACCGGGTGCCCATGGACATCTGGATCACCCGCGAGGCGCAAGACAATCTGTGTCAGCATCTTGGCGTGGCCGACCATGTGGCGATGCTCGAACGTCTCCACATAGACAAACTGATGAGGGTAGGTCCGCCGTATATAGGCAGGCCCATCCCGCCGGACGAGCAGGGAGGCTGGCCGAGCGAATTCGGCGTCAAGTGGAAGCCGGTCTGCTACGGCGGCGGCGTCTACTACGAGCACGCGACGGGACCGTTGGAGCCCTACGACAGCGTGGAGGAGATCGAGGCCAACTATCGCTGGCCAAGCCCCGACGACTATGACTATGCGGATCTCCCCAGGCAGGTCGCCGAATGCGGCGACTACCCGATCCAGGTTTTCGGCACTGAGGCCTTTAACTGGTACAGGAAGATCCGTGGCGGGGAGCAGGCGTACATGGACCTGCTGCTGAACCCGGACATCGCCCACTACTGCCTCGATCGGATCTTTGGGCTCTGTTATGAGATCACCTCGCGCAGCTACGAGACCATACCGGGCAAGGTCATGCTGACCTATGTGGTGGAGGACTTTGGCTCCCAGCAGGGCCTGCTCTTCTCCAAGAAGCAGATACACGAGTTCCTGGTCCCGGGTATGAAGCGCATGATGGACCTGGCGCACCAGGCGGGGAGCTATGTCTTTTTCCACAGTGACGGCGCGGTTCGCGAGATCATACCCGATATGGTCAGCATCGGAATCGACCTGCTCAACCCCGTCCAGTGGCGCTGCAGGGGAATGGAACGCGAGGCGCTCAAGCGGGAGTTTGGCGACCGGTTGGTGTTCCATGGCGGGGTAGATAACCAGTATACGCTACCCTTCGGGACCGTGGACGAAGTGCGCCTGGAGGTCTTGGACAACCTACGTATCCTGGGCGCCGGCGGGGGATACGTACTGGCCCCGTGCCACAACATCCAGGTAGTGGGGCCACCCGAGAACGTCGTGGCGATGTATGAGACGGGCTACGAGTACGGGTGGACGTAGCGACGCGAATCGCCCTGGATGCTGCGGCCCAGTGAGCGTTCAGGACTCGGCCGAGAGCCGCACCGCGGTCGTCGGCGTCCCTGTCCGATCGCGAACTTGCTCGAAAGGAACACAGGCATGTCGAATCCCTACCTGATCAAGATTCGTGACGGAGAGGACTATCGGGGTCGGGGCGTGCTTATCAAGCGCCTCGTGCATCCCTCGACCGTGGGCTCTGACAAGCTGACCGTCTCGATCTGCTTCCAGAACCCGGGCGAGGAAGTGGCCAAACACCAGCATGGCTATGAGGAGGCCTACTTTATTCTGCAGGGCGAGGGGCTCATGACTGTCGGCGATTCGGAGCCCTTCCGTATCGAGCGCTACGACTGCATCTACACGCCGCCGAACACGCCGCACTGGACGGTCAGCACCGGCGATGAGACGCTGATGATCCTCTGTGCGATCACCCCGCCGCCATGATCGCCCCGCGTCGGCGTCGGGGACAAACATCACGCGAGATCAGGGGGTATCAGTGGACATAAGCTTTTCGACGAGTGCCGGTACCGAGGGGGCGTGGTCTCTCGAAGAGATGGCGGATTGGGCGGCAGCGCACGACTTCCACTGCGTGCGGCTGGCCAACCGCGGCGTCGCCGATCCAGATAAGGTGCTGACGGAAGGATCCGAGCGCATCACGGAGACCCTCAAGAGCCGCGGCCTCTACCTGGCGGCGCTCCAGGCAGGCACGGCGCCCCACGCGGTCCTCGATGCCGACGAAGAGGTCGCGGCGCAGTACGCGGCGCTGCTGATCCGCACGCTCGACGCGGCGGCCCTCCTCGGCGCGCCGGTGATCGTGACCAACACGGGCAGCCCGCACTCCTGGCACTTTTACGGCATGCCATCGGTGCCCGCGGGGAATCCGAGCTACAAGGTGGACGAGGTGCTGGAGTTGTTCAAGAGGCGCTTCAGCCCCATCGTGCGTCACGCCGAGGAGGTGGGGGTCAAGATCGCCCTCGACACGGCGGTGCGCATGGGCAACATCGCCTGCGTGCCCGAGATGTGGGAGCGCTGCCTGGAGGCCATACCCTCGGACGCATTGGGCCTCTCGTGCGACCCCTCGCACCTCGTGTGGCTCCACGTGTCGCCGGTGGAGGACGCCATCCGCATGTTCCCGGGCAAGTGGTATTATGCGGACGTGAAGGACTGTGAGATCAGCCCGCGGATGCTCTTCCGCCAGGGCATCCTCGGCAACTGGTGGTGGCAGTACCGCGTGCCCGGCAGGGGACAGCTCAACTGGGGCACCATCATCGGCGCGCTGTACGCCGCCGGCTATGACTATGTGCTCTGCGTCGAGAACGAGGACCGCGACTGCCCCGGCCTCGAGGGCTTTGACATCGGGCGCCGGCATCTGGCCCAGTTCCTGCCGCGCAAACCGTAACCACATAGCACAGGAGATCGCCATGGCCGCCTATCGAGTTGGCATCATCGCTTGCGGCAGCATCGCCCGCCTGCACGCGCGGGGCTGGCAGGCCGCGCCCGACGTGGAGATCGCCGCTCTGGCCGACACCAACGCGGACGCCCTGAAGGACTTTGGCGAGTCCTTCGGCGTCCCCCCGGAGCATCGCTACAGCGATTTGCGCGAGATGCTCGCCAAAGAGCAGCTCGACATCGTCAGCGTCGGCTCCTGGCACGCGCAGCACGCGGAGATGGTCGTCGCGGCAGCGGCGGCCCGCCCGAAGCTCATCCTCTGCGAAAAGCCCATGGCCGCCAACCTGCAGCAGGCGGATCAGATGCTCATCGCCTGCCGGCGGAACAACGTCAAGCTCGCCATCGGCCACCAGCGGCGGTTCTACAGCGGCTGGATCGCCGCGCGCGATCTCATCCGCGAGGGCGCCATCGGCAAGCCGACGCGCCTCTGGTCCGTGGTCCTGGACGGGCTCCTTAACTGGGGCACGCACACCATAGACTGCATGCGCTTCCTCCTCGACGAGCCCAAGACCGAGTGGGTGATGGGCAACGTGGAGCGCAAGACCGATCGCTACGAGCGCGCCATCCGCATCGAGGACAAGTGCGCGGGGATCATCGGCTTTGAGGGGGGCATACAGGCTGTCGTCGAGAACGACATGACTCCCAAGGGGTCCATCAACTGCTTCGTCGTGGGCACCGAGGGCATGCTGGACGTGGACGAGAACCAGGTGCGCCTCTTTAACGCCGAGACCCACGGCTGGCGCACGCTCGACAACCCGCATAACGATCCTTTTGTGGATCAGGCCAAAGGGCTCGTCGACTGGCTCGAGGGGCGCGTCGACGATTATCGGGGTACAGGCGACAAAGCTCGCGCGGTGGTCGAGGTCATGATGGCCATCTTCGAATCGGCGCGTTGCCACGAGGTGGTGCAGATGCCGCTGCAGACGCGGCTATCGCCCCTCGATCTCATGGTCGAGGCCGGGCAGCTCCCCGTCGAGAGACCGGGCAAGTACGATATCCGCTCCTTCCTCGTGCGCGGTGAGGGCATGAGTTGGACCTAATCCCTGGCGATCTGCGAGCGGCCTTGTCCGGACGCATCTCAGCCAGGCGCTCTTCGTAACCGGGACACAAACTCGCATACGAAAGGACACACGATGTCAGACAAGCTACGGGTAGGCGTGATCGGGTGCGGCGGCATGGCCAGGAATCACGTGCGGGGGTATCTAAACTGTGGCCGCTACGAGATCGTAGCGCTGGCGGATCTCAACGAGGACTCGATGTGCGGCTATGACGCCGAGTTCGCCGTCCAGACCAAGCACTATGCTGACGCGCGCGAGATGCTGGCCAAGGAGAGCCTCGACGTGGTCTCGGTGGGGGTGTGGCACGGTGGGCATGCTACCTGGACCATCGCTGCGGCCGCGGCCAAGCCGAAGGCTATTCTGTGCGAAAAGCCCATGGCCGACACCGTGCAGCACGCGGAGCAGATGCTGATTGCCTGTCGGCGCAACAACGTCAAGCTCGCCATCGGGCACCAGCGCCGCTTTCTGCCGGCCTACACCATGGCCAAGGACCTCATCGCGGAGGGGGCCATCGGCGAGGTGCAGCTCATGCAGTCCTTTGGCGCCCAGGGGCTGCCCAACTATTGCTCGCACCAGACGGACATGTTCCGCTACATTTTGAGCGACGACGAGTGCGTCTGGACGATGGGCAACGTGGAGCGCAAGACCGACCGTTG
>Ga0194110_10010286_pt1 | contig 10423 bp, 7 predicted proteins | sample TA2Kig1200mmetaG_FD_146192 | JGI IMG/M metagenome (GOLD analysis project Ga0194110, IMG submission 146192) | Freshwater microbial communities from Lake Tanganyika, Tanzania - TA2015032 Kigoma Deep Cast 1200m | ecosystem: Environmental > Aquatic > Freshwater > Lake | place: Tanzania: Lake... | reverse complement strand
AGCCGCCCCGCTACCGCGACCCGGCCGCGGGCGACCTCAGCCTGCTGCCCGATGATCCCGGCATCGACAAGGCCCTCTACCTGCCCGGCATCAACGACGGCTTCTGCGGCGCCGCGCCCGACACAGGCGCCGTCGAATACTGCCCCGAGCAGCCGGCGGAAAGGCCCTGGCCGCAGCACTAGATGGAGATCCCAATGCAGGCTGAACGGGGAATGCAGAGCCGCAGGCCGTGGCTCTGCTGGCGGTTGTCAAGTTGCTCGTGCACCTCTATGCCGGCCGCCATTACGGCTATTTCGTGGACGAGCTCTATTACCTGGCATGCGCCGATCATCTGGACTGGGGCTACGTGGATCAGCCCCCGCTGATTGCTCTGATCGCCAAAGCCGCGCGAGTCCTGTTGGGGGATTCCCTACCGGCCATTCGACTCTTTCCTGCCCTGGCGGGCGCCGCCCAGGGGCTGCTGACGGGCCTGGTCGCGCGGGAGCTGGGTGGCCGGCGCTTTGCCCAGGGTTTGGCGGCTCTCTCCCTCCTGGTCGCGCCGGGGGTCCTGGCAACGAGCCACTGGCTCTCGATGAACGCCTTCGAGCCATTGTTCTGGACCGGATGCGCCTACGTGGTCACCCGCATCATCAAGACGGAGAACCCAAAGCTCTGGATGTGGTTTGGCCTGCTCGCGGGGGTTGGGCTCCAGAACAAGCACTCCATGTTCATGTTCGGCTTCTCCATCGTGGCCGGACTGGCGCTAACCTCCGAGCGCCGCTTCTTGCGAACCCGCTGGTTCGGGGTCGCCGGTCTGCTCGCCTTCCTGATCTTCCTGCCCAACCTGCTCTGGAACATCCGGTACGACTTCCCGTTCCTGGAGCTACAAGCCAACATACGCGCCAGCGGCCGGAACGTTCCCCTTCCGCCTCTGGCCTTCATCCGCGAGGTGTTCATCAGCCTGCTGCCGTTGAACGCGCCGATATGGCTGGCGGGGCTGTGGTTCTTTTTCTTCCGCGCGGAGGGGAAGCGGTTCCGTGCCCTGGGCTGGGCCTGGCTGATCACGGCGGCCGCAATCATGTGGCTCAATCCGCGGGTCTACTATCTGTTTCCCGCCTTCCCGGCCCTGCTCGCGGCCGGGGGCGTGATGTGCGAGTCGTGGTTGCGTCGCCCGAGCTGGCGGTGGGTCAAGCCGGCCTATGTCGCGCTGTTGGTCTTGCTGGGCGCGGCGTTCGCACCGGTGGCCATCCCGGTGCTCCCCGTGGAAACCTTCATCCGCTATTCCGCGGCCCTCGGCATCCAGCAGCCCAGAGTCGAGACGCACCGGCTCGGCCCGCTGCCCCAGCTCTTCGCGGACCAGTTCGGATGGGAGGAGATGGCGGCGACGGTCGCGGGCGTCTACCATGCGCTGCCTCCGGAGGTGCGCGCCAGGACCGCCATCTTCGGGCAGAATTTCGGCCAGGCGGGAGCGGTGGACCTGTTCGGACCGAAGTACGGCCTGCCGAAGGCCATCAGCGGTCACCAGAGCTACTACCTCTGGGGGCCTCGCGGCTATGCCGGTGAGAGCATGATCGTCATGGACGACCGGCGCGAGGTCCTGGAGAAGCTCTTCGCGGAGGTGAAGTTCGCAGCCCGCGTCGGTCATCCCTACGCCATGCCCTATGAGCACTTCGACGTGTTCTACTGCCGCGGGCTGAAGCAGCCCCTGAAAGAGCTGTGGCCCCGGCTGAAGAAGTGGGAGTAGAGAACGGGCGGCACGCAATGCATCCTAAGACAAGGAGCACCATACGTTATTGCCAGCGTCCACGCGCGGTGCGGGCCTCAGGGGCCGCCAGGCAGCCGGTGGCAGGCCGACTCCGGTCTGGAGACAGGATACCACGGCGTAGCTACCGTTAGAAACGGAACCGAGACCTTGGACTGTTCTTTTCAGGCAGTTGGCCTCCCGTTAGGACTGGCCCCTAACGTTGAACCCGCGGGGCACCCCGGGCTAAACTGTATTAGCAATGGAATCCAGGGGCCACAACGGCCCTCTGTGTAGGGAGAGAGGTTTGCCATGTCAGATAAACCGAGGATGCTTGCCCGCACGGCGAGCATCGCTATCGCCGGCGCTTTGATGTGTTTCGCCCAGGTGGAGCGAGGCGGCATTTCCGGGGCGGTGGTGGACCCTACGGGGGCCTCCATGCCCAAGGTGCGGGTGAGCGCCACCAACCAGGACACTGGGGCGGTGGCCCGCACGGAGACCACCGAGGAAGGCTACTACAAGATCCCCTACCTTCCGGCGGGCAGGTACAGCATCGTGGTGGAGAGCGCCGGCTTCAACACCCATAGAGTGGCGGACGTGCCGGTGCTGGTCGGCCAGATCACCACCATCGACGTCACTCTCAAGCCTGGCAGCCTGCAACAGGAGGTGACCGTTACGGCGAACGCCCTGGCGGTCGAGCAGGTGAGTTCGTCGCTGGGCTACGTCACCAGCACGAAGCAGATCATCGAGCTGCCCACCGGCCGCAGCCCGTACTCGCTGCTCGCGCTTTCTCCCGGCGTCATCGCCACCGGCAACACGGGCACCGGGCCGATCGTCAGCGGCGGCCGGTCCAATACCTCAGCCATCCTGTTTGACGGCCAGGACACGCGCAACAACTCCACGCTGGACAACGCCTACACGCCCCCGCAGGAGGCGGTGGCGGAAGTGCGCTTCATCACCAACAGCTTCTCGGCCGAATACGGGCGCTCGGCGGGCGGCGTGATCGTGGCCGCGGGCCGCTCGGGCAGCAACCAGTTGCACGGCAGCGCCTATGACTACATGCGGAACGACAAGCTGAACGCCAACAGTTGGTCCAACAACCGCAACAACGTGGCGCGGGGCCGGCAGCGGCGCAACGACTACGGGTTCACGCTCTCGGGCCCGGTGGTTCTGCCGCGCGTGTACAACGGGCGCAACCAGACCTTCTTCTTCTTCAACTGGGACCAGTCCAACGACCACGGCGTCACCACGCCCACCGCGAACGTGCCCACGGCGCTGCAAAAGAGCGGCGATTTCTCGCAAACCATGACCAGCGCCGGGGCGCTGATCCGCATCTACGATCCCCTCACCACCGTGGACGACACGTCGCAGCGCAGCGGCTATGGCCGGCTGCCCTTCGCCGGCAATTTGCTCCCGGCGAGCCGCTTCGATCCCATCATGAAGAAGGTCCTGGGCTATTACCCGGAGCCGACGCTCCCGGTCTCCCCCACCGTTCAGGTCAATTGGTCGCAGAACTTCAGCAACGTCGTCAAGACGACCCGCTGGTTTGTGCGCGGTGACCGCAACTTCGGCGACCGGAACAAGCTCTTCTTGCGCTACGGCTATGAGACCACGCCGCGCAAGAGCCCATACAGCAACATCGCCTTCCCCGGGGAGGGCACCAACGGCGGCGGCAATCAGGGCCGCGTCTCCCAGACCGCCGGGGTCAGCGACACCCACACCTTCTCCCCCAACCTGGTCGGGGAATTCCGGGCCGGCTACACCCGCGTCCTGATTACCCTCACCCCCCTCAGTGTGGGCTTCGACCCCACCAGCTTGGGCTTGCCGGCATACCTGAAGGCCGCCTCGGGCGCTCCCCGCTTCCCGCGCTTTAACATCACCGACTTCACCGCAATCGGTCCCGACCGCGCTTCGCACAACGTGGACGCGGAGACTACCCCCGAGTTGCAGGCGCACTTCACCTGGCTGAAAGGCGCGCACGCCGTCAAGACCGGCTATGACCTGCTGCTGTGCGCGTTCAATACCTTCCGCCCGGATTACCCCGCGGGGCTGTTCGGCTTCGGCCGGGCCTACACCCAGGGGCCGGACCCGGGGACGGCGACCGCCACCGCCGGCTATGGCCTGGCCAGCGCTATGCTCGGCGCACCCGACAGCGGACAGTTCACCGTAGGCCCGTCGCTGGCGCTATTGCAGCCCAGCAACAACTTCTACCTCCAGGACGATTGGAAGGTGCTCCGCAACCTGACCGTGAACCTGGGCCTGCGCTTCGAGTATCAGACGCCCTTTAAGGAGCGCTACAACCAGCTCGCCTACTTCGATCCCGCGGGCACCGAGCCGGTGACCGGACTGCGAGGCGTGCTCACCATGACCAGCGCCTCGCACCGCTATCCGAGCGATTCGAACTACAACTGGGCCCCGCGCGTGGGCCTGGCCTGGACGTTCCGGCCGGCCACCGTCTTCCGCGCCGGCTACGGCGTCTTCTTCGCCCCCGGCAGCGGCGGCGTCGGCTCCAGCCCCGGCGATCTCGGCAGCGGCTCGTCGGTTTCCACCAGCGTCTACTTCGGGCAGGTGCCGGCGGCCCCCAACACCCCCGTGGTGGGGTCCTCGCTGGCCAATCCGTTTGTCACCGGGCTGCGGCCGTATCCGAATTCGCTGGTCGGCAGCGGCATCTCCGCCATCTGGCCGCACTGGCCCACCCCCACCAACCACATGTGGAACGCCAACCTCCAGCGCAGCTTCGGCTCCAATCTGTTGGTGGAAGCGGCCTACATCGGCAGCCGCGGTATGCGCATCTGGAACAACTACAACCGCAACGCCACTTTCCCGGAATACCTGTCCATGGGGACGCGGTTGAACAACCTGGTGGCCAATCCCTTCTACGGCAAGGTCTCCATCGGCACCATGAGCGCCGCAACGGTGCGGCAAGGAATTCTGCTGGTGACCTACCCCCAGTACGCCGGCAGCGCCAACCAGATCCGCGCTTCGGTCGGGGATTCCGTTTACCACGGGTTCACCCTGCGGGCCGAACGGTCCTGGGCGAATGGCCTGATGTTCCAGGTCTCCTTCACGGGCGCCAAGCTGATCGACAACGTCAACGAGCGCTTCCTGGGCGGAGCGAACTTCATCAACCCGCATGACCTGCGCCTTTCGCGGTCCATTTCGGCCGCCGATATCAACAAGCGGCTGGTGGCCAACTGGGTCTACGAGTTGCCCTTCGGGCGCGGCAAGGAGTTCCTGTCGCATGGCATCGGCGGGATGATCCTCGGCAACTGGCAGACCAGCGGCATCCTTTACGCCCAGACCGGCACGCCCATTTCCATCAGCCCCGCGTGCACTATGTCCGGCGTGTCGGGCCTGGGCTGCTACGCCGACCGGCTCAAGAGCCCCATCCTGCCGGAGGGGCAGCAAAGCATGGCCCGCTGGTTCGACACCACTGCTTACGCCAGTCCAGCGCCATACTCGTTCGGCAACGGCTCGCGCACGGAGCCGAATCTGCGCAATCCGGGCGCGTTCGGCTTCGATGCGGTGCTGAGCCGGTGGCAGCCCATCAAAGAGCGCGTGCGCCTGCAATACCGCGCTGAGTTCTACAACCTTCTCAACCACCCCAACCTGGGTTCGCCCAGCGCGGGCATCACTTCTTCGACCTTCGGCGTGATCTCGTCGAAGAGTGGCAACCGCACCATGATCATGGCGCTGCGGCTGGAGTTCTAGCCGGCGTAAGGGACCAATCATGCGCACTCGCATCCTCTCCGCCGCGCTGCTGCTGGCGGGCGGCGCGGTGTTGGCCGCTGCGCCGGACAAGCCCGATCCGGCAACGCTCGACCGGAAAGTGCTGCTCGGCTACCAGGGCTGGTTCAACTGTGCGGGTGACGGGGCGCCCGAGAACAACTGGCGGAGCTGGGCGCGGGGTGTACCCGCCGCGGATACCCTGACCATCGACATGTATCCAGACCTGCGGGAGTTCGACCGCGACGAACTGTGCGCCGTGCCCGGCCTGACGATCGGAGGCCGGCCCGCCTACCTGTACTCGGCGTGGAACCGGAAGACGGTGCTGCGGCATTTCCGGTGGATGCGGGAATACGGCCTGGACGGCGTGCTGGTCCAGCGCTTTGTGACCACCATCGCGCGCCGGCGGGCCTCGGGCGATGTGGTGCTCAAGAACATCCTGGCGGGAGCGGCGGAAGCGGGGCGGGTGTTCGCCATCGAGTACGACGTCACCGGCTCGAAGCCCGACGCCTTTTTCGAGGTGATGCGCGAAGACTGGAAGTACCTGGTGGAGGAGTTGAAGATCACCGCGCATCCCGGCTACCTGCGGCACAACGGCCGGCCGGTGCTGTCGGTCTGGGGCCCCGGCCTCCAGGAGGACCGCCACGTGCCGCACGACCCGGCGAAGGCCAGAGAAGTGATCGAGTGGTTCCGCTCCGGCGCGCCGCCGGAATACCGCGTCACGTACATGGGGGGCACGCCATCGCGCTGGCGCCTGCTCAGCCACGATGCCCGCCCCGATCCCGGCTGGGCCGAGACCTACCGGATGATGGACGTCGTGCAGCCGTGGACCGTGGGACGCTACCGCGACGCCGCGGGAGCCGATCGCTGGAAGGAGGAGATGGTTGTCCCGGATCTGGCCCTGGCGGCGAAGAACGGGCAGCTCTACATGCCCGTCGTCTTTCCCGGTTTCTCCTGGTACAACCTAAAGCGGGACGCGCCGAAGAACGCCATTCCCAGAAATCGCGGGGAATTTCTGTGGCGGCAGGCGGTCAATGCGAAAACCGCCGGCGCCACCATGCTCAAGATCGCCATGTTCGACGAGGTGAACGAGGGCACGGCGGTGTTCAAGCTGGCGGCGCGGCGCGCGGATGCGCCAGACCAGGGCTACTGGCTGACGCTGGATGCTGATGGCGCAGACCTCCCCAGCGACTGGTATCTGCGCCTGGCCGGCGAGATCACCCGCATGTTCCACGGGGAGCGGGCGGCGAACGCGACGCTGCCGGCCGATCCTGTGCCGCAGACCAGACCGGCGTCCCGCGTCAATCGCTAACCTCGAAGTTCCCTGCGTGCAGCGGGAACCCCAGCCCCGGGGGGCTGTAGCGTTCCAGGACGGCGAGTGCACGCACTGCCACAAGCTCAACGCGGCCACGTGAGCATGGCCGCTGCCCGGCGGGGGGAGAAGTGAGGCATCCCCCGGTCAGGACCCCGCGGACGGGGCGCCGGAAGGCTCGATCTGGAGCTCGTTGACGACCTTCTTGACGCCCTTGACCTTGCGGGTGAGGCGCGCGGCCTTCTCTTTGATCTTCTCGGTGCGGACCTTGCCGCGCAGGGTGACCACGCCCTGCTCGACGATCACCTCCAGCGCCCCGCCCTTCACGTCGCGGTCGCCGGCCAGCCGCAGGCGGACGTCGTCGTAGATCTGGTCGTCGGAGACGGTCTGCGCCAGGCAGGCGCCGGCCAGAACCGCCAGCAGGAAGACAGCCACAAGGGTGCGCATGAGACTATTCTGCCACCGCTCCGCCCGACATGGAACGCCAGTCGAGTGCCTCGAGCATGCGGGGGTCGTCCCGCCAGCGGGGCCGGACCTTGACGAACAGATCGAGGAAGACCTTGCGCCCGGAAAGAGCTTCGATCTCGAGGCGGGCGGCCGTGCCGGCGCGCTTGAGCCGGCTGCCACCGGCGCCGATGACGATGGCCTTCTGGCCGTCCCGCTCGACGAAGATGGTGGCCGAGATGTGGATCAGCTTGAGCGTGTCCTCCCAGCGTTCGACCAGCACGGCCAGGGCGTGCGGAATCTCCTCGCGGGTCTCCAGCGTCAGTTTCTCGCGGATCAGCTCGGCGGCCAGGAAGCGCTCGGGCTGGTCGGTGAGGTGTTCGGGGGGGAAGAAGGCAGGGCCTTCGGGGAGGCGGTCGATGACGGCCTGGCGCAGCTCGTCCAGCCCCTCGCGGGTGAGGGCCGAGATGGGGAGATAGTCGGCGAACTCGTGGAGCGACTTGAACTGCTCGATGAGCGGCAGCAGGCGGCTCTTGTCCTTGAGATGGTCGATCTTGTTGAGCGCCAGCAGGGTGGGAGTTCGCGCGGTGCGAACCAATTGGAGGGCCTCGCGCTCCGCCGCTCCAAAGACCCGGGTGGCGTCCGCCACGTAGATGAGCAAATCGCGCTCGGCCAGGGCGGTGCGGATGGTCTCCATCATGCGCCGGTTGAAGGCTGAATCCGGCTGGTGGATGCCTGGGGTGTCCAGGAACACGACCTGCGCGCCGTCCAGATTGAGGACGCCCTGGATCAGGGTGCGCGTGGTCTGGGGCGTGGGGGTGACGATGGCCACCTTTTCGCCCACCAGGGCATTCAGCAGGGTGGACTTGCCCGCGTTGGGGCGTCCCAGGATGGAGACGAAACCGGAGACGAACCTATCCGGCACGGGCGGCGTCCTCCCGTCGTGACACGCGCACCTGCTGGACCCGCAGCTCGTCGGAGGCCTGCACCTCCAGGCGCAACCCGTCGCGCTCGACCGTCTCGCCGGAATCCGGGACTCTTCCCAGCCACTCCAGGATCAGACCGCCCACGGTGGTGGATTCGGTGTCCTCGGGCAGGCGCACGTCGAGCAGCTCCTGGAGCCGGTCCAGGCCGAAGTTGCCGGAGACGATGTAGCCGTCGCCGTCGGGCGTGACATCCAGCCCCGGCTCGTGCTCGTCCCGAATCTCACCGAAGACCTCCTCGACCAGATCTTCGAGGGTGACCAGGCCGGCGGTGTGGCCGTACTCGTCGATGACGACGGCCATGTGGGCGCGGTCCTGCTGCATCTCCTTAACCAGCTCCGTGACCGGCTTGGACTCGGGAACGTAGCGCAGCTCCCGCAGCAGGTCGCGCGCGGCGAGGCGCTTGCGCTGCTCCTCTTCCAACTCGAACATGTCGCGCACGTGGACGAAGCCGATCACCTGATCGACGGAGCCCTGGAAGACGGGCAGGCGGGAGTACTGCTCGTCGATCACCAGGCGGCGCAGCTCCTCGAGGGAGGTCTCCGCCTCGACCGCCACGATGTTCGGGCGCGGGGTCATCACCTCGCGCACGGTCTTGTCGCCGAAAGCCATGACGGATTGGATCAGCTCACGATCGGTCTCCTCGATCAGGCCCTCTTCGGCGCCGGCCGAGAGGAGGGCATCCACGCTTTCGGCGGGCGTCACGCCGGACTCCTCGCGTTTCTCGAGGTCCGCCAGCTCGGCCAGAGAGGTGACGAAGTCGAAGACCCACACCAGCGGGCGAACCAGCAACGCCACGACCCGCAGCAGGGGAAGCAGCGCCTGGAGCCAGCGGCCCCGGCTGCGGCGGTAGAGCACGTGGGGAACGACGTAGGTGGAGGCCAGCATGGTCAGCCAGGCCCACAGAAAGGCCTCGCCCACCACCCGCGCGCCGCGTCCCCCGGATGCCCAGCCGGCCCACAGGAACACCAGTCCGATCAGGATCAGCAGAGTGTGTTTGAGCACGGCGAAGGTGAGCAAGCCCTGGTCGGCTTCCAGGCCCAGGCGACCGGCCAGCGTGGTCCGGAAGAACTCGAGGGCGGCGCGCTCGCGGCCGCGCAGGCGCAGGGACTCCAGGTACAGGACCTGCACGAAGGCGACCGGAATCAGGAGCAGACCCAGCAGGGCCGCCGACGTCCACAGTGCGGCCGTCATGGGCGCCCCCGTTCCACGAGACCGGCGGGCAGGCCCAGCGCCTTGCGCCAGCGGGCCTCGGTGCGCCTCATGCGGCCGCGGTCGCGCTCGTGATCGTAGCCCAGCAGGTGCAGCAATCCGTGAAGCATAAGGATGCCGATCTCATCCTCGAGAGGGTGGCCCTGCGGCCGCGCCTGGGCGGCGGCGCGGCCGACCGAGATGGCGATGTCGCCGAGGGGGTCAGCCGGACGTGGCGCGGGCCTGAGGAGCGGTGAAAAGGCCGTTCGGTCCACCGCTCGCTCACGCTCGCGGCTCGGTAAGCGTCGGCTAGCACAGGGGGATACTACGGAGCCACGACCGTCAGGGAGTGGTCCGGGCGGTCCTTTCGCGGCTTCTTTCGCCCTCCTGCCAAGGGCTTCAGCGCGCAGGGGAAACGACAGGACATCGGCGGGGTAGTCGCGTCGCCGGAAGTCGCGGTTGAGGCGGCGCAACTCAGCGTCGCCGGTGAGCAGGCAGGTGAAGGGGCGGCCTCGGGCGATCTCGAGTGTCATGCGCCGGGCCAGCGCGCGGACCCGGGAGCGATTCAAGCGCCGGCGGATGCGGCGGAACAAGACCGTACTGGCAGGGTCGGACATGGGAGCGGGCTTCACTCGCCGGCGGCGCCGCCCGCGGTTTCCTCGCCCAGCTTGAGCGACAACTGGCGTCCGCCGTTGGTCTCGTTGTAGCGCTCGTAGGCCTTGACGATGCGCTGGACCAGGCAGTGGCGCACCACGTCGCGCTCGTCGAAGTAGACGAAGCTGATGCCCTCGACTCCCCGCAGCACCTCGATGGCGTTCAGCAGGCCGCTGCGCTTGCCGAAGGGCAGGTCGATCTGCGTGATGTCGCCGTTGACCACCATCTTGGAGTTGAAGCCCTGGCGGGTGAGCACCATCTTCATCTGCTCGACGGTGGAGTTCTGAGCCTCGTCCACGATGATGAAGCTGTCGTTGAGGGTGCGGCCGCGCATGAAGGCGATGGGGGCGATTTCGATGACGCCGCGCTCGAGCAGCTTCTCGGCCCGCTCCG
>Ga0194110_10010283_pt1 | contig 10426 bp, 4 predicted proteins | sample TA2Kig1200mmetaG_FD_146192 | JGI IMG/M metagenome (GOLD analysis project Ga0194110, IMG submission 146192) | Freshwater microbial communities from Lake Tanganyika, Tanzania - TA2015032 Kigoma Deep Cast 1200m | ecosystem: Environmental > Aquatic > Freshwater > Lake | place: Tanzania: Lake... | reverse complement strand
GTTCTTGTCAACGAAGGCTCCGCCGCTGAAGATGCCGTTGTCGGCCCCGCCGGGCTCCAGGGCGAGCGGGTGGTGCCGCCAGTGGAGGAGGTCCTTGCTCGAAATGTGCGCCCAGCAGTGGCCCTTCTCGGTCTGGACGATGTACATGAGGTGGTAGCGCCCCTTCCAGAAGAGCGCGCCGTTGGGGTCGAATGGCCCGCAGAGCCCCTCGGGCGTGACGACGTGGTAGCCCGGGCGATAGGGGTCGGCCTGGAGCTTCGCCCTCAGCTCCCGGGTGCCCTGGATGAGCCGGTTCACATCGCCTGCCTCGGCTTCGGCCATGCACAACACTCCTACCACTAGGGCCAGCATCTGGCCTAATCCCCGCATTCTCTTCTCCTGGTCACGCGTCACGCGTCACGCGTCCTTACCATGCATTCGTCGCCGCCATGTCCCAGGCGTCAAGCGACCTGACCTTCGTGGTCCCGCCCAGGCTGAAGAGCGCGACGCCGAGGGCATCGTCGCGGCTGGGATAGATGCGCTGGGTGACGCACTGGCGGCCGTTGGCGAAGACCTCGATGATCGAGCGGTCGAGGAAGACGCGGAGGCGCAACGGCTCGCCCTCGCGCAATTCGAGCGGGGCGGCCTGCACGCGAACGTCTTGGCCGCCGGTGACGTTGAAGGGGCTGGGCCAGCCGTAGCGCACCTCCTTGCCGAGGCTGGACTTCGTGACGTCGAGGCTGAGGGTTTTCGCCGCGGGATCGAAGGTGATGACGGTCTCCTCTTCGCCTGCGGGCGAGCGCCGCACTTTGAGGCCGACCTGTTTCGCATTGCCACGCTCGATTTCCAGCGCAAGCTCCAGGCAATCGCCCCGCAAGCCATTCAGTGCTCTCTCGCCTTCGAGCGCGAGGTTCTCGTGGCGGCGAGGGTTCATGCGCAGGCGCTCAAGCTCGACGATTGGCTCGATGCGGAGCGTGCGGTCGGCGGCGAGGGAGAGGACTCGCGGGAGGCTCATCACGCCGCCCCAGCCCGCGGCGTTCTGGGCGGCAGGCGTCCGCGCCTCGCACACCCAGCCCCAGAGGATGCGGCGGCCCTTGTCGTCCAGGAGCGTTTCGGGCGCGAAGAAGCGCCCGCCTGGCCACGTCATCATCCCGTGGCGTTCGGGCGCGAACTTCTCCTTCTCCCAACGCCCGATGGCGTACTGGACGCCGAGGTCGTGGGCGATGAAGAGGAAGACGTGGCGGTCGCCGAGCGGGAAGAAGTCGGGGCACGAGGCGTCGCCGCCGCGTATCCACTTGCGGTCGGTGATGAACGGCCCCAGGAACTCCCATTTCTTGAGGTCGCTCGACTTGAAGAGGGTTGGGGTTCCGCCGCCGAAGATCGCGTAGTAGGTGTCGCCCTCGCGCCAGCCGTGGGGGTCCCAGGAGCTGTACTTGCCGTGCCCCGGCTCGCCCTTCTTGGGGATGGGCACGATGGGGTTGGAGGGGAGCTTCTCCCATTCGATCAGCTCGCCGTCCTTGGCGACGGCGATGCAGTTGCCGACGCCGCAGCCGTGGTAGATGATGGTGGGGCGGCCCTGCTTGTTGACGAAGGCCCCGCCGCTGAAGATGCCCTGGTCGCCGTTGCCGGGGACGAGGGCGAGCGGCAGAATCGTCCAGTGCAGCAGGTCGTTGCTGGCGGCGTGTCCCCAGCAGTGGCCGCCGTGCTGGACGATGTACATGAGGTGGTAGCGGCCCTTCCAGAAGATTGCGCCGTTGGGGTCGAAGGGCATGCAGACGCCTTCGGGGCTGACGAAGTGGTAGCGGGGGCGGTGCTGGTCGGCCAGGAGCCGCGCGCGGAGGGCGCGGGCGTCCGCGATCAGGTTCCCGCCCTGGACGGGCGGTACGCGCCCCCGCCAACTGGGCACCTCGCCGCGGGCGCTCACCAAGTAGCTGCCGCGGCCGTCGAGGACCAGCTTGCCGTCGGCGACCTTTGCGTTGCCGAAGAGCTTCGTGTTGGGGAATGTGCCCATGCGCTCCTCGGCCTTCCCGTCGGCGAACGACCACCAGGCGAGGGGCTTGGGGTCGGAGGGCTGGCCGGGCTTGAGCGCCGCAAGCTGCTCGGCGGTGAGGGCCACGCCGTAGATGCGCGCGTCGGCGATGGTGCCCGCAAAGCACGCGCCATCGCCCGACCCCACGTGGCGCAAGCCAATGACCGCGAAGCTGTCCTGCCCGAACTCTTGGGCCTGACCAATCGCGTAGGCGGCATACTGCGCGCCGTTCCGGTAGAGCGTGACCTGTTTGCCACGGTAGACGACGGCGATCTGCACCAGGGTCGTCGGGTCAGCGGTCTCGGCGGGCCAGGCCTGCTGGTTGCGCTCGGTGCGGCGATAGAAGTCACTGCCCGCCATCCACTTGCCCGGTGCCAGCTCGCCGAGGACGATGGCGTCGAAGCGGTCGGCGCCATCCTCGATGGTGAGCGCGCTGCCCCCGCGCTGGCGCAGGTCACCCACGGTGGCCCACACCACGAGCGTCTTGTCGCCGATTCGCAGCGGCGGCTTCGCCTCGCCGCCGAGCACTGCCGTGGCCGCGGCCATCGCACACATCCCCCACGCAAGGACCCTGTTGCTCATCGGACGCCGCCTCCTGCCTCCCAGCATTACAGCGCGGCGGGCGCCGGCTGTCAAGGCGGGAAGAAGCGCGGCTTGCCAGTTGAACGCGGCAACCCGCGGTGGTAGAGTCGTTCGCGCCGGCCGGGACGGCTGCGAGAATGAGGCGAGGGCGCGTGCGCAGGAGGCAACAGGCCATGTCGAACGGATCACGAGGAGTCTGGTTCTCTGCACTTGCCCTGGCACTGGGCATCACGGGCAGTGCCGCCCCGGAGCAGCAGCGGGCGCGGGAGATACTCGACGCCACAGGCGTCAGGGGCGGCCTGATCGTGCACGTGGGCTGTGGGAACGGGGCTCTCACGGCGGCGCTCCGCGCCAACGAGCGGTTCATCGTGCAAGGCCTGGAGACCGATGCGAAGAACGTCGAGGCCGCCCGCCGGAACATCCAGTCCCTCGGCCTGTGCGGCCAGGTGTCAGTGACCCTGTGGGACGGGGAACGCCTGCCCTACGTGGACAACCTGGCGAATCTCGTGGTGGCCGAGAACCTGGGGAAGGCGACGATGGCCGAGGTGATGCGAGTGCTCGCGGCCGGCGGCGTGGCATACGTGGGCGGTGCGAAGACGGTGAAGCCCCGGCCGAAGGAGATTGACGAGTGGACGCACTTTCTGCATGACGCGGGCAACAACGCGGTGGCCCGCGACACGGTGGTCGGCCCGCCGCGGTCGCTGCGCTGGGTGGCGCCGCCGCTGTGGCTGCGAAGCCACGAGACGCCCTCGGGCTTCCAGGCGATGGTCTGCGGCGGCGGACGCGTCTTCTACATTCTTGACGAGGGGCTGATCGGCATCACGGACCAGCGGCTGCCCGAGCGCTGGGCGCTCCTGTGCCGCGACGCCTTCAACGGCAAGCTCCTCTGGCGCCGCCCCCTCGGCCCCTGGGGCTGGCCCCAATGGGCCGAGGCCAGGTTCAAGGACAAGGATTGGACGAGCATCACCGGCGCCCGGACGGCCGTGCCCGACGAGGTCCAGCGCCGGCTCGTGGTGGACGGCGGCCGGCTCTACGCAACGCTCGAGTACCTGGCACCGTTGAGCATCCTCGACGCCGCGACGGGCGAGACGCTCGCCACCGTGGCCGAGACCGCGCCCGCCCGCCAGCTCGTGGCCGCCGAAGGCATCGCCGTGGCCTACTCCCAACAGCCAACCGCCGACGCGCCCCGGCCGAAGGGCAAAGCCAAGGACGAACCGCCCGCCACCCTCATCGCCGTCCAGGGCGCCACGGGAAAGGTCCTCTGGCGCAAGAGCACCCCGCCCATCCGCGGCCTCTCCCTGGCTATTGACCAGCGCCGCGTGGTGTTCCAGACGGCCAAGACCCTCGACTGCCTGGACCTCGCGACCGGCAAGGACGTGTGGCAGGCGGAGCCGGGGGAGAAGAACGCCAGGACCCTGGTGGCGGCGGACGGCCTGGTGCTGCTCCTCGGCCGCGACACGCTCGAGGCGCGCGACGGCGCGACGGGCAAGGGGCTGTGGCAGAAGAAGGTCGTCCCCGGCAACAGCCTGGGCGGTGAGGACCTCTTCGTCATCAACGGCGTCGTCTGGCTGGGCATGTCGTGCGCCGACGAGAAGCAAAGCCCGTCCCGCAAGGGCCCCAACGCCCTGGCCATCGGCTACGACCTGCGCACGGGCGAGGAGCGGAAGCAGGTCTTCGCCGAGGGCCTCATCAGCCCTGAACACCACCACCGCTGCTACCGCAACAAGGCCACAAGCCGCTACGTCATCAGCTCGATGGAGGGCGCGGAGTTCCTCGACCTCGACGGGACGAATCACTCCCAGAACAACTTCATCCGCGGCGCCTGCAAGCTCGGCATGGTGCCCGCCAACGGCATGCTCTACGTGCCGCCCGACCAGTGCTTCTGCCAGCCCGGCGCAAAGCTCCTCGGCCTCGCCGCCCTCGCCCCCGCTGCCCAGACTCTCCCAGTGGCCGGCGAGCGCCTCGAACGCGGCCCCGCCTACGGAGCAGTCGGCAGTCAGCAGTCGCCAGTCGGCAGCAAGGAAGATTGGCCCACGTATCGGCACGATGCGGCCCGCCACGGGGCCACGCCCAGCGCCGTTGCGCCCGCGGTGACGGACGCCTGGCGCGTGAAGCTCGGCGCCGGCCTCACCGCCCCGGTCGCCGTCGGCGGCCGCGCCTATGTCGCCTCGCGAGACACACACACCCTCCACGCCCTCGAGCTGGGCACGGGCAAGCCGGCTTGGACGTTTGTGGCGGGGGGGCGGATTGACTCGCCGCCGACGATCCACGGGGGCCTCGTGCTGTTCGGGAGCGCCGACGGCTGGGTCTACTGCCTGCGAGCGAGCGACGGGGCGCTCGCCTGGCGCTTCCTGGCCGCCCCGGCCGACCGGCGAATCGCCTCCTTCGACCAGATCGAATCGCTCTGGCCGGTCCACGGCAGCGTCCTCGTGCGCGACGGGCTCGCCTACGCCGCCGCCGGCCGCTCGACCTATCTCGACGGCGGCATCCGCCTCTACGCCCTCGACCCCGCCACCGGCAAGGTGCTGCACCAGACGACCCTCTCAGGGCCGTTCCCCGACGGCGGCAAGACCGTGCCCCGCGACGTGTCGTTCTACATCCGCGGCGCCAACTCCGACGTGCTGGTGAGCGAAGGCGACGCCATCTACCTGCGCCAGAAGCGCCTCACGCCCTCGCTCCAGGAGCAGGAGCCGAAGATCCTCTCGACGAAGGGCGAGGCCGACGCCGGCCTCCACGTCTTCTCCACCGCCGGCCTGCTCGACGACTCCTGGTACAACCGCACCTTCTGGATGTACTCGAAACGCTGGCCCGGCTTCCAGCTCGCCAACCAGGCCCCCAAGAGTGGCCAACTCCTCGTCGTGGACGAGCGGGCCACCTACGGCGTCAAGGTCTTCTACCGCCGAAACGTCCACAGCACGATGTTCTTCCCCGCCAAGGAGGGCTACCTGCTCTTCGCCGACAAGAACAGCACGGAGCCGCAGATCGTGGGCGAGGAGGGCGCGCGGAAGCCCATCCCCTGGCTCCCCCAGTCGGAGTTCGGGCGGAGGGAAGGCCCGCGGCGGCTCGATAGCCCGGCCTTCGGCCTCGACAAGATGATCGGCTACACGCGCGCCGAGCCGCCGCTGTGGACCCTCTGGCTCCCTGTACGCATCCGCGCGATGGTGAAGGCCGGCGGCACGCTGTTCGTGGCCGGCCCGCCCGACGAGCTCGACCCGAAGGACCCCTACGCCCCCTTCGAGGGCCACAGGGGCGCCCGCCTCGTCGCCGTGGCGGCGCCGGACGGCAAGAAGCTCGCCGAGCGCGCGCTCGACGCCTCGCCGGTCTTCGATGGCCTCATCGCCGCCGCCGGCCGCCTCCTCGTCGCCCTGGAGGACGGCAGCCTCCTCTGCCTGGCGGCCGAGGCCCGCTAAATGGTCTCTGTTGCGGAAAGGGCCGGAAGGAATACAGACCGCCTAAAGGCGGGACTACATGCCCGCGATTCGCCGCATGTAGTCCCGCCTTCAGGCGGTCGTCGTGCGCCAGGCTCAGGGGCCATGCCCGAATCGAATTGGGCCTTGACATCCACTCAGATGTGTGGTATACTGTGATCGTGGTGCGGCGGCGCATTCGCCGCCGCCACACCAAAGGGTCAGCCACGGACACGCTGGCCCAGTGGCTGTGACCAGACGGCCGCTGCATATCCACCCTTCTCCGCAAATCCTGATCTGCCTGCGGATTGTGGCCAGGACACCGGCCCACGGCGGCTCCGGTTCGTAGTGCGGCCTTCAGGCCGTACGGACACGGGCTGAGGCCCTCACCACGGCCGATGCCACCCAGGCCGGGTCCGGCCCAAAGGAGGTGCCATGAGGACATCGGGTTCGTAACACTTCAGCCGCGCTGAGTCCGTGTGGCACAGCCGCCTTCGGCTGTGCGGGCGATGGCGCGGCTGCCAGAGGGCACAGCCGAGGATGGCTGTGCCACACATCTGGCGCCCTGCAAGGAGCAAAGGAGAAAGCTGTGTCCGAAGAGATTGGGGTGGTCATCCAGATGTCCAAGTTCTGCCCGTTCTGCCGCGAGGAACGCAACCGCGAGGGTTGTCGCCTCTGGAGCGCGCAGTTCGAGGCCTGCGGCGCCGCCGTCAACCATCTCGCCCTGGCCCAGGTGGCCGAGGCGCTTCAGGCCATCGCTGCGCTCTTGGTCCGGCAGGGGGCAGCGGTCGCGGAAGACGTTCGCGCTTTCGCGCGAAAGCGCGACAGTCAGGACGAGTCACCCCCCTCCCCCCAGCCAATGAGGAGTTGAGCCATGTCAGATGCGACGGCAATCGAGAAGGTGATCGAGATGGGCCGCATCGCGGCCAGGCCGGTCGAGCCGGAGATCATGCGGTTCACCGTCAACCTGGGCCGGGAGGAGAGCCGGCCGACCGTCGTGGAGGTGAGCGACGTGCCCGCGGGGGACGTGCGGTGGCTGTGGCCCGGCAAGTTCCCCATCGGCAAGATTTCGCTCGTCGCGGGCGATCCGGGGCGCGGCAAGAGCCTGCTGGCCCTCGACCTGGCGGCACGCCTCTCGCGCGGCCGGGTCTGGCCCGACGGGCAGGCGAACACACTGCCCCCATCGTCCACCCTCCTCCTCACGGCGGAGGACGACGTGGGGGACACGGTGCGGCCCAGGCTTGAGGCCCTCGGGGCCGATGTCCGCTACGTCCGCTCGATGCGGGGCCTCTTCAGCGAGGGTTATTATAAAGGCTTCCAGCTCCCCCGCGACCTGCCGACCCTCGAGGAGGCGGTGACGGAGACCCCCGATGCGCGGCTGGTGGTGATTGACCCGCTGCTGGCGTTCCTGACGACCGGGACGGCGAACAGCAACTCGGCGTTGCGGGCGCTCCTGGCCACGCTTCAGGAGATGGCGGAGCGGTTGGGCTTTGCGGTCATCGCCATCTCGCACCTCACGAAGTCGTGCGGGGTGAGCCCCCTCTACCGAGCGATGGGCAGCCTGGCGCTCGTGGCCGCGAGCCGGGCGGTGTGGACCCTGTGGCCCGACCTTGACGAGCCGGAGCGGACGTTCTTCATTCCGCTCAAGTGCAACCTGTCGGCTGCGCTGCACGCCCACGCCTATCGCATCGCGGCGAGCCCATTGAACCCCAAGCAGCCGGTGGTGGTCTGGGAGCCGGAGCCGATACCGATGGCCCTGATGGCCACGAGCACGGCGCACCCCGTGTTCCGGGCCAAGGACCACGAGTGCGCCACGTGGCTGCGGGACGTGTTGAAGGGTGGCCCTGTGCCCTCCACCGACCTTGGGAAGGCAGCGCGCGAGGAGGGCTTCGGGCGCACCGTGTTCCGCCGGGCCAAGAACGCCCTGCGCGTCGTCACCTATCGCGACGGCGCCAGGGAGATGTGGTTCTGCCGGCTTCCCGACTGAGACCGCCTGCCCCCGGGGCCGGCCGCGCCTGCCGCCGGCCCCGGGGGCCTTCCCTCTGACCACTGGGGAAGTGGACGAAGCAGACCCTGCACACACCTGCGTTCGACACCCAACCTATACTTGTGTTGCATACGGCCCCCGGGTACGCTATAAGTGGTGGTGCCTGGGAGCCCACGGGGCAGGAGAGCGCGGTGGCTGCGCCACAACTCAGCGGCATCGAGCAGGCCATTGAGGACATCCGGGGGGGAGGCGTCCGCCTCGCCCTTGTGCAATGCCTTCTAGCCGCCTGTGGGTTCCACCGGGCGGCGCGGAGGCCACCCTATCAGCGTGTGGCCCGGGATGGAGCTGTCGTTCTTGCCTTCCCCCGCAACGAGAAGCCGATCGCCTTCTTCCCGTTCACCGCCCGCCAGCACCGGTGGCGGGAAGACGTTTACCCGTGCCTTCAGAAGTGCTGGGAGGCCGACTGGACGGAGACGGGAAGAGGCACTGGCCGAGCCTTTCTTGTCACCGAGAGGGACCTCCTCGCCTATGTGCTTCCGGTCCCGCCCCGGCCCGAGGAGCGAATCGAACCAGCACGTGTCCTGAGCTTCGATGCAGCCCGCACATGGTCCCGCGACCTGCTGCTTCTGCAAGAGGACACGATCAGCGCGCCCACCTACTGGGACTTCCTGCGCACGCCGACGGCCGAGGTGCGGGAGCGGGTCAACCGGAGCCTGCTAGGCGAATTGGAGGAATGGGCCAACGCACTTGCAGGGGACCTTGCCCAGCGCCGGCCCAGCCTCACGGCGGATGAGGCAGACGATCGCGTGAGGCGGATCCTCGACCAGCTTCTCTTCGTGCGGTTCTGCGAAGACCGACACGTTACCGCGCTAACCGAGTCGCTTTTCGACTTCCGGGGCGGACCGCTCGATTGGTCCAAGCTCCGTGGACTGATGGGACAGTACCGGCATATCCTTAACGGCGATGTCTTTGAGCCGGCGGCATTCCCCGATCGCATTGTGGACCCCGGCCTTCTCCACAACATCCTCCTGCGGCTCTACCAGGACTACTCCTTTGAGGTCATCCCAAGCGACGTCCTCGGCCGAACCTATGAGCAGCGCCTCGCGCTGCGCCTGGAGTGGGACCCGCCGAAGGCTCGATACGTGGAGGACGAAGCGCTACGGAAGCAGTATGGCATCTACTACACCCCGGAGCCCATCGCGGCCTACCTTGCACGGCGCGCCCTGGACATCTGGCTCCCGCGTGCCACGAAGCGCCTTGAGGACATTCGCCTGCTCGACCCGTGTGCCGGTTCGGGGACCCTGCTGGTGCAGGGCTTCCGGGCCATCCTCGAGAAGCTCCTTGCGGCTCGGGGCGCAGGGACCACTGGCATTCCGATAGCAGAACGGGCACACTTGCTCGGACAGTGTGTGTTCGGGCTCGACATCAAGCGGCTTCCACTTGAGCGAAGCGCGTTGGCCTGCTACTTTGAGGCCCTATCAGGCCGTGGCGTGGTTTCTGGCCAGAGGCTCCTTCCTCCTCTTCTCGATCGCAACCTGCGGGAAGGAGATGCACAGGCCCTGTCCCGCAGCCTCCCGGACGGCCTCCAGGCCGACGTCATCCTCCTGAACCCGCCCTACACGGGCCATCGGAGCGCCTCGGCACCGTGCTGGCGAATCCTGCGAGAGGCCATCGAGCATCTACCTGAGAACGGGGTTCTGGGTGCCATCGTGCCGGATGCCGTGCTCCGCAACGAATGGTTACGAGATCTCCGCAGGAGCATCCTCGACTGGGTCGCGATCGAGGAGTTTGGCCTCATCCGTACCAAGGTGTTCCCCGAAAGCGAGATTCGCCCCGTTACGCTCCTCCTGCGGAAGGTCAGGGCTGCGGATGCTCGCATGGGGCACGTTCCCATGTCAGTTTTCATCCGCTCTATCGACCCGGCAGTGGAGCCTACCCCAATCGCGCGAACGGCTAACCAAGCATCCCTGGTGAGGCCCCCGTTCTACGCCTTCAACGTTCACGTACCCGACGCGATCTCGGATCTGCAGACGCGATTGCTCGATACGGGGCGCTTTCGACCACTAGGAGACTTCGTCACGTGCATGCACGGCGTCGTCAACCCGCCGCAGGGCACAGTGTACAAGGAGGATGCGGAGTCGGGCGCCACAGATTCCGATGGAAAGAGATACCTCAAAGGGAAGGACATCCAGTCGTTCTGCGCGACGTGGCGCGGATGGTGGATCGACTACCGCAAGGCGCAAGAGGGCACAAAGGGAACCAAGGATTCGGCTCGGCGTCCCGAGCTGTTCGAGGCGCCCTGCAAGCTCCTGGTAAGACCGGCATGCGGAAGTCAAGAGCGATTTTCGATGCGGAGTCCGCCGGTGCCCACGAGGTGGGTGGTTTTCGCGGACTCCAGGCCGGCTTGTCGGGCCGAGGGCTCATCTCTCTCGTTGCCTCGCG
>Ga0194110_10010276_pt1 | contig 10428 bp, 6 predicted proteins | sample TA2Kig1200mmetaG_FD_146192 | JGI IMG/M metagenome (GOLD analysis project Ga0194110, IMG submission 146192) | Freshwater microbial communities from Lake Tanganyika, Tanzania - TA2015032 Kigoma Deep Cast 1200m | ecosystem: Environmental > Aquatic > Freshwater > Lake | place: Tanzania: Lake... | reverse complement strand
GCTGCGGCTGGACGACCCGCCTTCGAAGTATCTGCCGTGGTTTCGGGTCCAGCCCGCGGGGGCGGACGACAGCCCGGTCACCATCGCGCACCTGCTGATGCACGGCTCCGGCCTGCCGCGCGAAGCGGCATCACCGTATTGGACCACTTTCCAGTTTCCCGCCAGCGAGGAGATCCGCCGCACGGTGGCTAGCCAGCAGGCCGCCTACGCGCCCGATGTGCGCTGGAAGTACTCGAACCTGGCCCTGGCGCTGGCGGGCACGATCGTCGAGGCGGTTTCCGGGGAATCCTATGCGGACTATGTCCAGCGGCGCATCTTCGACCCTCTGGGGATGAGCTCCAGCAGCATCGACCAGGAGCGGGAGGGCCTCGGGGTGGGGTACGGAAGACGCATGCCGGACGGATCGCGGCAGCGGATGCGCTTCATGAATACGCAGGGCATAGGCCCCGCCGCGGGCCTCACCTCCAACGTCGAGGACATGGCGCGGTTCGTATCGCTGCAATTCCGCAAGGGCCCGGCGGGCGGCCGCCAGATTCTCTCCAGCGGCACGCTGCGCGAAATGCATCGCGTGCACTTCCTGGAGACCAACTGGACCCGGGGCACCGGGCTGGGCTTCCAGGTCCGGCGGGTGAAGGACAAGCTGTACATCGGCCACGGAGGCTCGCTGGCGGGTTACAAGACCCAGACCACATTCATCGTGGAAGACAAGCTCGGAGTCATCGTCCTGACCAACGGGGATGACTCGCGGCCGGAGACCATCGCCGAGCGGGCTCTCCAAACGATTGGTGAGGCTGTGGTAAAGGCAGCGCAGCCGGAGAAGAAGCCGCCTCTGTGGGATCCGGCCTGGACCCGGTTCGCGGGGTTGTACCGCTCCATATGGGGCGATCTTCAGGTGGTCGCGCTGGAGGATTCGCTGGCGGCCTTCGATCCGGTCAGCGAGGAGTTTCAACCCGAGGAGATGTCGAAGCTGGTTCCGCGCGGCGAGGGCGTGTTCACCCTCGAAGCTAAGACCGGCGGCTCGGCCATTGGGGAGGCGGTGACGTTCATCGAGGGGGAGGGCCGGGTGAAGGCCATCCGTATCGGCCAGACCCTCATGGAACGGGTGCGGTGAATCCCGGCGTCCGCATTCAGGGTACAATGCGCCTCATGAGGATCATGCTTGCACTTCTGCTGGCCGTGGCCGCGGCCGGCGGGGCGGATTTCCGCCTGGGCATCATCGGCACGGACACTTCCCACGTGCCCGCCTTCACGCGGGCCTTCAACGATCCAACTTCGCCGGATTACGTGCCGGGCTTCCGCGTGGTGGCGGCCTACAAGGGTGGCAGCCCGGACCTGGAGTCCAGCCATACGCGCGTGGAGAAGTACGCCGCCGAGATCCGGGACAAGTGGGGCGTCGAGATCGTGCCGGACATTGCCACGCTGTGCAGCAAGGTGGACGGCGTGCTGCTGGAGAGCGTGGACGGGCGTCCCCACCTGGCCCAGGCCCGCGAGGTGATCAAGGCTCGCAAACCGCTGTTCATCGACAAGCCGCTGGCCGCGACGCTGGAGGACGCCCGCGAGATCGCGCGCCTGGCCAAGACAGCCGGTGTGGCCTGGTTCAGCACCTCGAGCCTGCGCTTTAGCGACATCGTGCTGGCCGGCAAAGGGCCGGACATCAGCGGGGCCATCGTGTGGGGTCCCGGGCCGACCGAGGAGCACCACTATCTGGATCTGGCCTGGTACGCGATACATCCCGTAGAAATGCTTTACGCATTGATGGGCACGGGCTGCGAAGAGGTCACTCGCGTCACCACCGAAGGAGCCGACGAGGTAGTGGGCCGCTGGAAAGATGGGCGCATCGGCAGCGTTCGCGCGCTGAGGCCTTTCGGCGGCTACGGTGCGATCGTCTTTCGCGGGAAGCAGATCTACCAGAGTGATCCCAAGGCCCGCTCCGGCTACGGACCGCTGCTCAAGCACATCGCCGAGTTCTTCCGCACGGGCGTCCCGCCGGTGCCCAACCAGGAGACGCTCGAGCTGTTCGCCTTCATGGACGCCGCCCAGCGCAGCAAGGAGCAAGGCGGCAGGCCCGTGCGCTTGCGGTAGGGGCGCGGACGACTGCTCCCTGAGAAGGCGTGAAAAAATCGGTTCGGCGGTGCGGGCGGCAGGCCAAACGGCCTGCCCCACGGTGCAACCAGGGCACTTAGCCCGTCGTGGGGCAGGCGGTTTCGCCTGCCCGCCGATTTTTTCACACCTTCTGACGGTCGCGGCTCGCCAGCCGATGCCGAGCCACGCGCGCAGGCCAATGGTCCGGCTGGGCTTGAGATGGCATCCCGGATCCGGGACAGCCGGGGAACGTTCCGTCTGTCCCCGTGTCCGGGGAACGTTCCGTCTGTCCCCGTGCCGGCTCGTTGGGGGGCCGCGGGTGGTTCCGTTTCGGACCATGGCGGCCCAGGTGAAACAGCCGCGCCCGGGAGAAGATTTCAAACTGGAACGTTTGGAACTCGATATCAGCTTTAATCCTGGGAAAAGTCTGCATTAGAAACTTACGGCTGGCTCGGGCAAACTGTTTGTCATAAGTAAGATCGATGCCCGATGCCAGCCAGCACCCAGGTCAGCCACGATATATTGAGAGGGCTTTCTTCCCTAATCCTTCAGTGGTACTCAGCGTGCTTGATACTCAGTTCCAGGCGCGGAAGAAAGCGACCGGCCCTGGAGAACAACCCGGCTAAGGGACAGGGTGTAAGTCATGTCAAGTTCCACCGGCGCCCGAGAGCGGAGCAGCCCGCCCCAGACAGCCAGGCGCGATGGCCTGGTGATCCAGCACCTCCCCCTGGTGAAGGCCATCGCCGTGCGGGTGCATGAGAACCTGCCGGTACACGTGGACATCGGGGATCTGGTGCACGCCGGGATACTGGGCTTGTTTGACGCGGTGGACAAGTACAAGCCGGAGAAGAAGGTGGCCTTTTCCAGCTACGCCAAGCACCGCATCAAGGGAGCGATTCTGGACAGCCTGCGCCAGCTCGACTGGGCTTCGCGCGACTTGCGGCGCCGTCAAAAGCAGGTCGAGGCGGTGACCCGCGACCTGGCCGCCACCCTGCACCGTAATCCCACCGAGGCCGAGCTGGCCGCGAAAATGGGCGTGGAGGTCAGCCGCTGGCGCCACATGATGATCGACCTACAGCACGTGGGGCTGGTGTCGGCCTCCGCGCGCCGCCGGGAGCACGACGAGCTGCCCGCGCCCGAGTTTCCCGCCCGGCCGGAGACGCGCCCGGATCGGATGTGCGGTCAGGCGCAGTTGCGCGCCCTGCTGGTAGTCGCGCTTCGGACGCTGCCCCCGCGCTACCAGAAGGTGGTGGCCCTGTACTACTTGCGGGACCTCACCATGCGCGAGATCGGTTCCATTCTGGGGATCAACGAGAGCCGCGTGTCCCAGATCCACAAGTCCGCCCTGGAGAAGATGGGAGTGGCGCTGGGAGGGCTGGGCATCCAGTCCAGCCAGGCCTTTTGAAAAGGCCCCGCGGCGCCGGCTCACTTGCCTTCGAGGATGAGGTCCACCCGCCGGCTGACCTCCCGCAAGTAGGCCTCGTCGCCGCCCGGCAGCTCCACCGTCGCGGTATCCGTGAAGCCCGCCTCCGCCAGGGCCTTGTGCACCTCCGGCCAGTCGATCTCTCCTTCGCGCAGAGGAACGAATTCCGCCTGCCGCTTCTGGAAGCGGAAGTCCTTGAAGTGCACCTTGACGATACGCTGGCCCAGGGTCCGGATCCAGTCCTGCGGGAAGCCGAACAGCACCATGTTGCCCACGTCGAGATAGGCCCGCACCCAAGGGCTCTTGAACTCGTCCACGTAGCGCGCCATCTCCAGCGGGCTGAGCAGGAACTTGTTCCACACGTTCTCGATGCCGATCACCACCTTCAGCTTCTGAGCCAGCGGCAGGAGCTTGCGAATGTGCTGCTGGGAGCGGGTCCAGGCGTCCTGGTAGCGCGTCTGCGGGTTGACCACGGCGGGCACCAGCAGCACCGTGTCGGCGCCCCACAGGCGCGCGTTCTGGAGGCTGGTCTCCATGCCCTTCACGCTCTCGGCCACCACCGCCGGGTCGCTGGAGGACAACGGGAACTTCCAGTGGGCCTGATTCATCACCGAATGGATGCGCAGCCCGCTGGTTTCGGAGGCCTTCTTGATCTCCTCGGCGGCCGCCGGCTCGGTGACGGTGCCGCACTCGACATCCTCGAAACCCACGTCGCGGGCCAGTTTGAAGCGATCCGCCCAGCTCAGCGTGCGCGGCAGCATGCCGGCGTAGACGCCTTTGCGGATCTTCAGCCGGGCGCCCGTCGCGCTCGCGGCCAGAGTGGCGGCGCCGGCCGCCAGGAAACTGCGTCGGTTCATGTCTCTCCTCCTGCTATGCGAAGCTCAGGCCCAGCTCGCGGGCCACGCCTTGAATGTACTTCTTGCCTTCTTCGTATTCCTCGGCCGTCTTCAGGTGCTCCATCATAAGCGGAGCTTCCAGCGGCAGCCTGGCCAGCTCCCGCAGCAAGGGACGGTAGTCCACTTGGCCGCGCCCGGGGATCACTTCCACGAAGTGCACACTCATCTCCACCACCCACTGAAGGTCCTTGGCGTGGCAGGAGACGATCCACGGTCCCAGCTTGCGGAAGCACTCGGCGGTGAACTCCGCGTTACGGTAGAAGCGCTCGGGGCTGTTGATGCCGTTGCAGACATCCAGGTGGACCCCGAAGGCCCTGCGGTCGATGGCCCGGATGAGCTTCAGGTAGGAATCGGGGCCATCCGGCAGGCTCCAGCCCATCATCTCGAGGGTGAAGCGGGTGCGCTTGGGCTTGACCTCGTCGATGAGGCGCCGGCAGTTCTCGACGGTGGCGTCGAAGAACTTCGGCGAGAGGTTGTCGGGATGCGGCCCGTACCAGATCTTGGGATGGTAGGAGCCGGCGATGTCCACGCAGCAGCGGGCGCCCACGGCCTCGGCCAGGGCCAGGCGCTCGGCGACGTAGCGGAAGTTGGCGCGGCGCTTCTCCTCGTCGGGGTCCAGCAGATTCACCCAGGCGCCCACTTCGGCGATCACCACGTTTTCGGCGGTGAAGGCGCGCTCGATCTCGCGTACCCGCGCGGCATCGTCGGCCTTGGCCCTGGGGCAGTAAGCCGCGCTGTAGCCCAGCCGGCGGTGCTCGCGGGCCAGCTCCGCCGGATCATCGCTCTTAAGGAAGACCGGGCCGCCCAGGCGGATGGGACGGCCGGCGGCGCTCAAGGCGCCGGCCCCCGCGGCCGCCAGGAAACCCCGGCGCGTGAAGTTCCAGCTCATGGCCACGATTCTACCTCCCAGCGCCGCCGCGTGCCGAGCCCCGCGGCCAACCGCTAAAATGAGAGCTCCCATGCGCATTGCTCTGGGTCAGATCAACACCACCGTCGGCGATCTTGCTGGCAACGTGGATCGCATGATCGAGATGGCGCGCCGGGCAGCGACGCGCGGCGCCGAGCTGGTGGTCTTCCCCGAACTCGCCGTCACCGGCTACCCGCCGCGCGACCTGGTCGAGAAGCAGACCTTTATCGACCGCAGCGAGCAGCAACTGGAGCGGCTGGCCCGCGAAACCGCCGGGCTGGATGCGGCCCTCATCTGCGGCTACGTGGGCCGCGCGGAGGTCACCGCGGGCAAGCGCGCCACCAACAGCGCCGCCCTGCTGTGCGGGGGGCGGGTTCTGTTCCGCCAGCACAAGGCGCTGCTGCCCACCTACGACGTCTTCGACGAGGCCCGCTACTTTCTGCCCGCCGAGCGCCAGTCGGTTTTCCGGCTGGGCCATACGCCCCTGGCGCTGGCCATCTGCGAGGACGCCTGGAATGACAAGCAGTTCTGGGACCGGCCGCTTTACTGTCGCGATCCGGTCGAGGAACTCGTCCAGCATGGCGCGCGCGTGCTGGTCAGCATCAACGCCTCGCCCTACCACCAGGGCAAGCGCCAGTTGCGCCGCGAGGTCTTCGCCAACGCCGCGCGCCGGTTCCGGATCCCGGTGGTGTACGTCAACCAGGTGGGCGGCAACGACTCGCTGGTGTTCGACGGCTCCAGCTTCGCCCTCGATGCGGAGGCCCGCCTGATGGCCTCCTGCGCCTCGTTCGAGGAGGATCTGGCGCTGGTGGACACCGGCGCCGGCGCGGGGGAGCAACGGGAGAACCTGCCCGATGAAGACGACGCGGTCTACGAGGCCCTGGTGCTGGGCACCCGCGACTACTTGCGGAAGTGCGGCTTTGGGAGCGTCCTGCTGGGCCTGAGCGGCGGCATCGATTCGTCACTGGTGGCGGCGCTGGCGGTGGACGCGGTGGGACCCGAGCACGTCGTCGGCGTGGCCATGCCCGGCCCCTACTCTTCCGATCACAGCCTGGGGGACGCCCGCGCGCTGGCCGCCGGCCTGGGCATGCGCTTCGAGGTGGTTCCCGTCACCGGCGTCTACGAGAGGTTCCTGGAAGTGCTGGAGCCTCTCTTCCGCGGTCTGCCGCACGACGTCGCCGAGGAGAACCTGCAAGCCCGGCTGCGCGGAGTCACCCTGATGGCCCTGTCCAACAAGTGGGGCGCGCTGGTGCTGACCACCGGCAACAAGAGCGAGCTGGCGGTGGGCTACTGCACGCTGTACGGGGACATGTGCGGCGGCCTGGCGGTCATCAGCGACGTTCCCAAGACCCTGGTCTACCGGCTGGCGCGCATCGCCAACCGCCGCCACGGGGACGCCATTCCCGAGAGCGTCTTCGAGAAAGCGCCTTCCGCCGAGCTGCGTCCGGATCAAAAGGACAGCGACTCGCTGCCCAGCTACGACCTGCTGGACCAGGTCCTGTGCGCCTACGTCGAGGACAGCCGCGCGCCAGGCGAGATCGCAGCCCGGCTCGGCCTGCCGGTGGAGTTTGTTGGCGGGATCATCAACATGGTGGACCGCAACGAGTACAAGCGTCAGCAGGCCGCGCCGGGCCTGAAGGTGACCTCGAAAGCGTTCGGCATCGGCCGCCGCTTCCCCATCGCCCAGAGGTATTCCGAATGAGACTCCTGTTTTCGGGGCTTACCCTGATCGTGCTGGCGCTGGTGCTCACTTCGCAGCCAGTCCCGCCCGAGCGTGTGGGCCCGTGGCCCGGGGGAGGGTTCCTGCTCAACTCGGGCTGGCGCATCCAGCCCGCCGGGACCCCGGTGCAGTTGGATACGCTGCCCATGTCGTCCGCCTTGTCTCCGGACGGCCGCTACTTGCTCGCGCTTAACGGCGGCTACAACCCGCCCAGCGTGAGCGTGCTGGACCTGCGCACCACCCGCGAGATCGCCCGCGTGCCGGTGGCGGACGCCTGGCTGGGGTTGACGTTCTCGCCCAAGGGCGACCGCGTGTGGGTGGGCGGAGGATCACAGGCCGCCGTGTTCGAGTTCGCTTTTTCCGAGGGGAAGCTCACGCCGCGGCGCACCTTCGCAGTGGCGCCGCCGGACAAGCGCACCGTGAACGACTTCATCGGCGACGTGGCGCTCTCACCCGACGGCCGCCTGCTGTACGCCGCTGACCTGTACCGCGACGCCGTGGCGGTCATCAACCCGCAATCGGGCATAGTGACCGAACGCTTCCAGACCGGCCGGCGCCCCTATCGGATTCTGTTTCACCCCGACGGCAAGTCGTTGTTCGTCACCAGTTGGACCGACGGCATGCTCCATCACCACCAGGCCGATGATGGCCGGTTGCTGGCCCGGGTGCGGCTGGGGCCGCATCCCACCGACATGGCCTGGTTGACGGGCAAGCCGCCATTGGCCGAAGAGGAGGAGAGTGCGCCGTCCTGGGTGGCGCGTCTGTTCGTGGCCGCCGCCAACACCAACCACGTGTACGTGGTGGGCGTCTCGGCGGACAAGGAGCTGCGCCTGGCCGAGATCATCAATGTGGCCATGACGCCGCGCCAGCCGGCGGGCATGACGCCCAGCGCGCTGGCGCTCGCCGCCGACGGCAAGCGCCTGTTCGTGGCCTGCTCGGATGCCAACGCGGTGGCGGTGGCCGATGTTTCCGGGGTACGCAGCCTGGGGCTGGGCTTCTTACCCACGGGCTGGTATCCCACGGCGGTGCGCCAGTTGCCCGATGGCCGGCTGGTGGTGCTCAACGGGCGCGGGTTGCGCTCCTATCCCAATCCGCGCGGCCCCCAGCCCCTGCGGGTGGCGGCGCCATCTGGCGTGGGCGTGGCCGCGGTCGAGTACGTGGGCCGCATCCAGACCGGCTCGGCCACCTTCATCGCGCCGTTCACGCCGGAGGAGCTGGAAAGCTACACCCGGACCGTGTACGCCAACTCGCCCTATCGCGACAGCAAGCTGGAGGACGCCGGCATCGCGCCGGGCGGCCCCATCCCGGCGCGGCTGGGAGACCCCTCTCCCATCGAGCACGTGGTCTACATCGTGAAGGAGAACCGCACCTACGACCAGGTGTTCGGCGATCTGAAGGAGGGCAACGGCGACCCGTCGCTGGTGCTGTTCGGCGAGCAGGCGGGTCCCAACCATCGCAAGCTGGCGCGCGAGTTCGTGCTGTTCGACAACTTCTACGTCAACTCGGAAGTCAGCGCCGACGGGCACCACTGGTCCACCGCGGCCATCGCGCCGGATTATGTGCAGAAGCTGTGGCCCAACAGCTACGCCCGGCGCCGCCCCCTCAACGACTACTACGGCCAGGAGCCCACTGCCGTGCCCCCCGCCGGGTATCTGTGGACCAGCGCCGCGGCGGCGGGCGTCTCCATGCGCAACTACGGGTACTGGGTGACCAACCGGAAGGCGCCGTCGCCGGAGGGGCTTCAGGTGGAGGCCGTGCGGGATGCCATCCTGAACCGTGTGACCAACCTCCACTTTCGGGGCTTCGACATGGACTACCCGGACGTCGAGCGGGCCCAGGTCTTCCTGCGCGACCTGGCCGAGTTCGAGAAAACGGGCCAGATGCCGCGGCTGATCCTGATGCGGCTGGGCAACGACCACACCTCGGGGACCAGTGCGGGCAAGATCGCTCCGCTGTCCGCCTTCGCCGATAACGACTATGCGCTGGGAATGATAGTGGAGGGCCTCAGCAAGAGCCGCTTCTGGCCCAAGCTGGCCATCTTCGTGCTCGAGGATGACGCGCAGAACGGCCCCGACCACGTGGATTCACACCGCTCGGTGGCCTTCGTCATCTCGCCCTACGCCAAGCGGCGGGTGGTGGACAGCACCATGTACAACACCACCTCGGTGCTGCGCAGCATGGAGCTGATCCTGGGGCTGCGGCCGATGACGCACTTTGACGCCGCCGCGCGGCCCATGGCGAATGCCTTCCAGGCCACGCCGGACCTGCGTCCCTACACCGCCGAGAAGCCGCGAATGTCGCTGGAGGAGCGCAACCCGGCGGCCTCGCCCACCGCGGCGCGCTCGGCGGCGCTGGATTTCAGCGAAGCCGACCGCATCGACGACCACGAGTTGAACGACATTCTTTGGCGCGCCCTGCGCGGCACCGACCCGCCCGCCCCGAGGCGCAGCCTGTTCGGGCGGTAGCCTGACCTGCCCAGGCGCTGCGCGCGCCCGGGGACAGACTGAACCGTCCCCTGGCGCGAGGCGGTGGCCGGCGATGGCGCCCGTGGGAATCGTCCGGATCATGCAGCGGGCCGCGGCTGCCCGGCGCTTTGTTACAGGAGGGCGGCCGTGGGATTCCAAACGCATGAATCGCGGGGCGGCGCCCGTGCCGGTGGCCGGGTGCCGCCGCCGCCGGATGGTGCAAAAGTTAACACTACGGTTACAGGCATTAAAACAAAACCAGTCATAAATGTCTTATGCCAGTTCGCATCAGCGGCCCGGTACGCCGCGCCGGCGTGGAATGCCTGTGGCGGAACCGGGACGCCGCCCGGGGCTATTCCACCGCGGTTTCACTCCACAGTCACACCGTGCACTCGCGGGAGTCGCTGGACTTCATCCCCCGGATCCTGGAAAGGGCGCCTCTGGTCCGCTCGCTGGTGAGGACCCTGGAGAGCCGCCACGGTTCCCGGGACGGCCCGGTGCAGTACGAACGCCTTTCCTGGAGGCCGCCGCTGCATCCGCACGCGGCCTTCGACCTGGAGGCCGCCCAGATCGAGAACACGCTGGGACTGCGACCCCTGGTGTCGCTCACCGATCATGACGTCCTGGAAGCCTGCACCGAGCTGCGGGCCATCGGCGTGCCGGTCCCGTACTCGCTGGAATGGACCGTGCCGTACGGCCCGACCGTCTTCCACCTGGGGGTGCACAACCTGCCCGCCGCCCAAGTCCGCGCGGTGCAGGCAGCGTTGTCCGATTTCGCCGCGCGGCCCGAACAGCCCCGGCTGGAGGAGCTGCTGGCCTGGTTGAGCGCCATACCAGCCGTCCTGCTGGTTATGAACCACCCTTTCAGCAACGAAGAGCGGGCGCCGCGCGACCAGCACGTGCCGCTGCTGATGCACTTCCTGGCCCGCTGCCGT
>Ga0194110_10010273_pt1 | contig 10430 bp, 8 predicted proteins | sample TA2Kig1200mmetaG_FD_146192 | JGI IMG/M metagenome (GOLD analysis project Ga0194110, IMG submission 146192) | Freshwater microbial communities from Lake Tanganyika, Tanzania - TA2015032 Kigoma Deep Cast 1200m | ecosystem: Environmental > Aquatic > Freshwater > Lake | place: Tanzania: Lake... | reverse complement strand
CGGCGCCTGGGCCCGGGTCGAGCTGGCCGAGGTGCTGGCGCCCTCGCCGCAGCGGGTCGACCCGCCCTGCCCGCTCTTCGGCGCCTGCGGCGGGTGCCAGTGGCAGTTCGCTGCCTACCCCGCCCAACTCGAGTGGAAGCGGAGCATCCTGGCCGGGCAACTGGCCCACCTGGGCCGGGTTCAGGATCCACCGGTCCGGGACACGGTGGCGCCGGGCGAGCCCTACCGCTACCGCAACCGGGCGGACTTCCGGGTCGCCTCGGGCCGGCCCGCCTTCTCGCGGCGGCGCAGCCACCTGCTGCAGCCCGTCGACGACTGCCTGCTGCTGCACCCGGCCCTCGCCGACCTCCCGGCCCGCCTGGGCGACCTGGGCGAGGCGACGGGCATCACCCTGCGGGTGGCCGCGGCCACCGGGGCCCGGCTGGCGATCGTCCACGGGGAGGTGCCCGCCCAGGCGGCCGACTGGGGCTGCGGGGTGGTGTCGCGGCAGCGGCACCGGCTCACCCCGGTGATCGGCCCCGGGCACCTGGTCGAGACGGTGGCCGGGGTGCCCCTGCGCATCACCGGAGACGCCTTCTTCCAGACCCACACCGCCGGGGCCGAGGCGCTAGTGGCCCTGGTGGAGGAGGCCCTGGCCCCCCGGGACGGCGAGACCCTGCTCGACGCCTACGCCGGCGGCGGGCTGTTCGGGCTCACCGTGGGCCGCCGCGCCTCCCGAGTGATCGCGGTGGAGTCCTCCCCCCTCGCCGCCGGGGACCTGCGCCACAACGCCGGCAAGGCGCCGGTGCCGGTGCGGGTGGTGGAGGGCAAGGTGGAGGCGGTGCTGCCTCACCTGGAGGGCGGCTGGGACGTGGCGGTGGTCGACCCGCCCCGCACCGGCCTGGGCGAAGCCGGGGTGCAGGCCGTCGCCGCCGGGCGTCCCCGCGCCCTCGCCTACGTCTCCTGCGACCCGGCCTCCCTGGCCCGCGACACCCGCACCCTGGCCGCCGCCGGCTACCGCCTCGACTGGGCGGCGCCGGTGGACCTGTTCCCCCAGACCTTCCACATCGAGACGGTGGCCGCCTTCACCGCCGGGTGATGACCGGGGGCGGGTTCCCCAAGGCAGCGCACGGGTCGACTGGGAAGCGCCGCAGGCGATCGCTGCCGGCGATAACACCGGCGCCGACCCCGCCGACCCGGCGCGCCGGCCGATCACTCCGAGGTGTCCACGATCCCCCTGATCCGACGGGCAGTCGGACCCGGATGCCCGTCGGCGCGCCTGCCTTGTTGACCCCACTGTGAACTGGTGCGTACCATGGGACTTGCCTCAGGGACAAGGAGAAACATGGACATTTCCGGCCGTCGAGTACTGGTTCTTGGAGGCTCCGGTGTCCTCGGTGGGCTCATCGCTGAGGAGCTCGCCAAGCGGGGCGCCACCGTGGCCCTTTCCGGCAGAGACCGCGAACGGCTCGAGAGCGCCGGCAGCCGAGTCTCCCCGGCGGCGCCGCACCTGATCGCCGACCTAACCGAGCCCGACACTCCCCGGCGAGTGGTGGAGTGGGCGGCGCAGACCCTCGGCGGGCTCGATGGGATCGTCAACGCCGCCGGGGTCATCGGGTTCAGCACGCTCGCCGAGACGGACCCCGCGACCGTGGCCGAGATGGTCGCGGTCAACCTCAGCGCTCCGCTCGCCGTGATGGGGGCGGCAATCCCCCACCTGGCGGGTGGCTTCGTGGTCAACCTCACGGGTGTCGTCGCCGAGCGGACGGTGAACGGGTTGGTGCCCTACGTCGCGGCCAAAGCCGGCCTCAGCGCCGCCCTCAGGTCGCTGGCCGGAGAACTGCAGCGAGACGGCATCCAGGTGCTGGTCGTTGATGCGCGGCCGCCCCACACGGAGACCGGCCTCGCCGGGCGGTCGATCAGCGGCACCGCCCCGCGCTACCCCGAGGGCCTCTCCCCCGCACTCGTTGCCCGCCGCGTCGTCGACGCCATCGCCGCCGAGGAGACGGAGATCCCGGCTGCCGCTTTTCAGGCCGCCGGGCAGTGAAAGCCGCCGCCTCCTGAGAGGCCGGGCGTCGGGGAACCGCGCCGGCCACCGGCCCGCCCCGATCCGGTGACGGCCGGCGCTTCCTTGCCGGTACGGCAGGACGGTCCGTCGCCCGATCTGCCGCGCGGCCCCTGCCGGCACGCCGGGCCCAGACCGAGTGCGGCGGCCTGCCGTTCGCGAAAGGCCCCGACGACGACCTGCCCGGAGGTCGACCCGGCCGGATCCACCTCAGGACGGAGTAGCCGGGCCGGCCACCCCGCCCGGGCCGGCCAGTTCCGAGGCCAAGGCAGGCGAGCGCGCGCGCGACAGCGCCGCCGCGGTGACCCCGCCGACGACCAGCGACAGCCCGATCCACTGCAGGGTCGAGAACACCTCGCCGAGCAGCAGGAAGGCCCAGAGGACGGTCCCGGCGGGCTGGAGCACGAGCATGACGGAGGTCTGCCAGGCTTCCATCCGGGGAAGGGCGTAGGTGATCAAGAGCCAGCCCAGGATCTGGGCGCCGAGGGCGAGGCCCAGCAGCCATCCGTGCGCCGGCCAGCTGGGAACCAGGGAGAAGCCGGAATCCAGAGGAGCCAGCAGCAGGGCCCCGATGGCCGCGCCGGCGGTGGCCTCAGTCAGGGGACCAACGGACGTCGCATCGCCGATCCCGGAGGACTGCCGCAGCAGCAGCAGGTAGGTGACGTAGAGGAACCCGGTGGAGATGCCGAGGATGGTGCCGAGCGCCGGGTTCTCCCCATGAGCGCTTGCTTCCCCAAGCCCCGAGATGAAGATCACCCCCAGCAGGGCGACCGGGGTGGCGAGCACTGCCACCCGGGTTGGCCGCTGACCCAGGAACAGCCGTCCGGCGATCATCATGATCACCACATGCACGCTCCCGAGCACCGTCGCCAGGCCGGCGCCGATGAACTCGATCGAAGCGTGCCAGACGGCGAAGTCCACCGCCAGCGCCAGTCCGGCACCGAATGCCATGCGGCGCTGACGCCAGGTGCGAGGAGGCTCTCGCCGGGTGAGCCACCCCAGGCCGACGAGAAAGGGCAGGGCGTAAGCGGCGCGGAAGAAGGCCACCGTTACTGGGGACTCCCCGGAGAGCCGCACCAGGATGGCGCTGAACGAGATGACCACCACGCCTGCCAGCACCAGCAGGCGCAGCACCAGCGGCCGGGAGCCGTGGGGCAGAGCTGACAGGGCGGGCCTCCTCCGACGGCTGATGGCAGTTCCGCCTTCGCCTAGTGCCAGTCGGTTCCCGGCTGGAACAACTCCAGCACCAGGCCACCCACCTGGCGGGTCTCGAAGTAGGCGAACTTGCCCCCATCGGCGAGGGCTCCGTAGGAGATCACCTCGTGGCCGAGCCTCGCCATCTCCTCGATGTCACGGTCGAGATCATCCGTGTAGGCACAGATGTGGATGACCCCCTCACCATGCTGCTCCAGAAACTCGCTCTGCACCGTTCGACCGGCCACGGGCTCGAAGAGCTCGAGCTCGAAGTTGCCCATCTTGGCGGTCCGGCCCTTCACCTTGGCGTCGGGCGCATCCTGGCCGTAGATGCGGCGCTCGAGGGTGTGCGCCGAGGGCCCTTCCTGGAAGGGACCAATGCCGAGTCGCTCGTAGAACGCGGTGGCCTGGTCGATGTCGCGCACCACCACTGCCACCTGGTAGGCGCGGTCCCACATGCCCGGCCGCGCCTTCATCGTCTCGCTCATGGGACTCCTTCCCCAAAGGCAGCCAACGACACGGCGGGCCCGGCGGAACCCGTGGCCGATAGGGCGGCCCCGGCGGCTGCGTCGACCTCGCCAGTACGTAAGCGTACTCCGCGCAGGCCCGGGACGCGTGCTCCCCTGGCTAGCAAGCGCAACAGGGGGTGGGTAGAGTCGGGGAGTGTCCGGTACTGGGTGGTTTCCACCTCCGGTGTCCTCCGCTCCGCCGACGACAGGAGAGTCATGACCGTCAGCCTGGTGACCGGGGCCGGATCCGGGATCGGGGCGGCGACCGCCGCCGTGCTCGCCGAACGCGGAGACACGGTGATCTGCGCCGATCTGAACGAGGAAGCGGCGCACCGCGTGGCGGCTTCCCTACCCGGCGCGCTGGCGGTCGGGGTCGACGTGACCGACGAGGAGGCCTGCGATCGGATGGTCCAGGCGGCCATTGACCACGGCGGCGGCTTGGATGCCGTGGCGGCCTGTGCCGGCATAGAGATCGGGGCGAACGCCCTCGACCTCGAGGCAGCCACCTTCCGCCGGGTCGTCGAGGTCAACCTGACCGGAAGCTTCCTGACGGCGCAGCGCGCGGCTCGCGCCATGCGGGATCTCGGCCGAGGCGGGGCGATCGTGCTGATCGGTTCCATCAACTCCCAGATGGCCCTGCCCGGCGGAGCGGCCTACGCCGGCTCCAAGGGCGGGGTGCTGCTCCTGGGCCGCGCCCTGGCGGTGGATCTGGCTCCCTGGGGCATCCGGGTGAACGTAGTCGGGCCGGGGGTCACCGACACGCCGATGAGTGCCGCTTCCCTCGCCGACCAGACACGTCGCTCCCGTCTCCTCGGACGGATTCCGCTGGCCCGGCCGGCCGACCCGCGCGAGATCGCCCAGGCCGTTGCCTTCCTCACCTCGGAGGCTGCCGGCTACGTGACCGGGGCGTTTCTCGCGGTCGACGGAGGCTGGCTGGCGGGCTGAGACCCGCGAACAGGCTGCCGCCCGATCAGGCCGGCATGCCCACGTTCACCACGTAGCGCTTGCCACCCGTTCCGTGCTCACGGATGTAGTCGAGGGTCTGCGGGATCTCGTCGAGGCCCACAGTCGGGCCGATGAGCGGGGTCAGGTCGATCCGCCCGGCAACGTACAGCCGGTTGCCGATCAGGAAGTCCTGCCGGGTGAAGCCGAAGGTGGTGACCAGGTGCAGTTGGCGGCGCACCAGTTCGCCCAGGTAGTTCTGGAACGTGAGCGACGTCGGGCCGTCGCAGATGCCCATCAGCATGGTGGTCCCGCTGGGGCGCAGCACCTTGATCGTGGTCTCGACGCTCTTGATGTGCCCCGCAGTCTCAAAGGCCACGTCCACACCATGGCTGGCGCCTGCCAACGCCGACAGAGCCTTCCCGGCCTCGGCCGGGTCCATCCCCGCCACGTTGAGGGTGGCATCGACGAACTTGGAAACGGCGGCCAGCTGGTTGTCCTTGACGTCGGCGGCCACGATCGTGGTCGCCCCGAAGGCCCGGGCTACCTGGCACACCGCGAACCCGATGCTCCCGGCCCCGCTCACCACCACGCGATCGCCGCTTCGCACCCCGGTGCGCCGCACGGCATGCACGGCACAGGGAAGCGCCGAACTCAGCATCACCGCCTCGCGCAGGTCGATGTCGCCGGGCAAGGGGAAGATGTTCGCCTCGGGCACGAGGGCGAACTCGCTGAAGCCTCCATCGATATCGATGCCGAGGTGGCGCATCCACGGGCAGACGCTCTCGTCGCCGCGCACGCACCACTCGCATACACCGCAGCCCACCACCGCGTCGCCGACCACCAGGGTGCCCGGCGGGGGGCTCGCCGGAGAGTGGGCCTCCACCACCTCACCGACGATCTCGTGACCGAGAATGCGAGGGAAGCCCTTGGTATCGAGCATCCCCTTGACCATCTGTGAGTGGAACAGGCCCGCGGCGGAAGCGACCACGCGGACCAGCGCCCATCCCGGATTCACCGACGGTACCGGGATCTCCTCCATCTCGAGGCGGCCCGGCTCGACCATCAGGAGAGCACGCATCGACCCCATCCTTTCTGTCTCGAGGCCTGCCGCCTACAGTACTACGTAGTACTGGGACCTGCGCCCCGTATTGGGGGGTCAGACGGCCCGCCCGGCCCGGAATCCGGCGGCGATTGCATCCACGATCAGCCAGGAGGCGCCGTCACCCGCGGGCCCCACCACGTGCACCACGGGGGCGGCCCCCTCGAAACCGGGATCGACCACAGGCGCCTGCGGCAGTGCGACCACAATGGTGTCGGCGGCGAGGGTGCGTTCCTCGCCGTCTGCAGTCAGCAAGGTCAGGCCGTAGTCATCGATGCGGATGAAGCGGCGTACCCCAAGGTAGGTGGGAACCTGCCGATCCTCGAACCAGCGAAGGAGGCGCAGCAGCAGGCGGGCCGGCATTCCTTCTCCCAGGTCCGTCGAGGTGTCGACAATGGTGACCTCGCGGTTGCGCTTCAGGAGGAACTCGGCGGTCTCCACCCCTTCGATGCGGCCGCCGATCACCACGACCCTTCTTCCCACGGGAAGGTAGACGGCGCTGAGCCGCCGCAGCAGGTGCGGCCCCACCAGGCGGAGCAGCCCCCCGACCCGCCGCCGCAAAGCCTCGGCAGTGAGCACCTTGCGGTGATCGATGCCCGGTATGTCCGGCAGTTGGTACCTGCCGCCTGCCGCCCAGATGAGCGCATCGGGGCGCACCTGCTCGACGAGCCCCCGATCGGCCGTTGCGCCGAGATGAACCGCCACCCCCAGCCGGGCCATCTGCCGCCTGAGGTACCGACGAAGAGCGAGGATGTCCTCGGTTTCGGTGCCCTTCACGGTCACCGCCAGCGGAAGCAGCCCTCCCAGGCGGGGCTGCTTCTCGTAGAGCGACACCCGGTGCCCGCGTTCGGCGGCGACTCTCGCCGCCTCCATGCCCCCGGGGCCGCCTCCCACCACCATCACCGTCTTGGGGAGCGGGGCCGGATCGAGCTGGTAGGCGTCCACCGTGCCCAAAGCGGCATTCACCCGGCACCGGCGAGGACTCACCTCGCAGGTGGCGCAGAAAGTGCACGGGCGGACGTCCTCCCGCCTGCCCTGCGCCAGTTTTCCGACCAGACCGGGATCGGCCCACAGCGGACGTCCCATGGCCACCAGATCGGCCCAGCCGCGTCGAAGGAACCGCTCCGCCTTCTCGGGTGTCATCCGGCCCACGGCAATGACCGGAACCGAGACGACTGCCTTGATGGCCCTCGTCGCCGGGGCAAGCAAGCCCTGTCGATAACGCCGGCCCAGGTACGGTCTCATGTCGTCTCGAGGCTCGGGGAAGCGCCAGTAGTCCGGGACGTACTTGAAGGGGACCGGCCCATGCCCGTAACCGGAGACGCTGATGTACTGCGCCCCCGCCGCCTCCAGGCAACGTGCAATCTCGGCAGCCTCCTCGGGGGTCAACGCCCGGTCGGCCCCCCACTCCTGCCCGTTCATCCGAACCCCCGCCGGGAACTCCGGCCCGAGTCGGTCCCGGATTCCTCTCAGGACGTTGCCCACGATCCGGGACCGGTTCTCCACGGTCTGAACTCCGTAGTCGTCGTCGCGCTTGTTCCAGATCCGGCTCAGGAAACTGCCCAGCATGTAGGTGTGGGCGGCGTGGACCTCGACTCCGTCGAACCCGGCCTGATATGCCCGCACTGCGGCGGCCACGTACTGCTCCTCCACCCAGGCGATCTCGTCCCGGCTCAGGCCCCGCACCGGCTTGAAGTGAGGGGCCGGCGAGGGCAACTCCTCCTCCTCGAGGGTCGACGGCGCCCAGGCTCGGCCGCCGCCGAAGTGCTCCCCTTCTGCCGGGCCCGGATGGTTCAACTGCACGAAGATCCGGGCCCCGTGGGCCTGCACCCGACGAACGAGCTCGGCGAGCCCGGGGATGAACTGATCGTCCCAGATGGCGATCTGCTTGGCCCCGGGCGCCGTCTGGATCGGCGGCACACTCGCCAGGAAGATCAGTCCCACACCGCCACGCGCCAGAGCCTCGTAGAGGGCAATCACGCGCGCCTCGACCCGACCGTCGGGGCCCACGAAGTGGGTGTCCTGGGGCGCCTTGGCCACCCGGTTCGGCACCAGCAGAGTGCCGATTCGGACGGACGACAGCAAGGTGTCGTAGTTCCTGTGCCTCACCACGTCGCCCGTTCCCCTTTCACCGCCGACGGCCCGCCGTGTTCCCCCAATGCACCGTGCAAGGGCTCCATCCCGGCACCCTGCTGAGTACCGGATAGTACCGTGCTCGGGGGAACGTATGTCGCGCCCGCGCACCCCCCGTTCAGCGACGAAGCAACTGGACGGCACGACCGGGGCCACTCGGATCGAGCCAGTCGACGTCGACCACCACGTCCGATACCCCGGCAGCAGCGAGGGCGGGAAGCCGGAGCCCCAACTCCTCGGCGGCATTGCCCGGCACCCGCAGCACCGTACGACGCGGCACCGGCCGGCCTGCCGCGGACGCGGCGGCGGAGATGGCCGCTCGCGCCCGCGCCAGGGCGTCGGGGTCCAGCGCTCCCGGCTCCTGCTGGGCCAGCCAGCCGTCACCGATGCGCCCCACCCGGCGCAGCGCCGGCGCCGACATCCCGCCCACGAGAACCGGCAGGGTGCCCACGGGCACCGGATGGCAGAACACCCCGTCGGGCAGCCGGTAGCGGCCCGAGGAGAAGGGCCGCGGCGAACCCGTCCAGCAGGCCCGCATCAGGGAGAGCCACTCGTCCAGCCGGGCGCCTCGGTCGTGAAACGGCACCTGCAAGGCGGCGAACTCCTCCTCCATCCAACCGGCGCCGACACCCACGGCCACGCGCCCTCCGCTCAACGCGTCGATGCTGGCCAGTTGCTTGGCCAGCACTATCGGATGCCGCAGCGGCACGACCAGCACGGCCACACCGACCTCGACCTTCTCCGTCACTGCGGCAGCGGCCGCCATGGCCACCAGAGCGTCGAACCAGGGCGCTGCCGGATCCCAGGGGATACCCCCCTCCGCCGAAAAGGGATAACGGGAGTGGAGATCCCGGAGCATGACGATGTGATCGCTCACCCACACCGAGTCGAATCCGGCCGACTCGGCGGCCGCCGCGGCGGCCGTCAGCGAGAAGCGGCCTGCCGCCGGGCCGGACGAGGGGAGCTTGACTCCCAGGCGAACGGGTTCCGGGCCGGAGGTGGGCAGGGCGGGCACAGACCCCATCGAACCACGCCGCCGGTGCTACCGGAGGCGAGCGAGGCGCCGTTGGTCAGGCGAGGCGCCGTTGGTCAGGCGAGCCACCCTCCATCCACCACCAGCACGTGGCCGGTGACGTAGGCCGCCTCGGCCGAAGACAGAAAGGCGACGGCGGCAGCCACATCCTCACCGCGTCCCAGACGGCCCAGGGGGATGCGGGTCTCGGCGAGGCGCTCGAGCCCTCCCGGCTCATAAGTCAGGGACCGGGTCAGGTCGGTGGCCACCGTGCCGGGGGCAACGGCGTTCACCCGTATGCCGTAGGCCGCAAGCTCACGGGCCGCCGCGGCCGTGAGCATGCGGATGGCCCCCTTCGAGGTGTCGTACGCGACCATCGGAGTCGTAGAAGCAGTGAAAGCAGACGTCGAGGCCACATTGACGATGCAACCTTGCCGACGCGGGATCATCGCTCGGGCCGCCGCCTGAAGCACGAAGAAGGAGCCGCGCACGTTGGTGGCCATCAGCGAGTCGAAGCGCTCCGGAGTCGTCTCGACCAGGGGGCACGTCCACGCCACCCCGGCGTTGTTGACCACCGTGGCCAGCGGAGCAACCCGGTCTGCGGCAGCGACCGCCTCGGCAACCGCTTCGGGGTCGGCGACGTCGAGGGTGATCGGATGAGCCGCCCGGCCCTCGCGGGCCAATCCCGAGGCAGCCTGTGCCGCCGCCTCGCCGTCGATGTCGGCCAGGAAGACGACGTCGCCGCGCCGGGCGAGTCGCTCGGAGATGGCAAGGCCGAGGCCTCGGGCTCCCCCGGTGACGAAGGAGCCCGAGGCCTGGGTGGATGTCATGCCCGTGTCCGTCAGGACTTGGGATCCACTAGTTGCAGGGCGGCAGGCCCTCGGTCGGGCCGATGATGGTCTCGTAGAGGCCGGCGAGCGTACCGTTGGCGATGTAGTAGCCCAGCCACCCGTTGAGGTAGTCCTTCCAGACCACCTCGCCGCGCGGGAGAGCCCACGCCCCGTACTCCTGCTTGAACGGAGCATCGGGGTTGAGGATCGAAGTCCCGGGGTTCTGCCTGACGAACGGGATCGCCATGTACTCCTCGACGACAATGGCATCGGCCCGGCCGGAGGCAACCTCCAGGAAGGCGGGAGCCTGTTCCAACTCAACCAGCTTGGCCTGCGGGAACGTGGACGACACCAGATTGGCGGCCGTCGACCCGATCAGTGCCGTGATGGTGACGTTGGGGTCGTTGAGTTGCTCCTTGCTGGTGATCCCGGCCCCGTCGTTCACCACCGCCACCTGGCGGTAGGGGACGTACGGGCAGGTGAACCACAGCTGCTCGAGCCGGGCGGGACGCCCCACCAGGCCCACCGACACGAGGTCGAACTGCCCCGCCAGCAGGCCCGGGATCAGGGCTTCGAACTCCTGATCGGAGATGTCCAGAGTCACCCCGAGATCCGCAGCCAGGAGCTTGAGGACCTCGACGTCGTAGCCCGCTGGCTGGTTGTT
>Ga0194110_10010272_pt1 | contig 10431 bp, 14 predicted proteins | sample TA2Kig1200mmetaG_FD_146192 | JGI IMG/M metagenome (GOLD analysis project Ga0194110, IMG submission 146192) | Freshwater microbial communities from Lake Tanganyika, Tanzania - TA2015032 Kigoma Deep Cast 1200m | ecosystem: Environmental > Aquatic > Freshwater > Lake | place: Tanzania: Lake... | reverse complement strand
CGGGTAAGATCTGCCTTCCGTAGACAGCGATGTCTATATCGCTTTCGGAATGAACATCCTCTGCGGCGCGAGAACCGAATATCAGGATCAAGTCTAATTGGTATTTGGCTGCTAAGTCTTCAAATTTTAACATTTCGCTTTATTAAATTGGGGGAACATTGGTGCAAAGGGAAATTATTATTTCGTCTATCTCGTCTATCTGGTTTCTTTAGTCTTTCTGCAAAACCGTTTCGGTGTCAGGTCTTGACATGAGACATTCTTCTTTCAATTCCCGTTTATCTGGTCGTTTTGGTTTTTCTGGTTTTTCTGGTCTTTCTGGTTTATCTGGTTTGTTTGGGTGTTTGGGTAAATTATTCACTTCGTGAATCGAAGTGAGCTTCGCTGGAATTGAGTTCATTCTGAACTAAGAAGTTAGCCTCTGGCTGGAATAACCCTTTGACTTCTTCTCATTCTCATGAGAATCCCGTGTCGGTAACAGTCTAAAAGGTACCAAAGATAGCAGGGTGGTTCCCACCTAAGATTCCCTCCTGGGTTTCTCTCTAATCAACGTTAGTCGTTAGGATCGTTTGGATTTTTTGAGGTTAGAGGGTGTTACTACGCCGCCTGTTCCTTAAATATCTTGCCAACCTCTTCCACTTTAAAATCACGTCTCTGCAATTTAGACCGCGTTTCTTCAATTTTTCTCATCGCTTTCTTATCGTAGTATCTTTCACCGCAGTTTGAGCAAACCAAAAGTTCCATTGGGACGAGCAGAATATTCGTCCCCCATCTGATCTCTTCTTCTACTTTTTCCATTTCAATATGTTGGCTGTTACAAATCACACATTTCATAATCGCCTCCTCTCAAAATCAATCCATTGATTGGGACTCGGCTCATATGCCGTTATTATTATAACCTTTTGAATATCGCTTGCATAGGCACAAACCATATGAAGAGGTCTTCCCGAGGAGGTTTTTCCATAAATAAGACAACTTGGATAAGGTGTGTCTTCTGGGTAGTCCTCGATGATTTTTCCACTCAATATAGCTTGGGCAACCTCATCATCTCTTATTTCACCATGCTCTTCCGTCTCCATTTCCTGCCTCGCATGCCGGGTATAAAAATAACCTTCTTCTCGAATACATTTTAAAATTTGTTCCAGCATTTCTAACGGGGCGGAATTTGGGGAATTTCAGGGGTCACATCTTCAGATGTCACCAATTTCATCTATCTCGTTTGTTTAGTTTATCTGGTTTCTTTGGTTTCTCTGGTCTGTTCGGTCTGTCTGGTTTATTTAGAACGTTAAAAGAATCAGGAAAGTCCAACGTTGTAAAAAATACTCAAATCTTTTCAAGGAACGAGAGATATTCTTCTACCGACATACCAATAACTTTCATGTTATTCCTGATAATAAATACAGGCACTTCTTTATATTTAGGAATCACAACGGGCCGTTTTGCTCCAGGATAATGATAAACGAGATGATATCCTTGAGTTCGAACATATGTGCAACCAGCCGCTTCAAATATTTTTACCTGGACTTGATAGGTTGTGGGCTTGACCCCAGGTGTCATAGTGCCACTTCAATGGGGGTAAAACCTACAAGCTCTTTCCGTAGAGCCAGGATACTCTGCGTTTCATCAAATCCAGCCTCTTGCAATAGCTTATCCAGGGTGCCCATCCTTTGAGCTTCCTCTAAGTTGATTAAAATAACCTCCTTCAAGTTCTTTTTTGCTTGATCCACCGTTTCTCCACAGGATGCTATATCGAGCTCAGGACAGTAAGATACATACATGTTTCCTTCCTTCCATAATTCTTCCGTAAGTTTGAACTTCATTTTTTCCTCCCTAATACTATACTGCCATTTTTATTGTCAACCATTAAAGAGAACCTGTCAATCTGATTAATCTGTTTAAAGCCCTGGTGCCAGGCAACGGTAACTCGGTATTTTTAGTTTGTCTGGTCTTTCTCGTTTGTTTAGTCTATCTGGTTTCTCTGGTACTTTATTTTGGTGAAAGGTCAAAGGTCAAAGGTGAAAGTAAGCTCCTTTCTTTCCATGCAAAACTTTTCCAAAATCATTCTCAAAGCTTTGACGTCTGGAGAGCCATGTTCCCAGCCATAATGTAATCCTTTGGATTAAGGTTTTGGGTCACCCATTAAAGGACGTCTTATCAATTTAGTTTATTTGGTCTATATAGCCTGTCTCGTTTATCTCGTGTCTCTGGTTTACCTGGTTTCTCTGGTTTTTTGGTCTCTCTGGTTTATTTGGTTTATTCTATGCGTCATGAAGTCATAACGTCATAGGGTCGTGTTGAATCTGGTCATTGAATCATTACCGTCCATAATCATCTTCGAAGCGTTCGATGTCGTCCTCTTCGAGGTATCCGCCACTTTGGACTTCGATAATCTCTGCCGTAACCTTTCCGGTGTTCTCTATCCGGTGGAGGGTGGATTTTGGGACGTAGGCGGATTCGTTTTCGTGAATGAATATCTCCTTCTCTCCAATGGTCACCTTTGCTGTCCCCTTCACAACGACCCAGTGTTCGGACCTGTGGGAATGGGTCTGGAGGCTTAGCTTTTCACTGGGATTGACCACCACGCGATTAATCTTATACGGAGGACCTTCCTCAAGGAAAACGCTGAGACCGCAAAGTTGAAAAACGTTGACAAGTTCATAAGTTGATAAGTCGATAATGGTTAACCAGGTAGGGTCGTCTTGCTGACTACATTTTTCAGTCAATCCTCACCTTGCGACAAGTCCGACAGGATTTTGTTGAAGAGGACATCTTCTATCCAGAATCCCTTTTGTCTGAGTTGCTGGAGTTTACTGACAGGATCGACTACAAGCCCTTTTCTCCACGCCATCTTGATAATGCCTATTGTTCCAAGCACCCCAAGGTTTAGTGTTCTTGCGAAAAGTCTCGGCTCCTTGTTGTCCAGAAGGAGAAGGTCCGCTTTAACTTCTTGCCCAAGCGTAATGACCTCTGCCTCTCCTTCATCCAAAACGGCTTGCAGCGCTACCACTTCTTGCTTGTTTTTGACGTTGGTTACTTTGATCCAGCTCTTACAGGCGACTGGAATTTGCGACGATCCGGGCTTCTTCTTCCCCGCAATGACCGTCTCTGTGAAAACGGCTCTTGGGATAATGATGCGGCCCCATAACTTTCGGATCAAATCTAACTCTTTAATTGAGGATAAGGCGATAAGCGGCGAAGAGTTGGAGATAACCTTCATCCTGCTGTGAGCTTTCGGACAGTCTCAGAATCTTCTTCGTATTCTGAAAGATCGTAATGAAACGGAATCTTTCGCTCTCTCAAAAGATCAAGAAAGTCCCAGACCGATAGGCCAGCAAATTGACGAGCCTGACCAAACCCGAGCATACGCTTCTCGAAAAAGTAGGCAGCGAGGTCGCGTTTCAGCGCATCACTCATGCCTTCTTTACGATAGCCAAGGACTTTGACAACTTTCTCGGGTATGCTTATTTCACATTTCATTTCCATAAGTTGCCCCGTCTTGATGTTCCTAAACCATTATAAATGCGCAAGAAAAAAGATTCAAGGACCCTGCCATCCTCATGGGGAGAGATGCAGGGACGTTCTTAACTTATTAACTTCCCTTTTAGGTACTCATCCTCACGAATAACCTTTTTCCCTTTCTCCACGCACTTGGTTATCCCTGCTCCGCTCAAATTCAAGATTCGCCCCACTTCCACACCTGAGTAACCCATCTCTCTTACTGCCACATAAGATATTACCGACCGGGCCTTGCTAACTTGAGCTAGGGCGTCCCCTGCGGGACATTGGTAACTTTGTTAACTTATTCCTGCGTCCACCGGTCCAATGCTTTCTTGACTCCAACCCTGCTCATTCCCAGAAACCGGGCAGCCATTGCAGCCGGATACCCTTCTTCCTCAATGGCGAGCCAAGCGAAAAAAGATCGAGCTTGGGAATACTTCTTCTGCCTGCTCCGGGAGCTTAACTGCTCAGCCTCGAGGCCCGCCCGGCACGCCTTCGGCGAAGCCGAGGCGGACGGGCCCACCCGCTTCGCGGCAAGCGCTACCAGTTCCTCCAACGGGCGTTTAGCCCGGTTTTTCCTCACAAAATCCCTTTCCGCTCGCCGCAGGGTTGCGCTCACCCGAATGAAATAGAACAACAAAGTCATTTCGCCGGGCAGGCAAATTCTCCGCTGCCGAGAATCCTGCTATCACTTTTTTCGTACTCCGCCGTCTGCACTCCTGACTGGCTTCCCCCTTGTAACTCCGGCCTCTTCCCCTGGGCTACTCCATCTTTAACAAACTGCCGGTACCTCTGGCGGGCCACTCTGAGTCTACTTCCAAAGTGAAGGAGAACATCCTCTACCGTTCTCTCGGCGGGGAAATTGCCCCGGTGTCACCCATTTAATTTTGACATTTTCTTCTATCTCGTCTGTCTGGTCCCAGTGAGATAGCAAAAGAATAAGACATCTCACGGAATAAATCTTTCTGGTCTGTTTGGTTTGTCTGGTCTTTCTGGTTGGTCTGAATAAATATTATTCCTACGGAATGGAAGTAAGAGCTAAGCTCTGAAATTGAGTTCATTCTGAACTGGAAGTGAGGACTTTGCCCTGGAATATTCTGGTCTGTCTGGTTTATCTGGTCCCAGTGAAATAGGCTTCCCATTTCACGGGATAAATTTATCCGGTTTGTCTGGTCTCTCGTGACTCAGTTATGGCCAATCCTGAAAGAAGATACAAGCCCTTGCGGGCGATTCTAGGAATGATTGTCTATGAGACATGATCTTAAGTTATTGCTCGGTTTTTATTCGTAATGGAACCGGCAAGAAATGACGAATAGCTCGCCACCCTCATATTTATATACGAGTCTATGCTCATCATTGATTCGCCTTGACCAGAAGCCTTTCAACTTCCTCTTTAACGGCTCCGGCTTGCCCAGACCACGAAAAGGGTCTCTCATACAATCTTTAAGCAGGTCATTAATCTTTCTAAGAATATTCTTGTCCGTCTCCTGCCAGTAAACCCCGACCCCGCGTTAAAACGCGGGGCTTTGGGCCCTTTGGATATGTAGCATTCATCCCCGGGGGACCTGGGGTCAAAGCTACATTATACACTTTAATTTGTCTGGTCTATTTGAAAACCCCTGTGGGGTCAAACTTAAATTTTAGATTTGCAGCTCGGAAAAGGACCCGGGGGAATCCTTCCACTTTTCATTCAACCTTTGCCATCGCAGGCTGGAGAACCCCGGTAAAGATAAATAGTCGATAGTAGATATTGGATAGTGGTCAACAGCCTTCAAGTCTTCGAAACGTTTGATTTTCAAACCAGTTTCTCTGGTTTATCTGGTCAAAAATCGATGAGTCGTCAAGGATCACTCTGAGCCCAGTCTGACTTGCCAATGCTATGGCGTCAGCCTCCCCTTTTCCCAAATTCAGATCCGCTATCAGAAGCTTTAGGAGGCTACTTTCGACAGTTCTGATCGAAAGGCATGGCAGAGATAGCACACCAAATTCTTTGATAACCGATTATGGCAACACTATCTCTGAGTAAATATCACAAAGGATCGGGAGAAGGCTAATCTTTTCAAGTGCAATGAGCGCGGAGGTGTCAACGATAGCAGACTCACGCATTTTGGACTTCTTTTTCGAGGTCAAGATTGGAATATCGTATGGGCGGAATCCCCTTGCGTATGAGAATTTCCGAGAAGGTCCTCTCTGAATACTGGGCTATTTCCGCTGCCTTGCCTAAGGAAACTAAGCCTTCTTCGAATAGCTTTATGGCAAGTAACAATTTCAGATCCTATTCTTTAATATTCATCTCGGGTAGATTAACCGATATTCCCATAAGATCATCTCCCAATGAATTTGTTTTCTAAATTATTATACCAGTTTTCTCGCATGTCTTCGAGACGGAGTTTGAGGGAAGGACTTGGTGCCAGGCAATTGTAATAAAGCTATATTGGGGGACGTCCTTAACTAATTAACTTGTTCCTAAGTTCAGAGTCATCATTCAGGATCTTATTGCCCCGGACCACGCATTTCATGATCCCCGGTCCACTCAAGCCCAAAATCCGACCTACCTCCGACCCCCGAGTATCCCATCTCTCTCACTGCCACATAAGATATTACAGACCGGGCCTTGCTCACCAAACTCTTTCGATCTCCTGCGCACAGATCTCCTTTATCAACTTTTAAGATCTCGGATACACTTACTACCAACTCTTCCAAAGGAACTCGTTTTTTCCTCTTCCTCGGACGATCAACTTGATTGGAATCCCTTAGAACCTTCTTAACGAAACCACTATTGCCAAGTATTCTCGAATCGCGATACTTCCCATTCAAATAAATCCGCGATCAGCAAATCCGGAAGAAACTTCGGACCTTCACATATCTAAGGAATTTCGGACAGCTTGCTCAATCAGCCGAAGAAAGCGGGCTGAAAGTGTGCCAATTCTCGATGTCAATCTCTGTTTGTCCATGGCTCGGATCTGCTCAGTAAGTGCCTTGGAGTCTTGACCCAAGCCGCCCTCGCCTTTCGGTATTAGAACGTGGCTAGGGGACAAACGCAAAATGTTGGTCGTAAGAGGGATTACAATAACGAGGCGACTAAACTGGTTAATCGTATCATTCGAGACTACGATAACAGGCCTTTTCTTCTTGATCTCAACCCCTATGGTCGGATCAAGATTGGCCACGAAAACATCGCCACGGGGAACAGGCTCGCTCATGTCGTTTCCCCGGTTATCTCAGCGTCGGCAAAGGCAAAATCAGACAACACTTCCAATTCCTCTGCCTCCTCTTCTTGTGTCCGGGTTGTATAATAGGCTTCAAAAGCCTGTCGGCGATGGGCTTTCTCCAACTCCTGCACATATTGTTCAAGCAGAAAAGTAATGAGCTCCCTTGCTTCATCTAGTGCTCTAAGTTGGGCCCGTTCGAGTAAGGTCTTGGGAAGTTCGACTTGAATTGTCTGCAAGGTCATTCTGAACTCCTTTCTTAATTCGGTACTTTCCATATCTACTGAAGGGACTAAGGTTCTGAAGCATTTTACTCATTTGGAAAAAAATCGGGGGGGACATTGGTGCAAAGTGAAATTGCGTTAAAGGCGCACAAAACATTCTGGGACCTCTATGAAATATTGACCTATTCTCGTTTGTCTCGTCTGTCTGGAAATACTATTCACTTCGTGAATGGAATTGGGAGCTCCCCATGGAGTAGTTCCCACACTCCATAGGGTGTGCCGCTCTGGAATGGATGACTTCGTCATGGAAGTTACCGCTATGCGGTGGAAAATTTTGAAATTTTAAGCCGAAAAAAGAATAAAGCTCCGCCCCCTCGATTACATCTCGTTTTGTAATCGACGTAAGTCTTTGTTTTTTTGGGGTCAACCCCACCTTTAAACGCGTCAGTCTCCAAAAGAAGCCTGTTGTCAAGTGGTAATAATTTACGTAAAATCCGTGGTTTGTCAAGTCTCTCTGTTTCATCTGGTCTATTTGGTTTATCTGGTCTGTCTCGTCTGTTTAGTTTGTGTGGTTTGTCTGGTCTGTTTCGTTTGAGAGAAACCATGCGATGGTCTTTTTCAAACCCTTTTTAAGACCTACTTTTGCCTTAAATCCGAATTCCTTATCCTGGTCTATTTAGTCTATTTAGTCCCAGTGAGATAGCAAAAGAATAAGACATCTCACAGGACAGGTCTTTCTGGTCTTTCTATCAAAATTCTGTGAGCTCGCGTTTGCGGAGCCCCTCCAGGTCGAGGGTACCATTCTTAGGATCGAGTCTGATCTCCCAACGCTCCATCGTAAGCGATCCAACGACAGCGTCCAGCTCATGGCCATCGGCGCGGCCAAGATCATCCACCGACACAGCGTCAGCAATAAAATCCAGCCCTTCGATCTTGCCTTCAATCAGTCGCAGCTCACGGATCTCGATGTCTCTCCCGCCCAGGACCACCCTGACAGGTCGAGTCACTGCCCTACCCGGTGCCCCGCATATAAGAGAGGACCGGACATAGGTATAAACTGCACCAGTATCAAACAGCGCCACCGCAGGCTGGCCTTCAATTTCTATCGTCTTGATGATTCGCATCGTAGTTTCGCCTACTTTCTAGCTATCATATTACCATGCTGTCCAACCGCCGTCAATGACCAGGTTAGCTCCGGTCATTTAGGATGAATCCTCAGACACCAGAAAGATGATCGCGCAATTATATTCGTCTTCGTGCGCCATGCAACCAAGAGGAACACGTGAACATTAGCCCTTAAGGAACTCCTCATCCTGGTTGTTGAAGATACCACCGAAATCAGGAAATCCTCTGGGACATTAGTGAAAAGGGAAATTATTATTTCGTCTATCTCGTTTGTCTGGTTTCTCTGGTTTGTCTGGTTTGTCTGGTTTGTCTGGTTTGTCTGGTTTGTTTCGTTTGTTTCGTTTGTTTCGTTTGTTTCGTTTGTTTCGTTTGTTTCGTTTGAGAGATACCATGCGATGGTCTTTTTCAAACCCTTTTCAAGACCTACTTTTGCCTTAAATCCGAACAACCTTTCTGCCCGGGTGGTATCAAGCTTCCGCCTAGGTTGTCCATTTGGTCTATCTGGTTTTTTTTAGTCTATTTAGTCTCTTTGGTTAATGTACCACTCGATCGTCTTTTTTAAACCATTCTCTAATGAAGTCTTTGCTCTAAATCCGAATTCTTTCTCGGCTTTAGATACATCTAGCATGCGCCTTGGTTGACCATCAGGCTTACTCATATCCCAAAAAATCTTCCCCTGGAATCCTGTCAATCTGGCGATCAATTCCACCAAATCTTTTATCGTGATCTCAAATCCGGCACCGATATTTACTGGATCGGGCTTGTTGTATTGTTCAGCAGCAAGAAGAATCCCTTCGGCGGCATCTTCAACATACAAGAATTCTCGGGTCGGATTGCCTGTGCCCCAAACCACCACCGAAGGTGGTGAGTATAAAGTAGGCACTATGGAGCAAGCAGTATTACTGCCTACTGCCTTCTGCTTACTACTAACCATCGCTTTGGCTTCCAGAAACTTACGGATGAGAGCGGGGATTACATGAGATGATTCAGGGTCAAAGCTGTCATGGGGTCCGTAAAGATTAACTGGTAAAAGATAGATAGCATTAAATCCGTATTGTTCCCTATAAGCTTGGGCTTGAACTAAAAGCATCTTTTTCGCCAACCCATAAGGAGCATTTGTCTCCTCAGGGTAGCCATCCCAAAGATTCTCTTCCTTGAAGGGAACGGGTGTGAACTTGGGATAGGCACAGATGGTGCCAATGGTTACAAACTTCTCTAAACCCACCAGCCGTCCCACCTCCATCATCTGGACTCCCATTATCAGGTTATCGTAAAAAAAACTTCCCTGGATTTTTACGGTTCGCTCCAATACCTCCCACACGTCCAGCCAAATGGATCACAATGTCTGGCCTGGAATCTCGATAAACGCGCTTGACGGCTTCCATTTCTACAAGGTCATATTCTTTGCTCCTTGGAACAAAAATCTCTTTACAACCACGTTCCTGAAGTTTCTCCACCACAATCGAACCGAGGAAGCCAGCACCGCCGGTTACCAGAACGCGCTTGTCGGAAAAAAAACCCATAATGACTCCGGTCCTATGTCCTACGGCAACGAGGCCCTTTCTTTAATCTCATTAATCGGTTAAGGTCACGATGCCCATTTCGTCTCACGGCTACGTCTATCGTCCTCACAATTTGATACAATAAATCTGCGACCCCTTAACGCTTAACGATACGAACCTTGTTACCGATTAACATCACCGTGATTTTTTCGACTGCATCCTTCGTCCTTAAATCTTGACCAAGCCTCTGCAAGATTATGCAATTGCCTGCCTGCTTTATCGTATGTGTCAATCAACTCTTCCAACCGTAACCTTAATCCAAAAATGCGGACTATTTTCATAGTTTGGGGGGTTCGAGAACGGTCTCCATTATTTTCCGAAAACTTGGTCGAAGAAACGATCTTTATCTAGCAGTTTCTGCCATTCCCGATGCCGTCTAACGCTCTCCAGCCTTTTCCTTTTCGGAAGATTAATAAATCGAATGGCTTCCACCGGCCCTAATTCTTTAATTAAGACCTTCATACCCTTCTTTATCACAAACTCTTCATCCATATATTTGACTGTCTTCATCTTAATCCTTCCTTCTCACAAAAAGCAACGGGATTCCCACACCATACTTTTATTTTTGAAGTTTTACATTTTTTCAATAGATTCGTATCACAGCTTATGAATTCAGCTCCACTATATTCTGCAAAAGCTACGTGAGCCGCATCCGCTATCCCGAACCCTAAACCAACCAAATCCTCAGCCCTTGCTCTTATTTTGGACATATCCCCTTTGATTGGTTCTCCCACATCGAGAAAGTTCTTGAGCTTCGACAGGTCGCGGCTACAGTTACCATAGTAAAAGTATCCCACCCATCCTCGAACTAATTCA
>Ga0194110_10010261_pt1 | contig 10438 bp, 11 predicted proteins | sample TA2Kig1200mmetaG_FD_146192 | JGI IMG/M metagenome (GOLD analysis project Ga0194110, IMG submission 146192) | Freshwater microbial communities from Lake Tanganyika, Tanzania - TA2015032 Kigoma Deep Cast 1200m | ecosystem: Environmental > Aquatic > Freshwater > Lake | place: Tanzania: Lake... | reverse complement strand
GAGTGAATTGTGGTTCGTGGATCCGCGGACATTTGGCGAGGTCGTGGTTTTTGATCCCGATGAAATTGAGAAGCAAATGCCAGATCTGGCCCGACTCGGTCTGGATCCTCTGGTCGACGAAATTTCACCCGAGATATTGCGGCGCCTGTTCAAGAACCGTCGTGGAAACCTGAAGGCCCTGCTTTTGAACCAACATCTGATCGCCGGAATCGGCAACATTTATGCCGACGAAATTCTGCACAGGGCGAAACTTCGGCCCGACCGCCTGCCCGGGCGATTGAACCTGTCGTCGTTGGCGCAACTGCACGCGGCGATGATCGAAGTGTTGAACAACGCGGTGCAAGCGGGTGGCAGCACGCTGAAAGACACGCAATATGTCGATTTAGAGGGGCAAACAGGCAGTTTTCAAGACGAGCACCGTGTCTATGGTCGTGGCGGCATGAGGTGCGAGACCTGTGGAAAAGGTCGAATCTTGACGACGCGAGTCGCCGGTCGAACGACCTGCTACTGCTCGAAGTGCCAGCGCTGATTTCAAGTTTGGGCGTGATTTTTGAAGTAATCTCGGCGACTGGGTGTTTCTTAAATCATTGACTCTTAAGGGTTTCAAGTCGTTCGCCGAAACCACGGTGCTGCAGCTTGAACCAGGCGTCACCGTCGTTGTCGGCCCCAACGGCTCGGGCAAATCGAACGTCGTCGACGCCATCGCCTGGGTTTTGGGTGCCCAAGCCCCGAGTTCGGTGCGCAGCCAAAAAATGGATGACGTGATTTTTGCCGGAACGGCCAAACGCCCCGCTTTGGGTCGGGCCGAGGTCATTTTGACCATCGACAACTCGGCGGGTTTGTTGCCGATCGAATTCTCGGAAGTAAGCGTTAGTCGAACTTTGTTTCGCAGCGGAGAGAGCGAATATGCGATCAACGGCATCGCCTGCCGATTGTTGGATGTGCAAGACCTGCTCTCCGACGCGGGCGTGGGCCGACAGCAGCATGTGATCGTCAGCCAGGGGCAAATCGACGCGGTATTGAACGCGCGACCCGAGGATCGACGAGCGATCATCGAAGAGGCGTCGGGTGTGCTGAAGCACCGCAAGCGCAAAGAAAAAGCCGAGCGTCGACTGGAGGGCACCGAGGCGAATCTGTTGCGCGCGCAAGATTTGTTGCGCGAAGTTCGGCGACAATTGCGTCCGCTCGAACGCCAGGCCGATGCCGCCCGTCGCCACGGTTCGATCGCATCCGAATTGCGCACCCTGCAGCTTTATATCGCCGGGCGCGAGATCTCGGCGTTGCGCAGTCGGCTCGAGAATTCGGCGACGAGCAAAGTCGAAGGTGGATCGCTCGAAAAGAGTTTGCGCGCCAAACTGGCCAACCTCGACACGAATGTGATGGCCGACGAGGCCGAACTGACCGCGCGGGGCGAGTCGGGCACTAGCGACGACCTGGTGAGGGTCGAGCAGTTGCTGGGTCGTGCCAGGGGTCAGATCGCGGTTCTCGCGGAACGACGTCGATCGGTCGAGCGTGAGCGCGGACAACTGATGGACGCCGGCGTGGTCGCGTCGCTCGAAGCCGATGCGGCGGTGAGGCGCGAAGAATTGGCGCGGGTCTCGGCGGAACTCGCCGAACTTGAGTCGCACGAAATCGAATTGAGTCGCGATGAGGCGGCGCTGATCGCCGACAAAGCCAACGACGCCGAGTCGGCCGCGCGTGCGGTGCGCGACGCGCAAGACGCACTCGACGCGGCGACGGCCGAGTATGCCAAGGCCGTGGCTGCGGCGGCGGGCGACGGAGCGCGGGTCGAGACTTTGCGCGCGTCGATGACAGCCAACGCGTCGAGTCTCGTCGCATTCGCGAACATCGAGGGTGCGCTCGGAGCACTGGGCGAATTGATCGAGATCGACGAAGAATGGTCGGCGGCAGTGCAAGCGGGTTTGGCCGACGCGATGAACGCGATCGTGATGACCGACGCCGATCGTGCTCGTGCGACTCTTGCGAGTTTGCGCAAGTCGGATGCGATGGGTGCGGTCGTCTCGCTCGGTGATTGGACATCGAAAATCGCGCCGGTCGCGGTGCAAGGCGCGTCTTCGTTGCGCTCTTTCGTCAGGGCGAAGTCGATTGCGTCCATGGCGGCCAACACCCCGGCGATCAATTCGTTGCTCGATGCGTTGTTGGCGCGGGTTGTGTTCGTCGATTCGTTCGAACGCGGGGTCGACATCGTTCTCGAGCGCCCCGATGTAGTGGTGGTCACCAGCACCGGCGATCGTCTGGCCACTAGTTCGATGCGCGTCGGACCCAATGCCGTCACGGCCGCGGCACTCGACAAGGCGATAGCGCGCGAGCAGATAAGTGCAAAGCATCTTGTCGAGACCGAGTCGGCGTTGAACCTGCGTCGCGTCGAAGCGGCCAGCGTGCGCGACCGACTGGCCAGCGCGCGAACGAGCCAGGTCGACATCGATGATCGTTCGCAAACCGTAGCGAACCGTCGCCGAGAGTTTGACGCTCGGGCCGTGGCGTTGCGCGAGCGAAAGAGCCTCGTCGACGCCAGGTTGGCCGAGGTTGAAGCGCGTCTGCAGGCCGACGCCGGCGCGCGCACGGCGGCGAGCGAGCAACGAAGTCGCGTCGAGGCGGTGATGGGTGCACTGGTTCGACTTTCGACGATCGTCGAGGGGCATGTCGGCAAACTCGAGTCGCGTCAAGCCGAATTGCAGGAGTTGCGCCGTCGCCAGAGCGCCGAAGTTCGGGACATCTCGCACCGACTCGACGAGTCGAGACGCGAGCGTTCGGCCACCGAAAAGCAACTCGAAGAACAGCGAGAGCGAAATCGTCGGGTCGAACTCGAGGAGTCAGAGGTCAAAGTGCGCCTTGAGGGCGCGATCGAAACACTGCGCCGCGACCTCGAAGTCGAGCCGCAGCGCGCGATCGACACGCCGTTGCCCGAGTTGCCCGAAGGCACGAATCCGTTGGCGCGGCAACGCGAATTGGAGCGCGAACTTCGCCTGATGGGGCCGATAAACCCGTTGGCTCTGGAAGAGTTCACCGAATTGCAGTTGCGCAACACGTTTCTCGAGGAACAACTCGAGGATGTCAAGAGTTCGCGACGCGAGTTGATGAAGGTGATCAAACAAGTCGACCAGGAAATCCAGAGCAATTTCGCCGCGGCCTACGCCGATGTGCGCGACAACTTCACGAAGTTGTTCGCGATGCTGTTTCCCGGCGGCACGGGTCGCCTGACGCTGACGAATCCCGATGATCTGTTGAACACCGGCATCGAAGTCGAGGCGAAACCGAGCGGCAAAAACGTGAAGAAACTCTCGTTGCTTTCGGGCGGCGAGCGTTCGCTGACGGCTCTGGCCTATCTGTTCAGCGTCTTTCGCAGTCGGCCCTCGCCGTTCTATGTGATGGACGAAGTCGAGGCGGCGCTCGACGACGTGAACCTGCATCGGTTCTTGGCGCTCGTGCACGAGTTCAGGCAAGAGGCGCAGTTGTTGATCGTCAGTCACCAGAAACGAACGATGGAGGCCGGAGACTCGCTTTTGGGCGTGACGATGCAGTCGGGCGGTTCGTCGAGAGTCGTCGTGGAGCGCGTGACCGCACAGTCCGCATAAACTTATTTATGCTTGCGCTCGGTTTTTTCGCGCCACGGTTCGCCGCCGAAACGGCGCCGACAGTTTTTATCGCGCTCGCGGTGCTGACAGTCGTGTTCGGCGTCGGAGTCGTGGTGGTCGGTCGCCGACGGTCTTCGCCCGCGGAAACCGTCGAGGCGGTGCAAACAACCGTCGAAACAGTCGGCACGACGAGCGTGCGCGAAAGACTCGCCAAGGCGAGAGCGACGATGTCGGGGGCGATCGCGACGGCGCTGACCCGGTCTTCGATCACCGACGAAACATGGGACGAACTCGAAGAATCGTTGCTGCGTGCCGACCTCGGAGTCGCGACCACGACTCGCGTCTTGCAGCCCTTGCGAGGACTCGTCGCGTCGAAGAAGATCACCGAGCCGAGCCAATTGGTGGCGACCTTGAAAGACGAAATGCGCGGACAACTCGACAAGGGCCCGCGCAAACTGAACTTCGACGACTCGTTGCAGGCGCCGAATATCTGGCTCGTCGTCGGCGTCAACGGCGCGGGAAAAACGACGACGATCGGCAAGCTCGGGGCGCAGCAACGCAAACTCGGTCGTTCGGTGTTGATGGCGGCGGGCGACACATTTCGCGCCGCCGCGGGGGATCAACTGCAAACCTGGGCGCAGCGATCTGGTTCGGATTTTGTGCGCGGGGCACAGGGTGGTGACCCGAGTTCGGTGATATTTGACGGTGTCGCTCGCGCCACCGCGAAAAAGATCGATCTGGTCTTGGCCGACACGGCGGGCAGGTTGCAAAACAACAGCAACTTGATGGAGGAACTTGCGAAAGTGCGACGCGTGGCCGACAAGGGCGAGGGCAAGGTCACCGAAGTTTTGTTGGTGATCGATGCGACGACGGGCCAGAACGGCTTGACCCAAGCCGTGCAGTTCTCCGAGGCGACCCAGGTGACGGGCGTCGTGTTGACGAAACTCGACGGCTCGTCGAAAGGCGGCATCGTGTTCGCCATCGAATCCGAATTGGGGATACCGATCAAACTCGTGGGTTTGGGCGAGACGATCGACGACCTGGTCGAGTTCGACGCCGACGAATTCGTCGACGCGCTGTTTGTTTAAGATTTCGCATTATTCGTCACGGATAACCTGAACTTCGATGTTTGAGAATCTTTCGGATCGGCTCGGCGGGGTTCTAAAAGGTCTTCGCAATCGCGGGCGACTGACCGCCGCCGATGTCGAAGAGGTTTTGCTCGAGGTGCGCACCGCGTTGCTCGAGGCCGATGTCAATGTTGCGGTCGTGCGCGATGTGATCGACAAGATTCGTCAAAATAGCGTCGGGGCGACGGCGTCGACCGCGCTGAACCCCGGGCAACAGGTGATCAAAATCGTCAACGACCAACTCGTGGCGATGCTCGGCGGCGAGACGTTGAAGATCACCTATGCGGGTCAGCCGCCGACCGTGGTGTTGTTGGCCGGGCTACAGGGCTCGGGCAAAACCACGAGCGCGGCAAAACTCGCGGGTTGGTTCAAATCTCAGGGACGTCAACCGTTGTTGGTCGGCGCCGACCTGCAACGACCGGCCGCCGTCGAACAATTGCGGGTGCTCGGCGCACAGCTGAATGTGCCCGTTTTTTCAGAGCCGGGCGACCCCGTCGCCACGGCCAAGTCGGGTTTGGCCGAGGCGAAGCGCATCGGCAGAGATGTGCTGATCGTCGACACGGCGGGTCGCCTCGCCATCGACGCCGAGATGATGCAGCAGGTCAAGGAGATCTCGTCGGCGGTTCAACCCAAGTTCACGTTCTTGGTTGTCGACGCGATGACGGGTCAAGACGCCGTGACGGTGGCGCAGGCGTTCGACTCGACATTGTCGATCGACGGCGTGATCATGTCGAAACTCGACGGCGACGCCAGGGGCGGCGCCGCGTTGTCGGTGAAACATGTGTTGGGCAAACCGATCGCTTTCGCCTCGACGGGCGAAAAACTGGACGCGTTCGAGCAGTTTCACCCCGATCGGATGGCCAGTCGCATCCTCGGAATGGGCGACATGTTGACCTTGATCGAGCAGGCGGAGAAAGTATTCGAAAAAGAAAAGGCCGAGGTGGCGGCGGCCAAAATGCTGGAGGGCGAGTTCACCCTCGAGGATTTTCTCGAGCAACTGCAGCAACTCAAAAAAATGGGCTCGCTGCAGAGCGTGATGGGCATGATGCCGGGTGTTCCGAAAGAGCTCAAAAACGCCGAGATTCCCGACGACCAACTCAAGCGAACCGAGGCGATCATTTTCTCGATGACCCCGCAAGAACGGGCCAAACCCGAGTTGATCAACGGCTCGCGTCGCGTGCGAATCTCGAAGGGTTCGGGCACGACAGTCGCCGATGTGAACCGACTGGTCAAGCAATTCGGTGAAATGAAGAAAATGATGAAGCAGATGGGCAACAAAGGTGGTCGAGGCGGCAAGGGTTCGAAGATGGGTGGCGTCAACGACGACCTGGCGGCGGCGTTGGGCTCGCGGCTCGGGCCAAGATAGCCTTCAGGGTCGGCCCGTTTGGGTCATCTCGTTCAAAGATCGGAATTTCATGTCAGTCAAATTGCGTCTCTCGCGTGTCGGAAAGACCAAGAGCCCCCACTATCGAATCGTCGCCGCCGACACCCGTTCGGCCCGCGACACGAACTTTCTCGAAATTCTCGGCACCTATCAGCCCCAGCAAGAACCGTCGGCGTTGAAAGTCGACAGCGCGAAAGTTATCGCCTGGTTGAACAAGGGCGCGTTGCCGACCGAACGAGTGCGCAAGTTGCTCGAGATCAACGGCACTTGGGCCGAGTTTCAGGCGACCAAGAAGCCAGCGAAATAATGTCTGACGCACAGGCGACGACAATGGCCCCGACGGCATCTGCGGTATTGACCCATATCGTCAAATCGATCGTCGATTCGCCCGACGCGGTGAAGGTCGAGGCGATCGAAGACGACGGCAAGATCATTCTCGAGGTGCGCGTCGCCGACGGCGACCTCGGGCGCGTGATCGGGCGTCGTGGTCGCACCGCGCAGAGCATCCGCGCGGTCGTGCGGGCCGCGGCGACCCGCGACAACGCCGAAGTCGATGTCGACTTTCTCGACGACTGAAGCCCAGACACCGCCGGGTTTGCTGCACGTTGGTCGCGTTACGCGACCGCACGGCGTTAAAGGTGACGTGTATGTCTCGTTTTTCACGGATCGACCCGAGCGCACCAGCAACGGGGCGAAATTGTTCGTCAACAACGAGTGGCTCACGGTGACCAGCGCCCGCGTGCAGAACAAGCCGAAGGGCGCGACGCAGGGGCAGTCGGCGAGTTGGTTGATGCACTTTCAAGGTGTCGACGACCGTGACGCCGCCGAACGCCTCGGTCAATCGAATGTTTTCGGCGAGCCGATACCCGATGCCAGCAGAATGTGGGTGCATGAGTTGATCGGTTCGCAGGTCGAAGATGTCGACGGGGTCGCGCACGGCAAATGCGTGGCGGTGGTCGACAACCCGGCCCATGCCCTGCTCGAACTCGAATCTGGGGCTTTGGTGCCGATCGTGTTCGTGGTCGGTCGCGACAAAGGCGTGATCACGATCAACCCGCCCGTGGGGTTGTTCGACTTGAACGAGGAGGAACCATGAGCGACAAGACCGCTTTTCGAATCGACGTCTTCTCGATTTTCCCCCGTTTGGTCGACAGTTTTTGCGACGAGAGCCTGCTCGGTCGCGCCCGCAAGGACGCGATCGTCGATCTGCGTTGCCACGACCTGCGCGACTATGGCGACGAGTCGCGACGAATCGACGACGCGCCTTTCGGCGGTGGCGCGGGAATGCTGTTTCGCCCGGAGCCGGTGTTCGCCGCGGTGGAGGCGACAAAGCCGCAACGGCCGCTGTTTTTGTTGTCGCCGGGCGGGCGCAAGTTTGATCAAGGTCTGGCCGCCGAATTGAGCGCATCGAACGGCTTCAGTCTGCTTTGCGGCCGATATGAGGGGGTCGACCATCGCGTCGTCGAGCATCTGATCGACGGCGAAATCTCGATCGGCGATTTTGTTTTGAGCGGAGGCGAAGTCGCCGCGTGCCTGGTGATCGAGGCCACGACCCGTCTTTTGCCCGGCGCCATGGGCAACGAGGCGTCGCCCGTGTCGGAAAGTTTCGGCGTCTCGCGAATGCTCGAAGAACCGCACTACACCAGACCCGCCGAGTTTCGGGGCTGGGAAGTGCCCGAAGTTTTGCGCAGCGGCGATCACGCCAAAATCGAAAGGTGGAGGAGGGCGCAGGCCTTGCATCGCACGGCGCGTTTTCGTCCCGACTTGATCGAGCGCCGTGGTGGGTTGAGCAGCGGCGAAAAGAGGCTGTTGGAAGAGTTCCCTTGCGTGCCGTATCCTGAAAGACCTCTATGAAACCCACTGACATCGTCGAAAAACAAATTCTCCGCACCGATATTCCGCAGGTCGGGCCCGGCGATGAAGTGAAGGTTCATGTGCGCGTCGTCGAAAGCGGCAAAGAGCGCGTGCAGATATTTCAGGGCAATGTCGTCTCGGTCTACGGCTCGGGCGCGTCTGCCAACTATACGGTTCGCAAATTGAGTTACGGCGTGGGCGTCGAGCGAACCTTCCCGATGCACAGCCCGTCGGTGGCCAAACTCGAAGTCGTCAAACGCGGCGATGTTCGTCGGGCCAAGCTCAATTATCTGCGCGAGCGCACCGGCAAAGCCGCAAAAGTTCGCGAACTTCGCGAAGACCAATAATCTTGCGAACTAGTGCCGGCCAAATCGGGCACGATCCACATTGAACACCGACGACCTCGAACAGTTTGAGGCCGAACGCGAGCTTCAACTGGCCCAAGAATATTCAGATGTCGTTCACCTGTTCAGGTTCGCCGTCGAAACAGATCGCCGTTTTTATCTGGCCAACAATGTCGACGTGAAGGTCGTGGCCGAGGGCGTGCGACCGCTGCTTGAGGTGACGCTTTCAGACGCATGGGTGTGGGATCTCTACCGCAAGAGCCGATTCGTGCCGAAGGTGCGGGTGATGAGTTTCAAAGACCTGAACATCGAAGAACTGCCGCCGGTCGACGTCTAGACCGCCGAACAAAAGCATCTGTTGATCGCGCCGCCGTGCGCATGGCGCGGGCGAAGTGGGCGGAGAGCTTGGTCGCCGATCTTTATGCGCGCGAAGGTTTCGAGATCGTCGCCCGCAATTGGCATTGCCGCGACGGAGAACTCGACATCGTTGCCGTTGCGCGAAGCCCGCAACCGACGATCGTGGTGGTCGAGGTTCGGGCCAGGGCATCGAGTGACTACGGCACGCCTTTCGAGTCAGTGACGCGAAAAAAACAAATCAAAATTCGACTTGCTGTGAAAAAGTTTTTGCAGATGCAACCAGAGATTCACGGCGAGGTTCGATTCGATGTCGCCTCGGTGTTGGGCGTCAAAGTCGAGGTTTTGCGGGACGCGTTCTAGATTCGGCGATCCCAACATGCGTAGTGCCAATGTCGCCGCAGATCGGGTGCCTCCTGCGGAACGCAAACATAGTGGCCAGTGCGTTCGCCGATCTCACCGTTGCAACCCGGGCAGATGTAACTTTTGAGCGCCTCGTAGGGTTGCACACGGCGGACCTCGATGTCGCCGTACAAACCATCCCAAATTGATCTGGACATTCGTCAGCCGATGAACGCCCAGATCAAAAGACCAAGAATCGAAATCATCGCCATACCGACGATCAGATAATCGATCGGGCGCGTCGTGCGCTTGCGGGTCGGGTCGAATCCCATATGGCAAGTATCGTCTATGAAGTGGAGAGCCTGCAGGTTTCGCGCGCGAACTCGATAGTGACCGTGACGATCAACCAACCGAAAAAGAAAAATGCCGTGAACCCGCCGATGTGGGACGGCCTGGCCGAGATTTTTCGCGGGATCGCGTCGAATGCCGACGATCGAGTCGTGGTCGTGACCGGTGCGGGCGATGATTTTTGCTCGGGGGCCGACCTGAGTGGTCGGGGTGAGGCTGCCTCGGCGGCCGATGGCGTGGCGCGACCGAATCATTTGGCGGCGATGCGACGGGTGAACGCCGCGTGCATCGCCCTGCAGAATCTGCCGCAGCCGACCATCGCCAAGGTTCGCGGCGTGGCGGTGGGCGCAGGCTGCAATCTGGCGCTGGGTTGTGATTTGGTGGTGGCGTCGCAGTCGGCGAGGTTCTCCGAGATTTTTGCGCGTCGCGGGTTGTCGCTCGATTTCGGTGGGTCGTGGATATTGCCTCGACGCGTGGGCATGCATCGCGCCAAGGAGCTGGCTTTTTTTGCCGAGATCGTCTCGGCGAGCGACGCCGCCGAGATGGGTTTGGTCAATCGTGTCTTGCCAGACGATGAACTCGACGAATTCGTCGGCCAGTGGGCGCGAAAACTCGCCGCGGGTCCGCCGATCGCATTGGCGCAGACCAAACGACTGTTGAACAACGCCCTGAATGTCACGCTCGAACAGGCGCTCGACGACGAGGCGGCGGCACAGACCGTGAACTTTTCGACCGCCGACACGGCAGAGGCGATGCGCGCGTTCGTCGAGAAGCGAGACCCAAAGTTCACGGGTCGCTGATCAGTGTGAGCGGTTCGTGAACGCTGGTCGTAATTTTTGGCGATCGGTGCTGGTCGCGGTTTCGCTCTGGGGCTTGCCAACTCATGAAGTCGTCGCGGCCACACCGCCCGTCGACGACTCGATACCCGACGAACAGGGCGACGGACTTTCGGTGCTCGACGAGTCGTTGCCGCTGATCGACCCCGCGACACAAACCACACTGCCTGCGGGCTGCGTCGCGCCGCGCTCGGCCACCGCCACGTTCTTGGGCGAGTTGGTTTCAACCGATGACTTGTTGGCGACATATCGC
>Ga0194110_10010260_pt1 | contig 10439 bp, 14 predicted proteins | sample TA2Kig1200mmetaG_FD_146192 | JGI IMG/M metagenome (GOLD analysis project Ga0194110, IMG submission 146192) | Freshwater microbial communities from Lake Tanganyika, Tanzania - TA2015032 Kigoma Deep Cast 1200m | ecosystem: Environmental > Aquatic > Freshwater > Lake | place: Tanzania: Lake... | reverse complement strand
GTGGTTGAGGCTTTGCAGAGTTTCCCCTGCTTCGGCAATATTTTGCCCAGTCCAGGCGCGATATATGACGTATGGCATATATTCAGAAAAGAACCTACTGGCCCCATCGCCGCCTGGAACGATGGCTTGCGGAAGGCCTCAGGCGAATATATCTGCTTCTGGTCCGATGACCTCAAACCGCACGAGGGCTTCTTGGACAAAGCCCTGCCCTGCTTCCAGCAATTCCCCGATGGCGTCGGCTACGTAGCCTTCAACGACCTGCACAACAAGCCCGAAGTCCTGACCACCCACTACATCGCTCACCGCCAATATATTGTCCGTTTCCAGGGCGGCGTCCTGGCCTATCCCTGCTATCACCGCCTCTTCAACGACACCGAAAGTATGTGCCGCGCCAGGGCCGCCGGCCGCTTCGCCTACGCCCCCGACGCCATCGCCGAACACCTCCACCCCGCCTGCGGCAAGCGCCAGACGGACCAGTGGGACCAACTCATGACCGAAGCCTGGTCCCACGACTACGCCATGTTCCAATGTCGTCGAGCCAGAGGCTTCCCCAACGATTTCCCCCCGGTGATCGCGCAATGAACAATATCATCCCCTTCTGCCAGCCCTGGATCCTGCCCGAAGAAGCCGATGCCGTCCGTGAACAGGTGGCCTCCGGCTGGATCGGCCCCGGCCAGAAAGTGCGAGAATTCGAGGCCGCCCTGGCCACCTACGTCGGCGTCCAACACTGCATCTGCACCGTCAGCGGCACCGTGGCCCTTTCTCTCGCCGCCCGTATCGCCTGCCCCTTTGACGCTGATCCTTCTTTCTTCCCTGCGTCAGTCATTCCCGCCTATGGTGTGATCTCCGTTCCCCACGGCATTTCCAATGGCCTGGGTTATCCCGGCTTCATGGACATAGAACGTCACACGGGAGCCCTGGACCCTGAATCTGTGCTGGCCATGAGCGTCAAAGGGAAATTCCCCCCCTTGCTATGCTACGTGGATTTCAGCGGAGGGATAGGAGAAGCCCCACGAACTATCAAGGCTATCTGCGAGGCCAAAGACTCTGCCTTGTTGGAAGACGCCGCCTGCGCCCTGGGCCGTGAAGACGCCGGCACCATCGGCCACATCAGCATCACCTCCTTCGCCGTCCCCAAACTCATCACCACCGGCCAGGGCGGCGCCATCTTCACCAACAACGACGAGTGGGCGTTGCAGGCCAGAAACTGGATTGACCTCGGCGGCGACAACTGGCGAGAGACCAACTTAAGTAGCCAATTGGGTACAAACCTGCGCTTCACCGATATTCAGGCCGCCCTCGGCTTGACCCAACTCCAGCACATCGAGCAACGCCTGGCCCGCAAAAAGGCCGCCGCCGAAGCCCTGCACGCCCTTTTGGGCCACCGGCTGTTCATTACGCCCTCCGGCGTGCCCCTCCACAACATCGTCTTCACCGACCAGCCCGACGCCCTGGTAGCCAAACTCAACAACCAGGGCATCCAGGCCCGCCGCCAGTACCGCACCTACAACCAACACCCCTGCTATAGCCACACCCGGGGCCACTTCCCCAACGCCGATTGGTGGACCGACCATTCGGTCTACTTACCATTTGGTCTGGCCCTCACCCCGGAGGACGGCGAGCGCATTGCCCGCGCCGTCCTTGATTGCGGCGTGCCCCTCCTGGAGGCTCCCTGATGTACCCTATCGTCATCGGCGGCGTCGGCGGCTCCGGCACCCGCCTGGTCTATGAACTCCTGTCCCACGCCGGCGTCTTCCTGGGTAACAACCTCAACCACGCCAGAGATTCCCTGCCCATGGCCGCCTTCGACGAGGCCTGTCTGCGCGGCGAGGCCGATTTCAGGCTCTTAGAGGAATGCCTGACCCGGCATGGCGTGAATACGATCCGGAGGGATTACTACTACAACTGGGGATGGAAGCATACCCGCTCCCTGCTCACCATGCCGATCCTTCTGGGCATCATCGGCCAACTGCGCTTTATCCACGTCATCAGGGATGGCCGCGATATCGCCTACGCCCCCCACATCGGCTTCCCCGTCTTCTGGAACGGCAACCTGCCCTGCGACCTCGCCCCCGACCCCCGCACCGTTATGGCCCTCTGGGCCACCCAGACCATGCTCGCCGATAGCTATGGCCAATTGTTTATGTGCTTCTATTATCGCCTGCGCTACGAAGACCTCTGTCATAAGCCTTTGGAGACAATCAGGGATCTCTACGAGAGGCTCGATCTGGACACCGACCCCGCCACCGCCCTCCCCCTGGTCAGGCCCTCCCCCACCATGGGCCGCTGGCACGGCCAGCCCGACCTGGAAGCCATCACGTCTATAGGGCGTGAAGCCCTGGAAAGGTTCGGCTACCTATGAACATCCTCATCACCGGAGGCGCCGGCTACCTCGGCTCCCGCCTCGTCCCCTACCTGCAATCCTTCGGCCACACCGTCCGCATCCTGGACAACCTGCGCCCCTGCCCTTACCATCCACCAAACAGGGAACTGCCCGAAGGCGCTATCCTGGGCTCGGTCTGCGACCGCCTCATCGTGCGCGAGGTCCTGCAGGACATGGACGCCGTGATCCACCTGGCCGCCGTCGTCAGCGAAGAAGAATGCCGCCAGTATGAGGAGGAAGCCTACCGCACCAACGTCTTCGGCACCGCCGTCATCGTAGATTGTGCCAGAGATATGGACATCCCTCGCCTCATCCTGGCCTCCACCGGCAGCGTCTATGGCCTGCGCGCTGAAGAATGTAACGAGGAATCGCCCGTCTTTCCCCTCGGTCCCTACACCCAGACCAAACTACAGGCCGAAAAGTTGGTCCTCGAAGCCGGCTATACCGTCGTCCGCTTCGGCACCCTGGTCGGCGCTTCCCCCCGCCTGCGCCGCGACCTCCTGCCCCATGCCCTCCTCCAGGCCGTCCTTTGCAACCAGGAATTCACCCTCTACGATCCCCAGGCCTTGCGCCCCTATACCGACATCTTGGACGCTATGAGCGTCCTGCGCTTCCTGTTGCATAATAACGTACCGCAGGATATATCCGGCCACATCTTCAACGACGTATCTGCTAACTTGTCTAAGAGGGAATTGGCTGACTTGGCCTTGAGCACCATGCCGCGCCACTTCAGGAGGTCCTTTGTCATCGAGCGCAGCGGCGATAAAGACCAACGCAACTATGCTATGGGCAACGCCAAACTCTATGCCTTCGGCTGGCGACCCCACGGCAGCATCACCAGAGCTATGAACGAGGCCTACCTCATCATGAAGGACATGGACCTACAATCCCACCCCCGTTCCGGCAAGGAGTGGTCCGAACTGGCCTCCCTGCCCATCGTATATACGTCCGAAGATCAGGCCCGCTTGTTGATTTGAGATTTGCTGATATGCTCATTTCCGTCGGCGTCCGCTGTCTGAACGAAGAAGAACTCCTCCCCCTCTTCCTGGCCAACCACCAGTTCGCCGATGAAATCATCATCTGCGACGGCGGCAGCTCCGACCGCAGCCAGGAGATCGCCACCGCCGATCCCAAAGTGCGCTGGGTCGACTTCCCCATGCGCATCAGCGGCCTCCAGGGCGGCTGGCGCAACCCCGAAGGCCAACACGTCAACGCCACCCTGCAGGCCATGCAGGGCCAATGGCTCTGGCTCACCGAAATGGACGCCATCCCCACCCTCGAATTGCAGCAGGACATCGTGGATGCCGTGCGCTGCGCCGGCTACCTCGCCGTGGCCTCCTCGCTTTACTACATCGCCCCCCACCGCCAGGGCCGCGGCTACGAGCACTACCCCGCCTTGCTCAAAGGCCCCGGCATGACCTGCTGGCACCGCTCCCTTAACCTGCGCGCCGACCCCCACAGCGACTTCAGCCCCATCATCCGCTACGAGGGCCGCTGGCTCGTCTTGCAGCCGCCCCTGGCCCGCGTCCACCTCTCCTGGCGCACAGAAGAAGTGCTCCGCCGTAAATGGCACTTCTATGAAGAGGTCCACGACCTCAAACAAAAACACCCCGACGAACAATGGTACCGAGTGCCCCTGCCCCCTAACATCACCTGGCACGGAAAGGAGATGATATAATGCTGTGCACATGCTCCCGTTGCACATATCAATGGGCATTATATGCCACCCCGCCTGAACCATGTCCACGGTGCGGCAGCTTCTTGATCTACTTCCACCACTTCGGATGCAAAGATGTCCCCGACCATTTTGTGTTGATAAACGTGGCCACGGGAGAACTTCTATCCGAGGATCCATGTGACTCTATCGCTGTCTTTTGCCCAGGAGATTGACCATGAAGATTGACTTCTACTGCTCCCCCGACTCACCTAGCTTCCGCTTCCACCCCCGCGACCTCTGGGGCCGTGGCCTCGGCGGCGCCGAGCTCTCCCTCATCTCCCTGGCCGAAACCCTGGCCGCCCGCGGCCACCTCGTCACCGTCTACCACCAGCCCCCCGAAGCTGTGGGCAATGTCAACGGCGTCTATTACCTCTCCACCACCCCCTTCTACCCCGGCCTGGAACGGGATGCCTTCGTCCTCTTCCGCAACCCCATGGGCACCTGCGGCGAAATGAACGCACTGGAAATGGTCAACGCCCGCGCCAAACTCTTCTGGTCCTGCGACCAAGTCTCCGCCGGCAACTACGCTACCGACGTCTACCCCTACGTCGACCAGGCCATCCTCATCAGCGAATTCCACCGTCAGGACCACCACGCCCGCTATAATATCCCCTTGCCGAAAATGACGGTCATAGACCTGGGCGTCCGCCTTCAGGACTACGCCCAGCCCCTGCCCAAACAGCCCGGCAAGCTCATCTTCTGCGCCGTCCCCCATCGTGGCCTCACCCAACTATCGCCAATATATCGCCAACTGAAAGAACGCCACCCCGAAGTCGAGTTGCATATCACCGCCGACTACACCCTCTGGGGGCCCGGCATCCCCCCCTCCGACGCTGATATGCGTACCCTCTTCGCCGCCGTACCCGGAGTACACTACCATGGGGCCATCCCCCGCAGTGAGCTCATCACCCACCAGTTGACCTCCGACCTCTATGTCTATCCCCATTATCCTGTCTCCGGCTTCCCCGAACTCTTCGGCATCTCCGTCGCCGAATGCATGGCCGCCGCCTGCGTGCCCCTCGTCTCCCAGGAAGGCGCATTGCATTCCACCACCGGCGACGGCGGCTACGCCCTCATCGGCGACCCCCGCCAGGAAGACGCACAACAGAACTATGTCAACCTGGCCTGCTTCCTCCTCGAACACCGCGCTGTCCTGACCGACGTCCAGCAACAGGCCAGGCAGATCGCCCTCGCCCGCTTTAATTGGGATAATATCGCCGCCATTTGGGAACAAACCATCGAGAAAATTATCCAAGGAGACACAAGATGACAACAATGATGCCCGCAACTATCGTATCGTTCAGTGCCAACGATTATGTCCTGATAAAACTCAAGGAACGTGGCCGAAGGATCTACTTTGATTATTATCATTTACAAGAGTTACCCCCCGATGATTTTGGTCCTTCAGGCTATCCCAGGTGGAATGAACCCGACGCTAATGGCTATGTCCGCTTTCAATTCCATGAGCTACTGCGTATCTTTGGCCCCCATGTGAGAATGGACATGGATGGCCTGCCTTTTGAAACAACCATCAAACTGATTGCCTAGAAGAGTGAATATGATCACCATCATCCCCCAGGAACAGTGGTCCTCCAAAATCACCAGCAAATACAACCCCTTCTCCCTCCCCGCCCGCCTCAAAGGCCTGGGCCGCCTCTCCGACCTCTCCTGCCTCGACCTCGGCTGCGGCAAAAACGAATCCCCCATCAGCGCCACCGTCCTGCAAATCCCCTGGCGCGTCCTCACCTCCGTGGAGGTCTGGCCGGTCAACGTCCAGCTCCTGCGCCTCAAACACCTAGGGGGAGAAATCGCCGCCAAGGCCTGGAACGTCTTCATGGAGCCCATGGAGAACCTCCTCCCCCGCATGGTCGGTGAGTTCGATGTCATCCTCATCCTCGATAGTTTGGAGCACCTCACCAAAGGCGAAGCCCTGCGCTTCCTGCGCACGGTCGAGGGCCAGAAATATCGCCGCCTCCTCATCTGGCTCCCCCTGGGCCCTTGCCCACAAGGCCCCAGGGAAGATAATCCCCACGAAGTGCACCTCTCCACCTGGAGCGCAGAAGAGCTTGACCAATTGGGCTACGATGTGCAGGTCTTCCCCCGCCTCCATCGCCACATCACCCCCTGGGTCGACGCCGCCTGGGCCACCAAAAACAACCCCCACAACCCCACCTCCCCCTCGCCTGGCTGACTCGTCCCCTCCCCAACTTGCCAAATCTGCCCACCTGCTGTATAATATCCCCACTACTACGTTTTACTCCTTACTCCTTACACTTTACGTTTTACTCCTTACGCTTTACGTTTTACGCTTTACGTTTTACGTTTTACGCTTTACGTTTTACTCCTTACGTTTTACTCCTTACGTTTTACGCTTTACTCCTCAGGTGACGCCCCATGTCCATCCACACCGTGGGTGGCGTAGACATCACCGACTACGTGCGCCGTGAGCTCGCCGACACCGACCCCGCCGACTACGAGCTCACCGACGCCGCCTTCAACGACTGGCTCGCCCACGCCGTCCGTGTCTACTCCAACCACAAACCCTACATCAAAGAAGCCACCATAACCCACGTAGAAGACCAGGACATCTATGCCCTGCCTTCCGACTTCCTGTGGATGCTCGACTGCCAGTACCGCCTGGACTTCGACACCGACGTCTACGCGCCCATGGAGGAAACTACCCTGGCCGGCTACACCACCTACGACTGGCCAGCCCTGGACCTTATCCGCCGCAGCTTGCGTCTGGCCTACGATAATATCGGGCGCGGCCACTGGGAAGTCATCACCTGCCGCGTCTCCTATACCTCCGGCAAATACCTCATCATCTACCCCGCTCCCAACGATAGCGTCAACACCTTCACCATCCGCTACGCCTGCGCCCACCCCCTCTCCGGCACTGACTACCACACCATCCCGCCGGCGCACGCCACCTGCTTCGCCGAACTCCTCGTCGCCGCCGGCCTGCGCCGCCGTGCCTCCCAATTCCTCACCCAGCCCATGGATTACGACGCCGGCCAGACCCGCGTCCGCCGTGGCAGTGCCGTGGAGATCCTCTACAAGCAGGCCGAAAAGCGGGAGGCCGCCGTATGGAATGGACTGCGCTCCCCCACGATTGCCGTCGGTTAGTCATTAAAACCAGAGGCCAGAGCCGTACCGCCTTCCCCCTGCCCCCGGCGGTGGTCATACAAAAAGTCGTCTACGTCTCCTCCGACATCCCCGCCGGCCTTCTCTGCTTCGAGGCCCCCGTCACCAGGGCCTGGCTGCACCTCTATAGCCTTGATGGCCAGCCCCAGACCGTCGGCGAGGTCAAATGGATGCTGCGCGCCGGCTACGAACACTTCCACCGCCCCGTCTGGTACGTCCTCGATGATACCCTCTACCTCTTCCCCGCCGCCCCCTGCGACGGCCAACTGGTGATCGATTATGTCCCTCAAGGCCGCCCGCCTGCGCCCTGACGTGCAAGACATCATCAACGACCAACCCATCGTCGTCCACCGCTACGTCCTTCTGGCCGGCGATGGCGTCACCACCGGCAACTCCTGGTCCTGGGCCGGCTCCTGGAAAGGCCGCCGTGATACCCTGGGCCGTGATGTCTGGTTCGCCCAGCGCAATGTCCTCGGCGAGGCCGCCCAGCGCACCTATACTCTCCTCCTCCCCTACACCGCCGACGCCAACCCCATCACCGTGGGCCAGCGCTTGGAACTCTATGGCCTGACCGGCGCCTCCCTGGGCGTCTTCCTGGTCACCTGGGTCCTGGCCTACCAGGATTCCTCCGGTGCCGTCTGGAAAGTGGAACTCAATATCGAGGAGTATCAGGGATGACCACCACCCTGCGCCAGGCCATCTTCGCCGCCCTCAAGGCCGCCCCCACTGTCACCAACCTCCTGCCCGCCGGATCGAACGGCGTCTTGCTCTCCGGCCGGGTCGAACCATCTACCCCATTTCCTTGCCTGGCTTTGGAGATGGGACCGCAAAGCGGCAGAACAGCAGACCTGCCCTTCACCGCGGCGACCTTCAACGTCTATGCCTATGTCGGCTCCCTGGCCGCTTCCACAGTCACCTTCGTGGACATAGACGCCATCCTGGATGCCGTCCGCGGCGTGCTGCACGGTGCCTCCCTCACCCTCAGCGGAGTCGGGCAGATCGCCTACTACTGCGCCTACGACAATTACCGCTCCGGCGATCACTTCGACGAACGGCGCAGAGCCTACTACCGCTATGACCGCTATCGGGTCTGGACTTCCCTGTCCGCCCACTATCACTAAAGGAGTATCTACATGACTGCCACTGTAACCTACAAGGCATTCGCCATTCACAAAGCCTACGTGGCCGCCTACAGCACCGTCCAGGCCGCCGCCTGGACCGAGTTCCCCCTCGTCGCTGAGGGCAGCCTGGCCATGGCCATGACCGACGCCGATGTGCGTGACGGCGAGGGCAACCTGGATTACGTCTGGCCGCACTCGCCCAGCGCCACCGTCACCCTGCGCGGCAAAGAAACCTCCCTGCGCGTGCTGGAGATGGTCACCGGCAACGCCACCAGCTCCATCTCCGGCGGTGAACGCCTCTACTTCGGCACCGACGAGGAGTTCACCCCACCCCTGGTGCGCCTCAAGATGGTGGCCCGCGCCGCCGATGCCGACGACACCGAAGGCTACCTCACCGTCGTGGCCTACAAGTGCCGCGGCCGCTTCCCCAGCCTGGGCATGGCCGAAACCACCCCCGGCGAGGTCTCCATCGAGTTCCGTCTGCTCAAGTCCGCCTACGACGACCGGGCCAACTCCATCCCCGAGGCCTATGGCCACCTGGATGCCGTGCCCGCTACGTACGCCTAACGTGAATAGCGAACCCCTGGGGGAGGGGGCGCCCGCTCCCTCCCCCCACCAGGAGAGCACAATGGAAAGACCAGAAGAATACCTCACCCCCGCCCAGACCGCCCAGGGCGCCGCGTCCATCGTCATCGCCGGGCGCACCATCGTCGTCGAGCAAGCCTGCACCTACAAAACCCTGGAAGCGGCCAAATTGGTCATGCGCCTGGTTGGCACCATCGACTTCGCCAAAATGGTGCCTGAGCTCATCACCCTGGCCGAACGCGGCGCCGATCAGATCAGCCAACTCTTCCTCGTCGCCCGCCTCCTGCCGGCCATCGCCGATGCCGCCCCCGATGCCCTCCTCGACCTGGCCGCGCTGCTCCTTGTCCCCAACGCGGAATTGCGCCTCGTCTTCCGCCATCCCAACGGCGTCAAACTACAACTGGACGCCAATCGCCAATGGCTGCTCTTCGACGCCCCTCCCGATGCCGCCCTGGCCATCGTCACCGCCTTCATTCCTCACCTCGGCCTGGATCAATTACAAAAAAAACTCGGCCCGCTCCTCCAGTCGCTGAGCGGACTGCTGACCAGGAAGCCGCAGGAGGAGGCTTCGCCGGTTATTTAGAAATCCTGCTCTCCGAATTCAGCCTCAAGCCGCACGAAGTCTTCTTCGACTTCACCCTCCACCAGCTTGACCAGCTCATCAACGCCCGTGTGGCCCGCAACGAGCGCACCGAGAAAGAGACCCACGTAAGGAGTAAAACGTAAGGAGTAAAACGTAAGGGTACCCTGCGCGACCTCAAGCTCATGTTCGGTTAATTACTCCTTACGTTTTACTCCTTACGTTTTACTCCTTACGTTTTACTCCTTACGTTTTACGTTTTACGCTTTACTCCTTACGTTTTACTCCTTACGCTTTACTCCTTACGTTTTACGCTTTACGCTTTACTCCTTACGTTTTACGCTATGCCCCTGCAAGGATTGCATCACCTCATCACCCAACTGGAACCCACCCTCGTCGAGGAACTCAAGGACTTCGCCGAGGAATGGGAGGAATGGGCCAGAGAACACAAAACCTGGAAAAACGATACCGGCTCGGCCCAGGCCGCCCTCACCGCCTGGGTCATTGACCACCAGGACTACCAGAAGAACTTCGACAAGGAACCCTGGGTATCGGCAAGATCAGGAAAGATAGAGGGCGCCTACACCGGCCCGCCCTTCTTCAACACGCCCGCCAACTACAATCCCGTGATCACCGAAGAAGATGCCGGTGAGGATCACGCCCTCGTCGTCTGCCTTTCCCACTTCGTCCGCTATGGCCCCAACCTCGAAGAAGATGAAGGTGGTCACCTCCTCCAGGAAGCATTGGATTACCATGTTGAGCCGTTCATCCGCCACATCGAAAACGCTTTCAATCAATTAATCGGCTAAATGACTACCAAAGGCTCCATTGATGTCCTCGCCCGCCTCCTCGGCGGCCAGGACATGCTCACCCAACTCAAACAAATCCAGGCTATTGGACAGCAAATCG
>Ga0194110_10010259_pt1 | contig 10439 bp, 6 predicted proteins | sample TA2Kig1200mmetaG_FD_146192 | JGI IMG/M metagenome (GOLD analysis project Ga0194110, IMG submission 146192) | Freshwater microbial communities from Lake Tanganyika, Tanzania - TA2015032 Kigoma Deep Cast 1200m | ecosystem: Environmental > Aquatic > Freshwater > Lake | place: Tanzania: Lake... | reverse complement strand
CCGATGCCCGTCGTCATCATGTTCGTGGTGGTCGCGGCTGGGCACTACGTGCTGAACCACACGCGGCTGGGGCGCTACAGCTTCGCCATCGGCTCGAACGTCGAGGCGGCCCGCTACTCCGGCGTGCCCATCCAGCGCTACACCTTCGCCGTCTACGCCATCCTGGGCGCCCTGGCCGGCCTGGGCGGGATGATCGAGGCATCGTTCAACGGCAACGGCCAAGCCGTCTTCGGCGCCGGCTACGAGCTCCTGGTCATCGCCGCCGTCGTCATCGGGGGCGGCAGCCTCAGCGGCGGCCAGGGAACCATCATCGGCACCGTCACCGGCGCGCTCATCATGGGCGTGATTGACAAGGGCTGCACCCTCCGCGGGCTCAAGTACGAGCACCAGCTCGTCGTCATCAGCGTCCTCATCGTCATCGCCGTCGCCTTCGACATGTTCCAGCGCCGCCGCACCGGCGCTTGACTCGCAAGGGCCATCTGGATAGAGTCATACATAGGGGTCCCTGCGCGCAGGGCCGGCCGAAGCGTGCGAGACGCGTGGCCCCCAGCGGACGCGTAGCCGCGCGCTTCAAGATATCGCACCTTGTCGGAAGAGGAACTGACGATGGCAGAGGACAAGATCAGCATCCTTCTGATCGGCGGGAAGCAGGAGGATGCTGCGAGGCTCCAGGACATGATCGCGGCGGGGAAGGGCCTGCCCACACAGGTGGAGCGCGCGGGACGGCTGGCAGAGGGGCTGACACGCCTGGCCAAAGGCGGCTTCGACCTTGTGCTGCTCGACATCGCGTCGCCCGGCAAGGCGGGTGTCGAGAGCGTGGCGAAGGCCCACGCCCAGGCGCCCGAGGTCCCGCTCATCGTCCTCACAGGCGCCGACGCCGAGGCCATCGGCGGCCCGGCGCTCTGGGCGGGCGCGTACGACTACCTCCCCAAGGCAGAGCTGAGCCAGGCCCTCCTCAGCCGCGTCATCCGCTATGCCATCAGCCGCCAGGCGCTCGAGGCCGAGGCGCGCCGCCAGGCCTTCCTCGACCCGGCCACCGGCCTCTACAGCCGCCAGGCCTTCCTCGCCCTCGTGCAGCGCGACCTCAAGCTGGCACGCCGCCGGGGCGAGAAGGTGGCCCTGCTGGCCATCTACACGGGCGGCCTGGGCCGCCTCTGCGCGGCCATGGGGCCGCAACGGGGCCAGCGCGTCTTCGCCGACTTCGCCCAGATGCTGCGGACGACCTTCCGCGAGACCGACCTTGTCGCGCGAGTCGGCCCCGACGACTTCGCGGCCCTCGCCCTCGGAGTCTCGCCCATCGGCACCGACGTCGTCGCCGCGCGCCTCCGCAAGGGCCTCCTCGTCCTAACCAACCACCCCGACTGGCTCTCCATCCGCGTCGCCGCCGTCAGCCCCGAGGTCGGCTCCGAAGTCTCAGCCGCCGACCTCCTCTCACGCGCCCTCGAGGCCTGCAAAGAGGGGCCCGAACCGCCCGAGACAGAGCCCTAGCCCGCATTTCCCACCAGCCGCTGGCGGGAAATGCGGGAAGCTCCAAACCACAAGCACCAAGCGCCAAACAAGCCCCAAACTCCAATCCTCAATGGTCCAAGCGGAGACTACGTGGCGTTGCCCGCGACCCTAGGGGCTTGCTTTGGTCATTGAGCATTTCGGGCTTGGGGATCGTTTGGTTCTTGCTGTTTGGCTCTTGGGATTTCCCGCATTTCCCGCTGCGGAGAGCACCTGGTCCCGCACGCCCGAACGAGTTCGGGCGTGGCACTCGGGGGTCCCCTGGGAGAACGTGGGGTGCCACGCCCAAGCTCTTGCTTGGGCGTGTCTTCCTCGGCGCAGGCTACTTCGGCGGGACGCGGAGCGCGACCAGGATGCTCGCCGCCGCCGCCGCTATCCCCGCCGCGAACACCCACTCGTAGCCCAACTGCTGCCACAGGACGCCGCCCAGGAGCGGCATCGTCACCGCCGCCACGTGGTTCATCGCCACCCCCATCCCCAGCGTGGCCGTGTGCTCGCTCGGCGGCGCGATGCGGTGGACGTAGGTCACGATCGCCGTCGCGCAGCCCGACAGGATGCTGTCGGCCAGGAACAGCCCGAAGAGCACGCCCCGCACCCGCACCAGCGCATAACCCACGAACACGGCCGTGACGCACGCGAAGTAGACCACCAGCACCCGCCGCTCCCCCACCCGGTCTATCAGCCGCCCAAGCCACGGGAACCCGAGGTAGCCGATCACCTGCACCGCCACGTAGAGCAGGAGAATGGTCTGGACTGGAGTCTTGTAGACCTTGACGAGCAGGAATCCCGCGAAGCAGAGGAATATCTGGCGGCGCCAGCCGTCGAGGAAGCAGAGCGCATAGTAAAGCCCGTATCGGCGGCGGAGCACCAGGCGCGGGCCGGGCGTCTTGAGGCCGCGCGGGATGCCCAGGCAGGCCGCCGCCGCCAGCAGCCCGACCGCGCCCGAGAGCAGGAAGAGCGGCCTGAGCGCCACGCCGGCCAGCGTGAGGAGGAGCGCCGCGGCCATGCCCGCCCCGAACCCCGCCGAGCCAGCCGCCCGCATCTGGCCCAGGCGGAAGCCCACGCGCCCAGGCTCCGCCAGGCTCATCGTCATCGAATCGGGCAGCGGCATCCACACGTGCAGCCCCTGGCTCCACACCAGACTCGTCGCCAGGAGCCAGCCGAAGGTCGGCACGAAGTAGTAGCTCGCCAGCCCCACCCCGAAGAGCGCCACCATGCCCGCCCCCACCAGCGGCTCCGCGAACCCCGCCAGGAGCGCCAGCAGCCCCAGGGCCACCACCCCGCAGCTCTCCCGCACCGCCTCCAGAATCCCCTTCTGGTCGCCCCCGAGGCCCAGCTCCTCCACCACGAAGTTATCGTTGCACCCCACCTGGATCGCGATGGCGAACCCCACCCCCACCACCGCCGCGCCCACGAAGAACAGCCCCCGCCGGCGCTTCGGCGAGTCTATCGAGATGACGGCTTCAGTGTCGCTCATTTGTTCCTGTTCCGGGAAGTCGTAGGGACGGGCGGCTCGCCTGTCCCGTCCTCGACACGCGAGCCGCGTGTCGCTACGGCCGCCGTCGAACGGCGCAAGGGCGGGCCTTCCGCAACACAGACCCACCGGCCATTGCACCGCCCGAGGAATAAGGGGACGCAATCACGGCCATTCCGATGTCTTGCTCCCGAAGGGAGCACAGTGGGTAGCCGGCGGCTTCAGCCGCCGGACCGGTGCGCCAGAAGTAGAGAAGTCCCGAAGGGACGGCAGAAACATATGGCGAGGCGTACTCCCGTGGCTTCTGCCGTCCCTGCGGGACTGTGCCGCGGGTCCGCCCCGGACCGGCGGCTGAAGCCGCCGGCTACCCACTGCCGTCCCTTTGGGACTACGAGTTCGTCTCCTCACCGGGGCGCCGCTGCGCTATCGAGCCGAACTCCCGCCTTGCCCCCCGCCACGCAGATGCTCTCGATGCGGAGCTCTTGTTCGGAGTCGCCCTCGAAGACGGGCTCGATCTCAAGGATGTGCTCGGCGGCGGGGTCGAGGCCCTCGGCGATGAGCTCGCTGAGGTGGGTGTTGCCGCCGAACTGCTTCGCCGAGGCATCGAACTCCGTGAGCTTCTTCTTTGTGGCCCAGTCCACATGCTCGACGAGCTTGCCATCAATATGGCAGCGGTACTTGCCCGACTTGAGGGTCTTCTCGCCGAAGAGCATGACCATCGAGCCGCTGAACCTGACGCGGAGCCGCTCGACCTTCTGGCGGTTCGAGGCTATGGCGAGGTCGTCGAGCCAGCGGGACATGAGGGCGTCGTACCAGGCGGAGGTGAGATTTGGCGCGCCGACCCGCCAGCCGGCGGGGAGCTTGCCGAGGGAGGAGATGCGGACGCGGGCGCTCGCCATGTAGGTCGCCGCGTGGAGCATCTTGTCGGGGACCGAGCAAACGAGCTTCTTCTCGACCCCCTCGCAGAAGCCCTGCCAGGCGGCGTCGGCGAAGGCCCGATAGCCCGCGTCGCCCGGGTGGACGCCGTCCACCGGCCAGAGCTGCTGGAGCGTGAGCTTCCCTTCCTTGACCAGGCGCTGGCAGAGGACGACGGCGTCGCCCACGGGCACGTTGTATGCCCTGGCGATGGCGAGGTGGGCGTCGCGCCGCTTCATCCCATTGGTGTTCCCCTGCGCGACGTTCCACTGGAAGGGGAAGATGACGATGACGAGTGGGCAGCGGGCCTCCGTGACGATGCGGCGGACGATGGCCTCGTAGGAGGCCAGGGTCTCGGGCTTGTCCGAGTAGATGTCGTCGTTCGCCGAGAAGTCGAGGAAGACGAGGTCCGGCTTGCGGCGGAAGACGTCGCGCTCGAGGCGGAAGACTCCGAGCTGTGAGCCTGTGCCGCCGATCGCGGCGTCGAAGAACCTCAAGTGTGCCTGGGGGTAGCGCTCTTCGAGCAGCCCGGCCGTGCAGCCGCGGTAGGAGGTGAGGTTGGGGTCGGTCGCGTTGGCGCCCCAGGTTAGCGATGCCCCGAAGAACACCACGCTCAGGCGCTCGCCCGCCTTCGCCCGCCGGTCGAAGTCCTCGAAGCTCGCCGTCCCACCTGATACATGCACGATGGCACAGAAGAGGGCCGCTGTGAGAAGAAGGCGTGATTGGTTCGTAGTGCGGGCTTCAGCCCGTCGCGTAGCGCCAGCGTCCCGCTGGCCCGCTGCCGCCGGGACGGCGGCGCTACCAGCACACGGCCTGAAGGCCGCACTACAAACTCCCACTCCGTTGTGCTGAATGGCTGGCGCGTTGGGCGGTGGTTGGCGTCTGATGGCGGCGCGCTCACTCGAAGGTGTATTGCTGCACGTCGTCCCAGGCGTTGACGCAGCGGGTGCCGTGGCGGCCCTGGAGGATGATGTAGGCGAGGTCGGTGGGGACGTCTACGAGGCTTATCTCCCCCGTGGTGCGGTGGCGGGCGACCTTGAGCGCGCCGTCGCGGATGCGCTCCATGATGGCGCGCACCTCAGTCGTCCGGGCGTCGCGCTGGGTGCGCTCGTCCTGGGTCTGGAAGCCGAGTGGGCGGGTGTAGTCCTGGGAGAGCGCCTTGCGGAGGTATGCCGCGGGGTCGCGCACCTTGCCGCGCTCGTGGTTGTAGCGGGTGATCTCGATCTTCTCTTTGATGTAGTCGGGCGGATACTCGTGGGCCAGCTTCTGGGCCAGGGAGTCCGTGAAGAACTGCTTGAGAGAATCAACAACAGCGGGGCTTGGGCCGTGGTCTATGTTGATGTGGACGTCGCCGTGGATGGTTGTTGTGGATCTGGTTGGCGGGGTTGAAGTTGTTTTCAACTTCTTGTTCGCGCCCCGCTGGGGTGGTAGGTTGTCTTCCTGGGGGAGAAGGGGTTCTGGGGCGGCGGGGGAAGCCTTGTCCCGCAGGGGGGATACCCCTATTCCCGCGCCGGGGATAGCCTTGTCCCGCTGCGGGGCTAGGTCTATCTGGCAGCCAGGGTAGGCGAAGATGAACTCGTAGGTGTTGTGCCGGTTCCCCGTGTGGTGCCGGCCCGACCAGATTCGCAGGAGGCCGTTTTTTTCGAGGCTTCGGAGTGCGGAGGTGAGGCCGGAGTTGCCGAGCCCGCTGAGGTCCTTCAGCCGCTTCATCGAGGGATAGACAGGCTTGAAATCCTTGTCCGTATGGATGGCCAGGACGGGGTAGAGGCTGCGGGCCGAGGGGGTCAGCTTCTTCCAGGTGCGCGAGTTCACGATGTCCTGGAAGAACTTGAAGAAGGCGTTGTTGGACATCTCGTCGGCCCCAGGCAAAGGGTCAGCTCATGGCCATCGAGCGCTCGACGGCGTGCCGCTCGAAGCGGGGGGACGGCTCGAAGCGCTGGTTCGCATAGGCGCGCAGGCGCTCGATGTCCCCCGACTCGAACACGCGGTAGCCGTTGCGGTCGCGGGGGACGTCCGGGACTCTAGCCGAGCGTAGCCAGCGCTTGAGGGTCGCGGGAGACACTCCGATGGCCCTGGCAGCATCGGTGATGAAGAGCGGCATGGCTTCTCCACTAGCTAACGCGGTCAGGTGTCGGCGCTACCCCACGGGTAGTGTTGCGCCAGGTTGACATAGGTTATACCGGCCAACCCGCCGCTTGTCAAGCGAAAAATCCTCTCACGGCCACATTATTTTGCGCTCCGCCCACGCCCACCCCACTACCAGTCGTGTGTGTGGCGGCAAGCGTCGTACGCGTCCAGCGACAGGGGCTTTTCCCCCTCCCCCTGGGGGGAGGGCCGGGGTGAGGGTGCCTTCCACGAGACTGGCGAGGACACAAGCACCCTCACCCCAACCCTCTCCCCGAGGGAGAGGGGGCAAGCGCTCGCCTGGCTAAACAGGGCCCCAGCGTCCCGCTTGCCGACCGCTACATCGTTGCCCGCATCCGCGCGGACTTCCTACTGCACGAGCGTTCGGCACAGGCGTTGCCCTATGTCTCTCCGGCAATGGAGAACGGGGCATTTGCGGGAAAGAGCGCGCCCGCGAGCGGAAGAGAATGCCCGCACAAGGGCGCACCCGCCGCCTCGACGGGTCTCAGGAAACTACGGGGAGGAAGGACACTTCGCAAAACCCGGACCACTGGGCTAGGGCGTGTGGCTCAGACTGGCTCGATGGCAAAACGGTGCTCACGTTACCCGTGTGTCCTTCCTCCCTCTTTTCTTCCCCTCGCTGTCCCGCGAGTGACCTGGAGTTCGTAGTGCGGCCTTCAGGCCGTCTCCTCCGGCGCAGAGACGGGCTAAAGCCCGGACTACGAACTCTCCCCTGCCGGCGCATTGTGGTGCCGGCGCCACAGCCCGCACTCCCCATCGGATAGGCTTCGGCGGCCTGCCCTGTGGCGTGGCGTTCCCCGCTGGTTTCCGCAAGTGCTTAGGGGTTCGGCGCTTGCCGCGCGCGCCGCGTCGCGCCCAGGCCGCGGGCGGCGGCGCGGCATGCCTTTTGCTCCCGACTCGTTTCAGTCATGTGGGAGTGGGCGTGAAGCAAATGGCACGGAGCAGGACGAGACGCCCCAGAGGGTCGCAGGCTCTCCCGCGGGCTGCCCGCCACACGGCGTGCGCCCGCACCGCGTCAGCGGCAGGCCGCGTTGGCCGGCCGGCGACCGCCCTCCGTTGTCTCAACGCCCCGCATCCTCGCCCTGCTCCGAGCCTCTTTTCCGGAGAGCCGTCCATGGCGCAACCCACTGAGCCCGTAGGGCTGGCCGAAACCCTCATCGGCAAGTATGCGCTCGAGGCCGAGATGTACCAGGCTCTCCTCTTCCTGGCCAGGGAGCAGGGGAGCCTCCTGAAGTACGACAAGGACATCGGCTCCTACGCGGCGCTCCTCCCGCGTAAGGACGAACTCCTCCGCTCCATCGGCCTGATCGAGCGCGACCTCGAGCCGCTCAAGCGCCGCTGGTGGACGGTGGACGTTGGCGCGGAGTCGCGCGCGCCTCGACCGACTCCTCGATGGCATCCTGGGCACGATCGAGGCGCTCCGCGAGCAGGAGGAGCGCAACGAGCGCCTCCTGGCCAGCCAGGGCGAGGCCGCCGAGCGGAGCATGCGCCAGCTCCGGCTCGCCGCGCAGCTCGCCGGCGAGCTCGCCCCCACACCTGTCCCCTGCGAAGCGTGAGTGAGACCGCATGGCGTTGGCCCGCGTGCTAGTGGCCGGCGAGGATGTGCCGAGCCGTGAGTCCCTCTGCCGCCCCCTCGGCGCCCTCGGCTGCCGGGTGGCCCAGGCGGGCAGCGCGGCCGAGGCCCTGCGCGCGCTGCGCAGCGGCCAGGCCGAGGTGCTCTTCGCCGACGCGCTGCCCGGCCTCCGGGCCGCGGCGCTCCTGCGGCGCGTGGGGGACCTCGGGCGCGACATCCCGGTCGTCCTCCTCCTCCCGCGCGCCGCGGGCGAGGCCGCCTCGGAGGCCCTGCGCCAGGGCGCCTTCGGCTGCCTCGCCAAGCCGCCCACCGCCGATGACCTCGCCCGCGTGCTCCAGCGCGCCGGCGGGTGGCGCGCCGTCCTGCGCGCGGCGCGCGAGCCCGGACCCGGCTTGCGCCTCGACGCCGGCCCCGACGACACCCTGATCGGCCGCCACCCGAGCCTCGCGCGCGTGGTGGCCACCGTGCGGCGCGCCGCCGCCAGCAAGGCCACTCTCCTCATCCAGGGCGAGAGCGGCACGGGGAAGGAGCTCGTCGCTCGCCTCGCCCACACCGCAAGCCCGCGCGCCAGGGGGCCTCTCATCAAGGTCAACTGCGCCGCGCTCGCCGAGTCCCTCCTCGAGAGCGAGCTTTTCGGGCACGAGAAGGGCGCCTTCACCGGCGCCATCGCGCTCCGGCGCGGCCGCTTCGAGCTCGCACACGCCGGCACCCTGCTCCTCGACGAAATCTCCGAAATCCCCCTCACCCTTCAGGCCAAGCTCCTCCGCGCCATCGAGGAGGAAGAGTTCGAGCGCGTCGGCGGAACCGAGACCATCAAGGTGGACGTCCGCCTCGTCTGCACGACCAACCGCGACCTGGCCCGCGAGGCCGCCGACGGCCGCTTCCGCCACGACCTCTACCACCGGCTCAACGTCGTCCCAGTCCTCCTTCCGCCCCTGCGCGAGCGGCGCGACGACATTCCCCTCCTCGCCGCCCACTTCCTCAAGCGCTTCCGCCGCGAGACCCCCTCCCCTGTTCGCGCCTTCACCAGGGAGGCCATGGCCCTCCTCCGCCGCTACGCCTGGCCCGGAAACGTCCGCGAGCTCCGCAACGTCGTCCACCGCGCCGTCGTCCTCGGCCAGCGCGAGGCCCTCGCCCCCGAAGACCTCCCCGCCGACCTCACCGCCGAACGCCCCGCGGCACAGCCACCCGGCCTCGCCCCAGGCCGCTCGATTGACGACGTCGAGCGCGACCTCATCCTCAAGACCCTCGCCAGCACCGGCGGCAACAAGGCGCAGGCCGCGCGCCTCCTCAAGATCACCCCGCGCACCCTCCGCAACAAGCTCGGCCGCTACAGCGCCCCACCCAGCGTCGGAACCGCCTGACGGCCAACACGGATGCGCCGGGAGGCCATCCGTTCCCTCTCCCTCGGGGAGAGGGCGAGGGTGAGGGTGCTTCCGAGGGGGAGCGGCTTCATGCACCCTCACCCCAACCCTCTCCCCACGGGAGAGGGGGGAGCGGGGCCCGGCGCAATGGGCCAACCGACACGCAGGCACCTGTCACCATCACCTGGGGCCAGAGTCCACCCTCGGTCCGGCCTTGAACCGGTGCCGCTGGCAGGTGTATAATCCCGCAAGACGCTTCTCCACCACGAGTGCGCGGTTCGGAAGGGGGTCGCCATGAGCTTACTGGGCGCCTTTGGGGTCGTGCTCCTCTCCGCCATGCCGCCCGCGCCGCCGAAGGCGGACCACCCGCCCTGCGACGACCTGAGCCAGCCGGCCCTCTGGAAGCCGATGTGGGGCACGGCGCCTGCCGAAGCCCTCACCATCGAAGGCCGCCGCGCGCTTCGACTCCCCTGCAACCTCAAGGGCACCAAACACGAACGCGCCTCGTGGGACCGCGAGCTCAAGCTCGACCTCACGGCCTGCCAGGGACTTCAGTTCGACCTCTTCTGCGCCGACGCCTCGCCCGTGTCGCACTTCAGCCTCTATCTTCACAGCGGCGACGGCTGGTACGCCACGGGCTTCGCGCCCGAAGTGGCCGGCCAGTGGTGCCACGTGAAGATTGACAAGACCGACACCCGAATGGAAGGCACCCCCGCCGGCTGGGGGGCCATTGACACCATCCGCGTCTCCGCCTGGCGCGGGGCCAACCGCGACACCGAGTTCTACATCGCCAACCTTGGCCTCCTCGGCGCCGACGCCTCCATCGCCATCATCCGAGGCGAATCGGCGGCGAAGACCCGCCCCGGCGAGGCCGGCTCCGTCGCCACCTTCACCAAGGCCGTGGCCGACACCCTCGACCGCCTGGGCCTGGCCTACGCCGTCATCAGCGACCTCGACGTCACCCCCGAACGCCTCAAGGGCAAGAAGATCGTCGTCCTGCCTCACAACCCCGGCCTGCCCGATCCCGTGGCCGCGGCCATTGGCGATTTCCTGCGTGGCGGCGGCAAGCTCGTCTCCTTCTACGCCCCGCCCTGGCAGCTCCGCGACCCCGTGGGCGTGGCGGGCGGCGACCACGTGCCGCAGAAATACCGCGGCCACTTCGCCGAGATTCGCGCGGTGGGAGAGGGGCTGATGGGCATGCCGAAGGCGGCCAAGCAGCTCTCGTGGAACATCCTCCGCGTCCAACCCGTCGAGGGCAAGAGCCGCGTCGTCGCCAACTGGTTCAACGACAAGGGCGAGCCGACAGGCGACGCCGCCATCATCGTCTCCGACCACGCCATCCACATGACCCACGTCCTCCTCTCCGACGACCTGGCCAACAAGGACCGCCTCGTCCTCTCCCTGCTCGGCCACTTCGAGCCGAAGCTCTGGGAGCAGGTGGCGAAGGCTCGAATCAGTCGAA
>Ga0194110_10010254_pt1 | contig 10444 bp, 7 predicted proteins | sample TA2Kig1200mmetaG_FD_146192 | JGI IMG/M metagenome (GOLD analysis project Ga0194110, IMG submission 146192) | Freshwater microbial communities from Lake Tanganyika, Tanzania - TA2015032 Kigoma Deep Cast 1200m | ecosystem: Environmental > Aquatic > Freshwater > Lake | place: Tanzania: Lake... | reverse complement strand
ACCGGCAGAAGCTTCAAAATCAGACTCCTGGCCGCCAATTTTGTATCTTCATCTTTTTGTAAAGCTATTCTTTTTTCTAAATTCTGATAATCAGCCAAGGCGCGAAGATATTTCCCCTTCCATTCTTCAGCTTCTTTTTTTAACTGATCCGCCTTTTGACTGTCTATTTTTTTACTTGTCATTCTACTTACCAACTTGCAGCAATCTCATTAATAAGATTCCCCATATAACGGACCATGGGAATAATTCGGGGGTAATTCAACCGTGATGGACCAACTACTCCGATGGCGCCCTGATGAGAGGGAGAGGTAAAACGGACGAATACTCCCCCGCACTGATTCAACAACTGTCTACCCAAATCTTCTCCCAGAAGTATTGTCAGCGGATCCTGACTTTGGTCAAGATGAGAAAACAAGTTCCACCAGTAATCATACTCATCCAATGTATCCAGAAGATACTTGGTAGTATCGATATCATAAAACTCTGGCATCTCTAAAATATTTCCTACTCCTGAAGTGTAAATATCACCTTCATCTGTAGCTGCTAGAGACATTGCTTTAGTGTATGATGCTAGTGTTCGGGTTGACTCTTTGAGTAATCTATCCATTTCTTTGCGATAATCCCAGATTTTCTGTTTTACCCCAACTTCTTCTGCCACAGAAAGATCGTCTGCTTTCATCAACTTATTAATATACAGTCGCAGAGCTCGGGGTGTAGGTACCCTCCCGGCAGAGGTATGCGGCTGTTTTAAGTAACCCAGATTTGTCAGCTTGGCCGTTTCATTTCTGATAGTTGCCGGAGAAACACCCAGATTGTATTTTTTATCCAGAGTTTCTGAACCGACTGCCTCTGCTGTATCGATATATTCCTCCACTATGGCTTTAAGAATCTGTAACTGTCTTTCAGTTAGTTCCTGCATATGGTTAGCACTAAGATAACATGACTGCTAATTATTGTCAAGAGAGAAATTGAGGAAAAAATAAAACACTGTAAGACCAATCCATTGGGGCCAATTATTTGTCTACTTTAAATTCCTTTATGACTCGAATATTTTATAAATTATTTCTGTAAAATGATCTAATAATTCTAAGTAATCTTAGTGTAATGAATTTCAATACTGAGTCAAACAAATATCTCTTTGCACCTTACCTGCAACCGTGTTACCATAAAAATAGATGGGGAAATATAAAAAACAACTGCTATACCTTATTATCTCTGTTTTGACTCTACCGCTGGTCTTGCTGGCCAAAGACCAAATTGCCCTGCTTTTAACCCGGGCAGCAGCTAAACCTGCCAATATTATTGTCGATACCAAAAACATAGTTCGTCCTCTTTCCAATTCCTGGTCCTCCTTTGCTCAAGGAGGAGAAGAGCCGCCACCAATGCTTTCGTCAGTTGTGCCGCAGTTAAAAACACTTTCTCCCAATTATATTAGACTGGATCATATTTATGATTCTTACTCGGTGGTACAAAGAGGAGAAAATGGCTTCGTTTATGACTTTTCCAGACTTGACCAGACCGTAGATGATATTATCGCTTCCGGAGCCTTGCCTTTTTTCAGCCTTTCTTATATGCCGGCTGTTTTTTCTTCTTCGGGCTCTCTAATCGATATACCCTCGGATTGGAATTTCTGGAAAAATCTGGTAAAAGCAACTATTGAACATTATTCCGGTATGCAAAATCGCAATCTAGTAAATGTCTATTACGAGGTATGGAATGAACCGGAGTTGCCCCAATTTGGAGCTTGGAAACTATCCGGAGAGAAAGATTACCGCTTGTTATATTTTCATGCGGTAAATGGCGCCAATGAAGTCCAAAACGCCAATAACTTCTACATTGGAGGTCCTTCCGTTGGTTCTTACTACCCGGTTTGGGTAAATGATTTTCTTTCCTATGTGGTAGCCAATAATCTCCGCTTGGATTTTTATTCATGGCATAGATACACGAAAAATCCCAATATTTATATTGATGATTTTACCAAAATCCGCAGAAACCTCTCGAGCTTTCCTGCATATGCCAATATCCCCTTAATCCTTAGCGAGTGGGGAGTTGAATCAAATAATACACCTATCAACAGTAGTAATATCGCAGCTTCATTTTCTATCGCTGCAATCTCCAAATTTCATCATGATCTAAATCATGCCTTTGCTTTTGAAATTAAAGATGGACCACCGCCCAATGGTGGTTTATGGGGTATAATTACCCACGATAATTCCAGTCCGCCTCTGTCACCAAAACCCCGTTTCAAAGCTTTTTTAGCCTTAAACAGATTAACGGGAAATCAGCTTGCCCTAAGCGGAGAAGGCACTTATGTTTCCGGCCTGGCAGCACAAACTGGAGAAAATATCACCTTAATTCTTAGCAATTATGATATTTCCTCAAGAAACACAGAGAGCGTCCCGATAACTTTTACTGGCCTTGCGCCTTCTTCCTATTATCTGAAATACACCTATGTTTTGGAGGATTCTTCCGGAAGATTCGAACTTGTTACCACCAATGGAGTTCTAAACAAAACGTTTGTTGTTCCTGCTAATTCAATTCTTCTTATTGAACTTACTCCATCTGCACCTCTGGCAAATTTTATCCCAGGGATAAGTAGCAACGCAAACGATCAATCACTTGTATTGAAAAATGTCGATACTCCTCTTATTTTTATTTCTCCGGAATTTTATCTCTCATCCTCCGGTTCCATCAGTTTTGATCTTAAACCTCTCTGGGAACCAGATAATCCCGGTACATTTCTTATTCTGGAGGCTCCCTACTCAACCTCAAGCGGAACAATCAACAAGCTTTTTTTTGTAAAACAAAAAACTGACAAGGGGAATCATTTGCTTTTCCAAGTAACCAAAGAGACAGAAAATTTTACTACTCTATCATCAATTGACAGTTGGCAGAAAGACTCCTGGCATCATATTGTTTTAGGCTGGGATCCAACAGGTATTTTTCTTTCAATAGATAATGAGCCGGAAAAAAGAACCGAGGCTGCGCTGGAAATAAGCAATGGCAAAATTCTTACTTTCTATCCCATCAATGCAGCCTTAGACAATCTAAAGATCACTGCCGGCGGACAACAGATAGTGGAAAGAGGTTTTAACGGAAGAGTGGATCAGTAGCAATCAGACATTTTTCTCTTGAACGTTGACTACTTCTTGCGTAGTATCAATCACAACCCCGCGACGCAATTCTCTGGCTCTTTTGAAAAGTGCCGTTACCATGCCTGCCTGCGGCACTTCAAGAAACCAGGTTAGGAAAAGATAAACAGATAATCCGAAAAGTGTCGAAATAATTGTAAGAAACATTAGATTAATTGTCTTAGTAGTATCAAATACCAACTGGTCAAGAAGCTTGATAGGTATATATAAAGCTACACCGGCAACCATTCCTGAAAGAATAACTTTTATTACCGGCATAAGCAATTCATAACGATTAAAGCAACCCACTTTCTTATCCAAGGCAATAATAAGTAGCAGCATATTGAAAATACCGGCCAAAGAAGCAGATAATCCTAGCGCCCAAACTTCCAGATGATAATACATAATGAATAATACCGAGAGTACTGTATTAATCATCACTGATATTGCTCCAATAATTACCGGCGTTCGGGTGTCATGTAAAGCATAAAAACTGCGTGCTAAAAGATGAACCAGAGATTGAGCAAATAGCGAAATGCTAAAAAGTGCCAGAGTTTTGCCTGTAGCCACAGTGCTATCCCAATCAAATAGCGTTGAAGCACCAAAAATGAGTCTTACCATCGGTATGCGCAGAACTATGAAAATTATTGAGATGGGAATCACCAAAAAAAATATCTGCTGGTACGAAGCAAGGAAAACCTTTTTGAACTCGCTTAAATCCTTTTTGGCATAGAGCAAAGAGAGTGTAGGAAGAGCTGCCTGCGAAATACTTGCCCCAAAAAGTCCTATTGGCACCTGCTGAAGATGCTGGGCGAAATTAAACACTGTAACCGCTCCCGCTCCTAAAAGACTGGCCAGTATTAAATCCATGGTGGTATCAATTTGGGATACAGCCAAACCTAAAGCTCGGGGTAACATCAGTTTACCTACCTCCCTGGTTCCTGGATTGGAGATGGAGAAACGCCACTCATGCCTATAACCAACCGCAAAAACCAGTGGTACTTGAACTGCTGTAAACAGAATTGCACCAAGTACCACTCCAATTACAGGAGCGTATAAACCGAAAAAAGGCGAAAGAATAACAATGCAGACAATTATTCCGATATTGTAGGCAACTGGAGCGAAAGAAGGAATAATAAAATTGCGAAATGACTGAAGAATACCAGTGAAAAAATTACCGATAATTAAAGGGAAGACTTGAGCAATAACCATAATCCTGGTAAAGGTAACCATAAGCCTGATCTGATCAGCGCTAAATCCGGGTGCAAGAAACGAAGAGATCTTGTCAGTGAAAATAAGCAATGGTAAAGAACAGACAGCGAAAATGGCAAGACCGATATTGATCACTGATGAAGCCATGCTGAAAGCTTCCTTTTTCCCTTTAGTATCGCAAAATGCCGTAAATACCGGGATAAAGGCAGTAATTAAAGCTCCCATTACCAAAAGTTCAAAAAGCATATTCGGTAACCGAAAAGCGGCATAATACACCCCCAATTGCTCCGGCGTAAACCGGGCAGCCAGAAGCCTGTCTCTTAAAAGTCCCAGAATCCGGGAAAATAAAACCATCGTCATTATAACGGAAGCAGCAGATAGGATACCGGTCTGTTGTTTGCCGAAGATAGACATAGTCCGTCTAAACAGCTTGACCATAGGCTCACCTTCTAGTATACTACAGTACATGCCGGTCACAATATCAGCCAAAAAAAAGCTGCGTCAGGACAAAAAAAGGCAAAGACAAAATAGTATTGTTAAAAAGGCCATCAAAGAGGCAATAAAAACCTTTAAGGCAAAACCTTCTTTGCAACATCTGGCAAAACTATTTAGCCTTTTGGATAGTGCCGGAAAAAAGAAAATATTCCACGTCAATAAAGTTGCCAGACAAAAGAGCAAATTCTCCAAACTTCTCTCGAAAAAATCAACTACTAGTATTTCAAAGCCCAAAAAGGTATCCGCAGTCAGATCACAAGCTTTACTCCAGTCTAAGAAAACGATATATGTTTCTTGAAAAACTTCTCTAATGATAAAATTTCTTCTGTTAATCGAAGTATTCTCCTAGATCTGACGGCCGAAATGGGTGACGCGAGTGGGGGACCCCCAATAAGCGCGCAGAATATTGGGATTTCGAGCACTTAGTGGGGGTGACGAGCGGCAGGACCTATGATGGAATTAAAATCAGCTTTTTTAATATTTATCTCCATCTCAACAGATGGTTTACCTACAAAAATCAGTGTATAATTGATTTAAATAAGGATGGGAAAATATGCATTCGCGCAAAAAAGGCATTAATATCAATCTTCTGATAAAAGAAGATTTTGGTCAGTCATTCTCTGAACAGTTTCTCTCCTGGGCTCTTACTTATGGCCGCTACATTATCATTATTACCCAAATTATAGTTCTGTCAGTTTTCTTTGCCAGGTTTACCCTGGATCGGGATCATACCGACTTAAAAGAAGCAGTCTCCCAAAAACAGGCAATAGTCGAATCTGTCGCCGACCTGGAGAAAGAAATCAGAAGAATTCAGGGAAAGCTTTCTTACATCAAAAATATTACTGCTAATCAAGTTTGGGTTCTTAACGTTTTAAGATTCCTTCAGGAAAACACTCCCACAACTGTTTCCTACTCAACTATCAGTCTTACATCGGATAAAATCAGTTTCACTGCCATAGCATCCGACTTGCGAAGCTTCAACGCTCTTATTAAGGTATTACAGCAGAATGATAAATTTTTTGAGGTGTCGTTAGAAGACATACTCAGACGTCCCGATGGAAAAGTAGAGTTCATTATTAATGCAAAAATAAATCCTAAAGGATTTGTCTAAAAATTATGCTGCCCAAACCATCTTCCCGACATTTATGGCGAAAAGTCCACCCGAGGATTACTCAATTTTTGGATAATAAAAAAAACGTCGTCTATTTTACTATTACTTTATCGTTTCTGACCCTCTCCTTTTTTGGATTGTTCGCCATAAGACCAACCTTGATTACTGCTACTTCGCTTATAAAAAGTGTATCTGATTTACGGAAGCTGAATCTTGACTATGAAGAAAAAATTGGCAGCCTGATACGGGCGCAATCTGAATACGAAAAAATTAGAAATTCCTTGCCAATGGTGGAGTCTGCTATTCCAAATACCGCTACCTTCCCCCAACTGGCCAAAGCTCTGGAGAAATTCGCGCAGTTGGAAAACTTAAAAATAATTCAGCTGCAAATCGACAACGTTCCGGTTACTAACCTCGCGGTCAATAACCAACTCCAACAGTATAATTTCAATATTGTTATTTCAGGAGACTACCCTTCCTTATCTTCCTATATTCAGCATCTGCTCAACTGGAAAAGAATTGTAAATATTTCTTCCTTAAACTTCAATTTGGATATCAGCACTTCAAGCGGTAATCTACAATTATCAATGAAAGGTACTACTTATTATGTTCAATAAAAACTTATGAATAAGAAGGAAATAACAATTCTTTCACTTATCATTTTTGCTACTGTCATTGCCTGGATTGCCTTTGGCATCTATAATGTAAGAGTCAAATCAACAGTTTCTCAAAAAGAACTCCGCCAGGTCGTACCGTTGACACCTACTTTTGATAATGACATAATCAAGTGGTTAAAAAATCGGGAGGAGTAAATGTACCGTAAAGAAAGAAAATTACCGACACTATTAGGCATTCTTCTTATTATGCTGGGTATTGGTACTACTGCTTATCTTGATAAAACCATGCACTCAACCACCAGTCAAGCCTCCAGCGCTTCAATCCCGCAAGAGGTACATTTTACTAATATTACTGATTCTTCCTTTTCTGTTTCCTGGCTTACTGATAAACCAGATAAAGGATCAGTAGTGATTAGAAATGGTCATTCTCAAATTTTTTTTGATGATCTGGATACTGATAATATCCAAAGGGCAAGAACAGCCCATTATGTGACCGTGAGAAATCTTAATGAAGATACTGTCTATTCTGTCAAAGTAATCGCCGGAGATGCAAAATGTACCAATCCTTCATCCTGTCAGGTATTTTCTCAAAAAACAGCTCCAAAACTGCCCCAATCGGTGAATATTCCTCCTGTTAACGGAAAAATAGTCACACCGGATAATCAAACCGTAAACGCCGCGCTTGTATATATGTTAGTTGATAAAAGTCTGCCGCTTTCCGGACGTACGGATAGTTCTGGTCTCTGGGTGGTATCTTTCACAAATCTTCTATCAGTCAATCTATTAAATCGTCCCCAGCTTGCTGACACCGATTTAATCCAGATAATAATCAAGCTCATGCCTAACCAGGAAACTACCGCTGTTGTCGATGTAAAAAGCATCCGCCAAAACCCGACTCTGCCTGTAATGATTATGGGAAACTCATATAATCTGATTAATCTTATCAGCAAAAAAGACATTCTGGCCAATTTATCCAACCAAAACTTAAAAACCCTGGGAATTCAAGCGCAACCAACCAAAAAACCTATGATCTCACTTCCAACCCGGCAGAAGATTGATATTCTCTTTCCAGCATTTGATAGCGATACTACCTGGGATAGCCGTCCGAGGTTTAGAGGCATAGGTATCAAAGGCCAGGAGTTGCTTATTACCATCAATTCTACACCGCAGGTCGGCAAAGTTCAGATTGGAGCAGATGGCAGCTGGTCGTGGCGGCCGCCGCAAGCATTGTCTCCCGGAATACATCATCTAAGCATACAAGGATATGACGAGAACGGTAATCTGATAACGGTAAATCGGAAATTTATTGTATTTAAAAGCGGTCAGCAAGTCCTGGGTGAAGCTACGCCTTCTGCCTCTCTTACACCTGCGGCTTCACCATCAGCAACAATTACTCCCTCTCCCCGCCCGCCTTCGCCAACAGCTATTTTAACTTCAACTCCGGCTCCACTGGCAACCAGTATTCCTACATCTCCTCCTTCTCCTCCACCGCGTTCTGGAAATCAAAGTGCAACATTTATTCTTCTCGGGAGCGCTGTCGGTCTTTTTCTCTTGGGAACAAAGTTCCTGCTGTTTCCTTAGTTTTTTAGATCTCACAATCTTATACTGGAGAAATTGAAAATCTCACGATGAAAATTATTATTTCTTACCTCTGGAATGGGTCAGATTACCAGATTCTTACTTCTGTCTTGAAGATTTCATTCTGATAAATTCTTTTAATTTATTCAGTGCTCCAGATAGAATGCGACGTCAATACCACTCACCAGTTCTGAAGCCAGATTTAGCATGTAGTCTATGCAGATGGAATTTATTAATGAAACAAAATAGAAAAGGACTGATTTTTAGCCTGCAAAACGTGCTCTTGATATCTCTATTATAGTTGACTATAATATAAACTGTCATCCTTGTATAAGTAGAACAGCATAAAACATCAAACGTTCTAGGCAATTATGAATAACTTGCAGATTAACCAGTATCTCCAGAATCAGCTTAATCGCGCGCCAGCCCTATTAAAAACCTATGCTCAAGACGAGCATGGCAATAAGTATTTAAACAGGGATATGTTTATGAGAGTTGAGAATCTGATCAACGATTTTATTTCCGGACAAAAAGAAGTCAGAATGGTTGGCATCCCGGGCTTGCGGGGAGTAGGAAAAACAACTTTGTTAGCCCAACTGTTTTTAAAGTTTTTCCCCCATTATTCCAAGGATATGCTTTATATCTCAACTGACCAGGTTGTTAATGAGTTGAGGACAGATTTATATTCAGTTTTTAAAGAGTATCAAAAAATTCTCGGTGTCCCTTTTGAAAAACTTGACCGTAACCTGTTTATTTTTATCGACGAGATTCACTTTGATAATAAATGGTCAGCAGTGCTTAAAACCTTATATGACCGATCAAAAAATATCTTTGTGGTCTGCACGGGTTCCTCGGCTTTATCACTCCAATCGACTACTGACCTTGCCAGAAGAGTTGTCTTCGAGAAATTATATCCGATGAGCTTCACCGAGTATATGTTGCTTAAAACTAGATACGAATCCCTCAAGGATAAAACCGTCAGTATCAAATATCCTGTAAAAGGTTTGAAAGAGGCAATCAAAAAGGCTCTTTTCTACAACAGCAGCGCCGAAGAGTGTTTTTCCAGTCTTTCAGACTTAAAGGCTCAAGTGAATAAATACTGGTTTGGGATTGACAGTTTAGAAATCGACAGATATTTAAGGTTTGGGACGATGCCTTACGCCTTAACGATAAAAGATGACCAACGGTTACACATTTTAACCAATCAACAGATAGACAGGGTCGTTGAGAAAGATTTACCCGAGCTTGGTAAATTCGATACCAGCACTTTAGCTATGATTAAAAACATCCTCCTGCTGATTGCCGGAAGCGGAGAAGTCAGCGTTACCAATCTATCTCAGATTTTAAAAGGTATCTCTATTATTACTCTAATCAATGTTCTAGAAACCTTAGAAAAAGCGGAGATGTTGATTCGGATCTATCCTTACGGCTCAATTTACAAAAAGGTGCGTAAACCTTCAAAATATCATTTCACGTCTCCTGCCGTCAGACATACTCTTTTAACCATTGTTGAAGGCGAAAGTGCTTTTGTGAACCGCAAAGGCTGGTATCTGGAGGACGTTGTTGCTTTAACTTTATATCGAGAATTTAGTCAAAAACTGACATCGCCTGTTTTTTATGACGCTGCCCGCGGCGGGGCAGATTTTATTCTCGCTTTTCCGGACAGAAAAATTCCTATTGAAATTGGGTACGGAAAGAAAGGAATTGATCAGACTGTTTTGACTCTTAAAAAAATAATCGGCCCCTACGGATTGGTTGTCTGCGATTCAGATTTAGTCAAAGAAGGGGAAATCATTAAAATTCCCCTACGATACCTTTTATTGATGTAAATTTGAACTGGATATTCCAAGTAGTTTACCGGTCAATTGTTCTATCAACCATCCGTTGTTCAGACTGCCATTTCCCACCGCTTTCCAGAGAACTTTTTAAATAAAATCATTTGATTTTGTCCGCGGTCCCGATAATATGCGTCGGATCCGGTATCAGTCAGGAGTTCTGAAGTCAGCTTCACTAAGGGGTCTTGCAGATGAAATCAAGCCATATTTTTACGGTTGCATTGGACAATTGGGCTCTTCCAGTTGGCAGAGGATATATTTTTGAATTTCCTCAAAATTCCCTGTTCTTGGTGCCAGTACCCAGGCTCCGTTATACTGCCACTCCGGCGGATGCACCAAGAAACCTTTTTTTCCTTTCTCCTCATCTCCGCTGTCCAGGACTATCCGTCGCATCTTGCCTTCGCCAAAATTGAGAAAAAATTTAGACATAAGTAGCTTTTCCGACCAGTTCAGATCTGTCAATAC
>Ga0194110_10010248_pt1 | contig 10447 bp, 14 predicted proteins | sample TA2Kig1200mmetaG_FD_146192 | JGI IMG/M metagenome (GOLD analysis project Ga0194110, IMG submission 146192) | Freshwater microbial communities from Lake Tanganyika, Tanzania - TA2015032 Kigoma Deep Cast 1200m | ecosystem: Environmental > Aquatic > Freshwater > Lake | place: Tanzania: Lake... | reverse complement strand
TCGGACTCCGTGGCGTTCCTGAGAGAAGATCGTTTGTGGCACAAACAATCTACTCCAGTTCCGCCTGGAGTCCAATTCGCTAGTCTGAATACTTGCCAGTCTTTTCTACTTCAGGGAAATCAGTGTGTCAGGCGAGTGGTTTTCGATTCGACTTGCCTGATTTGAGAAAGGTGCGACGCGCCTTGCGAGCGCGCCGCACACTTTTCATTTGCCGGTGCCGAACGTGTTTACGGTTTCCACACTTCCCACACTTTGCCGACCAGCGCCGGACCAGGTTTCAACGTGACCTGACCAGGTTGCCAACCGGAAGGTGTCACTTCGCCGGTTTTCTTGACGTGCTGATACGCTTTAACTTGGCGAATCAACTCGTCCGGATTGCGCCCGACTTCGGGCGTCAGCACTTCCATCGCGAGAATCACACCATCGGGGTCAATGATAAAGCGACCGCGAATATCCACTCCGGCGTCTTCATCGTACACGCCATACGCCGCGCCGATCTTGCCTCCGCCATCCGAGAGCATCGGGAAAGGCACGCCGCCTTTCACCATCTTGGAGAGCTCCTGCTCTTGCCAAACTTTGTGCACAAAGCGACTGTCCGTACTCATCGCCAAAACCTGGACGCCCAGCGCGTTGAATTCTTCGTTTCGAGCGGCGACCGCCGCTAGTTCAGTCGGTCAGACGAAGGTAAAGTCGCCGGGGTAGAAACAGAGGACGACCCACTTGCCTTTGTAATCCGAGAGTTTGATCGGTTTGAACCCTTCGCCGACAAAAGCGTTTGCTTCGAAATCGGGTGCGGGTTTTCCTACACGTGCTGACATTTTTCTCACCTCCTGAGATAGCACGGCTCCGGACGGAGCCGCAGATTCGGCTGGCGGTGCGATCACGCCACGCGCCGGTTTGACACACCCGTCTTTTGGTTCAGCCATACGATTTCTCCTTCTGCGCCCCGAGGGGCAATGGAATCGCGGCGATCAATGCAATCGCTCGACTTGATCCACGATTCGTCCTTCGATATATGCTTGCACCGCCTCGGCAATCGAAGCGATGTGGGTGACGATCGGTTTGATGCCGCGCGCGCGCATACTCTCGTACGCGCCGCGCCCCATTCCGCCGCACAAGAGCGCCTGACAATCGGCAATCGCTTCTGCCATTCGCGTATGGCGATCTTGCGCGGCAGGTCCAAACCCGTGCGGTTGACCGGGTTGATCTTCCTCGTGCGGATCGTTCGCAAAGTGCGCGTGACCCAGTTTGTCGCGCATTTCGCGGTTGACGATTTGCCCATTCTCAATCGTCACGACCAGATAGTACGGCGCGCGTCCAAAATGTTGACTGATGGTTTTTCCCTCATCGGTGATTGCAGCAATCTTCATTTTATCTCCTCTGGAATATTGAATCGAAATATCAAACCTGGGCTGGCTTGGGTACGAAATGAAATTCAGTCGGGCGATCGCGCGCGTCGGAAGGACACAGCACGAGCAATGCCTGCGAAGGCGTGGCTTCCACGTTTTGCCAGTGATGCGGCAAATGCGATTCGAACAGCAAACTATCACCCGGTTCCAGCAAGTACGTCCGATCTTGAATCGTGTACGTCAAGCGACCCTGGAGGCAGTAGACGAATTCGCAACCGGTATGCACGATAGGATTCGGTCCGCTTCCCGCATGCGGTTCCAACGTGACGACGAAGGGTTGAACCGCGCGGTGGCTCAATCCTGCGCCCAAGTCTTCCAGCGCGCCGTGCGCGAACGCGACGCGCGTGCGACGATTGGCTTTGATCTGGACGACGCTTGTTTTTGGCGTGCCGGTTTCAAAGAACGCGGTCAGCGGCACGTCGAGCGCGTGCGCGATGTGTTGCAGCGTGCTGACGCTCGGCGACGTCTTGGCATTTTCGATGAGACTGAGTGTGTTCATCGCCAAGCCGCTTCGCTCCGCCAACTCGCGGATCGACCAGCCGCGTTCTTCGCGCAGCGCGCGCAACCGCTGTCCCACGTTGATCTGGATGGCGGAGATGCTCAACGGGGAGGGACGCGCGCCGCGCGCGTGCCCGCGTTTGAGCAATCTACTGTGATGCCGTGCGCCGAAACGTTTAGGAGGCATAGACCAATCCAATTGTGCTAGTTCAACAATATTATAGTATGAAACGGCTATTTTGTCAACAATTCAACCAATATATTGGTTGTTCACAACAATATTCGATTTGCGTTCGGCTACCGCCCGCTCTCGCGCCACACCGAGCGCGTGGTCGCGGTGTTGCCCAACAATCCGCGCAGCGTCTCGCGTGATTCCGTCACATCGGGTTGCAAAAGCGGCGCACATTCTTCCAGCGCGCGGTTGGCTTGGAGCAACGCCACCGCGAACGCCATACATGTCGCCTCACCGCAGACGCGGCAATTGGTGCGCGGCAACAATTCCCACACGTCGAGCGGGCGCGGGGTGCGGCGTTCTGCGTTACGCGGCTGAATCGTTTCGCGCGCGTCCCAGGTCTGGTTCAGCAAATCGCGCAGCGCGCCCAAGAGTTCGATTCCCTCGTCCGCGTCTTTGACTTGCGTGATGTACACCGTATCGGGCGTCAGCGTGATGAACCCAGGTTTGCGGCGCAAGACGAGCGAACACACGCGCGGATTGTAACTGATCACGTTCGGCAAGATCGCGTTGAGGAGCGGCAACACGGATTCGATCGCTTGAGCTGGTTTGCCGACGACGATGATCTTGCCTGGTTCCGCGAGGCACGGACGCGTGTGATCGAGCGTGATGTATTCGACGAACATCAGCGCACCACGCCCTGTGGCGGCGGGACGATGCCTGCCCCAGGCACCTCGATCATCACGTGTCAGCCGCCTTCCATCGCTTTGTGCATCGCTGGACGCGCGTGCAAGTTGAGGAACTCGAGCGCCCCGTCTTTGTCGCGATCAATCAAAATACGGCACAACTCTTGTAATTCCTGCGCGTCCAACGGGATGACCAACGCTTTTTTCATTTTCGCTCCTATCCCGCGCGGTGTGTGACAGCGCGGCGATTGCGCTTGTCCATCCAGTACAATCCCAGCGCCAAGAGCGCGAGAAACGCAAGCAGGTATCCCGCGAGCAGAACGATGCTTGCGCCGTCAATCCACGCGCCATAGATCAATCCTGCCAGCGTGCTGAAGAGCGCGACCCAACCCACGTACGTCCACGCTTTCACGCGCCCGATGATCGTCGAGATAATCAAGATGCTTTGCAAACTCAATTCGGGATCGGACATCAGGTACGCGAGCAAGGGACCGCGATGCATTCCCAATTGCAAAAACATATTTGCAATCGGCACCTCGACGAGCGTCGGAAAATACATAAACACGCCGAAGACGACGCCCGCGAGATTGCCTTGGATCGTGTTCTCGCCTGCAATCGCGCGAATCCATTCGGGCTGAATCAGTTGGCGCAAAATTCCGACGATGAACACGCCGACGACGAGGAGCGGAAAAATTTGTTTGACAAAGCGCCACGATTCCCACAACCACTCTTGAATCTCGCGCGGCTCCAGTCCGCGAGACGCAAGCGCGCCCAGCACGATCAGCGCGAGCGCGACCGCGAAGAAGCGTCCCGTGATGAGAATGTCCAACCCATCGCGCTGCGGTTTCATCCCAAGTGCCGCGACGAGAAGCGTGAGCGCGACGAGCGCGAGCGATACGAACGTCCAGCGATTGAATTTTTCCAGAATTTGCTCCAACCCCAGAAACGACGTGACGCCGATGAAAACTAGCAACGCGATGAGAATCACACCTTGCACCGAGACGCCCTCTTCGCCCTTGCTCGCGTCGAACGGGACGAGGACGTTCAAAAATTCTTGCGCGCGATCCGCGCCCGCGAGCGGCAGCGTGAATTGTCCATACGTGCTTGTCAGCGCGTCAATTTTGAGCGTACCCGAGAGTAAGAGCACGACGAGGACGAGGAGAAACAACAGCGCGGCGCGCCGCATCCCGCCCTGCGCGGCAAACATCGCGTCGGTCGCCTCGTCGTGCGCGGCGTCGGCGCGGCTAAAGATCAGCGCCATAATCATCCCGATTCCAATGCCAAACGTCAGCGACAAGACGAAGCGCGCAATCGCCAAATCCGCGCCAATCGCGACACCGGTGTACGCAAGCGCGAGCACGTTCGCGGCGGGCGCGAAGAAAAGAAACGTGATCGCGGGACCCAGCCCCGCGCCTTTTTTGTAGATGCCTGCGAAGAGCGGCACGATCGTGCAGGAACACACCGCGAGCACTGAGCCAGCAAGCGCGGACGCGGGGTACGAAATGAACTTGGGCGTGTTGCGTCCCAGAAAGCGCGTGACCGACTCTTTGGGAATGAGCGCGGTCATCGCGCCCGCGATGTAGAACGCAGGGAGCAAGCAGAGCAAAACGTGCGCGGCAAGGTACGCCGCGAGATTGCCCAGACCCCCTTGCAGGAGTTTGACGAGCCAGAAGGCAAAGTCCATCGTATCTGCTTATTTCCCAGCCACGGATGCTGGCGCGGGCGTGAACCACACGCGCTTGATCCACAACGACACGTAGACCAAACCGATCAGCACCGGCACTTCGATCAGCGGACCAATCACCGCCGCCAGCGCTTCTTGCGACGCGATCGTGAACGTGCCGACCGCGACGGCGATCGCCAATTCAAAATTGTTGCTCGCCGCCGTGAATGATTGCGTCGCCGCGAGTTCGTACGAGAATTTGCGCCAGAGTGACAACCCGAACGACACGAAGAACATAATGACGAAATACGCAAGCAGTGGAATCGCGACGCGCAGCACATCGAGCGGCGCGGCAAGAATTTTATCGCCTTGCATCGAAAACATCACGACGATCGTGAACAACAAGCCGATCATTGCCGTCGGACCAAGCCGCGGCATCAGACGCGTTTCGTACCATTCGGATCCGCGCGTTCGCAGAAAATAGAATCGCGTGAGGATGCCGGCGGCGAGCGGAATCCCCAAGAAGATCAACACGCTCTTGGCGATATCCGCCATGCTGATGTTAACGACCGTGCCCTGCAAGCCGAACCATCCCGGCACGACGACCAGGAAAAAGTATGCCAGCGGAGAAAACATCACGATTTGAAAGACGCTGTTCAGCGCGACGAGCACCGCGCAGTATTCGCTGTCGCCGCCCGCGAGCATATTCCAGATCAACACCATCGCGATGCAGCGCGCCAAGCCGACGATGATGAGTCCTGTGCGAAAGTGCGGCAAGTCGGGCAGAAAGACCCAGGCAAGGACGAACATAATCACGGGACCGATTGCCCAGTTGAGAATGAGCGACACGCTGAACTGTTCCCACGCCTGCGCGACCTTGCCCAGTGCTTCGTACTTGACTTTCGCTAACACGGGATACATCATCCACAACAAGCCGAGGGCAATCGGAAACGAAACAGTGCCAATCGAAAGCGCGTTGAACACATCCTTGATCCCGGGCGTGACGGCGCCCAGAATCACACCGAGCGCCATCGCCGCAAAAATCCAGAGCGGCAAAAACCGGTCGAGCAGCGAAAGCCGTTGAAACACGTTGGCTTGGGGAATTGCAGTTGCTTGAGACATGGTTGCTCCTTGTGCTTACGTTGGTGATATTTTAGTTGACCGCGCCTTCCAACAGCGCAATCAACTTGTCGCGTTTCTCGCGATACGCGTCGATGAAAAGTGGCGCGCACTGTTCGAGTTCGACTTCGCCCGCGATGATTTTGAGCGCGAAAGTAAAACAAGTGGGTTGTCCACAGTCCTTGCAGTTCGTCGCAGGTAACAGTTTGTACACTTCCATTGGTTTGAGCCGCTGGCGCATCTCGATACTCGGCGTGATTTCGGCGCGGCGTTCCCACGTGTGATTGATCAAACCGACAACGCGCTGCATTTCCGTCGCCGCGGCATCCTTGTCCACCAAATTGCTGATGGCGATTTCGCGCGGGCGCACGGCAATCGTGTGCCCGCCCACGCGAAGCGGCCACGTCAGCGCGCGCGCCGCGTGATTGTAGACTGAAAGTCCCTTTGGGATTGCGCCCTTGATCGTCGCGTTGAGATACGGCAGTGCGTCGCCAATGTCGTCGGCGAGCGTGGCTTTGGCACACCAGCGTTCCGCGCCGGGCGCGCACGGCGGCGCAAACACTTCAAGGTGATAGCTTTGTACGAGCATCGCGCTCCTTTACGACCGCCAACCGTCGCCAATTGCTGAACGCTGACGGCTGATTGCTGACTGCTACAACGCGCTCGTGATCAGCGTCGTGATTTGCGAGAGCGCGGGCACGCGTCCCGTCGAAACGACCTTGTCGTTGATGACGATCGCGGGCGTACTCATCACGCCGTAGCGCATCATCTCCTTCACGTCCGACACCAATTCGACTTTCGCCTCAATGCCAAGTTGCGCGACTGCTTGCTTTGCCAACTCTTCGACCTTGTGGCAATTCGCGCAACCTGAACCGAGAACTTTGACGTTTAACATTGCTTCCTCCTTGAATTTTTTCTTTTGCCGTGCGCGCGGTCCGATTGTTTTGCCGCGCATTTGGGACAGGGACACGCGGCAAGCGTGCGCGCTTCCGCCGCGATATTTTTCGCGCCGGTCAGCGCGTTCGCCGCATCGAGTAGCGCAAAGATACGCGCGTCGGTGACGCGATAGTACACGCGCAAACCGGCTTGGCGATCCGCAATCAAACCGGCTTGGCGCAGGAACCCCAATTGCTGAGAGACGTACGCCTGGCGTCGCCGCAATAGTGCCGTTAGATGGCAGACACATTCTTCGCCGCCGCGCAGCGCGTAAAGCAAGCGCAGCCGTTCAGGATGCGCCAGCGTTTTCAAAAAATGGGTCGGTAGATGAAAAGAATTCATTTGCGCTTCATTCAGATTTTTGAATATAGTTTAACTACGTCAGGTCAGAATTGAGTCGCAATCCGGTACGAATTTGCGGCAAACCGCGAGTCTGTGATCCGGTTGCCGATTCTTTCCCCGTGCGCTATAATGATGCCAATGCCGCGAGCAAAACTGATTTACATTTTATTTCTGCTCGTCTTGGGCGCGTCGAGCGTCCGCGCGACTGCCGCCCAAGTTGCCGATCCGCCGGTCCTCGCGCGCGTCGAATGGAACGATGCGACGACGCGCGACTTGGCGATCCATCTTCACGCGCGCGATGCTGATCAACGCGAGTACGCGCTCGTCTTCGCGCCGCCCAGTCGTTTGCGCGGCGTGAGTTATCGCGTGCTCGACGCGAACGCGGCGCGCGCCAGCGATTACGTCGCCGCGCGCGAACGTCGCGCCGGTGCACGTGACGATGCCGCACGGCAGTTTGATATTTTGTACGACGATGGTCGCCAGATCGTCGCGCGACTCGCCTCCGATCAAGCCGATGCGCTTGCCGCGCTCGGACTTTCACTTCGCCGACTTGGTGATGCGCCGATCGTTTTGCGCGCGGCGACACTGCCGCGCGCGCCACAAGTTGTTTCACCCGATCCCAGCGTCGCCGCGCTGATCGCGCGCGTGCAAGCGAGTACCGTGTCTGATTACACCGCGCGGCTCAGCGGAGAAACGCCCGCCACCATCGGCGGCGCGGCGTACACGATTGTTTCGCGCCACACGAATTCGGGAACGCCTATTCAAAAGGCGACGCAGTACGTTTACGAACAGATGCAGTCGCTCGGCTTGACGGTGAGTTATCACAACTGGAGCGCGTGCGGAATTTCGAATCGGAACGTGATCGCGGAAAAAATCGGCGCGACGCGTCCGAGCGAGATCGTGCTGATCACCGCGCACTTGGACGATCTGCCGTCGCTGACGAACGCGCCGGGCGCGGATGACAATGCGAGCGGATCGGTCGGCGTGTGGATCGCGGCGGAAATTTTGCGGCAATCCCGATTCGAACGAACGTTGCGTTTCGTTTTCTTCACGGGCGAGGAACAAGGATTGTGCGGCAGCGAGCGATACGCCGCGTCCGTCTCCGCGCAAAACGTCGTCGCGGTGTACAATTTGGATATGATCGCATGGGATGCTGTTGGCGCTCCGGTTTTGCGTTTGTACACGCGCGAGGTGAGCGATCCAGGTTACGCTGGCGATCTCGCCATCGCGAATACTTTTATCGGTGTGGTCAATGCCTATGGCTTGAGCGGCAATTTGACGCCGGTCTTGGAGGCGGATAGCGGAGACTATAGCGACCATGCATCGTTTTGGGAGCAGGGGTTTGCCGCCATTTTGGCGATTGAAGATGATATCAATGATTTCAACCCGAATTATCACAAGACGAGCGATCGACTTGCCACGCTCAACCTGACCTATTTCACAAATTTCGTGAAGGCGTCGGTTGGCACCGCCGCGCATCTTGCGTTGCCGGCACGCACGGTGTTCGTGCCGATCATTCTCCGGAACGTGCCGTAGGAGATGAGTATTGCCCGTCAACTACCAAAGACGATTGCGGATCTTTTTGCGCGGTGGTATAATCAACGCCGTAAGAAATCGAAATGGGCAAGTAAGGGCGAATGCTTCGCCCCTACAAACGGGAGGCAACTGATGCAAAGCAAACACTTGACCGACTGGATGATTTTGGTTGTTTTTTCGCTTGCGCTGGTTGCGTGCGCGCCACCCGCGACGCCAACTGCCGCGCCTGCCACAACACTGCCACCTACCGCGACCGCAACGGCAACGCTCGCGCCTTCTCCAACCTCCACACTCTTCGTCCCAACAGTAGCGCCAACCCCCGCCCCAACCCCCACCCCAACCGAAACCGCCGTCCCCACCCCAGCTGCCAAAGAAGTCAAGGTTGGCGTCAGCCAGGCAACTAGCGTGGTAGTAGACTATAATGCCAAAGACCTAAGAGGTTATACCACTGCCAACACTCAAGAGGCAAAACCTGGGTCAGAAGTAACTTTGGTTGTTAAAGACGGCAAATACGTGACTTTTCAGGGTTTTGTTCAGGTAAAAACCGCGGATGGCAAAACAGGTTTTGTTCCGCAAGACACGCTTGCCCAACTACCGCAACTAAATGAAAAAAATTCTGATGAATTAACTGCTTATCAAGTCCAGTCCCAAATGAATATTCCTCGTTTAAGAAATTTTGGCGTTGACCCCAAAACCTCACCTGCCAGCATTGCCCAATGGATTGCTAAAGAAGATGGAAAATATGCGTTTCAAAATAATCTTCCAGAAGGTTTAGAGGCATATGAATATGCAGTATCAGGACATTTGTTAGGTGTTACTCATGACACTCAAGGCAATCTTGTTTTTACCATTCAAGGCAAAGAGCCAACTGACATCCGCAAGGTTACTATGGTGGTTTCTCCAGACAAACCAATGACTTTTCAAACACAAAATTCAAACAAAAGCAAACAAACATCTGTCTTTTTTACAACTAATAGTTGTGCTGCTGCTGAAATAGCCACAATGGTTTTTGCAAATGAATACAATGCAATTCTTGCTGGTTCAAACAAAGGTGTTGTTTTTGTTGGTAGTACTTTGCCATATTATTCCCAGCGCGCAGGAAATTATTGGGGTGTCGTTGATTTTTCTCGCTAAAAAATATTCTGTGTTGACTCTTGTGTTTTTGTTCTGTTATATTTAAATCATGAGGAAGTTTTGGAAATATATCTTACTTGGTTTTTTGGTTTTATTATCTTTTTCTTTTTTTGCTTCCTACTATAAAAGTTACGCCCCTGCCCAGGTTTTGGCAATTTGTGCTGATACTGAAGATGGTGGTTGCATTCCTATAGATAGTGGCGATGATGATGACGATGGTGATGAAAGAGAATATTGTCAAGAAGGCAACTGCGACTATGAAGATTATTTTGACTGGGCTGAAGATTATAATAGCTGGTTGGCGGATTCAAATAAATTTAAACCAGGCACCTCTGAATACGAAAATTGGAAAAACAACGAGCCAAAGTTTAACCCCCGCTGTATGGGTGCTACTTGTGATGCAGATGACGGAGGCGGTGATGGTGGAAGTGGACCTATTGCCTACTGTCCAGCGCCAAACTGCGGAGGTAGTTGCACTGGCTGTTTGCGTGAGGTTAGTTGTACAGAAAGTGATTGTGGCAACCCCAGCTGTTCCTGCGGTTGCTCAGGTCCAGCCGATGACCAAACCTGCAGCGTTTCAGGTTCATATTGCGTTGAACCATGCAGTGGTTACCAGCCTAGTGAATGTCCAGCAAGTTGTTCGCTAGTCGGACAAACAATTGGCGGCACCTGCTTAACCAGCTGTGCTACTAACCATTGGTGCCAGTTGTCATTCTGAGCAGAGCGAAGTGAAGTGTGACAACTCGACTTTTGCACCTTGAAAATTAAACATTCAAGCACTCAAAAAAGTGAAACCGGCGGCGCGTGCGCCGCGTGCAGGCAACGCGCGACCTAGCCCACCTCAGCGAAGCAAGGTGAGTTCAGTTTCATCCCGTCTGTTCGCCCGTGGCTTTACGAACGGCAAAATGCACGCAAGAGCGGCGTCATCACGTCGTGCAAGGTCTGTCCCTGC
>Ga0194110_10010218_pt1 | contig 10465 bp, 9 predicted proteins | sample TA2Kig1200mmetaG_FD_146192 | JGI IMG/M metagenome (GOLD analysis project Ga0194110, IMG submission 146192) | Freshwater microbial communities from Lake Tanganyika, Tanzania - TA2015032 Kigoma Deep Cast 1200m | ecosystem: Environmental > Aquatic > Freshwater > Lake | place: Tanzania: Lake... | reverse complement strand
GGACGCAGGAGCGTCCAGGACACAGCGTCCCGACGGGGGACCGTCGGGACGAGATTGGGGGTGGCGCCGGCCCAGCCCCCGCAGGGGGCGGCAGCTCGATAGCCACGGGCGTAGGCCCGTGGGACGCGGCGTTACCCCTTGCCCAGCCCCCGCAGGGGGCGGCAGAAGCCTCGATTCTCCGGGAGACGATTGCCTATGGCAGATGGCACAGAGAAGAAGCACTGGGTGTTCCGCGTCGGCGTGGCGGACAGGGCGGGCGCGCTCACGAGCATCGCCTCCGCCTTCTCCAACCGCGGCATCTCCATTGACACCGTGGTGGGCCACGGCGCCGCCTATGGCGCCACCCACGACGGCACCGTCGTCGTCACCTTCTGGTGCACGGAGGCGGAGAAGGACGAGATCGTCCGCGTGGTCAAGCGCCTCTCGAAAGTCACCTATCTCGAGGAGCACGCCTACGATTCGGAGAGCCTGCGCAAGAGCGCGCTCCTCCACACCACGCGCCGCCTCACGCCGCGCGACGTGGCGGGGCGCGAGACCTTTCTCACCTGCGAGCTGATGCGCCACGAGCGCGGCATCTACACCTACTTCGTCGCCGGCCCCCCCAGCGAGTTCGACCCCATCGTCACCCAATTCGCCGAGGAGGGCATCCTCAAGGATGTCGTCTACTCCGTCGTGGGCCTCTGAGCGATTGGCCGCAGGGACGCGCGGCGCGCATTCCCCTCGCCCGGCGGTGGACCATGGTTACGGAGTTGAACAACTCCGTAACCTTTGTCCTCGGCGACGCGTGGGATTGCGGACACGGCGATCGAGGGTCCGTCCCCTTGCGCCGGCCCACCATTGCGGAGTTGTTCAACTCCGCAATTGTCGTGCGTGGCGACGCGTAGCATTGGGGACGAGGCGCTCGGGCGCGCGCGCCCCTGCGGGGGACCACGGTTACGGAGTTGTTCAACTCCGTAATTGTCGTGCGTGGCGACGCGTAGCATTGGGGACGAGGCGCTCGGGCGCGCGCGCCCCTGCGGGGGACCACGGTTACGGAGTTGTTCAACTCCGTAATTGTCGTGCGTGGCGACGCGTAGCATTGGGGACGAGGCGCTCGGGCGCGCGCGCCCCTGCGGGGGACCACGGTTACGGAGTTGTTCAACTCCGTAATTGTCGTGCGCGGGGACGCGTAGCATTGGGGACGAGGCGCTCGGGCGCGCGCGCCCCTGCGGGGGACCACGGTTACGGAGTTGTTCAACTCCGTAATTGTCTTGCGCGGCGACTTCTCGGGCTAGGGGCCGCCGCTTGTGCGGCACTCGCTGTCGCACTTGGCTCCTGCACCCCGGCGCCGCGGACGATGCCGCTTGCCGGCCGCGTGGCGTGCCGCGGCTCGCTGAGGCCCGTGAGCGACCCCGACCCAGGCACCAACGCCCATCTCCAGCGCTACAACTTCCCGCCCGAGCCCTTCGCCTGGACGCTGCGCCCGCTCGGCAGCACCGAGCATTACGCCATCTACCACCTCACCTTCCCGTCGCCACGGACATACGACCTTGCCGAGGCGAACACCGTCCACGCGGAATACCACCTGCCAATCCAACTCAAGGGACGTGCGCCCGCGGTGGTGGTGCTCGACATCCTGGACGGGAGCTTCACGGTGGCGCGGCTGGTCAGCCGCGGCTTCGCGATGGCGGGGATTCCGAGCCTGATCGTCAAGATGCCCTACTACGGCGAGCGACGCCCCGCAGGCACGACGCTCTATCAGACTTTCGTCGGGCGGCCCGAGCGCATGCTCAAGGCCATCGAGGGCACGGTGGCGGACGTCCGCCGCGCCGCCTGCTGGCTCCAGTCCCGCCGCGAGGTGGACCCGCGCCGCATCGGGATCGTGGGCGTGAGCCTCGGTGGCATCATCGCCGCCACAGTCGTCGGGGTTGACCAGCGCTTCAATCGCAATGTCATCGTCCTCGCCGGCGGCGACCCCGCGGCGATCCTTTGGCACGCGCCCGAGACGCGTGGCGTCCGCCAGCGCTTCATCGAGTTGGGCATCACCCTCGACTCGCTCCGCGAGGGGGCCGTGCCCATTGACCCACTCACCTTCGCCAGGCGCGCGAAGGCCAGCCGGATTCTCATGATCAACGCCGCGAAGGACGAAACTGTCTCCCGCCAGAGCACGCTGGCCCTCTGGGGGGCCTTTGGCAAGCCGGCCATCCACTGGTATCCTGCCGGGCACTACAGCATCTCGCTCTTCATCCCCGCCATTCTCCCCTCCGCCGCCCAATTCGTCCTCTCCGCGCCCCCGACGCGGTAGGAGATGTCGAAGAGTCTCACGCAGAGGCGCAGAGGGGCCGAGGAGAGCCAGCAGAGAAGGCGCTCCCAACGTTCACAGGCGACGCGGAGGCGGAGCGGAACCGCTCGCTCCTGGCCTCCCTCGAGTTCTCCACCCGCAGGCTGAGCGCGCCGGCCCAGGGCGCACTCCCCTGGCTCGGACTCTTCCGGGGCGGAGTGTTCGAGCATGTGGCGCTTTTCGTGAGCGAGATGGACCCTCAGGCCTGGGAAGCGGTCCGCGGAGAGCTGGCGGCCACGGGCCTGGTCCGCGTCGAGAGCGAGATACAGCTCAGCGACCGCCCTTTCCTGCGCTTTCATCCCACCCTCGGCTACGCCGCGGCCCGGCTGGGCGTGCCCGACCCCGAGGCCGCGGCGGGACGCCAGCGCGAGGCCGCCTGGGCGCTCTTCACCCAGGGCCACTTCAACGAATCGGTCGCCCGCCTCGAAGCCCTCATCGGGCGCCTGCGCACCACCACAGACTTCGATCCCGCCTTCCAGTTGGCGCAGATTCACCTCCTCCTCGGTGAGCTCGACGAGGCTGAGGAGCATGCCCATCAATCGCGCGAAATCCGCGAGCGGCTAGGGCTGAAGGAAGCATACATAGACTACAATACCCTTGCGGAGATCGCCCGTGCGCGTGGAGATGAGGCGCAGGCGGCGGGGTGGGAGAGGAAGCGCGACGAGGCCAGAGCCGAGTTGCGTCGCCGGGCGACGGCTGGCGGAAGGCCGAGCGGGTTCCGCAGGAGCTGGGGCAGGCAATCGTGGCTCTCGCCGTCGCCTGCGCGCAGGCGGGCCTGAATCAGGAGCCGCTTGGCGCGCGGGAGGAGGAAGCGATTGCGACAATGGAGAGGTGGCCCCCGCCGCTGAATGCCCTTCCCGCCTTCCTTCGGGCGCTCTCGCGGCGCGAGGTGCCCACCGTGCCGCCCTGCCTGCCCGGGCCGCTCGCCGATGCCCTGGGGCAGTTGCTCGCCGCCATCCGCGAGGCATAGCCCGCGCTTCTGGCGGAAACGCGCACCAGCAAAAGACAGCGGGTGTCTTTTCTGGCCGCCAGAGGCGGGCGGGTGAGGGTGCCTTCTGAGGGGGCGGCGGCTCAAGCACCCTCACCCCAACCCTCTCCCCGAGGGAGAGGGGGTGGGCGCCCTCACCCCAACCCTCTCCCCGAGGGAGAGGGGGTGGGCGCCCTCACCCCAACCCTCTCCCCGAGGGAGAGGGGGTGGGCGCCCTCACCCCAACCCTCTGCCCGCGGCTTCGCTCGGGCCAGGCCCCAAGGGAGAGGGGGCAGGCCCGTGGTTCCTTGACAGTGGGGCCGCGGGGCTGCTAGAATCCACGGACGAAGAGAGGACACCCCAATGCCCGAGCGGCCACGGCTGTTTCTCATTGACGGCCATGCGCTGGCGTATCGCTCGTACTTCGCGTTCATACGCAGCCCGCTGATCAACTCGAAGGGGCAGAATACGAGCGCCATCTACGGGTTTGCGTCGGCGGTGCTGCGGCTGATCGAGAGGGAATCACCCGACCGCATCGCGGTGGTGTTCGACAGCCCTGAGCCGACGTTTCGCCACGAGCGGTTCGCCGACTACAAGGCGACCCGCGAGAAGATGCCCGACGATATGCGGGACCAGCTCCCGTTGATTGACGAGGTGGCCGCGGCACTCGGCCTGCCCATCCTCCGCTGCCCAGGCTACGAGGCGGACGACGTGATCGGCACTATCGCCCGCCGCGCGGAGCACGCCGGCTGGGACGCCTTGATCGTGAGCGGGGACAAGGATTTCACGCAGCTCGTCAGCGACCACGTGAAGCTGCTCGACCTGAAGAAGAAGGGCGGCGAGGATGAGCTGATTGACCGCGCCGCTGTCGAGGCGCGCTTCGGCGTCCCCCCAGAGAAGGTCATTGATGTCCTCGGCCTCATGGGCGACGCCTCGGACAACGTGCCAGGCGTCCAAGGCGTGGGCGAGAAGACGGCGGTGGAGCTCGTCCGGACCTTCGGCTCGCTCGAAGCCGCCCTGGAGCACGCCGCGGAGGTGAAGAACAAGCGGGTCCGCGAGGGGCTTCTCGCGGGACGCGACCAGGCGCTCCTCTCGCGCGAGCTGGTGACCATTCGCACCGACGCGCCCGTGGGCTTCGACCCCCAGCAATTCGGCCGTCACACGCCCGACGCCCCGCGCCTCATCCAGCTCTTCGAGCAACTGGAGTTCCCCTCACTCATCGAGAAGGTGCGGTTCACCGGCCCAGCCCGCAGCGAGGCGGAAGGGGCCGCTCCTGCCGACAAGGTGGTTTACCACACGGTGAGCGACGAGGGCGCGTTCGGCGCCCTTCTCGCCCGCCTGCGCGCCGCGGAGGAGTTCGTGCTGGATACCGAGACGACCTCGAGCGAGCCGACCTGCGCCGAGATCGTCGGCCTCTCCTTCGCCTTCCGCGAGCGCGAAGCCTTCTATGTGCCCGCCTACGATTGCGGATTGCGGATTGCGGATTGCGGATTGGAAGCCCGAAGACCCCAATCGGACAGCGACCTGCCACTGTTCAGCGGCGGCGCGGCTTCATCTTACCCCCAACACCGAACACCGAACACCGAACACCGACTGCGGGCGGTTCTCGACCGCCTTCGCCCGATCCTTGAGGACCCCAGGATTCGCAAGGGCGGGCAGAATATCAAGTACGACGCGGTGGTCCTCGCCAACTACGGCATCGAGGTGCGCGGCATCGGCTTCGACACGATGGTGGAGTCGTACCTCCTCGACCCCGCGCAGCGGCAGCACAATCTGGACCTGTTGGCGCTGAAGCACCTGAACTTTCAGAAGATTCCGACGAGCGCCCTGATCGGGAAGGGGAAGACGCAGATCAGCATGGCGGACGTGCCCGTGGCCGAGGTCGCCCCCTACGCCTGCGAAGATGCGGACGTGACGCTCCGCCTCCATCGGCTCTTCGAGCCGAAGCTGGAAGAGCTGGGGCTCAAGCGCCTCTACGAGGAGGTCGAGGTGCCCCTCGTCAGCATCCTCGCCCGGATGGAGTCAATCGGCGTGCGGGTGAACCTCGGTCTCCTCGCCGCCCTCTCCGCCGAGTTCGCCGCGAAGATAGACGCCCTGGGCGCCGAAATCCACAAGCTCGCGGGCGAGGAGTTCAACATCAACTCCACTCAGCAGCTCGGCGCCATCCTGTTCGAGAAGCTCCAGATTCAGAAGGGCAGGGGGGGCCGCGTGCGGAAGACCAAGACCGGCTTCGCCACGAGCGTGGACGCCCTGGAGGACTTCGCGGAGGAGCCAATCGTCAAGCTCATCCTCGAGTACCGCGGCCTGGCGAAACTCAAGGGAACCTACGTAGACGCCTTCCCTGAACTTGTCAACCCCAGGACAGGCAAGATTCACACGTCGTTCAACCAGACCGTCACGGCCACGGGGCGGCTGTCGTCGTCCGAGCCGAACCTCCAGAACATCCCGATTCGCACGGAGCTGGGCAAGAAGATTCGCGAGGCGTTCGTGCCCAGCGACCCGTCGCGCGTGCTCGTGTGCGCCGACTACTCGCAGATCGAGCTCCGCATCCTCGCCCACTACACGGGCGACCCCAACCTCATCGCCGCCTTTGGGCGCGGCGAGGACATCCACCGCCGCACGGCCTCCGAGGTCTTCGAGGTGCCCATCGAGGCCGTCACCCCCGAGATGCGCGCCCGCTCGAAGGCCATCAACTTCGGCATCATCTACGGCATGGGGCCGCAGCGCCTCGCGCACGACACGGGGATCAGCCTGGAGGACGCGCAGGAGTTCATCGCCCGCTACTTCCGCCGCTACCCGCTGATCAAGAAGTTCACGGAGGACACGATTGCCGCGGCCGAGCGCGACGGCTTTGTGACCACGCTCCTCGGGCGCCGCCGCCCCATCCCCGAAATCTCCAGCGACAACCAGGGCACCCGCTCCGCCGCCGAGCGCGCCGCCGTCAACACCCCCATCCAGGGCTCCGCCGCCGACCTCATCAAGGTCGCTATGGTCCGCCTCGACCCCCGCCTCCGCGCCTCCCACCCCGACGCCTGGATGATCCTTCAGGTCCACGACGAACTGGTCTTCGACGTTCCTGCCGGCGAGGCCGAGGCCGTAGCCCGCGCCGTCCGCGAGGAGATGGAGGGCGCGATGGAACTCAAGGTGCCCGTCAAGGTGGACGTGGCCATTGGCACCACGTGGGCGAAATGACGCGTGATGCGTGACACGTGATGCGTGAGAAGAGAGGATCGGAAGCCAGTCTTCTCTGGTCACGTATCACGCATCACGTATCACGCATCACGTATCACGCATCACGTATCACGCATCACGTATCACGCATCACGTATCACGCATCGCTCGGTCACTTCTTCTCGGCAGGGGGCTTTGGTGCTGGCGCGGGTGCTGGTGCGGGCGCGGGAGCTGCCGCGGTGGGCAGCGGGCTCATCCACCGCCCCCAGCAGTAGCTCCAGTTGTTGCGGTCCTGCCCGCTTGGCGGGTTGAAGATCTGGCCGCGGAGCTCCTCCGCATAGGCCGAGGTCTCCAGCCCGCTCTCCCAGGGCCAGAGGCCATAGCGGTAGCCGTCGTCGCCGCAGATGTCGAGGCCGATGATGCCGAGAGCGAGGTCGACCGCCTGGAGCCAATTGGCGTTGGCGAAGGCGCCGACCCAGAGGAGGTGGAGATGGTGGACGGAGGAGGGCTGCCAGCCGGGCCTGCCGAGCGGCCCTGTGGCCAGGCCGCCGAGGCCGACCGCCTGGGCGTTTCCGCCGGCCACATTGTTGATGTCGAAGTCGGCGAAGCTCGCCTCCTCGTAGCCCCACACACCCGCGCCGACGTCGCCCGACGAGAAGCGCATCCAGCCGATGTTGCCCCCGCCGATGGCCGTCGCGTAGCCGTCCACCTGCCCGTACCCCACGGGCAGCAGCGAGAAGGCGTCGGCATAGAGCGCGAACTGCGGGTCCTGAGAGAACGAGAACCCGACATCCGCGCAGTCGAGCACGTCCTTGGTGCGGTCCAGGCAGTAGTTTCGGGTGGCCTCCCCAATCCCGCTCGCCCCGATCAGGTTCCTCGAGCAGCCCTGGGAACCCAGGACCGCCAGAGCAAAGCCCAGACACGACACCTTCCGCCACAGCGCCCTGCGCACATCCATGCTGTGCTCCTTTCCTGCGGAGGACCAAGACGCCCCTGGGCACGCTTCCGCCGTGCGGCCCGGCACTCTCGAGCCGGCCACGGTTGAGCGGCCATTCTTCTCCTCTCCCTCCCACGCTTAGGCATCTTAGCGCAAGATGGCGTTCAACGCAAGCCAATCTGATGAGCGATTCCTTCGGAGCTGCGCCGGGCGATGCCAGACGGGGACCCGTGGACTCTGGCCCCCGATCTCGGGGTTCCCAATCGTCGTCGTTGTCGTCGTCGTCCTCGTCGTCGAATCCCCTGATGACGCAGAGAGGCATCGGACTCGACGACGACGACGAGGACGACGACGAGCACGAGTGGGCACTTGCAGGCAGGCCCCAAGACCATGGCCAGACTCGAACCTGTGGGCCGCTTTGACACGGCGCCATCGGCCCGCTAGAATCAGCCGGTCCCGATGAAGGAGCCAAGCGGGTGTTCACCGGCATCATAGAGGCCCTGCGTCCGGTGGTGGAGGTCCGGCGGGGCGCCGTCTGGCGCCTGGCCGTGGACCTCGGCCCCCTGGCCGAAGGCACCAAGCCAGGCGACAGCATCGCAATCAATGGCGTCTGCCTCACCGTCGCCTCCCTCGATGGCGCCCGCGTATCTTTCGACGCTGTCGGCGAGACCATTGCCCGCACCAACCTCGCGGCCCTCTCGCAAGGCCAGAGGGTGAACGTAGAGCGCTCGCTCCGCGTCGGCGACCGCCTCGGCGGACACTTCGTCGCAGGCCACGTGGACGCCGTGGGCACCATCCGCGCGAAGGACAAGTCCCCCGCCCAGACCCTTCTCCGCGTCGCTGCGCCCCCCGAGCTCACCCGCCTCATGGCCACCAAAGGCTCCGTGGCCGTGGACGGCGTGAGCCTGACGCTCGTGGACGTCGCCCGCGACGCCTTCGCTGTCGCTCTCATCCCCTACACCCTCGCCGAGACCACCCTGGGCACCAAAGGCCCCGGCGACCCCGTGAACATCGAGGTGGACATCCTGGCCCGCTACGTCGCCCGCCAACTGGGCGGCGAGGGCCTTTCCGCGGACGCACTCCGCGAGCACGGCTTCTCCTAGTGCTTCTCCCTTTCGTCCCTACGCTCCGCGTGGGGACGCATTGCCCGGCCGCTCCGCGGCCATTGGCGCTCGGTGCGCAGGTGAACGGACGCGGAGAGCTTGTGAAGAAATCACACGGACATCCACGGACAAGCACGGACGGACGGATTCCCCGGCAATGGGCGTGTGTCCGTGTCCGTCCGTGTAGGCCCGTGTCATTCCTTCACAGGCTCGGAGCGTCCGCCGCCCCGTCCCCCCGCAGAGCGGAGGGGCGAGAGGTCCCGCGTGCAGGTATGCACGCCCTACGTAAAGGAGGTCAGATGGCCAAGACATTCCAGTGTGTGAAGCCGAACAGCGTGATCGCGGGCTGGGACTTCTCGACCGGGGCGGTGAAGTGCCTGGCCTTCGACCTCGACGGCCGCCTGCTGGCCGAGGTGCGCCTGCCCACAGACCTCTGGCACGAGGGGGACGAGGAGGGCATCTCGGAGCTGAACCTCATGCAGCTCGAAGGCCAGGCGCGGGCCAGCACCCGCGCCATCGCCGCAAAGCTCCGCGAGCTGGGCAGGCTCAACGACTGGGCGGCTGGCGGCATCTCTGCCACCCACCACACCGCAGGACGGATTGACCGCGACGTTGTGCAGGTCCGCCGCGCGATCTGCTGGAACGACCACAGCCTCGCCCGCTACCACGCCATCGGCCTGGAGCGCCTCGGCGGACAGGAGCGCGTCCGCGCCCTCATCGGCGGCCCCTGGGCCATCCGCTACAGCCTGAGCCACCTCGTGAAGGACGAGGCAAAGCTGAGCGAGGCTGACTGGCGCCGCACCTGGCGCACGCTCCCCCACGGCCCGCTCTCCGCTGGCTTCCTCACCGGCAACTACGGCGTCACGAGCGTCTCCGCCGCGGCCTCGACCGGCATCATGGACCTCCGCCGCCGCAGGTGGTGCAAGGCCATGCTCGGCGCGCTGGCCTCGCCCGACTACCGCGCCCTCGCCTGGAAGCAGCTCCCGAAGATCGTCCACCACTACACCCCCGTCGGCCTTCTCGCTGAGCACGTGGCGCTGGAGGCGGGCATCGAGAAGCGCCGCAGGCCCATCATCTTCCCAACCTCCGACGACCAGCAGGCGGGCCTCGTCGGCGGCGGGGCCGTTGACAGCGGCCAGATGGCAGTCATCCTCGGAAACTCGGCGGTGGTCAACTCGTCCTCGAAGGAGCTGCCGGCGCGCGGGAACCTCGATGTGATGGCCCTCAACTGGGGGCCGTATCTGTACATGCGCTGCTACAACAACGGCGCCCAGTTCCTCGATCAGGTGGTCGGCCCGAAGCCGGACTGGAAGGCCATCGAGGCCGCGGCGCGGGCCTGCCCGCCGGGGTGCGGCGGCACGGCTGTGATGCCCTTTGCGGTTCCCGAGCCGTCGCTGGGCGTGGACGCCGCCAAGGCCGGTCTCCGCTGGTTGCAGGCGGAAGGGGCCTCGGCGGGCACGAAGTTCCGCGCCAGCCTCGAGGCGATCGCCTACCTCATCCGCCGCGGCGTCGAGGAACACGAGTTCGCCGGCCAGAAGATCGCCCGCATCACCGTCAGCGGCGGCATCGCGCGGAGCGACCTGATGTGCGAAATCCTCGCCACCGTGCTCGAGCGGCGCCTCGAGCGGCTGGAGAGCGACGAAGGCCCGGCCCTCGGCGCGGCGGTGACGGCGCTCGCCGCCCTGGAGAGCCACCTCCGCAAGCAGCGCGGCATCAAGGGCCGCTGCTCCGTCGCCGACGCCGTGGCCCGGCTCATCCGCTTCAAGGCGCCCGTTGACCCCAATCCCCGGTGGCTCGAAGCCTATCGCGGCGGCTGGCGCACGTTCAATGGGCGGCTGGAGCAGGGGTGCGTGTAATCTCCTACGGACCAGTTTCCGCTTTTCTTCTTTGGCCGTATGTGATATAAGTGTATACGCTTATGTTATACGGAGTCCGACGTGGAAGACTCGGCCCAACGTAGCCTGGAA
>Ga0194110_10010214_pt1 | contig 10467 bp, 12 predicted proteins | sample TA2Kig1200mmetaG_FD_146192 | JGI IMG/M metagenome (GOLD analysis project Ga0194110, IMG submission 146192) | Freshwater microbial communities from Lake Tanganyika, Tanzania - TA2015032 Kigoma Deep Cast 1200m | ecosystem: Environmental > Aquatic > Freshwater > Lake | place: Tanzania: Lake... | reverse complement strand
CGCCAACCGGCAGAGCTGGCTGATTAACCGGCTTAATGGCGTCGGCGCTGATGGCCGCGGCCATATCGATACGGATCTTCTTTTCGGCAGTAAGAATCTTAACTGCCGCCTCCGGCCCTGTCGTAATGCCATCATACTTCAGAGACTGAATTAACTGCTCATGACCGGGGATAAGCTGATCCTCTACCGACCGGATTCGGTTTCTTTCTGCTAATGCCCCGTCCGTCATGCCCTGTTTAATGCCCTCCGCAACCCCTCTGTCAAAGGCGACAACTTCAATGTCTGCCAGTAATTCGGGGTAAGCTTCTCTCAGGCTCTCTTTCGTTATAAGACTATCCATTTTTACTCCTCCTTTCTTTTTAATGATTGAATTTTCTTTTCAACCATTGCCCGTGTATATGCTGGCCTACCTTTCTGGTTCAAATCATCAATCAATGCCGAAAGGGTAGAAACACCGTCCGCCAATCCCGCATCGATTGCTTTTTTTCCAATGAAAAGTTTTCCGTCCGCCATTTTTCCGAGAACGTCATCCACCGAGACGTTTCGGTGTTTAGCCACATCGTTGACGAAGGCGGTATAGATGTCATCAACGATAGCTTGTATTGTCGCCCTTCCCTCTTCGGAAAGTGGAGAATATTCCGAAGCGATTCGTTTATATTTGCCAGCCGTAATCTCTGTCACCCGAATGCCTCTTTGATCATAGGCTTTGGAATAATCTACGTGCTGGGCCACCACGCCTATAGACCCCATGCCTACCGTATCGCCGGAAATAATTACCCGATCGGCGCCTGATCCGATCCAGTAGGCGGCAGAGGCTATCATTCCATCGGTAAAAGCAATAATGGGTTTCGACCCGCGATTAGAGTAAATGGTTTGTGCAAGTTCCTGAGTGCCATCGACCGCTCCTCCGGGAGAGTCAATATTAAATATAACCGCCCATATATCTGGATCAGCCATGGCCTCTTTAAAATCACGCTCGATCATTTGAGTGGAGGCCCCGCCGCTGATCCTCATGAACAGATTCATCTTTTTAGCGATGATCCCGTCGATGGGAATAACGGCCACCATCCCATGTTTCTCGTAACCTTGCTCCTCTCTCTTCAATTCTTTTCCGGTCTGGGCTTCAATCAATTTAAGGTCGATCTTTTCTCCCCGAAGATGGGTGAAGTAGATCTCCTGAATTTCGTTGAGCCTTTCTGGAAGTATTGCCCAGGGCGAATTAAGAATATCGAGTATTTTCATTCTTCCATCTCCTGTCCATTTAAAGGTTTTTGTGCCTCAACCTGTGATTCAGATTTGCCCGGGGGCGGCCAGAGGCCGATCTCTCGCATCATTTCCAACTCTTTTTTTATGCGCGGATAGTTGGTCTCGAAATCGCCGCCGGTAAGGTTCGTTGTCTCCTCGTCTCGGGTGGATAGCCCGAGCTCGAGTCTTTTTTCCGCCGCATCGACTTCTTTTTGTGGGTCGATTTGTGAAGGAGCATCGCCGATCCAGAGCGCTCCGCAATAGGCTTTTCTCAGTAGAGGATCGTTGAAAAATCCGGGCGCCGATATTCTTCCGATAGCAACAGCCTCCCAGAGGAAGTTTTCATAGACGAGCTGATTGAAATTATCGGAAAGCCATTTTCTTCGGCCTCTGAAAAACCGCCAGGCTTCAAGAAGGGCGGCTCTCGATGCCGAATAAGAAGCCGAAAAGTGGCCGATCAATATTTCAAAAGGGATCTCCAGTGCAACACCGATCTGCTGGAGTATGGATTTGACGAAGGCATCGAACTGAGGATTCGGCGCGCTGGGGTCCGCAAATTCCGGTTTTTCCCCTGGGCGAAGACCGACGATGGCGCCGTTGCCCATTTTGATGTCGGTGTCGGATGAGCTTTTTGCAGCCGTCACCTCTGCATCTCCTATCATGGGCAGGAGACTGCCAGCCGTTGAGGACTCCTGGGTTAAAAAAACCGTAAACAACGCCGATACAACACTTCTCATCACCTCGGCCTCGGAATATCTGCCAAGTTGTTTGATCATTTCGATGACGGGCGCAAGATATGGAACTCCCCGGCTCTGACCGGGACGAAGAATTTTATAAAGATGAATTACGTTTCTTAGACCGGTTTTTGAACCGAATGCCGGGACCTTTGTCCAGGTTCTTATTTTTGAGTATAGATAGGCCCCTGGATGCTGGTCGAGAATATGGTATAAAATGGGCGCTCCTGCCTCATCTCTTTCAACGCCGCCGGCAAGGGTCTGCGTATCACGGGCATTGTTTTCGTTGCATACTCTTGCTCCCTCGACGATCTGGAGGGCCAGGGTATAGGGGTTGCCATTACGTTTGATATGAGGCATGAGGACGAACGAATCGCCATCTTCCAAAACTTTTCGAAAGATGAGATCCTGCTGGTAAATAAATGGAATGGTTCTTGATGCGTCACAATCCTGTGACTCTGACCAGAGTCTCCATTCTCTTTCGGTCCTGGATTCCCAGGCGTTGGCTTCTTCTTCGGAGAGTTTTATCACTTCGCGGTCGAGTCTGGATTGAAGTTTGAGGCCGGTTCCGACAACGTTTGTGCAGGCGGTATTGATGGCCCCCAGGGCCAGGGGAGAGTTTCGAAGCAGATCCGAGGAGCGGTCTCTGAGGGTAGGAAGGTCGGGCAAAATGGCGGAATCGGCGTCAAGTTCTCTGGGTTTCCAGGTGGAAAGTGAACGGCGGGATGTGGAGCCCCCCGTATAACCCCCGGCCAGGGCCATCATGGTTCGGGCGGCCTGGCGATGACGGGCTTTTACGGGATCGAAGTATTGAACGATGCGGTCGATGAAATTCGGAGCAGGGATCTCAATTTTCATGTCATACCGGCGTGATGGCGGTGACTTTGATTCCGCCATTTGTGAATCGGTCTATTTCTTCCGCAAGACGATCCATCTCTTTTCTGAGTCGATCTACATTCGGGCGACTAACGCTGATGCCCCCGGTTCCATAAGATTCGGCTTTAAGCGCCTTAAGGTAGGCCGCCCGGACGGCGGTATATTCCTCCTGAGCCTCGGCAAGCGTTCGAGCCATTACATGATGACCTCCGGCGTTTAAAATATTAAACTTTACGTTTTATATATCAGTTGATTGATTTAAAACACGTTTTTGAGGGTTTGTCTATACAAGGATGATAGAGGATGATAGAGGATGATATGCGATTTTTTTATTTGGGCAGGTCAATTTCGGGTTTTGCGTTCAGAATACGGTTGATTTCGATCTCGGAGATCAGATGTCCGTCCCGGACTTTTTTAGACTCGATGTAGCCATCTTCGATCCAGCGATAGATCGTCTGCGGGGTGCGTCTGAAATAATCGGCTACTTCCTTGACGGTATAATATTTAATCATTCGACCCCCTTCGAGATGATGCGATGTTTTTGTACAATTCTATTGGATAGATTGATGAGCTGCAATCCATAGCAGTCGTTTTCAACGAGCGTGTCAGCGATGATGGTGGCATCGAGCCAGTGGTTTTTTCCTCTGCGCTTCCATTCTTCTTTTCCTTTTTTGTCTCTGGTCAGTCGTTCGGAAAGCAGATGGCGAATATAATCGAAATCGGTCCCGCTGTGAAACGTAAAACGCCCCGGGGATTGTTCGTCAAGGCGAAGGCGAAACCATAAATTTCGCTTCATCTGGTCGGTGTCGATTTCCCAGATGTGAAGACCTCCGGGAATGGGACGACCGGCTTTGCCCGGCTCTTTTTCTATTTTGGATTGCTTGGCCCTGGCGTTTTTGATGTGATGAGCCGCCCCCTTTGTGCCGACAACAAAGATTCCCATCTGCCCGGCTTTTTTTAGCCAGTGATAGGCCTGGACGGTCATAGTAAAGTCCTGCTCCTCATCGGGGTCTTTCCCACCACCGGTATCAAATCCAGAGACGATGATGGATTTTCTATCGCCTGAACCCATTACCGGATAAGTGGCATTTTTCAAAAATGCTTCAACATCGGAAAAGGTCCCGAGCGTTCCGTAATGAATCAGGTGGCCGGAAAATCCCCGATGTTCCCTGTTGGGCTTCCAGGCTTTCACGATGAACCAGTATTTCCCTTCGCTCGGATCAATACCACAGGTCAGGAATAAAGTTTCAGGCGGGCAGGTGAGAGGTGGAAAATCGATTTTGTTTGAAAGAAGCTCCAATTCGGTTTCGGGAATTTTTTCTTCTTCCCAGGGGCGCGCCGCCCAGAATTTTTTCCAATCGCGCATAAGCACATAGCCGGTCCCCTCGGTGAGCGCCCTGTCAGCTTCGAGAAAATCTTTGACCGCTTCGCCGAATGAATTACCATCGAATGTTCCGTACCATTTGGGCAGATGGAATCCTATTTTTTTTGAGAGACGCTTGGTGAGGACTTCTTCAAGGGAGATGGTGTCTTCGATCTGGGGCGGGATATCTTTTAGAATCTGTTCGCAGGGGTCGGGTGTCAATCGTGCGCGCCATTGTCCGAGAGGTAGCATCCGGATTTTATCGTGATTGGTAATTTTCCCCCGGCAATGCTCACATTGATAATAGGCGATGTTTTCGGCGGCCACGGGATCTGTTTCGCCATCCCATTTGATACCGCCAGGGGAGTCTTTCGTTCCCCAATAAAGGATCTGTTTTTCTCCACAATGAGGGCAGGGGATCCAGAATTCAAAAACATATTTGCATCCCTTGAGTTCCTGCCAGATGTTTCCTGCAACGACAGTCGGCGTGGAGGTATCGATAATTTTACGGTTTGGGAAAGCGCTGGTTGTCTGCTCGATAGCCTTCATGGGATTGGTGGCGTCGGGTCCGACGGCAGGCTCGAATTCGTCAACCTCATCGCGCAGAAGGTATCGTGTTGAGCGCGTAGTGGCCTCCGTCGCAGATCCGGCCCAGGCGAATGAGAATATCATTTCCTTGAATTTTTTCTTCAGCACCGTATATTCATCGGCGTTGGCGGTTTTTTGCTCGATCACCGCCGGACAGGCTTCGAATATGGGGCTGACTTTCGTTGCTTCAACATCGCGGCACTTTCTTTCTGTCGGCAGGAATAACACCGCAGGGCCGGGATCTTTGGCAATGGCATAGCAAAGAAATGGGACCTGCACTCCCTCTGTTTTTCCAAGCTGCCGGCCCCAGCACAAAATAAGATGCTCGATATAAAAATCACCGATGGCCGAGAGGACGCCCCTTGTATATGGGGTGCGGGAGATCTGCAGCTTACCGGGCATGGCGCTGCTTTGCTTGGTAAGGTTGACGTTTGCCTCAACCCATGCGGGAATAGAGATTTCCTCCGGCGGAATCCACGCCCGAATGATCTCCTGGAGAATTGGCCGATTGATTTCGTTGAGAATGGTTTCGGTCGGCTGGCTTTGCATGGCGCTGGATGGCCGGAAATAAAAAAAGCGATTCCGGCGGATTTAAAAAACCCGCTGGGATCGCTTGAGTTTGAATGTAGCAAAAACGGCATTAATTGTCAATACATTTTTTGCGGACAATTTTGTTAAATGTTGTTCATTATTGTAAATTTGTTCAATAATGTCCTCTTTAAAAATATTTTGGGAAATAATAAAAAAAGACTTGACAAATATAACCGCTTATGATACACTGATAAACAACATGGAGGAAAACATGAGAAAGCAAGCTAAAGAGATAGAAAAGGGAATGAGGATTAAAATTGATAGTAATTCCCCGTATACTTTCGAGGTCCTCGATAAAACGATTGAACATGGTTTGGTGCTGCTAAAAATAGAACCCTGGTCTATATGGTCTCAAAACGCATGGAACATGAGACGCAGACCGACAACGATGATTGAGGTAGGATGATGAACCCGGAGGATCAAAACCCCCTGATGACCATGGGGGGTCGGGGATAAAAAGATGAAATGCCCAAAGTGTGGATATAAAATCACTAATAAAAAAATCGCTTCAGAACTTGGCCGCAAGGGCGGCTCCAAATCCCGTCGAACGCTCACCCCGGAACAAGCCCGGGCGATGGTAGAAGCAAGAGAAAAAAAGAAAAGAAAGGAAGAATAACGGGGGGATAATATGGAATCCATTAATGAAATTCCGATTTCTAAAATTATTGCAGGCAAAAATGATCGGACAGTATTTGATGAAACAGGGCTCCTGGAATTGGCCAATAGCATCAAAGAGCATGGGCTAATTCAACCTATTACGGTCAGATATACGCAAGATTGCAATCAATTCGAAATTATCGCAGGGGAAAGGCGCTTCAGGGCCTGCAGGCTCCTCGGCATGGAAAAAATTTCGGCGATCATTAAAGTTATGGATGATGAGGAAGCCTCTGCCATTACTCTTGCGGAAAACATTGCCCGTAAAAGCCTGGATCCCATCGACGAAGCCCACGCTTATCAATCCCGTATTGATAACTTCGGATGGACCATTGACGATCTGGCAAGATACGCCGGAACATCTTCCATCCACATTAGGTTCAGAACTAAATTGTTGAAGCTAATCCCTGTAGTTCAAAAGCTCATTCGATTCGGAAATATTTCTATCGGCTACGCTCAAATCCTGGCCGATGCCGATCTTGACACAAATTTCCAACTCTCGGCATTTGCAGCCTTCAGGGATAACCCAAAACCGACGCCAGGATGGTTCAGAAATATTATTGAAGACCTGAAAATTAAACAAAACCAAAAAGCTCTTTTTAATGGGCCTCTTTTCGACAGGGTATATGATACACCAGATCATCAAAAAAAAGAGCTCCCGGAGCCCCCTCACCCCTCCACAAGCCAGCCCCCACGGGTTGGGAGAACCTTGAAGGAAATCGTTTCGAATCAAATAAATTTTTGGGATAAAGCGGCAGACGATTGGAAATCCCTGGGCAAACCCTTTAAAAAACAAGAGTGTGAATCCGCTGCACAGGCCCTCCGCCTGGCTATTAATTAAAGAAAGGAGTATCCATGCCATTAATTTACGAACCACGAGGCAAAGCAAGGGAATATTCCCCATTGGCCCTGAATATTTTTTCGGGCTGCCCGCATGGCTGCATCTATTGTTTTGGTCCGGCAGCTCTGAAGAAAAAGGATTATTTTGAATCGATCCAACCAAAATCAAATTTTTTAAATTTGCTCGAAAAAGAATTAATGAAATCGGCACCCAGGAGCCAGGTACTTCTTAGTTTTATCGGCGACCCATACAATAAACACGCCAATGGAATCACAGCCATGGCTCTTTTGATGCTTCTTCGTTTTAAAACTCCGGTGGCCGTATTGACCAAGGCCCCGGATAATGCCATTTTAGACATGGATATTTTCAAAAAGTTCGATTCAAATCTAAAGTTCGGATCGAGCCTGACCTTTTTTTCTGAAAATAAAAGTCTGGAGTTTGAACCGTTTGCGCCGCTACCGACCAAGCGCATGACCGCCCTGGATTTACTGCATAGAAATGGGATCCGCACCTGGGTAAGTCTGGAGCCGGTAATCGAGCCGGAGGAGGCCTTAAAGATAATTGATTTCTCCTCAGATTTTGTAGACGAGTATAGGATCGGAAAAATTAATCATATGAAAGACCTCGAGGCCGGAAAAGATTGGAACGGCTTTACAATGGCAGCCGTTGATAAACTAAGAAGTCTCGGGAAAAATTTTTATATCAAACATTCCCTAAGATCACCGAAGGTTGATGCTTACCTAAGATTGGAGGAAAAGGATCCTGATCTTTATGCTCTGAAGTGGAAAGATTAAAAAATGGGGCCTGGTCCCCTCGGTCCAGACCCCGCAATCCCAACGGATTTTTTGAATCCTATCTCAAATGATCACCCCCTTCCTCACGTCGTAAAGTAAAGATAATGCTTCTTGCCTTGCGTCTTGATAAATATCCGGGATATACCGTTCAGCGCTAAATAAGATTTAAATTTTTCGATACCATTTCGATTAAAAAGAGAAGGTATCTTTTCAACCATTTTTCTGGAATATCCGATTTTTTTGAGCATCGCCACTGGCAGGCGGCCATAAACCGACTGAATAAAAGTTACAAAGATTCCATGATGAATCTTTCTCTTATGATCATAATTAAAAATATATTCGAGTTGATAGAAAGGCACTCCATAAGCATCAAGATCAATGATGTCAAATTTTTTTAGAGATAGAGAAGGTAATATTTTTCTATTATCTCCCTGAAGAATGATATCGTCTGTGATAGATTTTCTTTCAATCGCTGTGACTTGAATATCTGATTTTGATTTTTCGCTGATATATTTCCAGATGATCCCTTCTCCATGATAGGCATCGAGAACACAAATTTTTGTTTTTTGGGGAAGATGGGCAATTCGCAAGTTTACCTTTGCAAGCAAATGACTATTATCAGTTTGAACACTGTTCATATTCAACTCCGGAAATATTAATAATTTTTTTTAAAAATGGCTCAATATTTGAGAATAAGTCTGGATGAAAACTAATGAGAATATGCACTTTTTTAAATGGCCTGAGAATTTCCTCTTTTTCGGGAATGTCTTTTCCTCCTCCGCGGATAGTAATTTCCTTCCAATCCAGGGCAAATTGCTCCATGTCTATTAGGGGAAGATCAACCTGATCTTTTAGTTCCTCGAAATCGATTTCAGCGGTTTGAAGAAATTCTAAAAACGATTCTTCGTTATAGACACCATATTGGCTCACGGCCATAATGACTTTTTTCTTCGCTGTCTTGATGTCGGGGGCTTCTATCCAATCAACTGGTAACTTTCCGCCCTTGATCATCCATCCTTCTTCAATCATGCGGCGGACCGTAATAAGTCTCTGGTGGCCATCAATGATGTAGTTTTTATTTTTGTTCTTCCAAACAAAGATTGGAAATGAGAATCCTATTTGGGGATCGGCTATTGCTGCTTTTAGTTTTTGGTAATTTTCGTCACTCAGGGTTTTTAAATTGCCCTGAAATTCTTTCAACTCATCTGGTTTGATTTGCGAATGTCCTTTACAAGTGATTTGAATAATTTTCTTCATCTTCCAACCTTTTTAGCCTCAGATAGATGAGACCCCATTTCCTTTAAAACTTCCCGGATTGGATTTCTTAATTCCAACTCGATTATTTTCTGGTCAAACTTCAAATTAGAGATAATCGGTTCAATAAGTTGCTGTTTTTCTACGGGTAGCAACCTTAACTCCTCATTTAGGGCGTGCATGAATCTAATATAAACAACATCCGATAATCTTTTTGGCAGCCCCCATAAATAAGATTTGGCATTGGCAATGATAAGAGAGAGCCATTCTGTGGCGGCGGCCTTCGGGACCAACTCCCCCTTTTTTTCTTTGAGTTCAATCAAATCCTGCTGGATTTTAATAAGCTCCCGATTCCTGCGCGCCTCTGTGAGTGATGGAAGTGATGAATGGGAATGATCAGTGTTAAATCCATCTTCCATACCGTCTGATTTTGTTTCAGTGTTAAATCCATTCCCCTTAAACTCCATCTGATTATTTTTTGTATTCTTAATTTTTTTTTCCATCAACATGCGTCGTGAGCGGTCAATATTGGCCTCGATCGCAGATTGAGCCTGGACTGGGTCAATCTTCCCATTTTTCAGAATGATCACTTTATTGTTGACCAGTTGAGTAATCCGCGCCCTGGAGTATTTGGTCTTTCGTGCAAATTGAGCTCGAGTTAACAATCTCGCCATTATTAATCTCTTATAAGAAAATTACTCATAAAGTAAAAAATGTTAATTCTATTCAACATGTTAAGGTCAAAATAATTTTTACTCCCTCCCGAAAAATGCGGGCTTGGCGCTCACATTCTTTCCCTTGACTGGAAGGACCCATAAAAATTTACAAGAAGATATTGGTTTCATTTGGGTATCAAAACAACAAAGAATACGATTCCGACCAATAGAATCAAAAAAATAAAGATAAAGGCTGTTAGTTTAATCACAAAACGAGTTTCTTTTTTGAAGATCAAAGATAGTAGATGAACAATAGACATCAGAGTTAAAATCAAGCCAATTCTTAATACTGCCGAGAACATAGATTCCATATCGTTCTCCTTATATTTATTTATTTCAACTTTATCGTTGATCTTTTTTTAATTTCATCCCAAAAAGTTTGCTTCATAAAATTTAAAACTGTATTCTGATTTTTTAATCTTTCAATCGTATGTTTTGCCATATCAGAAACGGATGGACCGGGAAGTCCTTTCATTTTTAGATATTTTGCTCTATCTTTTGTCCCCTTGGGCCATGGCCGAATCTTTCGAATGGCTGCATATCTTTCTCTCAACCAAGCTTCTGATATGAATGTTAGTTTATCTTTACGAATATTAACAAGAACACCTTTTGGCGCTTGTCTTGCTCCAAAATGAGGAAGCGATAGTTTTGGACTTTTGATTTTTAACCAGACCTCTAATCTATCAATCCGGGTCCTGATCACTTCGATGCGAGATCGAACATCTTTTGCTTTAATATTATATTCGCCCGTTATTCCATCAATGATTTCTTTTTTGGTAAATGTCCCGGTTTTATCGAGAGCAGAACGAAT
>Ga0194110_10010213_pt1 | contig 10469 bp, 11 predicted proteins | sample TA2Kig1200mmetaG_FD_146192 | JGI IMG/M metagenome (GOLD analysis project Ga0194110, IMG submission 146192) | Freshwater microbial communities from Lake Tanganyika, Tanzania - TA2015032 Kigoma Deep Cast 1200m | ecosystem: Environmental > Aquatic > Freshwater > Lake | place: Tanzania: Lake... | reverse complement strand
CTGCCCTGATCGCTCAACAGCAGGAAGGTGCGGGTGCATACGTCAATCACAATACCTTGAACGGTTTCTTGTGCGGTGGTCATTGGGGGTTTTCTTGATTACCCCCATATTATAGGGTGTCCTAGGGCGGGTGTCAAGTGTGCCAGTTGGAAAAGTGGATAAAAAAAGAGAGGGCACTGAGACCCTCTCCGTTAACCACCAACTCACCTCTTCACACCACTGAAGAGGGTCTTTCATCCCAAAGATACAAGGATGTTGAAAGACTTGAGTATTATAAGAAATTATGTGAGGGATGTTAAGTAGGTTTTACTGGCCAGTCAAGTCCTGCAAAAGTTACAATACCAACCAGTGAAGGTACATCAGTCGCTAAACCGATAGCATCCTTTCTTTCTTCACAGACAGTTCTAACATCTGTTCTGAAAGAAGAAATACCAACTGGAATATTAGTGCCTACTTCCGATTTACGAACAACATACCAGTCAGTAGGAACAAGAAGAGTATAAGCAATTTGATCTTGCTGTTGTTTCCACTGTGTTTTCAAACCTGTTTGAGTATAAGTTCTGCTGGTGCTCGCAATACCAGATACTCCATTAGTTTCAACTACAATATCTTCCCATACAGTTACTTCTTCATCTTCCAACTGTTTTGGAATATCATGATCCCAATAGAATCTTGTATCTACTGGAGTTGGATCAGGAACTTCAGTAATACCAATCGCTGCTTTTTCTTCCCATGAAGTTAATCTCAACCAGTTAGCAGGATACTGAATACCATTGTGAGTGAATGGTGAGTCTGGTGCTAGTGGTTTTTCGTTAAGAATAAACATTTTTATAGTTTTTAGTTATTTATGTTCACTATAGGTCAGCGGGCGAGGGCGTATTTGAAGGGGGATTCGGCGTAGGCGGCGAAGATGTATGTGTACCCGCTACCATTTACGCCGTTAGAGGTTCCTCTTAATTTGAACCCATTTGAGAAGAAATGAGGGTATCCATTTACGGCTGGCGAATCATATTCGGCGTCATTTGTGTTGGCAGTTAGGTATAGCTGACTATCGTCGTTTGTAGGCTCCCTAGCAGAGTCCAACATCACCCAGGAGTTACCACCGATTGAGGTCACCTTGATCATCAGCCAGCGAGGGCGGAACCCGCAGAACACGAACGGACCGTCGCTGCTGCCGTTGCCGGTGTAGGAGCCGAACTTGCTGAAGCCCGCGACTTCGGACCACAGGTAGGCGACCATTCCATTGCCGTTTCCATTAACAGAATCCCAAGTGCCGACTGAAAATACAGAAGATGTAGCTAAAGTACCGTTCCAGGGGCTGGGAACAGTTTGTACGGCATTTATAGTATTTAACGCGACATAATACGCAGAGTTTGATTCAACCAGCGACTTAAAATAAACTGCCCAATCAGTCGTGCCGACATTTCTATTTTTGAAGATGATCATGCTCGGCGCAACACCAAGCGAATGAGCGATGGTGCGGTTGGTGCCGTTCCCCGTATAGGTCACGATGTCGAAGCCCGGCGTGGCGCTTTCGTCCCAGCACCAGGCGACGTAGGTTACTGCGGAGGTGTTTTCATAAGTACCAACATCAAAACCGTTGCTATTAAATGCCGTTAGTCCGTTAGACAGTGTTTGTTCGGCACCTGTTTGGGAGGACTGCAATAGTTTTGTGGCGCCACGCACAATGTCGTATTGGCTGTGATCGTTTGCTTGGTTGCGACGCTTAAGCCATACAAAATCAGGCGAAAAGTTTAAGCCACTAATAGACCTTGAGCTTGCGCCATCGCCAGTAAATAGCAGCGTGTCCATGTAGCTGCTGCCCTTCTTAATCGTCGGCTCGGGCAGGTTCTGCGTGTTCAGCGCCAGGAACCCACTGGGCGGGGTGTAGGCAAAGGCGCGTTGGCCGAAGTTGCACGTGCCACTGCCACCACCTTCACCATTCACAAAAGGAAATAAAACGGAATAACTTGAAGCGGTAAATGCGGGACTTGTGCCAGCAGCAGGGTCGCCTGTGTTCCATGTGCCATTTTTGCCAAACCAAATCGCTCCAGACGCCGCATTAAAAGCAACCATTACAACATCATTGGTTGTAAAAGTGTAGGCATAAGCTGGCGAGGTACCTGTTTGATACAAAAACCCCCTGCTATCCCATGCCGCACCTATACCACCTGTTGATGATACAGAAACGTCACCGCTTGATGCTCTGATGTTGAAGTCGTTAGATACACCAACTTGCTTAATAGGTGTATTGTTAGCAGTCATCTCAAAATACCACTTGCCTGTTGTGACGCCCAACGTACCCCTAGAGGGACCAAAATTTACTCCGGATTTTGTAAAATCGAGATTTCCGTTAGACAGAGACATGTTGGTAGTTCCAATGTCCAGCGGATTCAACGTGCAGTAATTCCCCCTGCCATTGCCGCCATCGGCATAGGACGTGCACGAATCGATCATTGAGTCGTTGCCCGCACCAGCCGTGACGCTGAAGTTGTTGGGCGTCCAGTTGTTGCCGTTGCCGCTGCTGTCCTTGCCCAACGTAGCGGCGGTGGTGCCGGAGTTATCGGCAAACTTGAGGAAGAAGCCGTTGGTGCCGTAGGTGCCTGCATACCGCTTGGGCTTCCAGACGCCGGTGATGGTGTCGGTCTCGCCAAAGCTGCTGGGCGTCAGGGCTTGGCCGTCGATGTGATGAAACTCAGTTAAATAGCCATTCAAATAATAATTAAAACCACCAACACCAGTTTGCCCAATATATTGAATGACATTGTTACCAAAAGAATTTAGATCATTATTTTGAGTTGGGTAATTAGTTGTTCCAAATGCCGTTATTTGAACACCATTTACATACAACTTCACTCTGTCTGCGGCTGTCTGCGGCTGTTGCTTGTGTGGTGTCAATAGCAAGAACTATGTGATACCAAGCCGATACATCACGAAATACCGGAGTTGTAATTAAAAATACATTTGAAGCAGACCCGCCGTTTCTTAAGTTTATCTCGATATAATCATTGGTAGAACTCCACGCAATATAGTTGTCTGATGATGTTCCAGCGGAAAAAATACTTTGCTGCGTTGATGAAATAAGACTACGCTTGACCCAAAAACTAAAGGTCATAGTCTTCCGATTCCCCGCACTAGCCGGAGTGCGACTGAGGTAGGCGCTATCGGCCGAGTTGAACCGCAGGCTGCGTTCGATCTGATATTGTGAGCGACTTTGACGAGCGATGAAAAGACTGTTAATATTATACATGATAAATCAAGAAATATTTAAAATAACATCAGCAACAATAGAAGTTGTTGTGCGGGCATAATATGCGATTACATCAATAGCTCCAGCAGTAGTTGTTAAAGTTGGTGCCACACCCTGAGCAAAATCCCAGTTCGACGAATAAGAAAGTGTCCTAGACCCAGTTCCATCTTGAGTTACGGCAATAAAACCACTCTGCCCAGCAACGACATTTGATGGGTTACCTAGAGTTCTGTTTCCAGCCAGTGTGACAGAAAAATTATTGCTGCTGGCAAAATTAATACTTACAGTTGCCGCATCGGTTAAAGCAGTAATATTACCTGCTGCAGAATCAAAGACAACATGATCATTAGCAGCAATTTCTTTAATTTGTAATGCTGAGGAATCAACAATAAGTGGAAATCTTGATGCCATGGGTTTTTTCTTCTATTTAGACGCTAATGTTTACATTACCACTTCTACCAACAACGGCAAAAGTACCGGAACTTACAGCAATTGTTGTTGCTGTACCAACTCTAACTCCAATAGTTAAAAATTGTGATGCTGATGCTGCTGCACCTTGCCTACCTTGAGCACCTTGTGCACCTTGAGCACCTTGAGCACCAGCAGAACCTGTAGCACCTTGAACTCCTTGAGCACCAACAGCACCTTGGACACCCTGAGCACCGGTGCCACCTGCACCACCAGCAGCACCTTGAGCACCTTGAGATCCTATTGCACCTTGAACTCCTTGAGCTCCTTGGGCACCTTGAGCACCTTGAGCACCAACACCACCTGTGCCGCCAGCAGCACCTTGAGCTCCTTGGGCACCTTGAGCACCTTGAGATCCTACAGCACCTTGAGCACCCTGACGACCTTGAGCACCTTGAACACCTTGAGATCCTACTGCACCTTGAACTCCTTGAGCACCAGCAGAACCTGTAGCACCTTGAGCACCCTGAGCTCCTACTGCACCTTGAGCACCTTGAGCTCCTACTGCACCTTGGGCACCTTGAGCACCCTGAGCTCCTACTGCACCTTGAACACCTTGAGCTCCTTGAGCACCCTGAGCACCCTGAGCACCACCAGATCCTTGAACACCAGATGCACCCTGAGCACCTTGAGCTCCTTGAGCACCTACTGCACCTTGAGCGCCTTGTGTACCTACTGCACCTTGGGCACCTTGTGCACCTATAGCGCCTTGAGCACCTTGAGATCCTACAGCACCTTGAGCACCTTGAGCGCCTTGAGCTCCTTGAGCACCAGTAGTTCCAGTGTCTCCTTTGTCCCCAGTTCTAGCAAAGGTGATAATAATATCTTCACCGTTACTATAAGACGTTGATCCAGAAAGTCTTGTACAAGGAACCTTAAAATATCCCGTCGCTTCTGTAGCTACACCATCAATTGTGAAGAGAGTAAAATCGGCAGAATTTAGTCTGTTAGAAATTCTAAAGTGACCTCTAATCCCTGAGGTTGAATCATCGATGGTTCTCAAATACACTTGAATGTCAATAGCACCATCAGATTCATCGTCAATGAACATTTGAGTAGCGGAACTCAAGTCACTGTTATTGAATCTTAAAGTTCCAGTTCCTGGATCACTATCGGTTGTGCTAGTGCTAAAGGTATAATCAAATGTAGCACCACCAAAGTTACCATCAGCACCTTGTGCACCTTGAGCGCCTTGAGCACCACCAGATCCTTGAACACCAGATACACCTTGAACACCTTGAGCTCCCTGTGCACCTTGGGCTCCTTGAGCACCTTGAGTTCCCTGTGCACCTTGAGCTCCCTGTGCACCTTGAGCGCCTTGAGCACCCTGAGCACCTTGAGCTCCTTGTGTACCTACAGCACCCTGAGATCCTATGGCACCTTGAACTCCCTGTGCACCTACAGCGCCTTGAACACCTTGTGCACCAGGATCAGGAATTCTCTGCCAAGCAGTCCCATTCCATTGCCACCTTCTACCATTGGCAACATAAAAATCATTAAGAGCGGGATTATTTGGAAAATCTAGTGCCGCCATTATCTACTTTTTAGTTATTTATTACTCAAGCACTATGATCATTCATATAGTACCAAGTTACAGCAGCTCTTTTTTTCCCACTTAAAACTTTTTGTCCAGAGTGTGGGAAACTCCAATTGGATGGAAAAAATAATCCATATCCTGCGGGTGGTTTAAAAGTTTGATGGGGAAATTCTGTTCCACCACCTTCAAAACCATCATTCAAATAAATAACGACTGATATTTGCCTATGATACTCTTTAGAATTTGGATTGTTTGAGACATCATGATGAAATTTATACCCTTGATCTAAAGAATATTCTAAAATTTGAATTCCTTCTCTGTGAGAAGATGTATGATAACCACCAGGAACTGGATAATATTCAAAGATTGAATTGATTTTAATTAATTGGTTCCTATAATCTAACAAACAATCATTTATTTTATTGTGTAAAAGTTGTGTAACTTCGTGATTATCATCCATAAAAGATCCTAAACTTGATCTTACTGAAGTATTAACTTTTGCTTTGTTGTCAGAATAAAATACTGTATTTTCATTAAAAGTTAGAGTGTCAATGTAATCATTAATTACTTTAAGATCTTCATCATCAACGACTTTAATGACTTTAATTAGATCATTCATCCTTTCCCTCTTCCAGTATATTAATATTAATTGGTTGATTAAGAGGAGTAATTTGAGCAGGCATAATTTGCTGTTTAAGCGCATCTCTATAAAGTTCTTGATTTTGATAGTTTGCTTTTACAACTTCATTTCTAAAACTTTCTACAGCTGCTCCAGTTTGATTTGATTTTTGTGCAATTTCGACAGCCATCACAGGCATCCAAGTTACAGCACATCCCCATTCATCAACTGGTTCTCCTGTGTTTGGATTTGTACCTCTCATTTGAGTATACCAAGCACACTTGATTCCTACACAATCTTTTTTAATCAGTGGACAAAAGTTACCTGGTTTTATCTTAGCCATAACTAAAACTATATTATATCACGTTTTCTGATATTGAAGAAGTTCCAACTCCGACTGATTCACTCACAATACCTTGAACGGTTTCTTGTGCGGTGCTCATTGGGGGTTTTCTTGATTACCCCCATATTATAGAGCATCTCAGAGATGGCGTCAATGGTCATAAGACTTACTAATACCCAAATCTTTGTTTCAGAGCGTTGTAGTTTTGAGTCACTTTGTCTAGATTAAAGATAAGAAGATCTTGATTTATCTTTAAGACTCTGGTAGAATACTAAGAAAATTTCTAATCTATGCAAGACGGACTTTTATTATTGTTTCCAACACCAGTTCTTATCGCACGATATCCATTACCTTATGAAAAGGAACTGGAATACATTCGTGGATTAGCTTGTCGCAGAGAGAATAAAGGTGGTGATGCAGGTAATGTGATTCATTATAACAGACAATCAGAAGATACTTTTGTATTAGATAATCCAGTATTGGGTAATATCAAAGCATTTATTGAATCAAAACTTCATAAGTTCGTTAAAGAAATTATGAACTCTAACAATGAGATGGTGATTACACAGTCCTGGATTAATAAATCTGGTAAAGGTGAATCGCACCGTGAACACGTGCATCCTAATAGTATGGTAAGTGGAGTCTGGTATCCAGTCATCAATGAACAACTACCTCCGATTCAGTTTCGCAGTAAAGAACAAAGAGATGTGAGTCTGCAGTGTGAGAAGTTCAATAACTTTAACAGTGCAACTTTTCTATTGCCGATGAAGATGGGAGAACTGATTATCTTTCCCAGCAATCTGGCGCACAGTGTTCCCGCAAACCAATCAGAGACAGAGCGTATCAGTCTGTCGTTTAATACCTGGTGTAAAGGAAGTCTTGGCGATATTAATTCTCTGACTTATCTGCCGTTGGATCGTTGCGTATGACTTCGACACTTTCAAGACCATTATCAGAGTTTCACGGCTTTGGTTATCGGATTGCACAATAAAAAAATACCATCAATTCCGATTACTTTGTCAGAGGGTATAATAGTAAGTCTCATTAGTTTTTGTTTATCTACAATATTTATTTAATGAAGGTTAATGGTTAATGAAAGTTTTTTTGATTTAGATTGAACTACATAATGAGGAGTGCCTGCTGGTATCAGTGCAGTATTATCTTCCATTTCTACAAATTCATCGCCAATTTTCCAAAGACACTTCCCATAAATCATTTTTACGATTACATCATAATCATGCATATGTGCATCAAAACTAACTCGATGATCTTCAGATCCTTTAGAAAAATAAAAGTTAGCATCCATTGAAGCACCAGAAAGTGCGTACATTTTTTGATCTAAATCTCTCAATTCTTCTGTAAGATCTAAAATATCACTTAAAATTGTCGTAAATCCCAAATCATATGCTTTTTTCCATTGATCGTATAAAAATATTCCCGATGCATCATAGTATGAACCCCAATAATTTTGACGCCATTGAGAAATTGTTATAACTGGTGGGACTCCATTATAAAATAGTTCACTTTTAGAATGTGGTAAACATTTATTAAATGGCCACCTATGTCTTATTTTTAATAAATTTAAGACATCATCTTCAGTTAAAGTAAATTCATGTGTATTGACAATATCCAATAAATTTTTTAATAAAATATTATAATTATTCATAATTTAAGAATTAAGTATTAATTTATAATCAAATTGTTGGAGATATAGTCGTTGTAGCATTATCTTCATTATCGTCAAGATTAGACAAATATTCATCTAAAGCAGTGAGATATGGTTGCAAAATAGAATCATTATGAATTAAATCATTTAAAGGTTTGGGGTTTCCCGTATATTCAACTTCTCCCCAATTATCGTACCATTGAATTGCATGAATATTGGAATCATTAAAATTCCACTCTGGCAAATTTACAAAATTATTATCTTTTCTAATAAACTTATCTATTGGGATAATTGTTACTCGCATTGTTAGAACTCCTTTAAATTTAACTCTTTGTACAAATTATAACATCTACGTATCCAACAGCAAATTCCATTCCACCAGATAGTGAAAGACTGTGAGTATGAGATCCATTGCCCACAGCAGGTGTTCCAGTTTGACCACTATCGGTGGTTCTGGTATTATCTGATAGATTAACACCAGTAATTGATGCAGGATTAAGTGGTCCAGAAAATGAACCTCCATTTACACTAGTGACATATCTATCAAGATAATTGTGTGTATGATATGGTATTTGACCTGCTGTTAATGTAGTGGCACCAGAAGTTCCTGATACAGAAACTAATCTGTTACTAGTAAATATAGATGAAAATGCGTATGTGCCTCCGACAGTACCACCTGCTGCGGCGCCACTTACAACTCTTAAAGTTCTATCATTGACACCAGATGAAGTAACTTTTACCCATCCAGTCGGCGCACTTGCTTGAACAAAAATTAATGCTGTTCCAGCTGCAAATGATTCAGATCCAGAACCAGCAGACCCTTGAGCTCCCTGTGCACCTGTTGGTCCAGTAGGTCCTGGTGGTCCAGTGACACTAGATCCCGATGGTCCAGTAGATCCAGTAGGTCCAGTAGGTCCAGTAGGTCCTGGTGGTCCAGTGACACTAGATCCCGATGGTCCAGTAGGTCCAGTAGGTCCAGTAGGTCCTGGTGGTCCAGTGACACTAGCACCTTGAGCCCCCTGAGCGCCCTGAACACCTTGAGCTCCTACGGAACCACTAGCACCTTGAGCCCCCTGAGCGCCCTGAACACCTTGAGCTCCCTGAACACCTTGAGAACCTACAGATCCCTGAGCGCCAGCTGCACCAGTTGCACCTTGAGCACCTTGAGCACCTTGAGCACCAACTGCACCTTGAGCACCTACAGCGCCTTGAGCACCTTGAGCACCGATGCCCCCTGGGGAACCTTGGGCACCTTGAGCTCCTACTGCACCTTGAGCCCCTTGGGAACCAATAGAACCTACAGATCCCTGAGCGCCAGCTGCACCAGTTGCACCTTGAGCACCTTGAGCACCTTGAGCTCCTACTGCACCTTGAGCCCCTTGGGAACCAATAGAACCTACAGATCCCTGAGCGCCAGCTGCACCAGTTGCACCTTGAGCACCTTGAGCACCAACTGCACCTTGAACACCTTGAGCTCCTTGAGCGCCCTGAACACCCTGAGCACCACCAGATCCTTGAACACCAGATGCACCCTGAGCACCTTGAGATCCTTGAGCACCTACTGCACCTTGAGCGCCTTGAGATCCTACTGCACCTTGGGCACCTTGAGATCCTACAGCACCTTGAGCACCTTGAGCGCCTTGAGCTCCTTGAGCACCAGTAGTTCCAGTGTCTCCTTTGTCCCCAGTTCTCGCAAAGGTGATAATAATATCTTCACCGTTACTATAAGACGTTGATCCAGAAAGTCTTGTACAAGGAACCTTAAAATATCCCGTCGCTTCTGTAGCTACACCATCAATTGTGAAGAGAGTAAAATCGGCAGAATTTAGTCTGTTAGAAATTCTAAAGTGACCTCTAATCCCTGAGGTTGAATCATCGATGGTTCTCAAATACACTTGAATGTCAATAGCACCATCAGATTCATCGTCAATGAACATTTGAGTAGCGGAACTCAAGTCACTGTTATTGAATCTTAAAGTTCCAGTTCCTGGATCACTATCGGTTGTGCTAGTGCTAAAGGTATAATCAAATGTAGCACCACCAAAGTTACCATCAGCACCTTGTGCACCTTGAGCGCCTTGAGCACCACCAGATCCTTGAACACCAGATACACCTTGAACTCCTTGAGCTCCCTGTGCACCTTGGGCTCCTTGAGCACCTTGAGCTCCCTGTGCACCTTGAGCGCCTTGAGCACCCTGAGCACCTTGAGCTCCTTGTGTACCTACAGCACCCTGAGATCCTATGGCACCTTGAGCTCCTTGAGCACCTTGAGCACCTTGAGATCCTACAGCGCCTTGAGCACCTTGAGATCCTACAGCACCTTGAGCACCTTGAGCACCTTGAACTCCCTGTGCGCCTTGGGCACCTTGAGCTCCTTGAGCACCTACAGCGCCTTGAGCACCTACAGCGCCTTGAACTCCCTGTGCGCCTTGGGCACCTTGAACACCTTGTGCACCAGGATCAGGAATTCTCTGCCAAGCAGTCCCATTCCATTGCCACCTTCTACCATTGGCAACATAAAAATCATTAAGAGCGGGATTATTGGGAAAATCTAGTGCTGCCATTATCTACTTTTTAGTTATTTAT
>Ga0194110_10010209_pt1 | contig 10471 bp, 10 predicted proteins | sample TA2Kig1200mmetaG_FD_146192 | JGI IMG/M metagenome (GOLD analysis project Ga0194110, IMG submission 146192) | Freshwater microbial communities from Lake Tanganyika, Tanzania - TA2015032 Kigoma Deep Cast 1200m | ecosystem: Environmental > Aquatic > Freshwater > Lake | place: Tanzania: Lake... | reverse complement strand
AGGCCTATGAGCTGTTTCCAGAACCCTGAGAGTGTTGATCGGATCATCTATGGCATTACCAATCACCTTAACTCAACCTGGAAGGAGAAGCCTATCCCTCAATTTACACACTTCTCTTGACACTACCGGCGTTTGGGTAGCATAACATCAATCTGCTACACTATCTACTGAATCTTAACCAAATGCCTTGAAAATCAGCCAGCATGAGATTAATATAGTCTGCGGCTGTTGGTATCGGGCCTTGAATGAGGCAACAGCGAATCATGGGGGGCGGCCCGATGCGCCTGACCCCAAAGCTCATAGTAGTGCTGATGAAGGCAGGCTGTGCCCCTGAGGCTTGTTGCCATTAACGTGAAATAGGAACGAGGAGGAGAAAATGGAGAAAATGATGTATCCGGTCTGGAAACATGAAGCGGAGTCTTCAACTGACTTCAGAAAGAAACTGCTGGAGAAGGTTTCTCCACGGTTACTTCAGCTAGGTGTACGCAAATTACGCATGGGTGTGGTTGACGACGATGTTGCTCCGGCTGCACCGCTCCGCATGGAAAGTTCCAAGCCGCCGCTGTCGGGTGTGATTTCCCTGTGGGTGGACACAGCGAACAATCGCCAGCCGCTGGAGGCGGTAATTGAAAGCGCCGTGGCTCGCATGGCGGGTTATCTAGTGACGGAGTCTGAGCCTATCGTAAATACCAAGCATGTGGTAGCTGATGGCCAGCGTACTCCAGGCATGGCTCAAGTGGTATTCTTGCAAAAGCCACCGCGCCTGAATTACGAACACTGGTTAGAAATATGGCTGGGGAGTCATACGCAGGTGGCTATCGAGACACAGTCAACCTTCGGCTATCGCCAGAACGTGATTGTCCGCCGCCTGACTTATGCTGCGCCACCCTATGATGCCATTATCGAAGAGAACTTCCCCGCAGGAGCCATGACAGACCGCATGGTGTTCTATGATGCAGCAGGTGACAAAGAGAAATTACAAGAACGCGTGCAGCGCATGATAGAAAGCTGCCAGCGATTTATCGACTTCGACAAGATAGACTGCATACCCACTAGCGAATACATCATGAAGTCCTGACGGCGGGCGCTGGCCAACAGAAGCGGGCTGAAGTCCTGAAGAAGAGATCAGCAGTGAAGGAGTAGCTTTGTGGAGAAGAGCGTATCGGGCCTGGTCGAGAAAACGGAACCTGTATGTCTGAGATGCGGGACTTGCTGCCGGAACAGGATCACTCTGGCCTTCATACGGGCCAACCCTTCTGATCTGCGGCGGTGGCATAGCCAGAAGCGGGATGACATCTTGAGATACTTCCCTTACGAACCCGTTTCTGCCCTGACATCGCTGGGCCCCAGCAAGCTTCTCAGGCGATGCCCTTTCCTGCGGAGAGTCAAAAAGGACTTCTACGAATGCACGATTCATGACACCAAGCCAGAAATCTGCCTGGGTTGGTATTGCCAGAGATCTTTGAGTTCAGATGCAGTGCCAGGGTGTTAGTCAAACCCGTGCCACTGAACGACCTTGTCGAGAGGTTCTCTCCCAGATGTGAACTGATTTATGGCGTTGTCCCAATCGGGGTACCCAATGGCTATGCCCAAAACTATCAGCTTGGAACTCGGAATTCCCAGCGCCTGTCTCAGTAGGTCTGGGTGGTGAACGGCCTGCGCCTGCAGAACAGTCCCCAGCCCGTACTTGGTGGCCAGGAGCATGATGTTCTGGCTTACCAGCCCGCAATCGAATATGGGCCAGACATTCAGGCTATCAGGCTGGAAGCAGAACGAGCGCTCAGTGTAGACATAGATAGCAGCCGGCGCTCCGTAGAGTCCCAATCCCCTTAGCCACCACTGATTGCTGTCGCTATCTGCTTTTCTGGCCGCCATGGCATCAGCCATACTCATGCCCAGGGAGCGGACTCGGCCGGCATAAGGCTCAGGATACTCCTGGGGCCCAGGTAGGTCAGGATTAGATTCGCCTCCTGCTTTTTCGAGAAAGACCTTCCTTAACTCCTCTAGCTTGTTTCCTGCTACCACGACAAATTCCCAGGGCTGGGTATTCGCCCACGAAGGGGCACGCACTGCCCCCTCCATTATCTCTCTCAAGATGCTCTGGGGCACAGGGTCTGGCTTGAAAGCGCGGATACTCTTCCTCTGATAAATAGCTTCAACGATGTCCATGTCTTACCTTTGTACCTCCCTTGGCCGCCGGTTGCCTTCTGGTCGGAACTTCCCCTTAGGCGCGCCCTTTTTACCCGATGATAATGGCGGGGCTTCCCAGTGTCAACAGGCTCACTTTCGAGTCTGGGGTATGGACAGGGGCCAAAGGCAAGACGCCACAGGCGGGCAACAGGTATAATGGTATGAGAGAACGATGCTATGGATTCCGGAGTGCGCATCTCAGCATTGCGTTCTTGCTGTTGATAATGCAGACGATCACAACATCTATCGAGCCCGGCTATATTGCCCTGTACAATTCTGGTGAATTGGAGCGCCGCACTCATACCTTGGAGGCCAGGTTAGCCTCTTGCGACATCTGTCCCAGGGAATGCCAGGTCAACCGGTTGGTAAACGAGCTGAGTTTCTGCCGCTCTGGTCATTTGCCAATAGTCTCGGCGGTCTGTGCTCATCAAGGCGAAGAGCCTGCCATCTCAGGTAACGGAGGGTCGGGAACAATATTCTTTGGCAACTGCAATATGAAGTGCGTCTATTGCCAAAACTACCAGATAAGCCAGAATCCGCCAAAGCAAAAATCAAAGGAGATGGATTGCCGCACTCTGGCAGAGAGAATGCTCTACCTTCAAGAGGAACTGGGCTGCCATAATATCAACTTTGTTTCACCGTCCCACTTCGTTCCCCAACTGGTGCGGGCAGTCCTGGAAGCCGTACCTATGGGCCTTCGAGTGCCACTGGTCTATAATACTAGTAGTTATGACTCCCTGGCTTCGCTGAGAGAGCTTGAGGGCATAATAAGCGTTTACCTGCCTGACCTAAGGTACGCCTCTGATCAGTGGGCCAAGAAGTTTTCCCAGGCTCCCAATTATGTGGCGCTGGCCCGTCAGGCTATCAAGGAGATGTACAGGCAGGTTGGGGATTTGGTAGTGGATGAATTCGATGTGGCGCAGCGGGGAGTAATTGTGAGACATCTAATTCTTCCCAACAGTCTGGCGGGTAGTGAGGAATCGCTACTCTGGCTGGCTCGGGAGTTCGGTCACACGGTTACGGTCAGCATAATGTCCCAGTACGCACCTATGCACCGAGCACCGCGAGTCCCGCTTCTTTCCCGGACAATCTCCACAGCCGAGTATGAAGTGGTCATGAGGTTACTCTCTGACGCAGGGCTGGAGAATGGCTGGGTGCAGGAGATGGACGCATCACAAAACTATCTTCCTGACTTTGAACGAGAAGGTCATCCCTTCTCTTCCACTCCGGGAGCTGGTCGATAGTGCGGCTTCTTGGCGATGTTTCTGGACTGAGGGGCTGTCGATTGAGGAGGCAGCAGGGGCAAAAAGGATTCAGGCGACTCTCTGAGAATGGATAAGGAGGCTCTCGAATGAAGCAAGCGGTCAAAACGGCTTGCGGAATGTGTATCGAGGAATGTGGGATCAACGTGCATGTCGAAGACGGAAAAATTGTGAAGGTTGAGGGCATGCCTGAGCACCCCTATAGTGAGGGCTTCATATGTGCGAGCGCCCGCTCGATTCCGGAGTACGTTCATTACGAAGACCGCATCAAGTATCCCATGAAGAAGGAAAGGGGGGAGTGGAAGCGTATTTCATGGGATGAAGCCTTGGATACCATAGCCAGCAAACTAAAGGAGAGCAGGGGAGAAGATGGGCCTCAGGCATTCGGCGTCTTCACCGGTGATCCGGTAAACATGGCCTTGCGTATGGGCTATTACCTGATATGGAGGTTCTGCGATGTCTACGGGACCCCCAACCGCTTCTACGACGGTGACCTCTGCTTCACGCCCCGTATACGCGCTTATTTCCAGATAATGGGGAAGATGATTACCCCTGATCTGATAAACTCGAAATGTATCCTTAACTGGGCTACCAATCAAAAGAACTCTTTTCCCCCATTGCACAACCGCATTCAGAAGGCCATAAAGAACAACGGGGCGAAGCTTATCGTCATTGATCCCAGACGCATACCCCTGGCCAAGCAAGCTGACATTTTTGTTCAACCGAGGCCGGGTACTGATGGTTATCTTGCTCTCGCTATGATGAACGTCATCATATCAGAGGGTATCTATGACAAAGAATTCGTGGAAGAGTGGACCGTGGGCTTTGATAAACTCGCGGATCACGTCAAGTCTTACACGCCTGAAGGGGCGGAGCGTGTGACTGGTGTTGCTGCCGGCGATGTCAGGAATATGGCTCGAATGTATGCTACTACCAAACCTGCGTGCATGAATGCGGGTATGAAGCTAGAGCAGACCGCTTCTGGCTTCCACACTGCCCGATCCGTAGTAATGCTGCAGGTGCTGACTGGAAACATCGACGTACCGGGTGGGGGTGTGTTGAGATTATCAGGGGTACATGAGAAGTCGTACAGGCTTCCAAAATTGATGGGGGACGTCAAGTGTGTGGGAGGCGATAGATATCCCATATACCACAAGTCAGGACGGCTATTTTATGAGGGCTGCATGCCGAACTGGGGGGAGCTGGTGTTAAAGGGAGAACCCCACCGCATGAAGATACTCTTTGTTGCCGGAGGCAATCCTGCCGTTACCTGGCCTAACACTAATAAGGTCAACCAGGCACTGGAAAAGCTCGATTTTCTAGTAGTTATGGACCCCTTCTGGACAGCGACCGCTGAGAAGGCGCACATGGTGCTTCCAGCCTGCACCTTTATGGAAAGGATGAATCTCTGTACCATATACGAGGGTCATTCTGTGCCAGCAATTCAAATGCGACGACCAGCAACAAAGCCGCTATGGGAGTCGTGGTCTGATTGTCGGTTTTGGCTAGCGCTGGCCAGGAGAATGGGAGGCGAATTCGACCAGTATATACCGTGGAACACCGAAGAGGAAGCCATGAATTACTGGTTATCTCCCTCCGGGCTAACGGCAAAGTACCTTGCCGAGGAGCATGCTACCGGCATCATCATCGGCTCCGATGAGCTGGTATTTGATTACCACAAGCATGGATTTGGTACGCCGTCGGGCAAATGCGAGTTCTATTCCGAGGAACTCGTTCAGATGGGGATAGACCCGTTGCCCATTTATCGCGAGCCACCCGAGAGTCCCATCAGCAGTCCAGAACTGGCCAAAGAGTATCCTCTGGTGCTCACTACCGGAGTGAGAGAGTTGGAGTATTGGCACTCCCAGCAGCGGCATTGTGCCGGGTTGAGGCGCAGGAATCCCGAGGCCACAGCCGAGATTCACCCTGATACTGCCAGCGAAAACGGTATCGCTGATGGCGATTACGTGATCATTGAGACACGGAGAGGGCAGGCCAAGATGAAGGCTAGAGTGACTGAAGGTATCCGACGTGGTATGGTTGCCACCGCCCATGGATGGCTGGGTGATGCTAATGAGAATCTTCTCACTGATGACACGCCTGTTGACCCAGAGGGGGGCTATCCGGCCTTTGCTGCATCACTATGTAGGATTAGGAAGGAAATTATCAGCCGACAGCAAGTGGCGCACCACTGATAACTGAGGGGCGAACCGGGCTAACCTACTTCAGCAACGCACCGAACCGACGCTGGAAACTGATTTCTAGGGCTTGCAGGCTATCCCCAATAGGAATAAGGGTGAAGCCTGTAGTAAATCTTAGCCTTCTCCAGCAGGTAGTAGAGCCCTCTTTGCTGGAACATCATGAAAAGTACGATTACCAGACCCCAGAGTATCAGACTCAAGGAGATATGAATCTGCATAGCTATGGAGGGGAAGGTATCTGCCAGATATGGGGCCAGGTGGTCGGTGATAATGACCTCGAGCACCCTCAGAAACACGACACCAAAGAAGACCCCGGTGACAGACCCCCAGCCGCCTATGATTATCATGCCCAGGTACCACATGGAGTCGAGCATAGAGAACTGTTCGGGATTGACGCGTAACTGCGTGTAGGCCCATAACCAGCCAGCCAGCCCAGCAAAAAGACACCCAATGAAGAAAGCATACATTTTGTAGCGAAAGATGGGAATACCGCTGACCTCAGCAGCCAGTTCGTTATCCCTGATAGCTATAAAAGCCCTGCCTGTGGATGACCTTTGGATGTTCTTGACAAGGAAAGTTACTACGACCACCATTATTCCACACAAGAAGAACATGGACCCACGGCTGATCAGTTCTTTCCCGCCCAGCGTAAGAGGTTCCAGCGACAGGCCAATGAATCCACCGGTAACCCCTTCAAAGTGTTGAAAACACCACTTGATTATGGAGCTGGCAGCCATAGTGGCTATGGCAAGGTAAAACAGCCTCAATCTGAAACAAGGCAGTCCGAAAATTAGTCCCACCACCCCAGCAGCCAGCATCGACAGTGGCAAGCAGACCCAGCCGTTCCAATCATATTTGGTAGTCAGGATAGCTACCGTATAGGCACCCACCCCCAAGAAGGCGGCATGGCCTATGGAAACCTGCCCACACAGCCCGGTCAATATGTGCAGCCCCAGTACCACCACAATAGTGACGAATACCCTGATGAACCAACTCAACCAGTAGTCGCTGCCATGCAAGGGGAAGGTGAACACGAACGCCAGCAGCACGGCCAACATGAGCCAGTGCGTCTTTGTTCGGAAGATCGCCATGTCCGACTCGTATTTGGTATTGAAAACGCCGCCAGGCAGCACCGTTATATCCTCCGTATTATCTTCAGTCCGAAGAGACCTTGAGGTCTAATCAGCAGGATGGTCAACATGAGAATGAAGGGCAAGAGTTCACTGAACCCGGTGACATGAGGGTCTATGTAGGTACTACCCAGGCTCTCTGCCACCCCGATAATCATGGCACCGATATAAGCACCGGGCAGGGATTCCAGACCACCCAGCAACAATACAGGCAGTGCCCTCGCCATGGCGAAGAACCCCATATCGGTACTCACAGCGGACATCGATCCCATGAGAATACCGCCGATCGCCGCTGACAGACAGCCAACGATCCAGGCTATGGCATAGATCCGCTTGACATTTATCCCCAAGCTTTGGCTTATGATGTTGTCTTCCGAAACGCACCTCATGAGTAACCCAGTCTTGGTGTACCTGAAGTAGGCCACAAAGAGCAAGAACATGCCTGTGGCGACGATGAAGGAGACGAGGTACAAGCGGGGGAAGGTGACACCTCCCCAGTCTAGGTTTCCGGTGGGCCTGAAAATCGAGGGCATCACCTGAGCAGATCCGCCAAACCACAGCATGGAGATGCCCAAGATAACGGACAAGCCCAGGACTATGGTCATGATGAAGGTTACCAGCATAGTGGCGCCTATCACCGGTTGCATCAGGAAACGATATATAAACAAGCCAACCGCTACGGCAGCAATGAAGGTTAGCACCACGGCAGCCCCGACAGGGAGGTCTTTTTCCTCGGCTAGCCACCACAGCAGAAAGGTGAAGAACACCATCAGGCCGCCGACCATCAGGTTGAGAACCTTGCTCGCTTTGAAGACTACCACCACACCCAGCGCAATTAAAGCGTAGACACCCCCTCGAAGGAGTCCCTCAACGATGGCACTTAAAGCAGTATCCATTCTGGGAAAACTACTCCAATCTCAATTTCTCTTCAGGTTGAACCGACACAATACCATCTTCGATTGAACCGAAGATCTGTTGTAAATTCACTCCGATGGCACCGAAAAAGCGGCGAGTTTCCGGGGACACGGTATTTCCAGCCGCATAGACAGCCCTCGCCTTGTTAAGACCGTGTTTGTCTTTGAGAGGATAGAACACTGCCAATCGGGCGAGAAGGTACCAAAGCCTCTTGAAAACGCTTACCCGGCGGCCTTCTGCCGGGAGATCAACTATCTTATAACCGATAGACATGCTGCGTTTGAACAACGTCCTTTTCAGCCAAGTTCCCTTGGCGATGTTCTCCTGAATTCCTGAAGTAATCATATCCCATACTATCGACGGATACACTAAAGTCTGAGGCGAAATCTCCCTCAAGTCCTGCGGTGCCGTATCTGATTTCTCAGGGAAGTTGAGCTTCTGCCCTAGCAACAAGCAAGCACCGAAACCTATCGTCTGCTCAAAGAACCACCCAGGGTTCATAACGGAGACGTATTCGTCATCTTCGTAGATCGGGTTTCGGAGCCCGGCACTCTCCACAGACGACAGCAGAAACTTGTATGTTTCGGGCACAGCTTTGGGCAAACCGTCAGTTCCGGGGGAATAGAGTATTACCGCTACGTCGTCGCCCTTGCCCAGGGCTATGCTTTCTTCAAAATGTTCAGGGTGGCTTGTCTCGTACTCTTCACCCAACTTAATGACGTCGGCCAGGCTCACCAGAATAGGGTTTTCATAGCGCCGCAGTCCCTTTTCATGCCAATAAACTATCTTCTTCAACGAAGGCAGCTCGTCTTTGATCTCCAGCAGCTTGTCAACTTGCTCCTGGTCCTGGGCTAGTACAAGTTCTGTTGCGGACTGCTGAAGGACAGACTTGAATTCTTCGAGAGAGCCACTGGGGTTCAATCCTATCACTGCTCCGCCGACTGTCTGGACAGCCAGCTCTGACCACAACCATTCAGGATTGCTATCGCCCAAAATGGAGACTTTTCGTCCTCGTGCCAGACCTGTCGTCTCCAAACCGAGAGCGAGGGCTTTTACCTTTTGGTAGCAGTCCTCCCAGTTGTACTCTTTCCAGATACCCTGTTCTTTTTTCCGGAGGGCGACTTTTCTAGCGCCCCATCGCTGGTAGTTACGAACCAGAAGTTTAGGGAAGGTATCTTCCATATCCAGAAGTCTAGATTACCTCTCTTCGCTCTCCGATTGCCTCAGCATCCAGCCTGAACCTGAAATAGAATGGCTACATTATAACCGTAGTCAAATGTTTTGTCTACCATGGCAACATCGAAATGATAGGGTTTGTTCTGAGCTGTAGTGCCTTTGCAGTAGCAGGACTACCTAACGGTTTGATACCCACTGATATTGCAGCCTCATTGTCCCTCTGGATTTTGTCCATTTCCTCCTCTTTGGCCCCTTGTAAGAGGATTCCGGGCATCAACGTCCCCTATAATATCACACCACAAAACTCTTGCCAAGTTTTGTGGTCGAGGGGTAGCGTAACGTAAGAAATCCCCGCGAAAGGCAGCCAATCTTCATGGCACAGCTATGAACAGGAATCAGGCGGTTGGCTTGCTGAGTACCGATCGTCTTGCACGGCACCGTATTTCGCAGGATCCACCAATGTCTGCTGCTTGACACGCCTCGAAGAAAATGGTATTTTCCCGAAAGTACCAGCACAGCACATAAGTAATTGACAGGGGGTGAAAGGTGAAAGGTGTAGCGGCATTATCAGTAATCTTCGCTCTGGTTGCTCTTATCCTTATCTACATTTCTGCAGATGCCAGGACTGATGGGCCGATTCACGCTGGGACCGTCTTTGCCGGCCTCTGGGCGATGTCTATCTCTGTAGTTGTGCATAATCTTCTGTCCAAATAGTCGCTTTCTCCAGGAAGGACAAAGCTGGCTTGCCCAGCTCGGGTTTGTTAGAAGAGTTGCCGGCTCGAGGGTTAGAGCAGTTTCTTGCCAAAGGCTTTTTGGCGTAATCCCGGTTTGTGATTATGGTCGCCCTCTGACGCTCTTTCATGTGTTATCCGTGTCAAGAGGGTGATCTAAGGAGGCGTGGCCTATGGAATGCGAGACTATCAAGGTAGACTACAGCGACAACATCGCTACCATTACCTTGAACCTACCCCAGAAGCTCAATTCCCTGGGTGTCAAGATGATCCACGAAGTGATGCAAGCTTGCGATGAAGTCGAACAGGGTGGCAGGGCACGTGTGGTCATCTTTACCGGCGCCGGACGGTCTTTTTGCGCTGGTGCTGACCTGGAAGATTTACAGAAGACAATAGCCCTGAAGCCGGCTGAGCAGGAGGAGCGTCTTAGGTTGTGGTTTTCGCTCATCTGGCGAGTGAAGAATGTGGAGCTGCCGACGATTGCCGCCGTAAATGGTCATGCTCTGGGTGGCGGTTTTGCGCTGGCTATTGCCTGCGATATACGAATTGCTTCAGAGGATGCCAAGGCTGGGTCTGTGTTTGTACAGCGAGGGGCCAGTTCTGCTGATATGGGGGTTAGCTGGATACTTCCCCGGCTGGTAGGCGCTGGGTGGGCGGCTGAACTCATGTTCACCGGCGACGTCATCGATGCTGCCACGGCAGAGCGCATCGGCCTCTTCAACCACGTGGTTCCTCGGGAGCAGCTAATGACGGCCGCCCGGGAGATGGCGGCCAAGTTAGCGGCTGGGCCACCACTGGGGCTCAAATTCACCAAGCGGGCCCTCAATCGCTCTGTCTGGGAAGGCCTTCAGAGTCAGCTTGAATAC
>Ga0194110_10010203_pt1 | contig 10479 bp, 1 predicted proteins | sample TA2Kig1200mmetaG_FD_146192 | JGI IMG/M metagenome (GOLD analysis project Ga0194110, IMG submission 146192) | Freshwater microbial communities from Lake Tanganyika, Tanzania - TA2015032 Kigoma Deep Cast 1200m | ecosystem: Environmental > Aquatic > Freshwater > Lake | place: Tanzania: Lake... | reverse complement strand
CGAACCTCAGCCTCATCTCCTCCAGCGTGCAATCGTGGACGCCCATGGGCAACAAGCCATGCTCGTCAACGGCGGGAATTGGCATGGGCTCAGACCCTACGCACCGTTTCTCGAGACATCAAGCCAACCTGAAAACCGCAAAGAAGCCCAGTCCGCAGCAGGTGCGCAGGTGCCGCTGGTTTCTCCGCGGGAAGTTCGACCGTCGCGCCGGCTGCCCAGGTGACCGTTTCGGTCACCGTCAGTGGCTTCACGGATGTGAATGCTTTCCAGTTCTCGTTGCGCTGGGATCCGAACGTTCTGCGCTTTGAGAGCACAGGCAGCTCTGGACTCCCAAACATGGTGTTTGACGACAGCCAAAAGACCAGCGGCAGGCTCGGGGTCCTGTGGGAGCCGGGCGACGGCGGGAGCCGCACGGTTTCGGACGGCACGACTATATTCAGCGTCACGTTTACGGCCCTTGGTTCCAACGGTCAGAGTTCTTCCGTGAGTTTTGGAGACAGCCCGACTCGCAAAGTGATTGTTAATCTCGCGACGGGGAGTTTCAGCCAGTCGGATGGCTCAATTCAAATCGTGAAGGTGAAGCAAAACCAGACCATCACCTTTGGCTCGTTGAACAACAAAGCTTACGGGGATGGTCCCTTCTCCGTCAGCGCGACGGCGAGTTCGGGCCTGCCGGTCAGTTTCAGCATTGCCTCCGGACCCGCAACGGTTTCGGGCAGCACGGTGACGATTACGGGAGTCGGGACGGTCACGGTCAGGGCTTCCCGAGCTGAGAATGATGACTACAATGCGGCGACTCCCGTGGATCAATCCTTCACCGTGGCCAAAACAGGTCAGACGATCACTTTTGGCTCACTTGGAATCAAATATTACGGAGACACGCCGTTCACCGTGAGCGCGACCGCCAGTTCGGGGTTGACGGTGAGCTTCAGCATCGTCTCGGGACCGGCGACCCTCTCCGGCAGCACAGTCACGATCACCGGCGTTGGAACTGTGACAGTAAAGGCGGCTCAGGCGGGCGACAGCAATTACAACGCGGCTCCGGACGCGCAGCAATCCTTCACGGTAGCCAAAGGGAATCAAACGATCACCTTCGGCGCGCTGAGCAACAAGACGTATGGAAACAGCTCGTTCAGCGTGAGCGCGACCGCCAGTTCGGGGTTGACGGTGAGCTTCAGCATTGCCTCTGGGCCAGCGACAATTTCGGGCAACACGGTCACAATCACTGGGGCGGGAACGGTGATCGTGCGGGCAAATCAGACCGGCAACGACAACTACAACGCGGCGACTCCCGTGGATCAATCCTTCACGGTATCCAAGGCGAATCAGTCGATCACATTTGGCGCCCTGAGCAACCGAACCTATGGCGAGGCGCCGCTCAATTTGGGCGCGACCGCCAGTTCGGGGTTGACGGTGAGCTTGAGCCTCGTCTCAGGCCCGGCCACCTTCGCGGGCAACACGTTGACCATTGCCGGAGCAGGCCCGGTGACGGTTCGCGCCACTCAGGCTGGAAACGACAATTACAACGCCGCGGCCAACGTGGAGCAGTCCTTCAACGTGGCGAAAGCGGATCAAACGATCAGTTTCGGGACGCTCAGCGGCAAGGCATACGGCGACGCTTCATTCAGCGTGAGCGCGACCGGCAGTTCGGGATTGGCCGTGAGCTTCAGTCTTGTGTCCGGCCCGGCGACGGTCTCTGGAAACACCGTCACGCTCACGGGAGTCGGCACGGTGATCGTGCGGGCAAATCAGACCGGCAACGACAACTACAACGCGGCGACTCCCGTGGATCAATCCTTCACCGTGGCCAAAGGGAATCAAACGATCACCTTCGGCGCGCTGAGCAACAAGACGTATGGAGACAGCCCGTTCAGCGTGAGCGCGACCGCCAGTTCGGGGTTGACGGTGAGCTTGAGCCTCGTCTCAGGCCCGGCCACCCTCGCGGGCAACACGGTCACGATCACTGGAGTGGGAACGGTGGCGCTTCGCGCCAGCCAGGTAGGCAATGCCAACTACAACGCAGCGCCTGATGTGGAGCAGAGCTTTGCGGTTGCCAAGGCGAACCAAACCGTCAGCTTTGGCGCCTTGGCGAGCGTGGCCTTCGGCGGCTCGCCGATTAATCTGTCGGCCACAGCCAGTTCAGGATTGCCTGTAACTTTTAGCGTCGTCTCTGGTCCCGCCACGATTGCTGGAAACACGCTCACCATCACAGGCGTGGGCACGGCGGTTGTGCGCGCCAGCCAGGTGGGCAACGACAACTACAACGCGGCGGCGGCGGTGGACCAGTCGCTCACAGTGGCCAAGGCTACGCCGCCGATCAATTGGTCCACGCCGGCGGCCATCACCTATGGAGCGGCGTTAAGCTCCGCGCAGCTCAATGCCACAGCGAACATCCCTGGAACGTACACTTATTCGCCTCCGTCCGGCGCGACGTTGAACGCGGGCAGCCATACGCTCTCCGTGAGCTTCACACCGACACCGAACGACACCGCGAATTACAACAACGCCACTGCGAGTGTGACCCTTCAGGTTCAGAAGGCCACGCCCGCAATCAATTGGTCGAGTCCCGCCAGCATCGCTTACGGGACCGCGCTGGGTGGCGCCCAACTCAACGCGAGCGCCAGCGTCGGCGGGACGTTCTCTTACTCGCCCCCTGGAGGCACGATCTTGGATGCCGGCAATCCATCGCTCTCCGTGTCGTTCACACCGAACGACACCGCGAATTACAACAACGCATCGGCGACGGTGTCGATCAACGTGAGCAAGGCGGACCAGACCATCAACTTTGCTTCCCTGCCGCAGCGGCGCCGTGGGGAATCCTTCACGCTGAGCGCCTCGACCAGCTCCGGCCTGGCGGTCAGTTTCCACGTCTCTGGGCCGGCGACGCTTACGGGCAACACGGTCACACTCAACGGCCCCGGCACCGTCACGGTGACGGCATCTCAGCCGGGCAATTCCAACTACAATGCGGCGGCGGAGGTGCAGCGGCAATTCAATGTGATCGGGAACACGCCCCCCACGCTGGAGCTTGTCGCCGCCCGAACGATTGATGAGGGCAGCACGCTGACCGAAACGTTCCGGGCTACAGATTCTGATGTGCCCACGCAGATTTTGACCTTCCGACTGGAGGGCGAGCCGGCCGGTGCCAGTGTTAATCCCTCCACAGGCGCGTTTACCTGGACACCGACCGAGAGCCAGGGTCCCGGGGCGTACAACTTCACTGTCCGGGTGACGGACAACGGGGATCCTATTGAAAACGCCGCGAGGACCTTTTCGATCACCGTGAATGAAGTGAATGTCGCGCCGGCGATCTCGCAAATCCCTGGTCAAACGGTGAAAGCGGGCAAGAAGCTGACGTTCACCGCGACCGCCAGCGACACGGATGTGCCCGCGAACACGCTGACGTTTAGTCTGGGTAGCGATGCGCCCACTGGGGCCACGATCAATCCTGCGACCGGAGTGTTCGAGTGGACGCCCGCCGAGTCACTCGAAGAGAAAACAGTAACCTTCACGGTCCGCGTGACGGACAACGGGACACCAAGTCTGAGCGCCTCACAGAGCGTCACGGTGAAGGTCGCGCCAACAAACAGGCCTCCGGTGTTCGAGACGATTTCAACGCAGACCATTCCGGAGGGAAGTCCGTTCACTCTGACGATCAAGGCCACGGACCCGGATGCGAACTTCTTCTTCTTCAACCTGGTGTCTGGAGCGCTGCCGGGTATGAATCTTGATCCGGCCGTCGGCGAATTGACTTGGACACCAACGGAAGCGCAAGGGCCAGGGACATACAAGGTCTCGGTTAAGGCCACAGATGATGGCACACCCATCCAGACCGCGACGATAGAAGTTACGCTGGTTGTCACCGAGGTGAATACTGCTCCAGTGCTGGCGCCGATTTCAGATCGAACGGTGCGGGTTGGAGAGTCCTTGAACCTTACGGCTTCGGCCAATGATTCGGATCTTCCAGCCAACACGTTGACATTCCGCTTAGGCGCAGGCGCGCCAGCCGGGGCCGCGCTCGCCGCGACCACGGGCGCTTTCACCTGGACCCCAACCCCGCCGCAGGGCGGAACAACTCACGACATCACCGTGGAGGTTGTTGACGATGGGACGCCCGCGTTGACTGCATCGCGCAGCTTCAAGGTCGCCGTGGGCGTGTCGAACGAAGCGCCGGTCCTTCCGCCCATTGTCAACCAGACCATTGCCGAGGGAAGCACACTGACCCTGGCCGTTACGGCAAGCGATCCTAACAACAATCTGCTCACTTACGCGTTAGGAGCAGGCGCGCCGAGCGGCATGACCGTTGACCCGGCAACGGGGACCATTCGCTGGACGCCCGAGGAAAGCCAGGGGCCCGGCAGCTATTCGATCACGGTTGAGGCCACCGACAACGGCACTCCTCCTCTCAAAGCGTCGATGAGCTTCAACGTCCTGGTCACTGAGGTGAACACGGCGCCGGTTCTGGCCGCATTGACTGACCAAACCATTGCGCGCGGGGAGACTGCGACGTTTACGCCCGCAGCCACGGACAACGATCTGCCACGCCAGACGTTGACGTTTACTCTGGCATCTGGCGCACCTGAAGGCGCGCGAATTGATCCCGTAACCGGCGCCTTCACCTGGACACCGTCTGCCATTCAACCTCCCGGCAACTACTCAATTACCGTGCGCGTGACTGACAATGGGACACCGCCGCTGAGTGATTCCAAGAGCCTGACCGTCGTGGTGCGAGCGCCTCCGGTCGTAAACCCGACCCTTTCGGCGATTTCGGATCAGACGACGAAGGAAGGCATCGCCACGCCAGCCATTGTCTTCACGGTGAACGACCCGGATGGCCTGCCCACAGATTTGAAGCTCAGCGCCAGTTCCTCCAATGCAAACCTGGTGCCGACCGCTAATATCGTCTTTGGCGGAGCTGGAGCCAACCGCACGGTGACGGTGACGCCGGCCCCCAATCGAGTTGGCGCCGCGACCATCACGATTCTGGTGGAGGATTTGACGGGTGGTAAAGCGACGACGACCTTCGAATTGACCGTCACACCGGCGCCCCCAACCATCACGAAGCAACCCGAAAGTCGCATCGTGCCATCCGGTGCGAACGTGACTCTGGTTGTGACGGCCAACGGCCGCGGCCCCTTGAGTTATCAGTGGCGCTTCAATGGAAGGGACATTGCGGGAGCAACCAATCCTTCGCTCGTGCTGACCAGTGTGACCCCGGAGCAGTCCGGGGAGTATCTGGCGGCGGTTAGCAATGCCGGAGGTTCGGTGACCAGTTCGGCAGCGACCCTTCAGGTCATTGTGCCAGTCACGATTACCAAACAACCCGAGAGCCAAAGCGTGGCGGCGGGAGTTTCAGTGACATTTTCTGTGGAAGCCACGGGGACCGGGCCGCTGGTTTACCAGTGGCAGTTCAACGGCGCCGATTTGGCAGGTCAGACCAATCCCACGCTCCAGATTCGCAATGCGGCGCTGACGAACACGGGAGAATACTCGGTGATCGTCAGTAATGCTGCTGGGCCTGTGGCAAGCTCAAAGGCAAAGCTGAGCGTCGCCCTTCCACCTACGATCACGCGCCAACCGCAAAGCCAGAACGTGCTCGCAGGATCTGCCGTTCCGCTCACGGTCGCCGTGAGCGGAACGGAACCGTTGCGCTATCAATGGCGTCGGAACAACTCAGACCTTGCGGGAGCAACCAGTCCCACTCTCGCGCTGAGTAACGTCGCTGTGGCCAATGCCGGTGAATATGCCGTGGTCGTGAGCAATGCGGCCGGCTCAGTAACAAGTGAAATTGCGCGGGTGACGGTGACTCAGGCCGCTCAAATCACCACGCAGCCAGCAAGTGAGACCATCACGGCTGGCCAGAGCGCGACGCTCAGCGTCGTCGCCACAGGCACCGCGCCTCTCACTTACCAGTGGCGCCGCAACGGGGTGGATTTGCCCGAAGCCAATCAGGCGACGCTGGCCCTTGCCAACGTTCAGTTAGCTCAAGCCGGGAATTATCAAGTGATCGTGAGCAATGCGGCCGGGCCGGTCACGAGCGCGGGAGCGACGCTCACGGTCAATGTGCCCGTCACGGTCGTCGAGCAGCCGCAGAGCCAAACGGTCAGAGAAGGCGAGCGCGTCGTGCTCAGTGTGGTGGCTGCCGGAAGCAACCCGATCACTTATCAGTGGCAGAGGAATGGAGCGAACCTGGCGGGGGCGACAGGGCCCAGTTTGACCTTAGCCAGCGCACGGACCAGCGACGCCGGGACCTATCGGGTCGTCGTGCGCAACGTCGTGGGGGCCGTGAATAGCACGGACGCCGTCGTGCGTGTGATTGTCCCGCCGTCGATCCAGACCCAGCCCGTGAACCAAAATGTGCCGCCTGGAGCCAGCGTCACATTTTCAGTCGGGGCCAACGGCGACGCACCGCTGGAGTTTCAGTGGAAAAAGAATGGCGTGAACATTTCCGGCACGGCGGGACCAAGTTTGGCGTTGAATAATGTCCAGGTTGCGGACGCCGGCAATTACAGCGTCGTCGTGGCAAATGCGGGCGGAGCTGTCACCAGTGCCGGAGCCAGCCTGACGCTGATCTTGCCTCAGGAGACCGGAGGTCCCTCTGCTCAACAAGCCCGGGATATCGGCGAAGTGCTCGAGGCCACATTTGATGGCGGCAGCATCGACTCGGGCGGAATCGGCCCACAGACACGGAAGAATTCACCACCCTCCACGGGAGGCGAACGCTGGTTTTCCTGGAAAGCTTCTCTGACAGGCATTGCCACGTTCAACACCATCGGCAGCACCTTTGACACGGTGCTGGCCATTTACACCGGAGTTTCTCCGAACTTGACGGAGGTCGTGTCGGACGATGATCGGGGCGGATTCTTCGCCAGCCAGGCAAGTTTCAACGCCGTCCCAGGGACGACCTACCTGATCAACGTCAAAGGCTTTGGCGGAGCCACAGGACGGATCGTGGTTGGTTTCAAATTAACCCCAACCGCACAAAAGCTGCCTGTGATCCTGGTGCAGCCGCGGAGCCGCACTGTGACCGAGGCGACGGACGTGACTTTCGACGTTCAAGCTCAGGGAACGGATCTGCGGTATCAATGGCACTTCAACGGTAAGCCGATTCCTGGAGCGACTTCGCCGAACCGGACGCTTCCAGCTGTTCTCGCAGAGGACGTGGGCATCTGCGCGGTGCGTGTAAGCAGCGGCCCCGATCCTTCCGCGCTGACGGTGGATAGCGCGTTGGCGGCGCTACAAGTCGGAACCGAGACGATCTCAGCTCAAGACAAGTTCAAGAATGCTCCTCGGGTGGGCGTCAGTGGGGCCCGGCTGGCGAACCTTGGCTTGCAGTCCTTGCTGCAACCCGCTCCGGACTTTGTGGCTCGCCAGTTTTCGGGTTGGCTGGCTTTTTCAACCATCGGTTCGGGCAAAGAACAAGGCGAGCCCAACCACGCGGACGATTTCGGCGGAGCTTCGCAGTGGGTCACGTACCAGGCGCCAGCCAGCGGCGCACTGCGAGTGAGCACCGAAGGCAGCGACTTCGACACTGTCTTGGCCGTCTATAGCGGGTCCGGGGCGGATTTTGCCAGTTTGAAGACCGAGGCCTCGGACAATAACAGCGGTGCTGACGGTCTGGACAGCGTGGTGAATGTTCCTGTCACCAACGGCGCGGTGTATTACATCGCCGTCGATGGTGTCAAAGGCGCGAGTGGAATAGCCCGATTGAGCTACGAGCTTGGGCAAGGCCCGCTTATTTCACGACAACCGTTGAATCAGTCGGTGGCTGTCGGGGCGGGTGTGGGATTCTTTGTAGAAACCACAAATGCCCTCAGCAGCGTGACCACAACCTTGCCCACGTTGCGGTATCAATGGACGCGCGATGGATTAAAGCTCAACGGAGAGACGAACCGATCGCTGGCCATTCTGAGCGCGCAGCCCGCGGATGCTGGAGATTACGCCGTCATTGTGTCCAGTTTCGCCGGCTCGGCCACGAGTGCAGTGGCCAAACTGACCGTGAACGTGCCGTTGACGATCACCAGCCAACCCCAGAGCCAAAGCGTGCAGGCGGGCGGAAAAGCGACTTTCACCGTGACGGTCAGCGGCAGCGAGCCAATCAGCTATCAATGGCGTTTCAACGGGACGGACATATCCGGGGCGACCAACGCTTCCTACGCCATTAACAACGCACAGTCGGCCACGGCGGGCGCTTACCTCGTGATCGCGCGAAATGCGATCGGGACCGTCCAGAGTTCAACGGCCACGCTCACCGTTGGACAAGCACCATCGATCACCCAGCCGCCTGATGGCCTGGAAGTGATCCCAGGGCAAAGAGTGGTATTCAACGTGACGGCGACCGGCACTGGTCCGTTGCGATACCAATGGCGTTTCAATGGGGTGAATATTCCGGGTGCCACAGGGGCGAGTTTGGAATTGGCGAGCATTAAGCTTTCAGACGCGGGCGAATACTCCGTGGAAGTGAGTAACGAATCGGGATTCGTTCTCAGCACGCCTGCGCTGCTGAGCGTCAACCTGCAACCCAAATTCGTCGTCCAGCCGATTAGCCAAACAGTCTCTGCTGGAAGCAGCGTCGTCTTCAACGCTCTCGCGACCGGATCTGGAACCATCACTTATCAGTGGAAATTTAATGGGAGGGAAATTCCGGGAGCGACCAACCCCAACTACGAAATCGGCAGCGCCCGGGCAGAGCATGCCGGGAATTACTCCGTGACTGCCAGAAGTGCGGCCGGCTTGATCGAAAGCGAGTCGGCCCGACTGACAGTCGAGGCGGTTGGAGCACCGGAACCGCAAGCCGCTTTAATCACCGACATGCGGTTTGACCCTGCGACGGGCTTTCAATTTCGACTGACGGTCCCCGAAGGACGGCGAGCCTCCATCCAGGTCTCCGCGGACCTGGTCAATTGGGTCGATTTCAAGCCCGAGCAGTTCACCGGGAGCGCTGACATACTCGATCCGCAAAGTCCTGCTTTGGGGATGCGGTTCTATCGCATCATCGTTCAGTAGAGCAATCTTCGAGAATAACGCCTGCGAGCTATTCGATTCGTTCGGATGGTTGTCGCTAGGAAATTCGGTTTGTTTCAGATGCCGTATCATGCGGCCTGGACACCGGAACGTTGAAGCGATGCGATGAATGACCCTCGGAGAGCCGGATGCGGGAAAACCGCCTGTCCGGTTCGATGAGGGGCGAAGCGTGACGGTCATTGGCTCCGGCCTCTCAATCCGTCCGCTTCGCCTACTCTACTCAATCGTTCCCGCCATTCCACGGCTTTCCCAGAGAAAAGTCGCAACCATTTTCACCGATTTTCGCGAGAGAGAACACCAAGGTGCCACAAGAAACGCAGGAGGACCTTGGCTAAAAAGGGTCAGAAAGCAATGGCAGGAGGATGCGATACTCCTTACCCCGGACTGAGCAATCTCGGTCGGCGGACGTGTCCTGGGCATTCCTGGGTGCGTCCGTTTAGGTCCTTGATTCTCGCTTTCCGCGCTTTCCAGAAGCACTGAAGCAGCACTTGCCATTCTTGCTGAATCTGGCATTATATGAATGTCGGGTGCTGCTGGTCAGCTCGATATGGTTTGCCCAGCCCGACATCATATCTTCACCCCGCCCTGCGCGGGGTTTTGTTTTTGAAACGACTCCCAGCCCTCGCGCGCAAACTCGACTAATTCGGAATCCTCGGGGAACACTTTCAACCCGTCGAGCTTGTGTCCCTCGTGCCGCTTGTAGAAAGTCGGCAACAACTCCTGAAAATACGGGTAAGTGAAATCCCGCACCTTGAATGCGCGATAGACATTGTAGGCGCAAAGGTCGGCAAGCTGGATGCCGTTGGAGAGTTTGCTGTCGGTGAAGAAGGGATATTCGACAATGTGATTGAAAAGCACGTTTTGATTGCCTTCGCGTTGGAAGAACGCGTGCTTCATCGAGACCGCTCGGTTGAGGGCTTTGTCCGTGTCATCCATCACGATCAGCGCGTGATGCTTGGGATGGTATTCCGCCATGAAATGTTCGATGCGCTCCAACAGTAGCTCATAGGCTTTCTTGTGCAATGTTTCGTGGGTCATGTGCTCGCGGAGCTTCCGTTTGTCGAAAACCACCGAGAACAGCGTCATGTGCTGTGCCGGAATCTGCCGAAAAAAGCACGCCACCAACCGCTCCCGTTCCGCATCCGAAAGCGAAGCGAGGAAGGGGCTCTTGTCCGCGCGTTCCTTGGGGTTGCGAATCCAGTTGGATTTCAGTTCGCAGTCGGCCAAGTCGAAACGCAACTTGCGAGTTCGGTTCAACTGGTCGGCGAATTCCAGCTTAAGATTGGCAATCTCGCGGTCAAACCTGCGCCAACGTCCTTCCCAGAGAGCCACGGACGTCAGCGCATAGATGTGATCCTTAGAGCGTGTCCGAAAATTCCGCGGGGTCCTGTTTTCGCGCCAAAGGCCGGATGGCGAGGCGCAACGAAGGAGAATATCCTCCCTGGATCTTCGACT
>Ga0194110_10010199_pt1 | contig 10481 bp, 10 predicted proteins | sample TA2Kig1200mmetaG_FD_146192 | JGI IMG/M metagenome (GOLD analysis project Ga0194110, IMG submission 146192) | Freshwater microbial communities from Lake Tanganyika, Tanzania - TA2015032 Kigoma Deep Cast 1200m | ecosystem: Environmental > Aquatic > Freshwater > Lake | place: Tanzania: Lake... | reverse complement strand
CGAGCCGGGCGCGGGCTGAGAGCCCGAGAACAAATCCCGCTAGCGGCGCGCAGATTGCCCGTGGTGAGCGCTTTCGGCGCCACGCGGAGTCTGTGCAACCGACTGACTCTCAGGCTCTGCGCGGCGGTCTGGTCGCTGCCGGGCAAGCCCGTCAGTTCCAGGTGACGTCCCAGGTCAGCGTCTCACCGGCCTCGCGTGCAGTCTCGACCGGGATGCTGAGCCACGCGCGTTTGCCGTCGCGGTCGGCCTCGACGCCGCGGGCGCTGGGCAGCACGCTGCTGCTGACCGCGGCGCCCGGCAGGTCGAACTCCAGGCGCAGCGTGTCGCCGACCTCGGTGGTCTTGCGGCGCGGGTCGTAGACGCCGGCCAACTCGCCGCGGGTGCGTTTGTCGGGGACGAGCGCTGCGACCCAGCCGGCGGTGGCGCTGCGGGCAATGCGCACGGTCAGCTTGTTGGCGTCCATGCGCGGCACGAACTGCAGCGCGTCGTCGCCAAAGCGCAGGTCGGCGAGTTTGGCCGCAGCGCCCTGGCTGTGCATGAGCGCGGCTCGCTGGTGCCAATCGACGCCCTTGACGACGGCCTCGGCGGGGCTGGGCGACGGCGAGGCGACCAGGGCGCGGGCGGTGACGTCGGCGGCGCCGTCGGGATGCAAACGGATGTGCAGGCCGACGATCTCGTTGCCTGAGCAGGCGGCAAGGCAGGGGAGTAGCCAGACGGCGAGGCGGAGCAGGTGCATGAGCGTGTGTGTGTGGGGGGGCGTTTTCGCAGCCGGTGCGGCGCCGTGCGCGAATTTTTTCGCGGGGTCGCGGAGGCGGTCGGCCACAGGCTCTCGTGGTGGCGCGGAAGGCGCGACCCCAAGGGCTGTGCCTGCAAAACTATCCGGTGGTTTTGAGGGGGTAAATAGTGGGTGTAGCGTGGTAAAAAGTGGTTGATCAGTGGGTTTGTGTGGTTAGATTCCGGCGCGACACGGGGGCGGCAGCTCCCCCAACCCCGCCGGCATGACCTCCTACTTCGGCAGCTCGGAGCACACCCTGGATGACAAGAGCAGGCTCGTCCTGCCCGGTCGCATCCTGGATGCCGTCGCCAAGAACGTATGGCAGTTCCATCTCACGGCGGGGCTGGATCGCTGCCTCCTCCTGCACGACAGCCAGGGGTTTCAGGAACTCGTCGCGCGGATCGGCAAAGCCGTGCCAGGCAGCCGAGCCCATCGGGCGCTCTGCCGGCGGTTCCTGGGGCACTCCGTGGAGGTCGAGCCTGACGGCAACCGGCGCATTCGCATTCCGGAGCCGTTGCTCAAGTACGCGGGGCTCGCGGCGAGCCAGGCGGTGGTCCTCGTCGGCGCCGGCCGGGTCATGGAGATCTGGTCGCCTGCCAACCTGGACAACGTCCTTGCCGACGCGACCCCCGAGGAAGAGTCGCTCTTTGCCAGTCTGGTCAGTCCTGTCGAGCCGTCCGCGGCCACGAACAGGACCTGAGCGTTGCGCGTTCGTGTCGGCGCGGTCCCGGTCAGGGCCCGAGTCCGATTGCTGCTGTCGGGTGGTCAAGGGAAGTAGCAAGTGGACGAACCGAGCACGAAGGCTAGCGACGCGGGACGGTCCGGGAACAGTCAGCCCGTGCATCGTCCCGTGTTGCTGCGGGAGGTCGTCGACCTCCTGGCGCTGCGCGAGGGCCTGGTGGTGGTGGATGGGACGGTCGGGGCCGGTGGGCACGCTCGGGCGATCGTGCCGCACATCGGACCGACCGGGATCTTGGCGGGGTTGGACCGGGACAGCGAGATCCTGGAGTTGGCGCGGGCGGCCTTGGCGGAAGCCTCGGCCGCCGGCGCCAACTCCAGGGTCTCGCTGCACCACTGTGCGCACTCCCAGATGCACGAAGCGTTGGCGTCGATCGGTCAGTCGCGCTGCGATCGTGTGTTGCTCGATCTGGGGGTGAGTTCCCTGCAACTCGACCGTCCGGAACGTGGGTTCTCGTTCATGGCCGATGGGCCGTTGGACATGCGGATGGACAAGTCGGCGCCGGTTTCGGCCGCCGATTGGCTCGCCGTCGTCGGCGAGCGCGAGCTGGCGGACGTGATCTTCCAGCTCGGCGACGAGCGTCACAGCCGCCGCATCGCGCGGGCGATCGTCGACGCGCGTCGCCGCGCCCCGATCACCCGCACCGGCCAGCTCGCCGAGCTCGTCCGCGCGGCCCTGCCGGCGGCGGCGCGCCACGGTCGCATCCATCCGGCCACGCGCACGTTCCAGGCGATCCGCATGCACGTGAACGACGAGCTCGGCGAACTGGTGCGCGGTCTCGAGGCGGCGCACGCCTGTCTCCGGCCGGGCGGTCGCCTGTGCGTGATCACGTTTCATTCGCTCGAGGACCGCGTCGTGAAGCACTGGCTGCGCGAGCGTTTCGACGTCGTCACCAAGAAGCCCGTCGTCGGGATGCCCGACGAGGTCGCTGACAATCCGCGCGCCCGCAGCGCCAAGCTGCGTTGCGGGGTGCGCCGGGAGGACGCCGCATGAGGTGGATGCTCGCCGGCCTGTTGTTCGCCCTGGCGGTCGCGTTGGCGATCTTCACCGCCGCCCTGCGCGCCGAGAACGCGCGCGTTCGGCACTGCGTCGAGCGTGAGTACCGCGAGGTCTGGGACCGCGTCGTCGAGTTCAAGCGGCTGTCGATCGAGAAGCTGTCCGAGGCGTCGCCACAGCGGCTCGCCGCGGCCCACTGGCGGCATCTGCGCGCCGAGGCGACGCGGCAGGAGGCCCGCAGGCAATGACCATCGACAAAGGCGAGTTGCGGCGCGTTCGCGCCGCCTTCGTGCTGCTGGGCTGCGTGCCGTTGTTCCTCGCCGGCTGGTTCGGCTACGTCCAGGTCGGCCAGGCGGGCGAGCTCGAGCGCGCCGGTCGTGCGCCGCTGCGCCTCGTGCCGGCCACGGCCGACTCGCAGGGCTCGCGCCAGGAGAAGGTGCCAGCGCCCCGCGGCACGATCGTCGATCGTCACGGCAACCTGCTGGCGCTCGATTGCGAGACCTACGAGATCCGCGCCGACGTCCGCGTGCCGCTGGGCGTGCGCGATGACGTCGGCGAGTACTGCGCGTGGTTGGCCAAGGTGCTCGACGCGCTGGCGCTGGCGCTGGTCGCCGATCCGGACCTCGCGGACCGCGAGGACGTGCGCAAGCGCCACGTCGAGCGGCTGGCGAAGACGATGCAGCGCGAACTGCGCACCGGCGAATTGCCGGCGACGGGGCCGGTGCCGCCGCGCCACCCGGGCCGCGCCGACGTGCTGGTCGCCGGCGGCGTCGACTCGCTGGCGATCGTCGAGGCGCTGCGCGCGCTGGCCGCCGAGCGGTGGTTTGGCAACGTCACGCTGCACTTCTTGCGCTCCTACCAGCGTTCCTACCCGGAGCGCGACTTGACCTACGGGCTCGTCGGCCACACCGACACCAAGTGGCGCAAGAGCGCCGCCGGCGCGTCGTGGCTCGAGACCACGGGCGTCTGCGGCCTCGAGGCGATGGCCGAGTTGCGGCCCGATCCGAGCGGCGCGCGGCCGTTCCTGGCCGACGGCCGTGGCCGGCCGTACTTCCTGGCGCCGATCAGCGACGTGCCGCTGCCCAACGTCCTGCACTCGACGATTGACGTCGACCTGCAGCGCATCGCCGTCAAGGAACTGGCGGCGCAGGCTGAGGCCGGCGCGCGCGAGGGCAAGGTGACCACGCCCAAGTGGGGCGCGATGGTCCTGGTCGAGATGGCGACTGGCGACGTGCTGGCGGCGGCGTCCTGGCACCGCGACGAGAAGAACCTCCAGGCGGCGTCGTTCACGCCCTACCAGAGCCTGTGCGAGCCCGGCTCGGTCGTGAAGCCGCTGGTGCTCGCCTATGCCTACGAGGCCGGCAAGCTCGACTGGGGCGCGCAGTTCGACTGCGCGCCGGGCAGCGCCGACTACCGCACGCGCATCGCGCACCTTGGCCGCAGCAAGCCGGTCCGCGACGACCACGACTGCAGCGTCCTCGATGCGCACGGCATCATCACGAACAGCTCGAACATCGGCGCCACCTACGTCGGCCTGATGCTCGAGCGCGAGGAGTGGGAGGACTACATGGAGTGCTTTGGCTTCGGCCGGTCGCTCGGGTGGTCCTTGCCGCACGGCAGCCTCGGCGGCACCAACAAGCGCTCGTTCGCCCGCGACATCCCGGTCCGCTCGTTCAAGGCCAACAGCGCCATTTCATTCAGCTTCGGCTACGAGTTGCAGACCACGACGCTGCAGATGGCGCGCGCCTACCTGCGCCTGTTCCGCGGTCGCGACGCCCAGTTGCGCGTCTGCCGCGGCGCCGAGGTCGACGGCAAGTGGCAGCCGGCGCCGTCGGGAATCGGCGGCCGGGCCTTCCGGCCCGAGGTCACCGACGCCGTGCGCGCCGCGATGATGGACGTCGTCAGCGCCGACCCGAAAGCGACAGGCTTCTACATGCACGGCCGCATGTTGAAGGAGTTGGGGATCGATCTGCACGGCGTCGTCGGCGGCAAGACCGGCACGGCGGCGAGCATGATCGGCATTCCTGGTCGCGGCGCAGTCAACGTGCGCAACGCCAGCTTCGTCGGCTTCCTGCCGGCGGACAATCCGCGGTGGCTCGCGGTCTGCGTGCTGCAGAAGGACGATAGTGCGCGGTTCTATGGCGGTAGCTATGCTGCTCCGCCTGTGGTGCGGATGCTGCTCCAGTGCCAGCAACTGGAACGGCGGCGCTTGCAGCGCCAGGAACCTGCGAACGGTGCGAGCGGTCAGGCTCGCGAGGCCTCCGTAACTCCTGGTGATTCAGGCTGGGGCCACGCGGCCTCAGAGAGCAAGGCATTGGGGCGGTAGATGACTGAACTGGCTTATCCGTCCGGACTCCCGTCCGGCCAGGGCTTCGTCCGTTTGCGCGAGATCCGCGACTGCTTGCAGCCGCGAGAGCTCCTTCGTTGGCGGGATCTCGCCATCGACGGCCTGTGCTTCGACAGCAAGGAAGCGCGCAGCGGCAATCTGTTCTTCGCCATTCGCGGCGCCAAGAGCGACGGCGCGCTGTTCGCGCAGCAGGCGGTCGCCAAGGGCGCCGTCGCCGTCGTCGCCGAGGAACCGCTGGCCCTGCCGGTGCCGGTGCTCGTCGTGCCGAGCGCGCGCGCCGCGCTGGCCGACGCTGCCCGCTACTACTATCGCGATCCGTCGCGCGCCGTGTCGGTCATCGGCATCACCGGCACCAACGGCAAGACGACGACGGCGCACCTGGTGCGCGCCTGCCTGCAGGCCGATCGCCGGCAGGTCGGCCTGCTCGGCACCATCGCCTACGAGTTCGGCGGCCGCCGCATCCCGGCGTCCAACACCACTCCCGACCCGGTGCGTCTGCAGGGCTATCTGCGCGAGATGGCGGACCGCTACGCCAGCGCCTGCGTGATGGAGGTCAGCAGCCACAGCCTCGACCAGGACCGCGTCCGCGGCGTGCGCTTCGCGACGGCGGTGTTCACCAACCTGACGCATGACCACCTCGACTATCACGGCACGATGGCGGCCTACAGCGAGGCCAAGTCGCGGTTGTTCAAGAGCCTCGCGCCCGGCTCGACGGCGGTGATCAACTGCGACGACCCGGCCGCGCCGCTGATGGCGGAGGCCTGCGGCCGCGGCGTGCGGACGATCTGGTACGGGCTGTCGTCCGAGGCCGACGTCCGCGCTGAGAACCTGCAGCTCGGGCCCGACGGCACCCGCTTCACCCTGGTGATGCCCAACGGCGCCGTCGAGATGTTCCTGCGCCTCGTCGGCATGCACAACGTCTACAACGCGCTCGCGGCGGCGGCGGTGGCGATCTCGCTGGGCGTCAGCGATCTGACGGTCGCCTCGGCGCTCGAGGACGCGCGCGCGGTGCCCGGCCGGCTCGAACTGGTCGAGGCGCCGATCGGCGCCGGCGGCAAGGTCCGCACGTTCGTCGACTACGCGCACACGCCCGACGCGCTGGAGAAGGTCTGCGCCACGCTCGCCGAGCTCGCCGAGGGCAAGCTGCACGTCGTGTTTGGCTGTGGCGGCGACCGCGACCGCAGCAAGCGCGCGCCGATGGCCGCTGCGGTGGCGCGCCACGCGCACAGCGCCTACCTGACCAGCGACAACCCGCGCAGCGAAGACCCCGAGGCGATCCTCGACGAAGTCCAGAAGGGCCTCGCCGACGCCCCGATCGACGTGCGACGCATCGTCGACCGCGCCGAGGCGATTCGCGCCGCGGTCGGCTGCGCCGCGCCCGGCGACACCGTGCTGATCGCCGGCAAGGGCCACGAGACCTACCAGATCTTCAAGGACTGCGTCGTGCCGTTCGACGATCGGCTCGAAGCTGCGCGCGCGCTCGCAGCGAGGGAGGCGGGATGGTTGCCCCGATGAGACGCAAGGCCGCCGCCGTCACCGATGGCGTCCGCAGCGGACGCGACTCGTGGATGACCGCGGCCGCGGTCGCCAAAGCGACCGCCGGCGAGGTGTTGCAGCGCGGCGTCGCCGCCATCGGCGTCGAGACGGACACGCGCAAGGACTGCGTCGGCAAGCTGTTCGTCGCCATCCGCGGCGAGAAGAACGACGGCCATGCCTTCCTGGAGGCGGTCGTGCAGGGCGGCGCCGCCGGCTTGCTCGTCGACCAGCCGCGCCACGAACTGCCGGCGCTCGACCGCATCGCTCCCAGCCGCACGCCGTTCGTCGTGCGCGTCGGCGACACCACGCAGGCGCTGCTCGACCTCGCGGCCGAGCACCGTCGGCGCATGCGCGCCAAGGTCGTCGGCATCACCGGCTCGTGCGGCAAGACCTCGACCAAGGAATGGCTCGGCGCCGTGCTTGCGGCGGCGATGCCGACCGTGCGCTCGCCGCAGTCGTTCAACAACCAGATCGGCGTGCCGATCACGCTGTTCAGCATCCGGCCCGACACGCGCGCCGCCGTGGTCGAGATCGGCACCAACGCGCCCGGCGAGATCGCGCAGTTGGCCGGCGTCGCTCGTCCGGACATAGGCATCGTCACCTGCGTCGCGGCTGCGCACCTGCAGGGTCTCGGCTCGATCGCCGGCGTCGCCAAGGAGAAGTCGTCGTTGCCGGCGAGCCTGCCGGACGACGGCCTGTGCATCCTCAATGGCGACGACGCCAACTGCCGCGCGATGGCCGCGGCGACCAAGGCCGAGGTGCAGTTCTTCCGCGTCGGCTCGGCGAGCGGCGGCGGCCCCGCCGACTGGTTCGCCACCGACGTGCGCTTCCACGCGCTCGGCACGACCTTCCTGCTACAGGGCAAGCGGCCGGTCACGCTGGCGCGCCTGGGCACGCACAGCGTCTACAACGCATTGGCGGTCATCGCCGCGGCGAGCCGCCTCGGTGTCGCCGAGGAGACGATCGTCGAGGCGCTCGCGCGCCTGCCTGCTGCGTCGCGCCGGCTCGAGCCCAAGGTCATCGCCGGCGTCACGGTCGTCGACGACACCTACAACATGAACCCGCAGTCGGCCGCCGCGGCCCTGCAGGCGCTGGCCGGCATGGCGCCGGGCGGCCGTCGTATCGCCGTGTTCGGCGAGATGCGCGAGCTCGGCGCCGAGTCGGCGGCGCTGCATCGTCAGGTCGGCGCCGAGGTCGTGCGCACGCGCCAGGACCTGCTGGTGACGGTGGGCGGCGGCGACGCCGACGCGATCGCCGACGGCGCGATCGCCGCCGGTCTGCCGGCTGCGCGCGTGCATCGCGTGCCGGACATCGACGCCGCGCTGGCGCTGCTGCGCGCCGAAGCGCGCGCCGGCGATCGCGTGCTGTGCAAGGCCTCGCGCGGCGTCCAGTTGGACCGCCTCGTCGACCGCTTCGTCGCCGACCTTGGGGCGGCCACTGGCGGCGCCGGCGCGGGGGCCGCCGGCGCATGATCCACTGGCTCGTGTCGTGGCTGTTCTCCGAGGATCTCGGCCGGCTGTTCGGCTACATCTCGTTCCGCGCGGCCGGCGCGGCGGTGACCGCCTTCCTGCTCGCCATCCTCTTTGGCGGCCGCGTCATTGCCTGGCTGCGCAACCTCGGCGTCGGCGAGCGCATCGACGGCACGGGCTCGCAGAAGCTCGAGGACCTACACGCGCACAAGCGCGGCACGCCGACGATGGGTGGCGTGTTCGTCGTCGGCGCGATCCTCGTCGCCAGCGCCCTCTGGCTGCGTTTCGACGGCGCGAACCGCTTCTCGTTGCCCGGCATCGTGCTCGTCGGCGGCTTCGCCGCAGTCGGCCTGTGGGACGACTGGGTCAAGCTGCACGACACCGGGAAACGCGGCATCAGCAAGCGCCAGAAGCAGGGCGCGCTGACCTTGATCGCGCTGCTGGTCGGTTGGTGGCTCGCGGGTCCGGCCAGCCTGCAGGCCGAACTCGGCGGCCCGCACCTGTACGTGCCGTTCCTCAAGGACTTCGCCTTCGACCTGACGTGGGCTTGGTGCCTGCCGTTCCTGGCGCTGGCCGCGCTCGTGCTCACCGGCTCGGCGAACGCCGTGAACCTCACCGACGGCCTTGATGGCCTCGCCACCGGCTGCATCGTCGCCGCGTCGCTCGCCTACGCGGTCATCGCCTATGCGGTCGGTCGCGTCGACTGGGCGCAGTACCTGCTGGTGCCGCACGTCGCCGGCGCGGGTGAGTTGACGGTGATGATGGCGGCGTTGCTCGGCGGCGCGCTGGGCTTTCTGTGGTTCAACGCCGCGCCGGCGCTCGTCTTCATGGGCGACGTCGGCAGCCTCGGCCTCGGCGGCGCGCTCGGCTACGCCGCGCTGGTCAGCCGCACCGAGCTGGTGCTGCTGGTCGTCGGCGGCGTGTTCGTGGCCGAGACGCTGTCGGTGATCCTGCAGGTGGCCTCGTTCAAGCTGCGCGGCAAGCGGATCCTCCGCTGCGCCCCGCTGCACCATCACTTCCAGTTCGGCGGCATGCCAGAGACCCGCGTCGTCGTGCGCACGTGGATCGTCTCCGCCCTGCTCGCCCTCTGCAGCCTCGCGCTGTTCAAGGTGCGCTGATGATCGCCCTGTCCGCTTCCCGCCACGACCGCGCCGGCGCCGCGCCGATCCGCGAACTCGACTGGCTGATGCTCGTCGTCGTCGCGCTGTGCTGCCTCGGCCTCGTCATGGCCGTGTCGGTGCGCGGTTCCCAGGTCGACGTCGGGCCGATGGCCGTGATGCGCGACCAGGGCAGCAAGGTGCTGGTCGGACTCGTGCTGTTCCTGCTGGCTTCGATCGTGCCGATGCGCACGGTCCGCCAGTGGGCGCTGCCGCTGTTCGTCGTCGCGACGGTCGCGTGCCTGCTGCCGCTGGCGCTCGGCCAGAAGGTCAACGGCGCCTACCGCTGGATCAAGATCGGCAGCCAGACGCTGCAGCCGGTCGAGCCGGCGCGGTTCTGCTGGCGAAGGCCGGCAGCAGCGTCGGCAGCTTTCGCGCCGGCTTCCTGCCGGCGATGGGCTGCGCCGCGCTGCTGGTCGCGGCGCTGGTCCTGCAGCCAGACAACGGCAACGCGCTGATCATCATCTTCATCGCTTCCTCTCTCGCGATGGTCGCCGGCGTCCGCCTGCGCTGGTTCCTGCCGTTCGGCGGCCTTGGCCTCGCCGGCTTCGCCTACTTCGCCTTGCAGCACGACTACGTCCGCCGACGCATCGCCGAGATGGCGTCCACGCCGCACGACGGTCAGGTCGGCCTCGGCCTGATCGCCGTCGGGTCGGGCGGCGCGTTCGGCCGCGGCATCGGCCAGGGCTGGATGAAGATGAACTACGTGCCCGAGGCCAACAACGACTTCGTGTTCGCGATCGTCGCGGAGGAGTTCGGCTTCGCCGGCACGCTCTTCGTGTTGCTCGCCTTCACGGCGTTTGGCTGGATCGGCTATCGGCTGGTGTGCATGACGAAGAATCGCTTCCTTCGCTACGTCATCTGCGGGTACAGTTTGATGATCTGCTTGCAAGCGGCTGTGAACCTGCTCGTGGTCAGCGGGTGGGCTCCGGCCAAGGGCATCGACCTGCCGTTCGTTAGCACGGGCGGCACCAGCCTGGTGTTCTGTCTTGCGGCAGTGGGCCTGATCGGGAACGCCGCGCGGACCGACCGCGCGGGCACGTTCTCGCCGGGCGAAGCGTTGGCGGTGCGGTGACGGCGGGCGACCGCCGCGCAGTTTGTTTCCACGTCACGGTTTCCAAGTCTGGAGGGGTTAGCGATGGGCCAGCTCGAGAAGTACGGCCTCTACGTCCTGTGTCTCGTCATCTTCCTGATCCTCGGCGTCACCATCTGGGGCGGCGGGGACACGCCGCCGGTGCGCGTGCCGGCACAGCCGATTCGCGCCGACGTCAATGCGCCGCTGCAGCCCAAGGGCAACCTCGCGCAACTGGCCGAGGACATCTTCCGGGCGGCGCCCGAGCCGGTCACGTCGGCGCCGACTCCGGGGCCGGCGGCGCTCGGGGGCGGCACCGCCACGGCCGAGCTCCCCTCGCCGACGCCAGCGCCGGCGCCAGCGCCGGCGCTGGCGCCGATACCGAAGCCG